>ENA-OWPN01000144-OWPN01000144.1-human-gut-metagenome-genome-assembly--contig:-NODE-144-length-125866-cov-6.152991_pt1 | contig 125866 bp, 99 predicted proteins | sample MGYA00248266_ERZ651850 | MGnify/ENA primary metagenome ERZ651850 (study PRJEB26924, sample SAMEA4378296) | human gut metagenome | biome: human gut; feature: human-associated habitat; material: faeces... | reverse complement strand
GATAGGAACGGCAAAATTTTTTGCACTTCTATTGCTTCTTTATCACACATAAGCAGAGTTACAGGGCTTCCAGCTTCACGCGGAACGAAATCATCCGCACCGTGTCCATGGCGTCGAACTGCACGACGTAGGCTTGCCGGTCTATATCGGCGTCGATGACAGTCCCCTCGCCGAAGACGGCGTGCCGTATCCGCTGGCCCGACGCAAAGGTCGTTTTGCCCTCCCGGTCAGGCCAGTATTTGCTGCTGTACTCGATGTAGCCCCGAGTCGCCCGGACGAGGCTGTCCGGCGGCGGATTATCATACGCCAGCACGTCCGGGCCCATATCCAGGATAAACCGCGACGGATAGCGGACTGCGCCGTCGAAATGCTGCCCGTCCGCTTCGGACAAATATAAGCCCCTTTCAGCCCGCGTCAGGGCTACGAAGGCCAGCCGCCGTTCTTCTTCCATGGCCTGCATCGTCCGCACCTTCCGCGACGGGAAAATGCCTTCGTTCAGGCCGCACAGGAATACGTAGGGGAATTCCAGCCCCTTGGCGGCGTGAACCGTCATGAGCTTGACCTTGTCGTCATCCGGCGCGGCGTCGGCGTTGGTAAGCAAGGCTACGTGGGACAAATAATGCTCCAGCGTGACTTCCTCGCCGCATGTCGTTTCATACTCGTACACGGCCTGCTTGAGCTCGGCCAGGTTGTCCAGCCGCTCCTGGCTGCCTTCGGTACGGAGCGCTTTCTCATAGCCGCTGGCGTCGAGAATTGCCGACAGGACCTCCGATACAGGCCGGCCCTCGTACTCGGCGGCAAAGGACTCGACGAGCGCTGCGAACTGGCGGGCCTTCGTCCCCTTAAACAGGCCGTCGTCCATCGTTTCGACCAGCGCTTCGTACAGGGAGCAGCCGCGGGTGTCGGCGTATTCCTGCAGAAAGGCCATGCGCCGCTTGCCCAGATTGCGCTTCGGCACGTTGGCGATCCGCTGGAAAGACAAGTCGTCTTTATAGGCGATGATGCGCAAATAGCTGAGAGCATCCTTGATTTCCTTGCGGTTGAAAAACTGGACGCCGCTGTATATGACGTAGGGTATGTGTTCCTTCAGCAGCGCTTCCTCCACTGTCCGCGTCACGTAGTGGGCCCGGTACAGGACAGCCATGTCCTTGTAAGGCACGCCGCGTTCGCGCAAGGCCTTCATGCGCCTAGCCAGCCACTGCCCTTCAGCCTGAGGGCTTTCGGAAAAATGGCAGACTACGGCGTCGCCGTCGGGCAAGGTCGGCCGGAGAGACTTGGCCATGCGGCACACGTTGTTGTCGATGAGGGCGTTGGCTGCCGCCAGAATCTGGGGCGTCGAGCGGTAATTATCCATCATCAGAATGGTCTTCGTTCCCGGGAAGGCCTTGTCGAATTCGAGGAGATACTTCACGTTGGCGCCGCGCCACGTATAAATCGTCTGGTCCGGGTCGCCGACGATGAATAAATTCTTGTGATAGCCCCACAACACGCTCATGAGCTCGTATTGGAGCAGGTCGATATCCTGAAATTCGTCGATCATGATGTATTCCAGCCGCCGCTGCCATTTCAGCCGGATGTCGTCGTGCTCCTTGAAAATATACAGGGAAAACTTGATGAGGTCGTTGTAATCGAGGCCGAAGCATTTCTTTTCCTGATACAAATAGCCGTAGAAGATGATGTCCGCAGCCGACGAGGCTTCGTCGTACTTCTTTTTCAGCCGCTCCAGAGACATCGTAATCATGTCGGCGTAATATTCCGGTTCCTGGACGAGCTTGCGCATTTCTATCATATCCCGGGCGGCGGAAAAGGTCATATTGCGCAGCGTCAGCCCCCGTTCTTCGTAAATCATCTGGAGCATGGCGTCGATATCGGCATTATCGAGGACGAGAAAATTCTTGGGATACTGGACGGCGTGGCTGTCTTCCTGCAGGACCGATACGCAGAATCCATGGAACGTATTGACGTAGCCCGTGTCGTTGTCGCCTGTCAGGTTGTGGATGCGCCGGCGCATTTCCGCCGCCGACTTGTTGGTAAAGGTGACGCAGAGGATGTGGCCCGGCAAGATGCCCAGCTCGTTGACTAAAAAGGCAAACCGGTGCGACAAGGCCCGCGTCTTGCCCGAGCCGGCGCCGGCGATGACCCGCACGCAGCCCTCCGTCGTCGTCACGGCCTGACGCTGGGCGTCGTTCAGCCCCTGCAGCAAATCCATCATCGTATCCTCCCTTTCCGCAAAAACGCAGCCCCCCTCTATTCTTTTAATCTATCTAATGATATAATAAATAAGTTATACAAAAGGAGGCATACATGTTAGAAAAATTTCAAACCTTACAAATTAGCGACGTCATTCTCAACGCCTTAAACGAAATGGGCTTTGAAGAACCGACGCCGATTCAGGCAAACGCCATCCCCGTCGCCATGTCGGGCTGCGATATGATCGGCCAGGCACAGACCGGCACGGGCAAAACGGCAGCCTACGGCATTCCCGTATTAGAAAAAATATTAGCGTCCGAGCCGTCGAAGGAAATACAGGCCGTCGTCCTGTCGCCGACGCGCGAGCTGGCCATGCAGGTCGCCGAAGAGCTCAACCACCTGGCCCAATTCACCCACATCCAGGCCCTGCCGATTTACGGCGGACAAGATATGGAACGACAGCTGCGCCGCCTGCGCAAATCGCCGCAGATCGTCGTCGCCACGCCGGGCCGCCTCATCGACCACATGAAGCGCGGCACCATCAGCCTGAGCCATATTTCGACGATCGTCCTCGACGAAGCCGACGAAATGCTGGACATGGGCTTTATCGAAGACATCAACCTCATCATGGCCGCCACGCCCAGCACCCGTCAGACCCTGCTGTTCTCGGCTACCATGCCCAAGCCCATTCAGCAGCTGGCGGAAACCTTCCTCCATGACCCGCAGATCGTCCGCATGAAGGCCAAGGAAGTGACTATCGACCTCATCGAGCAGTCCTACATCGAAGTGCCGGACCGCCAGAAATTCGACATCCTCTGCCGCCTTCTCGACCTGCAGGAGCCGGATTTGGCCATCATCTTCGTCCGTACCAAGCGCCGCGTCGACGAGCTGTCCGAAGCCCTGAAAAAGCGTGGCTATTCCGCCGAAGGCATTCACGGCGACCTGACCCAAGCTAAACGGGACACGGTCATCCGCCAGTTCCGGGAAAAGACCATCGATATCCTCGTCGCCACCGACGTCGCCGCCCGCGGCCTCGACATCAGCGGCGTAACCCACGTATTCAACTACGATTTACCCCAGGACCCGGAAAGCTACGTCCACCGCGTCGGCCGTACAGGCCGGGCCGGCCAGAGCGGCGAAGCGACGACCTTCGTCATTCCCCGCGAAATCGACCACCTGCGGGCCATCGAACGGCTCATCAAACGGCGCATCGCCCGCCGCAAGGCCCCGACCTTCTCGGAAGCCCTGGAAGGAGCCCAGCAGGCGGCTATCCGCCGTCTCGTCGCCGCGACAGAAGACGACAACTACAGCATCTACCGGGCCAACGCCGAAGAGCTCCTCACCCACTTCGACTCCGTCGCCCTCTTGTCGGCAGCCATCAAGCTGCTCACGAAGGAACCGGACACGACGCCGGTCAATATTACGGAAGAAGCGCCTCTGCGCGTCCACCGCTCCCGCCGTCCCTACGGCGACAAAAACCGCCGCCGCGACTATCGTCACGACCGCAGCGACCGGAACGACCGTTCCGAACGAAACGACCGAAGCGAACGCAGCGGAGACTATCGAAGCGGCAATACGAAACGCCGTCACTTCGCGCCGCGGAAGCAAAACGACAACGCGTCGGGAACGTTCCGCCGCAGCGGCGAAAAGAAGGTCCGTAAGGAGCCGAACCGCTCCGTGTTCAAGCCCTATTTTAAAGACTAATTCGCCTATCAAAAAAACCGTACCCTCTGACGAGGATACGGTTTTTTCTTATTCATATGGCAATATCAAGGATATTATTTGCCTGTGAACGTAGCTTTACGTTTTTCAACGAAAGCGCCCATGCCTTCTTTCTGGTCTTCCGTAGCGAAGCAAAGGCCGAATACTTCGTCTTCATAAGCAATACCAGTGATAACGTCGCAGTTGATACCGCGGTTGATAGCTGCTTTGGAGAGCTGTACGGCGATCGGAGCGTTTTTCGCGATCTTCTTAGCCAATGCATATACGGTATCCATCAGTTCTTCCTGAGGAACAACTTTGTTTACGAGGCCGATACGATATGCTTCCTGAGCGTCGATCATGCCAGCCGTGAAAATCAGTTCTTTGCCGTAGCCGCGGCCAACGACACGGGGCAGACGCTGCGTGCCGCCGAAGCCCGGCGTAATGCCGAGGCCAACTTCGGGCTGACCGAATTTAGCGTTTTCAGAAGCATAACGGATGTCGCAAGCGCAGGACAGTTCGCAGCCGCCGCCCAAAGCGAAGCCGTTAATAGCAGCGATAACCGGCTGCGGCATGTTTTCGATTTCCGTAAACGTATCCTGACCGATTTTGCCGAATGCGCGACCTTCAACTGCATTCTTCGTGGACATTTCAACGATATCTGCGCCGGCTACGAAGGATTTGCTGCCGGAACCCGTGATAACGACGACTTTAATTTCGGAATCAGCGGCGATTTTGCCGACGAGGTCTCTTAATTCCGAAACCGTTTCCGTGTTCAGGGCGTTCAGAGCTTTCGGACGATTGATCGTAATCGTTGCAATACCGTTTTCTGCCGAGTAAAGAATGTTTTTGTAGTCCATAATTAGAACCCTCCCAAAATAATATATTCACACGTAGGACGTGCAAACAAGGGGCGTGAATACTCACGCCCACTGCCTGACAAATATAAATCGCTTGAGTTTACATTGCTTGCTTATAGAGTTGTGTTTGTACTGCTCGCCTATTATTTCGTGTAGTCGTAGAAGCCTTTGCCCGTCTTGCGGCCGAGGTAACCAGCGTTGACGTACGTTTTGAGGAGCGGGCACGGACGATATTTCGGATCGCCGAAGCCTTCATAGAGAACTTCCATGATGTGAAGGACAACGTCGTTGCCGATCAAGTCGCTCAAAGCCAAGGGGCCCATCGGATGGTTGAAGCCCAGTTTGCATACGGAGTCGATATCTTCTTTGGATGCTACGCCTTCCATCAAAGCCTGGATAGCTTCGTTGATCATGGGGATAACGACGCGGTTGCCTACGAAGCCCGGGAAGTCTGCAACTTTAACCGGGGATTTGCCGATTTCTTCGGATACTTCTTTGATTTTTGCGAACGTATCTTCAGAAGTAGCGATGCCGTTGATGAGTTCGATCAATTTCATGACCGGAGCCGGGTTGAAGAAGTGCATGCCGATAACTTTGTCCGGACGTTTTGTAGCTGCGCCGATCTGCGTGATGGACAAAGAGGACGTGTTGCTGGCCAGGATCGTGTGTTCCGGGCAGAGTTCGTCTAATTCTTTGAAGATAGCCGATTTGATTTTCAGATCTTCGATAGCAGCTTCAACAACGAGGTCGATGTCTTTCATGTTGTCGGCCGTGCGGGTAACGAAACCGGAAATGCGGCCCATTACGGCGTCTTTTTCTTCCTGCGTCATTTTTTCTTTGCTGACCAATTTCGTTAAGGCTTTATCAATTTTAGCTTTGCCGCCGGCGATGAATTCGTCTTTAATATCATTCAAAACGACTTCGCAACCGTTAACAGCAAATACCTGAGCGATACCGGAACCCATGGTGCCTGCGCCAATAACCATTACCTTTTTACAAAACATGTTAAACTCCTCCTTATTTCGCGTGATTTTTTTCACGATTCTCTTTCGAAAACTCACGCGCGATATTAAAATAAGTTTCACTGCTTACACTCATAGTATATCACGTTTTCCAAAAAAATCTACCGAAAAAACGCGATTTTTCCAAAAAACTGCATATTATGTATACGTTTTTTTAATACATAAACCATGTCCAATACTTTTATTTCATCATTCGATACCAAAAGCGCCGTTTACTACGTTATATTATGAACGTTGGTCATACCAGATTATGTAATTTTTCACAATTCATTTTTTTGCCCTTCGCCGACGTTTAAGGCCTGCAAGATACGGCGTCTTTGTTCGTATTGCCGCCGGTACATGGCCGTGTTGTCCTTGTTCGGCCCAAAGGTCTTGTGGACAGCGAGCTGCCGCTGGAGGGCCTGCTTGAGGTCGGCAATGTCGCCGGCTCCATAGGCCGCTACAATGCAGTTCGTCGGCACGGCGCCGCCGGCGACGCGCAGCGTTGATACCTGCGTGTCCAACATGTCAGCCTTGATCTGGTTCCACAAATCGTCGCGGCTGCCCCCTTCCGTAATCGTCAAGGTCGTCAAGTCGATGCCTGCCGCCCGGTACCGGTCGGTAACTTCCATGTAGTCGTAGCCGATGCCTTCGAGGACGCAGCGCCACATCGCTCCCTGGTCCGAGTCGAGGGTCAAGCCCGTGAAGGTCCCGCGCACGTGGGGGAAATCACCGTTGCCGCCTGTCAGATACGGGATGAACATCGCCCCGTCGCAGCCGGCCGGATGGCGTGCTGCCAGCACGTCCAGCTCGGCATAGTAGTCGTCGTCTTCGCGGCGGCAAATCGAATCCTTGAACCAGCGCAGGGCCAGTCCGCCGGTCCGCACCATTCCCCAGTAGAAATACGTTCCCGGCAAGGTGCCCGAATTGAAGATGAGGCCGCTGCCCGGTACGGACAATTCGGGGATGATGCCGTCCGTAGCGGCGCAGAACATAGCGCACGTGCCGGCTACGTCGACGGCCTTGCCCGCTTCCAGAATGCCGCTGCCCATCATGGATTCCATCGTATCGCCGGCGCCGGCGCAGATGGGAATGCCGGCGGGAAAGCCCGTTTCCAGGGCGTCGGCTTCGCAGAGACGGCCAATAATGTCCCAGGGCTTGACGATGCGCGGCATGTATTTCTTGTCGATGCCCAGGATGCGCAGCTGCTCATCGGACCACTCCTTGGTCACGACGTTGTAGCCCAGGCCCCAGCCGGACATAGCGCCCCAGTCGATAAAGGCGTCTTCTCCCTGCAATCCGGCCAGATGCATGAGGACGTACGGGCAGTTGTGGACGAACTTGACGCCCTTTTCCTTAAAGGCCGGAATATGCTTCATGAACCAGCGGGCAAACATGGCCGGGAACATGACGTTCGGCTCGGCGTTGCCCGTTTCAGCGGCCCAGATATCCAGCTTCAGGGCTTTCAGCCCTTCTACGTCGTCGGCCGTGCGGCTGTCCAGATAGTTGACGTACGGCGTCACGGCGTTTCCTTCGGCGTCGATGCCGGCGATGCCGCAGATGATGCCGTCGCCCATGATAGCCCGCACCGCCGCCGGGGAAATCCCCTTTTCTTCCAGCTGGCGGCTGCACGACGCCATGCACTGCTTGATGAGGCGGTAATATTCGTCTACGTCCATCTGCACCCAGCCGGGATGAGGATAATACAGCGTCGTCTTGGCCGTATCCATAGCTACACATTCCATGTTCTCGCTGTACACGGCGACCTTTACGCTCTGCGTCCCGGCGTCAAATCCCAAATAATATTTCTTTTCCATATCCATTACCTGCCCTTCTATCTTGCGGCAAATCAAAAAAAGGCCGGAATACATCCAGCCTTTTCGCACTTGAGAACGGCACGGCAAACACACCTGTGCCACGCCCGAAGTCTTTTCTCATCCAGACTATACTGTCGGTCCCGGAATTTCGCCGGGTCAGCTCCCTCAGGAGGTTGCGGACTATCACCGCCGGTCAGGACTCTGAAAGGATTTCCCTTTCTCACCTTGCCTCAAAGACTAAATATATTAATGTAAATATATTATGTATTTTTTACATATATATCATACTACGATGGAATGGAAAAAACAAGTAAGACGACGGCAAAAGCAAAGCCCGCCCGGTGAAACGCCTTTGTCCAGACGCCGGTGCCCTATTCACCGCGCTGCGCTCCATAGTGCTCCTGCAGATATACTTCCGTAAACTCGATGAACCGTTCCAGCAGCGGCGACAAGAACTGGTTCTTTTTCCAGACCATGTAGCTGCCGTTTTCGATGAACGGCTTCATAGGGCGCATGCACAAGCCCGGCAAGACCGTGTCGAAGTCCAGCCCCAAGGCCAGGCCGACGCCGTTGTCCGTCAGGACCATCTTGTTGTATGCCGACAGATTCATGTACACGGCCAGGCGCACGTCGGACTGCCATCGCCCCAGCCAGGCTTCGACCTGATTTTTTACGGACAAGCGGGCCGGCATGATGAGGCGCTGCCCGGCCAGATCCTGCGGCTCGACGGCCTCCTTCGCCGCCATGGGATGATCCTGCCGCATCAGCACGGTCCAGCGGTCCTTGAGGGGCATGCGCAGGTAGCTGTACTTGCTCACGTCTACGGGCTCAATGAGTAGTCCGAAATCGAGGGTTCCCTGCTCGATGCGCTCCTTCACGTCGTCGGCAATGCCCGTATACAAGGTAAACTGCACCTCTCCATAGGCCTGCTGAAAGGCCGCCATGACCTTGGCCATAGGCTCCAGATTCTTCGTCTCGCCGCAGCCGATGGCGATTTCGCCGGAAATGACCTCGTCCTGCCGCGACACTTCCTTCGCCGTCTTTTCGGCCAGGTCGACGAGCTCCTGGGCCCGGCGGCGCAGTATCATGCCCTCCTCAGTCAGTATGATGCTGTGCTTGCTGCGCTTGAACAGGGACACGCCGAACTCTTCCTCCATCTGCATGAGCTGGCGCGACAAGGTAGGCTGCGTGATGTGCAGCATCTTGGCCGCCTTCGTAATATTCTCTTCTCTGGCAACGACTAAAAAATACTTCAGCACGCGCAGTTCCATGTCCCATTCCCCTTTCGGCAAACATCCCTCGAACCTTGAAGGCCATTCTTAAAATATATACGTAATCGTATCATTTTTCCCCATAAAATTCAATCTTGGAGCTGCTGCAAGGAAAAAGGGCCTTCTCCTCTGCGGGAAAAAGCCCTCTCTCGTTTATTTATTGATGATCTTTCCGATATTCTTCAATTCGATGGAAATGGTGCCGTCGGGATTATTGATAAACTGGATATAGTCCGTGTTTTCGATGTATTCCGACGGGAAAATGATTTCAATGCCCGTATCGGTCTTGATCTTGTGGCTGCGGCCGGCCCGTTCGGCAAAGGCCTTGGCGATGGGCACGTCGGCAGGCAGCTTGGCCTCCTCCAGCTGTGCGGCAAATTCATTCCGCATGGCCTGCGAACCGGCGAATACCTCTGCCCCCAAGTCCTGCGGCGAAAAGGCTTCGGCCGTCTCGGCGTTTTCGACAAGGTAATTCTTGGCCTTCGACAAGACCTCTACCGTATTTCCGCCGTGATCCTCGGCGACCTTGGCGGCAATCTTGCTGACCAGCTTGACAGCGTCCTTGGCCGAAATGACCGACGTACACTGCAGGAGCCGTTCCGGCAGGATATAGATGTCTTCCCCGTCCATCTGCCGCTTCTTGTCGACAAAGCGGATGGAGAAATCGCCGCAGTGTATGAGGGCGTAGGCCTCTATCTTCTGAGACGCGCCGGGCAGGATAGCGTAATGCTTGATAAGCTTGTTGTACACCGCCCCGTCGTCGTCCAATATCTGATGGGTGTAGGCCGTCTTGTTGTCCAGCAGGAGCACGCCGATGCAGCGCACGTCGGCGTCGTCATTGAAATCGACGACGAGGACGTCCAGCGACGACGGCCCGTCACAGTGCGACAAGATGTCGTAGAGCTGCCGCGCCGTCTGCGAGGCGAACTCGTCGAAGCTGATTTCTCCACCGACGAGCTGCTGCAGCAGGGCCTGATAGGAGCTCGTCGCGTAAAATACGCCCGTCTGCTGGCCTGCGTCCTGCAGGATGCGGTTCATGCGCTTGTCAACGTATTCGTACACGACATCGCTGCTGAAATCAAGATCCTTCTGCGACAAGATGCACATGTTCGTATTGAAATCCAATATATGTAAAATCGCTTTCTGTATCATCATACGTATCTGTAGTTACCTCCTGGTTATCCTTTATGCAGGGTAAAGACCGTCGCCTCGCGGGAGCAGAATACCCGGAAGGGCAGCCAGTGGCCCGTGCCGCGGTTGACGTAGCCGTACGAGCGGCCCTGACGGTACATGCCCCGCAGGTACTTGAAGCCGACGGACTCGACGACAGGCCCGATGAGAGCGAACTGAGCGCCGTGGGTGTGTCCGCACATCGTCAGTGGGATGCGCCGCTCAAAGCCTTCGTCAATGAAATCGGAATGATGAGCCAGCATGACAACGAAGGCCGACTCGGGAACGCCGTCCAGAGCCGTTTCCACATACTCCCGCCGCTGGGCCGCAAAGGCCTCGTCGCCGCGGGCAAAGCTGTAATCCGTGCCGGCAATGTAAAAGGGCGCGTCGTCCCGCCCGAACTGACCGGCCAAGCCCCGCCCCCTCCCGGGCGAAGCCTCTATGGCGCTGTTGCGCAAAATGCGTACCGGCGTTGTCTCCAGCATGGCCGTAATGGCCTCGAGGCCGCGGTAATACTCGTGATTGCCGTAGCAGTAATCCATGCCGTCGGGAAATTTCGCCGCCATCTCCCGCAGCACGTCGCCGCACTGCGGCAGGAGAGACAGCTCGTCGATGAGGTCGCCCGTAATTTCCACGCGGTTTACCCCCTCCGCCGCCAGCGCCTCCAAAGCCTCGCGGAGCCGCTCGGGACTGACGAACAGCCCCAGGTGGACGTCGGAAATCTGGCCGATTTTATAGCCGTCGAGGTAGTCCGGCAGGTCAGGATAGTGCAAGTCGTGACGTGTTACGGCCAGATAGCTCTCGCCAACGAAATTCCCCAATACGCTCGTGCCGGCCGCCGCCACGGGGATGACCGCCGCGACGCCGCGCAGGAAGGAACGCCGCGTAATCCCCCGCCCCTTCTCCGGCGGTACAGGCGGCATAGTCGTCACGCCGCGCCGTTTCTGCTTCCACCGCCGCAGACGCCGCTCGATAAAAACAGCGGCAGAGGCGACGACCAAGACGGGAAAGGCCAGGAAAAACAGGAAAAACCAGCTGATAGCCCCCAAGGATCCGTACATGAGGAGCATCCCCTCGACAGTTCCCTGCACAGCCGGAAACACTCGCCCGTAGTAAGACAGGCCTGCGCCGGCAATAACCGTCGCTGCCGCCACGAAGACGACCAGCGCCAGCCAGCGGCTGCGGCGGTAGATGTAGTTCCACAGCACGGCGGAGCATACGCAGATGCACGACATGATGATCATGAAATTGATAAAAAAGGGTCCCTTCATCTCGCCATCGCAGTGATTTTACCGTGAGGCCCCGCCCAGGGGACCGACGTCACGTCGCGCCGCGGCAGCCACTGCCAATCCTCCTTTTCCATAAGCTCTCCGCCAATCCGGCGGCCTTCGTAAATGGTCATCTGCCATATCTTGTGAGAAAAGACATGCTTCAGCGTCCCTATGGGCTCGTCGTCGACGGCAATCGTCACGCCGACGCCTTCCGTCAGCTGCCGCACACCGTCCAGGCCGCCCGTCCCGTTGGGAAACTCCCACATCGACGCCAGCAAGCCCTGCGGCGGCCGGCGGTGGATGAGCCAGCGCCCTTTGTCCTCTACGACGACGACCGTCACCTGCTCCGTCGGTACCTTTTTCTTTACAATGCGCACGGGCAGCTCCTGCTCCCGGCCGGCCCGCTTCGCCATGCATACGTCGGCCAGAGGGCATTCGCCGCAGCGGGGATGCTTAGGAATGCAGATCATGGCCCCAAAATCCATGAGCGCTTCGTTGAACGCCCCAGCCCGGTCCCGGGGAATCTGAGCCTGCACCAAAGCCGTAATTTCCTTTTTCACCGACCCCGACAAGATGTTGCCGTCTATATTGTACAGGCGTGCGAAGACCCGCAGGACGTTGCCGTCTACGGCGGCCTCGGCCTCGCCGTAGGCGATGCTCAGGATCGCCCCGGCCGTGTAGTCTCCTACGCCCTTCAAGGCCAGTATATCCTTCTTATTCTTCGGCACCTTGCCGCCGTACGACGCCGCGACCTCGCGCACGGCCTCGTGGAGATTGCGGGCCCGCGAGTAGTAGCCCAATCCCTGCCATTGGCGCAGCACGTCGTCCTGCGAGGCCGCCGCCAGCGTGGGAATATCGGGAAAGCGGTCCATCCAGCTGTCGTAATAGGGCCGCACCGCTTCGACCTTCGTCTGCTGCAACATGATTTCCGACACCCATACCTTATACGGGTCCCGCGGCACGTCGCGCCGCCACGGCAGGTCCCGCCCGTGGGCGTCAAACCATTTCAGCAGCACCGGCGACCACAAGGCCCCTTCCTTCATATCCTTATCCTTCATATATCTACCATCCTTTCACAGCTCCCCCGTCGCCGGAAAAGCTGTATCTATAATTATATCGCATCAGGTTTAAAAAAGGCAGTCCGTATGCTACAATATATAATGAATAAAAAAGGAGCATACAGTATGGAACAGAATCCATTGCACCATATTCTTGAATACAATTTAGACATAGGGAAAACGAAGCCCGATACGGTCCACCGCGACGAATCGTACTGCCCCTTCTGCGACGTAGCCCATTTGAAGAACATCATGGACACCAAGGGCCATATGATTTGGCTGGAAAACGCCTACCCCGTCCTGAAGGACTCCTGGCAGACCCTGATTATCGAAACAGACGACTGCGACGGCGACTTTTCCACTTACGACGCCGCCTACGCCGTCGACCTCATCCGCTTCGGACTGGAAAAATGGCGGCAGGTCAAGGCCATGGAACGCTTCCGCCGCGGCTCCGTCGTATTCTACCGCAACCACGGCTACATGTCGGGCGGGACGATTCACCATCCCCACTCGCAGATCGTCGGCTTCGAACACTACGACTACCACGACGACATTCAGGCCTGCCATTTCACCGGCACGCCTATCCTCTGCGAAGAAGGCATCGAAGTCAACCTGTCCCTGCGGCCCATCATCGGGTTCTATGAAATCAACCTCATCCTCAGCGACGAGGCTGCGCTCCCTCAGTTTGTCCGCTATATGCAGCGCACGGCAGACTACTTTATGTTCAAATTCATCCGTCACAACGACAGCTACAATATTTTCTTCTACGACTTCCCCGGCGACGACAGGCTGTACGTCAAGATCATGCCCCGCTTTCTGACCAACCCTCTGTTCGTCGGCTACATGATTCCCCAAATATCCAATCCGGGACACCGGGAACGGTTCATAGAAGCCCTGAAACAGCAGCTGACGCAGCCTGTTTGACGCCAAATCCCAATACAGAAAGGACAGATACATGCGTTTATTTGCAATCGGAGATTTACACTTATCAGGCCATCCGCCTAAAAAGCCTATGGAAATATTCGGCCCCCGCTGGAAAGACCACTGGAACCGCATCCAGGAAGACTGGAACAGCCGCGTCACCGACGACGATACCGTACTCATCGCCGGCGACACGTCGTGGGCCATGCACCTCAAGGACGCCCAGGAAGACCTGGACGAAATCCGCGCCCTGCCGGGACGGAAGCTCATCATCCGCGGCAACCACGACTTCTGGTGGGAAAGTGCCGGCAAGCTCAACCGCATGGACGCCGAAAACAACATGCAGTACCTCTACGGCACAACAGTCACCCTCGACGAAGGGCGCATCGCCGTCTGCGGCACTCACGGCTGGGTCTGCCCCGGCGACATCCACTATAAGGAAGAACGGGACGCCAAGCCTTACCGCCGCGAGCTCCTGCGCGTCGAGCGCACCCTACAGGAAGCAGAAAAGTTCGGCTGCGAGCACACTATCCTGCTCCTCCACTACCCGCCGGTCTGCGACCTGACCAAGCCCAGCGGCTTTACGGAACTCCTGGAAAAATACAAGGTGCCCCTGTGCATCTTCGGCCATCTCCACGGCATGCAGCCCAATACGATGTTCCCCCGCCGCTACAACGGCACCCTGCTCCACCTCGTATCGGCAGACTATCGGGACTGCAAGCTCCTGGAAATCACCTTTGACGAGGAGGAAAAAGCATGAGCCAAATCGCCCAGAAACACCTCCTGGCCGGCATCATCTTCGGCGACAGCGAAACGGGAGAATACATCTACCTGCCCGGCGGCGAAGTCGGCGCGGACAATCCCCTTTGCGTCTTCGAGCACGACGGCACGAAGGAAGACGTCACCCTGGAAGAAGCAGGCTATCTCGTCGACCACCTGACCCTGAAACCCTGCGCCCATCCCGCCTTGGGAAGGCGGTCCTTTTAATACAAAAAATATAAACCCAGCATCATGAAGCGCATACACCTTTCATGATGCTGGGTTTTCGTATATGACAGAACCTTCTTCTGCAGCTGTTTTTTCGGCATCGCTGCTGACAACAAGCCCTGTATCAAGACAGTTTCGTCTTCAGCAGCTCGACATCGGCTATAGACAAGCCCGTTGCCGCGGCAATGTGAGACACGTCTATCCCTAGCCGCAGCATGTTGACAGCAATAGAAACCTTTTCTTCACTTCGCCCTTTTTGCTCTCCCTCACGTCTCCCTTCCAATATACCTTCACGCCGGGCCTCGGCCATGTCGCTGCAGTAATCCCGCAGGGCTTTCTCCCGCTGCGCGTACTGCCGCCGCATGATTTCGTCTTCTGTAAAAGCCATTTCGGCGTTGACGACTTCTTTCATAACCGGGTCGCTCATGGCTAATTCCTCCGTTTCTTCGGCGCTGCAATTCGAAAAATAGGCCGTCCATTTTCCCAATCGGTGCAGCGACTTAATATCACTATATCTAAACTTCTTCAGTTCAATAAAATGCATAGCCAAATGATGCGTCAGCACCTGTTTCGATACGTCGTTACAAATATGATATACATTATGCCAACTTTCCTCAGGCAAATAGTCGAAATCCATCAGCACGATAGAAACAGCCGGTTTCAAAGCACTGTATTCATCGCCCCGTTTGAGTTGCCCGCCGTACATCTCAGCCCAGTAATACAAAAACCGCTCGGCCAGATGTGGGTGGCGTTGTATTTGTACTTCAATATCGATGAGCATGCCTGCATCAGTCCGGGCCAAAATATCCAGCTTTACCAGCTTGCCGTCAGTCTGCTGCGGCTCCTTATCCTTGTCGATAAATACTACATCCGTAATATGAGGCGTCTCGTCGCCATACAACACGGCGTTGAGGAAATGAATCGTCAAGTTTTTCCGTTTTTCATTTCCCAGTAAATACTTAAAATAAAAGTCGTTTAACCGATTGATTTCTGTCGTGTACATAGGTCACTTCCTTTTTCTGCGCAATGACTCCGCGCGATGGTATCTTTACCTTATTATACCATACGCCGACTACCATCTCCCAGCAACCAGCCATGCCGTTTACGCCATCTGTTCATCTATGCGACATGTCTGCGTTTTGATCTCATTACACTCATTAGAACACAATTCAAGTTAAGTATAAAGAAACGCTCTTTACGACAGGATGGAGCTGGAACGCATTACCTAGCGCGTTCGCGGCAGCATGATGAATATTGCCAATACACACTACACCCCCAGCAGTACTAAAACAGAAAGCTGCACAGACCACCGCCGTGAGGAAAGCAGTCCTTGCAACACCAGCTTTTCCCTGAAAAAACAAGACGCCCGCAATGCGAGCGTCTGTTTGTATTTCCCATATAAAATTAAAGTTCCATGCCGCCGTCGACGAAGTTGATTTCCGCTTTCCGTTCGCGGAAGTCGCGGTTGCGGTCGAAAGGCCCAAACGGCGCATCATCATACAGAAAATCCCAGTTGTCGTCTGACATAAAAGGAACCGCTTGTAAATCATAGCCTAACCAATTCGGATTATCATTGTCAAAATCAATTTGGATAGACCATAAATCGTTCAGTCCTCCCGGGAAAATCAAACCGCCCACTACATTGTGATGAGCTTCCAACCCATCAGCTGCGACAACTGTACCTGTCACGGGGTCATAATAGGCTTTTGTCAAGAACACTTTCAACAGCGGATTGCCATAACCGTCGTAGTTCTTCCAAATACCGCTGCCATCCGTATCGAAGTCAAAGCCTTCATACGAATTGTGGTCTTGCCACTTGATATCACCCTTATCAGCAAAATACACGTTGCTACCACCCTTGGAGTTATCACCAAAGAAATGATTGCTAACAGTCGTATAAGCATTCGCTACGATACCGCTATTATTGCCAACCAATGTTCCAAACGAGCCGCTGTCGCCACTGACACCGCTCGTATTGTAAGCATTTTTCAACGTACCGGCATTCGTACCGACTAAGCCGCCGGTATTGGTACCGCCGGAAATACTTCCGTTTGTTCCATCTTTATTAAACACGGTGCTGAAGACCTGGTTTAATACACCACTGTTCGTTCCGGCAATGCCGCCGACATTCTCACTTCCATTGGCAACAATCGCACCCGTATTATACGCCGCTGTGACTTCGCCGATGTTTGTACCAAAAAGACCTCCGATGTTATTGCCAGTAGCAGATTCTTGAAACTCATATGTGCCGTCTTGATTGTTATCAGTATACGTACCGACCTTAATTTCACCGTTGTTATAAATTTTATTAATATACATCCCAGCGTCCGTATCGTCTACAGTCTCTCTTCCGCCGGTAATATCGCCTGTATTAACGCCGATCAAACCACCAACATTATGAGTACCCGTAACAACACCGTTGATTTCATTCATAAGGCTTGAGTACGTAATAGCTCCTTTGTTGACGCCTATGATACCGCCCGTACCGCTGCCGTCATTTGCATTATTGCCGTGAACCTCGCCGCGGTTTGTCATAATCGTATTAGTAATAGCAGCGTTATTTTCACCAATCAGGCCGCCTGCGCCGCCTTTCGTCGCAATAACCATGCCTTCATTGGTAACGCCGACTTGTTCTTTGTCTTTGCCGCCTATAGCCGCATCATTTTTACCGATTACGCCGCCGACATACGAGCCGCCGATGACGGTTCCTTCATTGCTGTTGCCCATACCGACAAGTTCGCCCTTTGCAGTATTCCAACCAGCAATACCACCGACATACTTGGCATCTGGAGCAAGAATCGTATTGGTATTCGTAGCATTCTTAATAATGCCATTATTTTCTTGCGTACCATCCGTTCCATTTGTACCATTTTGACCTACAACGCCGCCAAAATATTGGGCATCTGTACCGGAAGCATGCAATTCTACATCATTGTTAGTGTTCATGATAATCCCGGTGTTTAACCCTGCAACCCCGCCAACGTATTTGTTACCAGTAATACTGCCGCGGTTAACCAGATTCTGCTCCTTCGCAGTAATAGTACCATTGTTATTACCAGCAATACCGCCGACATAAGTAACGCCAAGAATTTCTGCCGAACTGTCGTTTACAAGGTTTGTCAAGATGGATTCTTCATGCGCATTATCACCAACCAATCCGCCAACATTAGTAGTACCGGTAATGGTGCCGTTGTTGCGACCGTTCGTTACAGACCCGTTGTTAATACCGATAAGGCCACCGACATTTTCTGTACCCGTTACCCGGGTTGCATTCACAACATTTTCCACAGTACCGCCATTCCATTTATCACTTTCATACGTACCGTTATTGTTGCCAATAATGCCGCCAACCGTTTCTGCCCCGCTGACGATGCTTTCGTTATAACCGCTGTACATATTTCCTTCATTGATACCGATAATGCCGCCGATATCACTACTGCCGGTATCGCCACCATTGGTTACGCCAAGGCTGTCAACAACTTGTACATTGCCCTTATTCATACCGACAACGCCGCCAAGTCCTACACCTGTATCTAAAGATACACCAGTTTGAACAGTTACGGCACTATCGCTAAAGCTGTTGCCAAGCGCACCCTCATTAGTACCAACCAAACCGCCTGCATTGGTAGAACTATGGCCTGCAATGACGCTACTCGTACTTTCAACATCATAAATACCTCCGGTTAATTCGCCACCATTTGTGCTGCCAGTTTTATCATCTACCACACTAAAATTGCCACTGTCATTGATACCGACAATGCCGCCTGCATTGCCATTAGCTTTTACAGTGTTGCCAAACGTTTTAACGCCTTCAATGCGGCCGTTGTTCTTGCCAGCAACGGCACCGGCTGTATTATCGCCGGTAAAGGTACCGCTGTAAATGTTGACGTTTTTCACAACGCCGCCACTGCCAACAGTGCTGAAAATACCAGCGTTATTACCATTAACCTCCAATCCAATAACGCGGTTGCCGCGGCCGTCAAAAGTGCCAGTAAAACCCTCTTGATTTCCTGTACCGATTGCTTCGAAATCATTCACATGGCTGGCATTGAGATCGCCCATCAAAGCATAGTTAAATCCAAGAGCATCAGAAGCATTTTCAACACCAGATTTTGCATGTTCCTGAATACCTTTTAGCTGCTCGCCATTATTTACTTCAACATAAACATAATGAGATAAATTCTCTTTATTAATAGGTTTATCATTAACAACCAAATCTAATGCATTAAGTTCATCTACGAAAGTATGCCCGTCACTTCCCGGAAACTTGGAATCATACTTTTCAAAATCAAATTTGCCAGTTCCATCTGCATTTTCTACCCACATATTAACGGTGAGCTTAGCATCGCCAGAATCAGCGTTAAGAGCAATATGATTATCAGGAGCAGTATTATCAAAGCTATGCATAAAATCATGCATATACTCTACAGCTATATCTTCATTAAGCTGGTTCACAGCCTCTATTTTGCTCTTTCCATCCTTGACAACACTATTTAGCAACGCCTCAACAACATGACCAGCCTCTTCCTCCCCAAAAGTATTATCAGTTCCGGCTGCCTGAACAGCATCCAAAATAGCCGATTCCAACTTCTCTTTATTATCTTCGTTAAGTTCAATACCATTAATGGCATTTTCAATAATAGAAGTAAATCTATCAGCCTGCACTTTGCCAATATTGGTCAAAGTAAGCAATACTTCGCCTTCTTTGCCGGTGCTGGCAAGCTTCATATTGCCGCCTATGTCGAGGTCGCTGTCGACGAATACGTCACCTTGGGCTTCAACCTTTAAACTGCCGCCGGCAGTTATCAGACCTTGTTCCTGATTGCCGAAGAACAGGTTGACATCGCCGTCGATGGTATTCCCTTCAGCATCTTTTTCCGTACCCGTTGCCGTAATGGAAATATCGCCGTTTTGTTTAGATGCGCCGGTTTCATAGGCAAAGCGGTTGCCAATGTCGGACATAGCCACATACGGGTCGTCGACAGTGCCGGAGTTCCAGCCTTCGGCCATGGAATTGATGCCGGGAATGGAGAAAGATTCTCCTGCGGCCGCCGCCGTGAGCTTGCCGTAGACGTCGACGTTACCGGCATTGATCGTAATGTCACCGGGATTTTCTACCGAAATTTTACCATCTTCTTCCGTAACTCCGTTTTTACTATTCCCCGTGGCCGTCACGGTGCCGTAAATGACGACGTTGCCGTCGGCATTGATGGAAACGGACGAACCGTAGAGCTGGGAACTGCTTCCTAAGGACACGTCGCCTGTTACCTTGTCTTTATTGGCATCAGTTACATTAGCATTGATATTCAGTGCTCCGTCGCTGTAAATGAGGCCTCCGAAATAGCCGCTGCCGCCGGTGGATTTGAAATCGTCCAGCGTGAGGCCTGCGCCGTACACGGCGATGCCAGCGTCGTTATTAATACCCAAGTCCTGCCAGTTAAATTTCAATCCATTTTGCGTTCCCGTTTCATTAGCCTTAATAATCGTCAGCAAGGGATCATATGCCGTGCCGTACTGGATAGAGCCGATACCAGCTCCGCTTAATCCGCTTTCAGACTCTACTACTTTATCAAAGTAATCTTTTGCATTAGGAAGGAACGCATTTAAAATCGGCGTAGAACCTTCGTAAATGCGCCAAGCATCATCCTCATTTACGATACCTTCTTTAGTATCACTATTAAACAAAGATTTTATTTTATTACCATCATTCTCATCTACATAACTGTACTGACGGATATTATCTTTGTCCTCAAAATTAATTGCTTTATTGGAATTTTCATTTTCTCCTACTAGTGCTAATCCATTAGCAGGCTTGATATAGTAGGTATTTTCTTTAGTAACAGTTCCTTTTCCGCCTTCTGAATAAATACTGTAAACAGTACCTTCATCTACGTATAAATTTCCAGTCGTATAAGCATTTTTTATGTTTATAGTATGCGCAGCACCATAATAAGCCTGTTTTCCTCCAAGGATTCCACCGATGACATTATCCTTAGCCTCTACGTTTTCTGCGAAACTACGAATCGTCCCTAAATTATAAACATTGGTAATAGCCACATCACCAGCAGATGTATCTACTGAGCCTACGATCCCTCCGACTTCACTAAGGAAATAATTTTTATTAACAACAGTGATATTTCCTGTGTTAAAAGCATCTGTAATATTCCCTGCGACCATCCAGCCAGCAATGCCGCCGACTACATTATAGCCGTTATAGATGGCTCCCGTGTTGTATGCCTTTTCCACCGTACCCGAGAGACGACCTACGATGCCGCCGACGTGGCGGCCAAAGTACGTATACGTTTCATCGCCAATCTTGCCTTTATTGTATACATCATATAAATATACTCTGGCCGAAGATTGTTCTGTCGTATCGCCGACGATACCACCCATGTTAATAGGATCAATAGTGGGATCATCAGAGGTGCCCTTTTCAGTAGAAGATTGTCTGGTAGTACGAATAGTGCCTAAATTATAAGCCCCGGCAATTTCGCCGTTATACATCATGCCAGCAATACCGCCGATGCCTGTGTAGCCCATGACCTCACCCGTATTGTAGCTGTTCGACACCGCCGCAAGGGTATATTCGCCATCTCTGATCTTATCCATATCGTCATCGCTTTTCTTATCTCGGTCGATTTTTCCGACGATACCGCCCGCATTAGCAGCCTTCGCATAATGCGGCACATCTGTTGGGTCATTGGGTTCGTATGTATGAACGGTGCCGCGGTTCGCGCTGGCAGTAATGTATACGTTGTCCCCATCCATATAGCCAACGATACCGCCCATATTACCAATAGTAAACTTTTCTTTATTATTTTGGCGGATTGTTTCTGTTACATATCCTTTATCATTTCTTGCACCAGTAGCCATAATATCGCCACCATCATTGACTCCATTATTGACTTTATATTTATCCGTAGAATTATCAATACTGTTTGCAAAATATCCGGCTATGCCTCCTACATTGTGTGCACCGCGAACGTTATTTTCACGATTCGTGGCATTAGTAATATTCGTATCAACGGCACTGCCAACAATACCGCCGACGTTGCCGGCGTCATAGTATTCCTCGTTGTTTTGTTTATTGCTGCTGATGTCGCCGGTATTGAGCACGTCTTTAAAACTACTTCCGACTGAAGTACCAGCAATGCCGCCTACATTGGCAATATATACCTGTTCTTCTTTGATTCCATTTTGGGCTCCAATATTTGTAGCATCAGTATGGTAGATATATTTACCACCTATGTGTCCAGTCGCCGTCACGTTGCCACTGTTTTCGGCATTTTGCACTTTACTACCTTGCTCCATATTGCCGACGATGCCACCGACGTTGTACAGACCTGTGACATCTAAGACATTGTAAACAAGGTTGGTTCCGTCGCCGATAATTGAATTAACGGCATGGCCGACTAAACCGCCGACGTTAGCGCCTGTACTGGACACGTTGCCGAGGTTGTAGCTGTTGCCGATTAACTGACTTTTATCTTGGCTACCACCCATGCTGCCGATAAGACCACCGACATTTTCTCCTGTACCTTCAATTGTACCTGTATTGACTGCGTCTTTAATAACGGAGTTCGTCGACGAGCCAACGATACCGCCGACATTATCCGTACCGGTAATAGCCGCACTGTTGACCACATTCGTAAGCGTTGTATTCACTGCATTACCGACAATGGCACCGACCTTACTACCGCCAGTAATGCTGCCGCCTACTAAGGTAACGTTATTGATAGTCGCTCCGTATGTTTTGGCAAATAAACCGGCATTATTATCTGTACCAGTAATTGTAAGGCCAAAGATATTGTATTTAATACCGTCAAACTTACCAGAAAAGGCCTCCGTATTGCCAATGGATGTAAAACGTTTTTGCGCTGTTCCCGTTGCGTCAATAGAATTGCGCAGAGCGTAGTTGCCTTTGAGCTTTGTATTGATAGCCTGGAGTTGTTCTACGTCTTCGACCCACATGTAGCCGTCGTTTTTATAGAAAGCATTCCCATTTACTGTAGCAATTTCATTACCTGCTCCATCGCTATTAGCATCTTCGTATGTTTTATATTCTTCATCATATGCCTTATATCCAACTACAATGTTATTTTTATCATTTGTCGTAATCTGAATATTTTTATATCCAAGTTTCTCCTTTCCTTCTGCATCCTTAATCCGTTCCGTATCAATGACGATGCGTCCGTTGCCTTCAAAGGTAATGTTGGTCGCGTTGATATTGCCGAGACTCATGAGTTCAGCATCAGTGCGCAAAGCCTGATAAACCTTCATGAATTGATTTATATCTGTCGTTTGATCAATACTTTTTAATAAATCATCACCAAGTTTTGCATTTGACACATACAAACTACCCACGTTAATCTGGGCGCTGTTGCCGATTTGCACGCCTGACGGATTTACGATGTAAATATTGCCTCCTGTAGCGTTAATTGTACCGTAAATTTGCGACATATTGCCGCCTGTAACATAGTTTAACGTATTAAACTTATTGACATCAGCCGTAAAATTAACAGTTGCACTTCCGCCTACATTAAAACTCTCCCACTTAATAACACCATTTTGTCCGGTCTGATGAATATTCATAACAGGATTATTAGGAGAACCGCTATCTAATCCAGTGTGATTTCCCATAATAGATGTACCTTTGGTCGGCAACTGATTATTCGCCACGACAGACGTCGCCGCAAAAGCCATCGGCACGGCCGAAAATAAAGCCACCCCCATGGCGAGGCACAGGCCGATTTGCCGTTTTAAGCGCGTATATTTTTCATGTTTACTCATATATATTCCTCCATCACTAGTTTATGGGGCTGATTAAAACATCTTATAGAGCTGGAACCAAATGCGGTCGTCGTGGTCCGTCGGCTCAGACAGGTCGCGGCGGCCGTCGATCTTGCGGGCCCAGTCGAGCTGAGCGTACCAATCGTTGGGCAGGCTGTAGCGCAGGCCGAGGCCCCAGCCGTACAGGTGCTCTGTCGCAGCATCAAAATCTTTATTATTGACGTAGCCAGCATCGATAAAAGCCGCAACTTCCAGTCCTTCGATGCCTGTCTGGCGGCGGATTTCGGCGCTGCCCAGCCAGCCGGCGTCACCGTAGCCTTCGCCGTTTCCGTAGGCCCGGACGCCGTTAATTCCGCCGAGGTAGAACTGCTCGCTGCCGTCCAAAGCGCGATTAGCTAACTGTCCCTGGAAGCGGACGCGGTAGTTCCACGGGCCATCGTACCAGATTTTCATGACGCTGCCCGTCAACTTATGGTAAGCTCCTTCATAGTCAGCGCCGGCTCCGTCACCGTCGTTTTGAATATCGCCATACCAATAAATCAGGTCGTATTGGGTGAACTCATTGGGATAATACTGGCTGCCGCTGATGCCGACATGCCATACGTCGGCGTCTTTTTCCGTCTTATATTCGGGAGCATTAAACCAGTTATTGAAATTTAACCGGTCTTCAATGCGACGGCGGTCGTAGCCGTAGATAGCCGTCAGGCGGTTCATACGGTCGCGGTACAAGGGCGTCATGCCGTAGATGCTGATGCCTCTCGATTTGCCCAAGGAATTGTAAAAATCATTCGTATGGAGCTCGTACATGCTCTGGCTGTAAGCGATGCCGACGCGCGTGCCGTCGTAGCCTACAGGCGTTTCATAGCGGACGCTGTAGCTCTTGACGTCATGGCTGGACAGCATGCCGCTCAGGGTAATCTTGTCGCCGTTGTGGCTGAGGTTGTTGATTTCCGTGTTGAAGCCGTAACGGTAACGGCCCGAATAGTAGCCACCCCCATTATCAACAAAGACATAGTTGTTCCACACCGGCCGGTCTTGTACCTGCACGTCGACAGCCGTCGTTCCCGCTTCCTTTCCGGGACGGAGAACGGCGCGGGCCGTCACGCCGGGCAGGTCGTTGAGATTGTTCATGGCCAATTCCAGATTGCGGTCGGTCATGACATCGCCGGCCTTGAGCTTGTGCAGATATCCCTCGAGAACGGAATCTGCCACGTCGGACGTGTTCTGCGTCACGCGGATTTCATCGTATTTCGCTACGTATACTTTAATCTCCAAGCTGCCGTCAGCGATCTCCTGCGGCGGCACGACGGCCTGCGCTACGGTATAGCCGTTGTTTTTCGCATAAGCCGTAATCTTGTCGGTCAGTTCCTGCAGCTCCGATACCTTTACGCTGCGGCCGCTGTAGGCCTGCAATATTTCCTGCAGCTGCCCCTGTTCGTCAGGCAGGGCAAAGCCCGTCAGGGTAATCTGACGGACATAAAAAGCCGGTTCCTCGTCCGTCCCCGTGTTGCCGGGCCGGTAGCCGTCAGGCGTCGCGTTGTCAACGACGACATCCTGCTGTCCCGTCCGCTGGTACGGATGGGTGGTCACAGCCTCTTTGTCAAAGGTCGGAATCGGCGACTGAGCCCAGGCAGGACAAGCCGCCAGCATTCCCATGACAAGCGTCAATGGTATGTGTTTCTTCATCATGCATTTCCCCTATGTATAAATTTCTGTAAGTGGTTGATAAATAAATGTGACACATTACATTTTTACATTTTATAGTATACATTGGCACCCCCCCCCGTCAATAATGTTTCTCACAATAGACAAAAAATGCTGTATTTCTCATATATAAATTTTGCATAACACAATGAGAAACTATAATCCGACCGCTCAGCGCTCTTTCTGCAAGCAGTTTCTTCAACGTCATCCAGCGCCTACTATATCTAAAAGGCATAGAACACAAAAAGCCTGTCCTCTTCCAGTAACTATCTAAAAGAGAACAGACTTTTACAACCATATTTCGTTTTATAAGGAATTTAAATCAATCCTATAGCGTGCTGCACGATGAGGCTGACGACGGACACGCTGAACCAGCAGACCAGGCCCAGCACTATGGGCCGGACGCCGTTGCGGACTAAGGAGCGCAGGTTGGTTCGCAGGCCGATGGCCGTCATGGCAGCGATAATCATGAATTTCCCCAGCTGGCCCAGGAAATGGGATACGTCGGCCGGCAGGACGCCTGTCGTATTGACGACGGAGGCTACGACGAACCAGGCGATAAAGTACGGGAATACTTTTTTCAGGCTGAACGTGCTGCCCTGAGCGTCGCCGCGTTTGCGGCGGGCCACGATGACCGCCATGACCAGGCAGACCGGCACGATCATGAGAGCCCGGGTCAGCTTCGTAATGGTCGCCAGGCTGCCGGCGGCGTCGCTGTAGGAATAGCCGGCGGCGACGACGGACGACGTGTCGTTGATGGCCGTGCCGGCCCACATGCCGAAGCCGGCGTCGCTCATGCCCATGAGGTGGCCCAAAAAGGGAAAGATAAAGACGGCAGCGATGTTGAACAGGAAAATCGTCGAAATGGAAAAGGCCACGTCTTTTTCCTTGGCTTCGATGACCGGCGCTACGGCGGCGATAGCCGAACCGCCGCAGATGGCCGTGCCGGCGCCGATGAGGGTCGTCGTCTTAAATTCCAGGTGGAGAAGCCGGCCGACGGCGATGGCTACGAGAAAGGCCGTCGCCAAGGTACAGACCATGACCGACACCGATTTCGCTCCCGTATCCAGCACATGGTATAAGTTCATTTCAAAGCCGAGCAAAATAATCGAATACTGGAGCACCTTCTTGCCCGTATAGGCAATTCCCTCTTCCAGCACGGCAGGCCGCCGGACGGAGGCAAAGACCATCCCCAGCAGAATCCCGAATACGGGCCCGCCGATGATGGGGAAATACTGGCCCAGAAAATAGGCCGGAACAGCAAACACGAGGGTAAAGGCCAAGCCTTTCCATACATTCATGCAGATACACTTCCTTCATATCGTATTTGAAAACGTCATGAAAGAAGTGTATCATGGTATTATGTATATGTAAAATTGTATTATTTTATCGTTTTAATAGGTGATTCATTATGGATATTTCTATGACGCTGCGCCATCTATCCGTCTTTCTCGCCGTCTGCGAGGAAAACAGCATGACCGGCGCGGCCAAGCGGCTGCACATGACTCAGCCCTCAGTCAGCCAAACTATCAAGGAACTGGAAGATGCTTACGAGGTCTGCCTCTTCGAGCGGCTGGGACGGCGGCTGCACATCACGCCGGCCGGACAGAGCCTGCTGGCCTATGGACGGCAAATCTTGTCGCTGACAGCCCAGGCCGAACAGGCCCTCCACTCCTTCAGCCGCACGGCTCCCGTCCGCATCGGCGCCAGCGTGACCATCGGCGAGGTATTCCTCGTCGAGCTGCTCCAGCAGTTAAAGAGCCGTCACCCTGCGCAGGAAATCTTGTCGGAAATCCACAATACAAGCGAGCTGGAACACATGCTCCTGCGCGACGACATCGACCTGGCCCTGGTCGAAGGGGACATTTCGTCGCCCTATTTATTGTCTTCGCCCTTCATGGTCGACGAGTTGGTCGTCGTCGCGCCGCCGTCCTGTCCCCTGGCCCAGCGCACCTCCCTTTCGGTACAAGAGCTGTGCAGCTTGACCATGTACCTGCGCGAGGAAGGAAGCGGCACGCGGGACCTCTTTCTCCAGACCATGGAGCAGCACCACGCCGCCGTGCACATTGCCGGCTCGTTCAACAATACGGAAGCCCTGAAAAAGATCGTCATGGCTGGCTTAGGCGCTACCATCCTGTCGCGCCGCCTCGTAACCGAAGACGTCGCCGCCGGCCGCCTCGCCCTCCTGCCGGTAGATCGCGTTGCCTTCAAGCGCATCTTCAAAATCGTCCGCCACAAGGACAAATTCATCACGCCGCCCCTGCAAGCCGTCATTCAGGCCTGCCAGCAGCATGACCAATGGTTTTAAGAAGCCCATAAAAATATATATTGAAAGGTATATAGAACAAAAGGGAAACGCCTGCAAACAGGTCGTTTCCCTTTTGTCTACTGGGGATGATATATCAGATATATTGACATACGACGTCGGTCATCGTATGGGTATCTGCTTTTTTGAAGCCCTCTTTATACAAGTCGGCTGTGCGCCAGCCGTCGGCCAAGGCTTTGTCGACGGCCCCTTCGATGGCATCGGCGGCGGTGTCTTCGTCTAAGGAATAGCGCAGAAGCATGGCTGCCGACAGAATGGTCGCGCAGGGATTGGCAATGCCTTGTCCGGCAATGTCCGGCGCCGAGCCGTGAATGGGCTCGTACAGGCTGGTAAGCTCGCCGATGGAAGCCGAAGGCATCATGCCGATGGAACCGCCTAATACGGCTGCTTCATCGCTCAGGATGTCGCCGAAGAGGTTGCCCGTGACGATGACGTCGAACTGCGTCGGGTTCAGGGCCAGCTGCATGGCGCAGTTGTCGACGTAGTAATGATTCAGGGCGATGTCGGGATAGTCCTTGGCGACGTCTACGACGGTGCGCCGCCACAGGCGGGACGTAGCCAGAACGTTGGATTTATCGACGGACGTGACCTTGCCGCGCCGTTTCCGCGCCGCTTCCATGGCAAAGCGCGTAATGCGCTGTACTTCGGGCACGCTGTAGTTTTCCAAGTCCCAGGCTCGTTCGACGCCGTTATGGATTTCCGATTCGCATTTGTCGCCGAAGTAAATGCCGCCGATGAGCTCGCGGACGATGACGATGTCCGTGCCGGTGACGATTTCAGGTTTTAAGGGCGAATACTCGGCCAATACGGGAGATACCTTGACGGGACGGAGGTTGACGTACAATCCCAAGGCCTTGCGCAGGCCCAGGACGGCCCGTTCGGGGCGAAGGGATGGCTCTACGTTGTCCCACTGGTCGCCGCCGACGGCTCCGAAGAGGACGGCGTCGGCCTTCTTCGCCGCTTCGACCGTATCGTCGGGCAGGGGCGTGCCGTATTTGTCATAAGCCGTGCCGCCGGCGTCCTTCGTTTCAAAGGTCAGACCGATATGAAATTTGTCGTCTATTTTCTGCAGCACCTTGACGGCTGCGTCGGTAATTTCCTTGCCTATCCCATCGCCGGGAATGACTACGATATGCTTAGACATGCTTATTTATACTCCTTCACATAGTTGATTAATCCGCCGGCCTTGGCGATATCCTGGATAAAGCCCGGCAGGGGCGGCGCCTGGAAGACGTCTCCTGTCGTCTTATCGACGATTTTCCCCGTGGACAAGTCGACGTCCAGCACGTCGCCGGCCTTGATTTTCTCCACGTCGTCGCCGATTTCCAGTACGGGCAGGCCGACGTTGATGGCGTTGCGGTAGAAAATGCGGGCGAAGCTGGCGGCGATGACGACGGGCACGCCGGAGGCCTTAATGGCGATGGGCGCGTGTTCCCGCGACGAGCCGCAGCCGAAGTTGTGGCCGCCGACCATGATATCCCCTTCCCGGACATTATCTGCAAAGGATTCGTCAATGTCCACCATGCAGTGCGACGCCAATTCCTTCGGGTCAAAGCTGTTCAAATACCGGGCCGGGATGATGACGTCCGTATCTATGTTGTCGCCGTAGCGCCAAACCTTTCCTTCTAAACTCATGTTACTGAACCTCCTTCGGTGCGGCTATCTTGCCGAGAATTGCGCTGGCAGCGGCGACCTGCGGCCCTGCCAGATATACTTCGCTGTCGACGTGGCCCATGCGGCCGCGGAAATTGCGGTTCGTCGTGGACACGCATTTTTCGCCGGCGGCGAGGATGCCCATGTAGCCGCCCAGGCAGGGGCCGCACGTCGGCGTAGACACGGCGCAGCCCGCCGTAATGAAGGTTTCGATATAGCCGGCCTTCATGGCGTCCATGTAGACCTGCTGGCTGCCGGGGATGACGATGCAGCGGACACGGGGATGAACCTTGCGTCCCTTCAGGATCGACGCGGCGATTTCCAAATCTTCCAGACGGCCGTTCGTGCAGGAGCCGATGACGACCTGATCGATGGCGATGTCGCCGAAGGTGCCGACGACCTTCGTATTGCCCGGCAGATGCGGGAAAGCTACGACAGGCTTCAGTTCGGACAGGTTGATGTCGACGGTCCGGCAGTATTCGGCGTCTTCGTCTGCTGTGACGACGTCGTATTCGTAAGCGATGCGGCCTTTTTCGTAGGCTATCGTCTGTTCGTCGACGGGGAAAATCCCGTTCTTCGCACCGGCTTCAATAGCCATGTTGGCAATGGTCAGGCGGTCGGTCATGGTGAGGGCCGCCACGCCTTCGCCGGTGAATTCCAGCGATTTGTACAGCGCGCCGTCAACGCCGATCATACCGATGAGGGTCAGCATGACGTCCTTGCCCGTAATATCATCGGGCTTTTGTCCCGTCAGGTGGACGTTGATGGCTTCGGGCACCTTGAACCACGCTTCGCCCGTGGCCATGGCTACGCCCAAGTCGGTCGAGCCGACGCCGGTGGCAAAGCCGCCTAATGCGCCGTACGTACAGGTATGGGAGTCAGCGCCTATGGTCAGCATGCCCGGCCCTACGATGCCCTGTTCGGGCAAGAGGACGTGCTCGATGCCGACGCGGCCCACTTCAAAGTAATGGGTAATTTCGTGTTCCCTGGCAAAATCGCGGACGATTTTCGCCAAACCTGCCGATTTAATGTCCTTATTCGGCGTGAAGTGATCCGGCACCAAGGCGATTTTATCCTTGTCGAAGACGGGACGGCCGATTTTATTGAATTCGGCGATGGCCGGCGGCGCCGTAATGTCGTTGGCCAGTACCATATCTAACTTGCATGTAATCAAATCTCCTGCTTTGACAGAAGGAAGACCGGAGTGTTTCGCCAGTATCTTCTGCGTCATCGTCATTCCCATGTGAGTCTATTCCTCCTCTGATAGCAATATAGTGGGCGCGCCGTCGCCGGCGCACCCCTGCGTTGTCGGTTTAGTGTTGTCCTGCAATAGCCTTGAATTCGCTGACTGCTGCCGGGTCGGAAGTCAGGTGGCGGAAGCGGACGCGCTGGGCCATGCCCTCCATGCGGTTGATCGCCGTGATGAAGGCGAAAATCGAAGCGGTCATCGTATCCGTATCGACGCCGGCGCCCCAGGTCGTGCGGCCCTGCTTGTCCGTCAGGCCGAAGTAAGCGATGCCGCGCGAGTCAGAGCCGCGGTCCAAATCATGTTCGCTGTACACGAGGTTGTCGATTTCGATGCCGTAGGCTTCGCAGATGGCGTTGCTGATGGCATTGAGCTGGCCGTTGCCCCGTCCTTCCAGGATGACCTCTTCTTCGTCGGCCTTGACTAAAATCTTGCCGATCCACTGACCGCCGAATTTCTGTACGAAAAAGTTTTCAACCTTCAAGGGCCAGCCTACGTTCAAGTAATTCTGCTCGAATACGTCGTAGATTTCAGCCGGCTTGAGCTCCTGATGCTTGTGATCCGATACGCTCTTGACGAAATAGCTGAAATCTTCGCGCATCTTCTTGGGCATGTCGATGCCGTAGTTCTGCTCCATGATGAAGCCTACGCCGCCCTTGCCGGACTGGCTGTTGATGCGGATGACGTCGGAGTCGTAGGTACGTCCCACGTCGTGCGGATCGATATACAGATACGGGCAGGTCCAGTACTGCTCGTTTCCTTCTTCGCGGAAATGCATGCCCTTGGCGATGGCGTCCTGATGGGAGCCGGAGAAGGCGGCAAAGACCAGCTGGCCTGCGTAGGGCTGTCTGGGATGAACATGCATGCGCGTCACCCGTTCGTACGTGTCGACGAGCTTGGGCATGTTGGAAAAATCCAGCTGCGGGTCGACGCCCAAGGCGAACATGTTCATGGCGACGGTGACGATATCGACGTTGCCCGTCCGTTCGCCGTTGCCGAACAATGTCCCTTCGACGCGGTCCGCCCCGGCCAGGAGGGCCATTTCCGCGTCGGCTACGCCCGTGCCGCGGTCGTTATGCGGATGGACGGACAAGACGACGTTGTCGCGGTATTTCAGGTTCTGCGACATGTAGGCAATCTGGGCGGCGAAGACGTGCGGCATAGACATCTGCACCGTCGACGGCAGGTTGATGATGGCCTTGCGGTCAGCCGTGGGCTTCCATACGTCCAGAACGGCGTTGCACACCTCCAGGGCGTATTCCGGCTCGGTACCGGTGAAGCTTTCCGGCGAATATTCGAAGCGGTAGTCAGCGCCGGCTTCGTCTGTCAGGCGCTGGAGCAATTTCGCGCCGTCGACGGCAATCTGCTTGATTTCTTCCTTGGACATGCGGAAGACCTGCTGCCGCTGGGCGAAGGACGTCGAGTTGTAGACGTGGACGATGGCGTTTTTGACGCCCTGCAGGGCCTCGAAGGTCTTGCGGATAATGTGCTCCCGGGCCTGGGTCAGTACCTGGACGGTCACGTCGTCGGGAATCATGTCGTGCTCGACGAGGTAGCGCAGGAATTCGTATTCCGTTTCCGACGCTGCCGGGAAGCCTACTTCGATTTCCTTAAAGCCCATGGCCACGAGGGTCTTGTAAAATTCGATTTTTTCATCAAGGCTCATAGGAATGATGAGGGCCTGGTTGCCGTCGCGCAAATCGACGCTGCACCATACGGGGGCCTTGTCGGGGCAATCCTTGTATGCCCACGACATATCGACGACAGGGGGCATGTAATACCCTTTTTTGTAATGTTCTACGTTTCTCATACTTCCATCTCTCCTTGATCATGAAATACATACGGCAAATATAACATAATCAAAATAAAAAAATCTTCCGCCTCGTTAAGAGACGAAAGATATCCTTACGCGTTACCACTCTCATTCATGCCCAAAGGCATGCTCTCTATAGGTACGGACATATCGTCGATACCCTCCTGTTTGTTAACGGCCAGGCCCCGGCTCCACCTACTGTCGTTTCAGCGAGCTGCTTAGAGACGAGTTCACTTCCATTCCGTTGCTGCTTCTCACCACCCAGCAGCTCTCTGCAAACTTTCTGGAACCTACTATTTCTCTTCAACGCATTTTTATTTTGACTTGTTGATGTGTATGTTATCACAAGAAAAACATCTTGGCAAGGGAATTTCTTAAATTTTACAAAAAATTATTAAGTTAAACCTTTTACTATTACTGATATATTAGGTATTCCACCGTAAAAATGACAGTTTCTGCAAAAAACAAATCTGTCTCTTGTATTTTCCGGCAAAACGTGATAGACTAGTAAAGTATTCGCCGAGAGCCATACATGCGCCTATAGCTCAGGGGATAGAGCACCGGTCTCCGGAACCGGGTGCGTAGGTTCGAATCCTACTAGGCGCACCACCTATGAAGCAGCCGTAAAGGCTGCTTTTTGTATATCCCGCCATTTAAAAGGAGGTTATCGTCATGTCTCAATTACCGGGCCTGCACCTGCGCGAGTCCCATCCGCAGCTTTGCCTCACCCTGCGCGGCGAAACGATCGAAGAGCTCAGCAACGCCGTCCGCGCCTTGTCGGAATATCCGGCCGACGTCATCGAATTCAATGCCGCAACCTTTAACGGCGTCAGCAATTTCTCTCAAATCGGCAATGCCCTGCTCCTCATCACCAGTCCGCTCCGCGACCAGCGGGTCGTCTTTTCCTGCCCCATGGCCGAGCTGCCGGAATATTACCAGACGCAGGACGACTACTACGACATCTTATTTTTCGCCATCCGCACGGGCCTCATCGATGCCGTGGAAATCGAATCGACGCTGGACATAGACAAGATCGACGAGCTGGCCGACGAAGCGACGGAAGCCGACATCATGCCTATCCTCACCATCCGCTGCGACGGCCCCTTTTCAGAATCGGATTTTGCCGACAAGCTGTTCTCCGTCGTATCGGAAGATATTTTCGCCTACCACATCATCTGCTCTCCCCAGTCAGACGAAGAGTTGGCGGAAATCATGGAATGCCTGCACAGCTGTGAGGCCGTCCATGAGGACACGCAGTTCATCATCGAAACGAGAGGTTCATACGGGAAAGAAGCCCTCAAAAACGGCAACACCTTCTCGTCGCCTATCCTCTACGCCGCGCCGGAAGAAACGGAAGACAGACTGTCCATCGCCGAACTGCACGACATTCTTCAGGCAAAATAACATAGATAGCCATACAAAAAGCGCCTCGCCGCAGCGTATCATAGCTGCCGGCAAGGCGCCTTTTTCATAGGATTATATCGTTTCAAAGAGGGACTGGTTTTGGCGGCCCCGGCGGTGGTATATGCCGATGCGGCGGGCCAGCATCATGTCCGCGTCCAAGGGAATGCCGAACTGCTTGCCCAGCACTTCCCAGACCTGCTGGGGCTTGACGGCCCCTTCATCAGTCTGCAGGATGCCGATGCGCAGGGTCAGCGTTTTGCCGTCAGTCTTTCCGGAAAGAGGTTCGACGACGTGATGCTTCACGTTGATGAGGCGGACCTTGCGTGCATCCTTAGGAGATACCTTTTCGTACATGACGTCGGAGGCATCGTTGAAGGCCTGCAGAGCCTGCTGCAGGGCATCGTCGCCGTATCCGTCCTGTATGGGACCGGTCAGGCGATACACGGCGTAATTGGCCATCGCCATGAGCTTAGGCGCTCTGGCGTCGACGTATTTACCGCCCAGGACGACAAAGCCGTCCGGCGACTGGGCGTTCATCTTCTCGACGACGCCTTCTACAGGCAGGCGCTCGCGCAGCTCCATATCCAGATATTCTTCGTCGGCCGTTACGCCGACGCCGAGAGCCGAAGCGAAGCTCAGCTTCATGTGGGGATTAAAGCCTTCGGAATAGGCAATGGGCAGGCGGGCCCGGATGATAACGTAGCGGACGGCCCGGGCAAAATCCAGGTGGGACAAAAATTGCAGAGCCCCGTCCTTTTTAACAGCTAAACGCAGTCTTTCCACGGCCGGCACCTTCCTTTCTGTCGATAATTTCTACGCCTAAATTCGGGCATACGCCGCATCCCGTACAGCTCAGATGCCGGCAGTCGTGGGTCAGCTCGCCGCCTACGGCCTTCTGCCATTCCCGTCGGAGGAAGGCTTTGGACGCGCCGTTGCTCAGGTGGTCCCACGGCAGGGGCTCGTTCACATCGCGCTGGCGGGCGGCGAAGTAATCGGGATCGACGCCAGCCTTGGCAAAAGCTTCCATCCACTTGTCGTAGTCGAACAGCTCCGTCCAGCCGTCGAATTTGCAGCCCAGCTTCCACGCTTCGTAGAGGACCTGGCCCATGCGGCGGTCGCCGCGGGCGAAGGTCGCTTCCAAATAGCCCGTCTTGGCGTCGTGGTAGTGGTACGAAATATGCTTATCCCGGATGAGGCTCTTCAAATAGGCCTGCTTGCGCTGAATTTCTTCAACGGGAAGCTGGCCGAACCATTGGAAGGCCGTGTGGGACTTGGGTACGAAGCTCGACACGGACACGGTGACCTTGCCGTTGTTCTTCTTCGTCACCGTGCGGTACAGGTTCAACACCTTATAGGCCAGGTCGGCAATCCCAGCCAAATCTTCGTCTGTTTCCGTCGGCAAACCCATCATGAAGTACAGCTTGACTGTGGACCAGCCGTTTTGGAAAGCGTTTTCGCAGGCCTTCAGGAGATTTTCCTCTGTCACGCCCTTGTTGATAACGTCGCGGAGGCGCTGCGTCCCCGCTTCGGGCGCGAAGGTCAGGCCGCTCTTGCGGACCTGCTGGACCTTCTTGGCAATATCGACGGAAAAGCTGTCGACGCGCAGCGACGGCAGGCTGACGCTGACCTTCTGATCCTTAAATTCTTCCAGCAGCATGTCGACCAGCTCGGGCAGGCAGGAATAGTCGGCCGAGCTGAGGCTCATGAGGGAGATTTCGTCGTAGCCCGAATTGGCGACGATTTCCTTCGCCAGCTGCACGAGGCGCTGCGGCGATTTTTCCCGGACAGGACGATACAGCATGCCGGCTTGGCAGAACCGGCAGCCCCGGCTGCAGCCGCGGAATAATTCGAGGACGGCTCGGTTATGGACGATGTCGATATTCGGCACGAGGGGCTTCGTCGGAAAAAAGGCGTTCTCCATGTCGGCGACGACGCATTTTTCAATGTGTTCCTTCGCTTCCGGCTCCGTCGGCACGAGCCCCAGGAAATTCCCCTGCTCGTCATACTGGGCGTCGTAAAAGGCCGGTACGTAGTTTCCCTGCTGCTGGGCCAGCTGCTTCAGCAGCCCCTTCTTGCCGCCGGGCTTGCCCTGTTCTTTCCAGGCGATGATCGTATCGGCCGTCAGCTGCGTCGACTCTTCCGATTCGCCGAGGAAGAAGACGTCGACGTAATCAGCCAGAGGTTCGGCATTGTAGGCGCAGGGGCCGCCGGCAGCGACGAGGGGCATATCTTCCCCTCTGTCCTTGGAACAGAGGGGAATACCGGCTAAATCGAGCATATTCAGGATATTGGTGAAGCTCATTTCATACTGGAGGGTGAAGCCGACCATATCGAAATCGGCGACAGGCGTCTTCGTTTCCAGGGAAAAGAGGGGATAGCCCTTCTGGCGCATGACCTCTTCCATATCGGGCCACGGCGCGTAGACGCGCTCGGCCGCCACGTCGTCCCGCTCGTTGAGCAGGGCGTAGAGAATGCGCAGGCCTAAATGGCTCATGGCCACTTCGTACACGTCGGGAAAACAATAGGCAACGGTCAGCTTTACGTCGTCGTGGTTCTTGACGACGCTGTTCCATTCGCCGCCGACGTAGCGGGCCGGCTTGCTGACCTTGCTGAGCAAAATCGGATCTATCGAAACAGTACGGGACACTGAATTTCCTCCTAATCGCTAAAAAATCATAGTCTGCTGGCGCATGTACACGCTGAGCAAAATACCCAGGCCTACCATATTAGTCGTCAGGGCGCTGACGCCATAGCTCATAAAGGGCAGCGGAATCCCCGTGACCGGCATGATGCCGCAGGTCATGCCGACGTTGACCAGAATCTGGAAGGTCCACATGGAAATGACGCCTGTAGCCAAAAGCATGCCGAAGGGGTCCTTGCACTCCTTGGCGATCATGAGGCCGCGGTAAATGAGCACGAAATACAAAAACAGCAGAAATACGCAGCCTAAAAAGCCCAGCTCTTCGCCGATGACGGAAAAGATGAAGTCCGTATGGTTTTCCGGCAGGAAGTTCAGCTGGCTCTGGGAGCCCTGGAACAGGCCCTTGCCGAAAAGCATGCCCGAGCCGATGGCAATTTTAGACTGGATGATATGATAGCCCGCGCCGAAAGGGTCGGCGTTGGGGTCCAAAAATACGGTAATGCGAGCCTTCTGGTAATCCTTCAGGAAGTGCCAGCCAATAGGCGCCAGGATAACGCCGACGGCGGCGATATTGCGCAGCAGGGACAGCTTGATGCGCGATACAAATACCATTCCCAAACCGATGGCCAAAAAGACGAGGCTCGTCCCCAAGTCGGGCTGCTTCAATACGAGCAGGAAGGGGATGCCGATGAATAAGCCGACAGGCAGCACGCTGCGGAACGTATTGAGCTGGCCGACCCGTTCCGACAGCAGGGCCGCTGTGCAGACGATCATGATGATCTTGGCAAATTCCGACGGCTGCACCGTAATCGGCCCGATCTGAATCCACCGCTGGGCCCCTAAGGCCGATGTGCCGACAAACATGACGGCCAGCAGCATGAGCAGGTTGACGACGTACAAGGGCTTGGCGAAGCGCTTGAGCCGCGTGTAATCGTAGTGGCAGAAAAACAGGACGAGGGCCAAATTGATGATAAACCCTATGCCCTGACGGATGACGAAATCGTAATTGATGATGCCTTTGTTAATGTGCGTGGCGCTGCCGATAATGCATAAGCTGACGCCTATGATGAGGAAGCTTATGACGAGCAGCACTTTATCTAAATTTTTCCATTCTCGTTTCAACATATATAGGAACTCCTATCGGCGATAATGTCGCCAAGCTGCAGACTGGTCGCGCCGCCGCCGCAGGGACAGGCCCCTGGGCCGTCGAGGCATATCCTCGTCTGCCGCGTCTTCTTCTGGTTCTTCTTCGGGCTCGGCCGCCGTGCCGTTCAGAATAGCCGCCGCTTTCTGCAGCTCCGCTACGGCCAGGGCCTTCATGCAGCCGAGAGATTCTTTTTCTTCCTCGTCAGCAACGGGCAAGCTTTCTTTTTCCTCTGCGCCGGCTCCTTCCGCCGTCGGCAGCAGGGCCGTCAGGCTGCCGATGTCCGGAGCCGCTCCCCCTTCGACGTAAGCCGCTGTCTGCGCCAGGGCCTTCATAAAGGGAGTCTCCGTCGCGTGCAGGAGGCAGCCCTCGTGGGCAGCACGGTGCACCGCCGGGTCGTGAGGCAGAATGCCGGCAACGGTTTCGGGATTTAAAATCTGCAGCATATCCTGCACCGGCACATAGCCGGGTACGCCGCTGTAGAAATTATTGAACAGCACGTCGTAATTGAAGCGCTTGCGCTTGTTGCAGAACTGCATGACCCGGGCGGCGTCGCGCATAGACGACCACGTCGGCTCGACGACGAAGAAAATGCGGTCGGCAATAGCCGTGGCGTCCTTGTAGGCCCGCCCCCGCCCCGGCGGACAGTCGATGAGGGTATAGTCGTAGTCTTTAGACAAGGTTTCGACGATATAATGGTACGTCGGCGCGTCGACTTTTTCCCACGTATGCTTCTGGCTGGCCGCTAAAAAATCCAGCTTGCCGGCAACGGTCATGACGGCTTCGCCGGCGCGGCAGCGTCCCTTGATGACGTCGCCTATATCGTACAGGACGTCGTCCTGCATGCCAAACATGAGATCTAAATTGCGCAGGCCCATATCGGCGTCGACAGCCAGTACGGAATGGCCGCGGCGCTGCAGGGCGATAGCCAGGGAGGCCGTGACCAGCGTCTTGCCGACGCCGCCCTTACCCGAGGCGATAGCTATGATGGTTGACATGAGAACGACTCCTTTCTGTACAATACGAAATTACAAATCCTATTCTGCCGGCTCGGCGTCCTGGGCCGCCGCTCCGTCGGCGCCTGCCTTCTGGTCCTTCTCTTCGTCCTTCGGCATGCCGGCGGCGTATTTGCCGACGTGGAAAAATTCTTCCAGCATTTCCTTAACAATCGGCGCGGACGCGCTGGAACCGTACCCGCCCTGTTCAACGAGAACGGCGATGACGATGCGCGGATGGTCGAAGGGCGCGTAGGCCACGAACCAGCCGTGGTCCTGGCCGCTGTAGTTTTCGGCCGTGCCGGTCTTGCCGGCGACCTGGATGGGGAAATCGGCGAAGATATATCCCGCCGTCCCCTCTTCCGTAACGTTGCGCATGCCTTCGCGGATCAAATCCAGCGTCGACCGGGAAATGGACAGGGTGCCGATTTGCTCCGGCGCAAAAATCTTATAGGGCGTGCCGTCGAGGTTGTCGATGCGGCTGACCAAAAAGGGACGGTACTGGATGCCGCCGTTGGCCACTTCGCTGACGATCAGGGCCGCCTGAAGAGGCGTGACGAGCTGAAAGCCCTGGCCGATAGCCGAGTTGAACGTATCGCCCAGATACCAGTCTTCGTCAAAGGTATCCATCTTGTATTTCTCGCTGGCAATGAGGCCCGACGATTCACCGCGCAGGTCGATGCCCGTCTTCTTGCCCATGCCGAACATGGCCGCGTATTCCGCCAGCTTGTCGATGCCGACGCGGCGGCCCATTTCATAGAAATATACGTTGTCCGACTTGGACAAGGCTTCGGTAAAGTTAATCCAGCCCAGGGCTTCGCCGCCGGCATTGCGCATGTCTACGAGCCAGTGGCGGCCGCTGTCGAAGATCAATTCGTCAGGCGTAACCTTTTTCAGTTCCAGGGCGGCGGCGCCGATAATGATCTTAAAGGGCGAGCCCGGCGGATATTCGCCGGCAATGGCCCGGTTTTCCATGGGGTGATAGGGATTGTCGTTGATCTGGGACCATTCGGCTTCCGTAATCCCCCGGGTAAACCAGTTCGGATTGTACGACGGGCGGCTGGCCATAGCCAGCACGGCTCCCGTATTGGGGTCCAGGGCGACCATAGCGATGCCCGCCGTGCCGATGCCGTTGGCAATCTGAGAGTCCATAGCCTTTTCCGCCGCCTGCTGCAGGTTCAGGTCGATGGTCAAATGAATGTTGTGACCGGCTACGGGATTCTTTCGTTCCATTTCCTTGACCGGACTGCCCGTAGCGTCGACTTCGACCTGCCGGCCGCCGTCCTTGCCCCGGAGCAGGTCGTCGTAGTACGCTTCCAGGCCGGCCCGGCCGATCTGGGTGATATTGGACACGCCTTCCTGCCCTTCGAGGCGCTGCTGGTCGTCCTCGTCTATCTGTCCGACGTAGCCGAAAATCTGAGCGGCCATTTCATTGTACGGATAGTAGCGGATCGGCTGGACGTCGATGGAAATCCCCGGCAGCTCGTTGCGCCGTTCTTCAATTTTAGTGACAATATCCTGGGTCAGGTCGTTGGCCAGGACCGTCGGGATATAAGAGCTCTTTACTTTATCTATTTTTTCCCGCAGCTTGGCTTCCGGGATATTCAGCAGCTGCGACAATTCGTTCAGCTCCGCGTCGGACATGCCGTCCTTCGTCGGTACGTAGGTCACCATGAAGCTGGGCCGCGAGCCGACGAGAATCTGGCCGTTCCGGTCGTACATGACGCCGCGCATGGCCGCGATGGGGACGGCCCGCAGCCGGTTTCCTTCGGCCAGGGAGTGGTAATACTCCCCTTCTACGAGCTGCAAATAAGCCAGCCGGCAGACCAGTATGGCGAAGATAGCGATGATGACCCAATACAAATACCGGAAGCGGCCGTCATCGCTCTTTTTTTTCATTAACGCTTCAAGCATCTGCGCGTTCCTCCATCTACCAACGATATCCCATGTGGCCGTAGTACAACTCGTCGCGGCGCAGCCGCCAGACGACGCGGTCTACCGGCAGGGCCAGTATGCCGTGATACGCCAGCATGGGAATACTGAATTCAAACAAATAGGACGCCCCGTTGATGAACTGGCCGGAAATAAACAGGACGGCGCAGGTCAGAATCAGGCAGCACTCCGTCGCTCCCAGGACGATGAGCTCCGTCAGAATCCACTGGTCCTTGTCGATGCCGCGGCCTATGTAGCTGCAGGCAAAGGCGATGACGAGATACGGCAGCAGGTGGACGCCCAGGAAATTGCCGATTACTACATCCTGGCAGACACCGCCTATCAGAGCCGTAACGACGCCGACGCGCTGGCCGTGATGAAGGGCCATGAGGACGACGAAGAGAAATACGAGGTTCGGCTGGGTAATGCCGTCGCATACAAAGGGCAGGACGGAGCTTTGCAGGATGAATACGATGAACGCCGTCATAAGGCAACTCAGCTTTTTCATAAGGCTGCCGCTCCTTTGATTCCTTCTACTTTATCGCGGTTCGTCTGGGGAACGAGCTTCGGCGCGACGCCGGGCTTGTCGTACGAACCGGTATCAGACGATTTCAAGATGACGAATACTTCTTCCAGCTTGGAGAAGTCGACGCTGGGACGGATGACGGCGTATTTGACGAAATCGTTGTCGTTCTGGTGAATCGACACGATAGTACCGACGTACAATCCCTTCGGATAAATGGAGCCGAAGCCCGACGTGACGAGGGTATCTCCTTCCAGAATATCCGCGTCTTTGGCGATGTTGACGAACTGCGGTTCTGACGGCACGTTGCCGTTGCCGCGGACGACGGACGATACGCGCGATTCCGGCCGCTGTACGATAGCGCCGATGCTGGTGCGCGGGTCCGTCAGGAGCTGGACGCGGGCCGAATGGGGATAGGCCTCGCTGATGAAGCCGACGACGCCGCTCGGCGTAATGACGGGCATGTCCTTGGCTACGCCTTCGTTCGTGCCGGCGTCGATGATCATCGTGTTGCTCCACGTGCCGTAATCGCGGGAAATGACGACTGCGGCAGCCAGCTGGTATTGGCCGTGGGACGCGCGGAAGTCGAGGAGCTGGCGCAGGCGGTCGTTTTCGGCCACCAGTTCGTCGTAGTCGACGGTGCGGCTCTTGAGCTCGGCGTTTTCCCGTTCCAGCGCTTCCCATTCAATGCGGTTTTTTAAACTAATATCGACGATGTGAAAAGCCGACGCCAACGAATTCATGATACGGCTCGCCCCGTATTCAAAGGGGGCCGCAGCCATCTGTAGCGGCTTGGCTACGAAGGGCAGCGATTCGCGCTGCCGCCAGGCCCAGCCGACGACGGCGATGAGGACAAAGAGTATCAGCACGATGACGACGCTTTTTTTACCTAACGAAAACAATTTTAAAATCTCCTCCTATAAATGCGCTGCGCTCCTTCAATGACCGGGGCCAGCTTTTCCCGTTCCGCCACGGCGACGCCGATGCCCCGGACGACGGCCAGCTCCGGATCAGCAGCCAGGACGACGGGCACGCCCAGTTCCTGAGAAAAGAGCTGTTCCATGCCCTTGAGCTTGGCGCCGCCGCCGGTCAGCACGACGCCGTGCTCCATAATATCGGCCGACAGCTCCGGCGGCGTTTCCTGAAGAGCCGACCGCACTAAGTCGAGTATTTTCATGAGGGGCCGGCCGATGACCTGATAGAGCTCGCTGGCTTGGACGGCGCATTCCTTCAGCAGTCCGTCGTCAAGGCCCCGGCCCGTGAAGTAATAGCCCCGGTCTTCCAGGGGCAGTACGGCCGAGCCGTTGGTAATCTTCATTTCTTCGATGGTCATGTCGTCGGTGACGATATCGTATTGGCCGCGCAGATAATCCTTAATCGCTTCGTTGAAATCGAGGCTGCCCAGGTGAATGGACTTGGACACGACGATGCCGCCTAAGGAAAGGATCGCTACGTTCGTCGTGCCGCCGCCGATGTTGACGACCATATTGCCTACGGGATCGTATACGGGCATGTTGACGCCCATGGCTGCGGCGACAGCCGTGTCGACGAGGTAGGCTTCCTTAGCTCCTGCCTGATAGACGGCTTCCATGACGGCCCGCTTTTCGACGTTGGACGCCGCGGCCGGCACGCCGACCATGATGCGCAGGCGCTGGACGCTGCGGACGCATTTGCTGAGGATATAGCCCAGCATCGTCCGCGTCACGCCGTAGTCGGCGACGACGCCGTTCAGCAAGGGCCGATGGATTTTCACCGTTTCCGGCGACTTCGCCAGCATGCTCTCCGCCCCGTTGCCGATGGCTACAAGCTTGCGGTTCCGCTCGTCCGTCGCCACGATGGAGGGCTCGGAGAAGACGACGCCCCGCCCTTCTACGTAAACCTGGGTCGTGCACGTTCCCAAGTCGATGCCTATATTTTTAGTTAATGGAGAAAAAATCGAAGCCATGCCAAAACCCTTTCCTATACTATGTAATCATCTTCATATTTTAGCACACCAAGGCGATTTTCGCACTATATTTTCATCAAAATCACCGACGGCCGCGCAGGCCAAAACAAAGGCGGCGTCGAAAGCCTTCCCTCTGCCGGGTCCGGTTTCAGCGCCGCGCCGCGTCTTATTCTTCCGTATCTTCTTTTAAGTACGTCCAACCTTCTTGCTGGTAGATTTTCTGTTCCTTCATGAGATGACCCAGGGCCCGCTTGAACGCGGCCTTGCTCAGGCCGAACTTCGTCTTGATGACCGCTGGCGCCGTCTTGTCGCCGTAGGGCATCTTTCCCTTCCGCTGCTTGAGGAAGGCCAGGATTTTTTCGCTGTCCGGGTTTATGGCGTTTTCCTTGGTCTGGCGCAGGGAAATGTTGATGCGGCCGTCTTCGCGCAGGTACGTGATGCGCCCCTTGACCATCTGGCCGATGAGGATGGGGCCGCTGAATTCGCTGCGGTGCAGAAAGGCAATCCACCGTTCCCGCGTCATGAGGTAGGCTCCCTGGTCGGTCATGTTGTAGACCGCCCCTTCGACCCAGTCGCCGACCTTGGCGTCCGTCGCCGCCCTGGAGGCCCGGCGCATTTCGTCTTCTACTTCCATAGATACGGCCAGGCGATGGGACTTGTCTTCATACAGCTTAACCCATACGTATTCCCCTTCCTTGGGGCGGCCCTTCATTTCGGCAAAGGGCATGAAGATGCCCCGCTCCGTACCGACGTCGACGAAGGCGCCGAAGCGCGTCGTGTTGATGACCGGCGCATAGCCGATCTGGCCGACCTTGATTTTCGGCAGGCGCATACTGGCCGTCAGGCGGCCCGACGGGTCATGATACAAGAAGACCGTAACCTTGTCGCCGACATGGACCTCTTCGGTCTGCTGATTTTTATGGAGCAGTATGTCGTCGTTCGTATTGCCCGTGCCGCCGTTTAAAAATACGCCCATGTCGCTGGCGCGCAATACTTCCAGCGTGGCAATGCTGTTTTCCTGCAGTACCTGCATCTTACTCACCTTCGAACGGAATCCGTTCGGCGTCGCACCACAAGTTTTCCAAATCATAGTAGCTGCGGTCCTGTTCGACAAATACGTGAGCCACGACTTCGCCGGCGTCGATGAGTATCCACTTACCTTCTCGGTAGCCTTCGACGTGGCGCACGTCGTAGCCGTGCTTTTCCATTTCTTCTTCAATGTTGTCGGCAATGCTCTGGGCCTGCTTGTTGTTGCGGGCGCTGCAGATGACGAAGTAATCGGCCATCATGGACGACTGTTCCATGTCGAGGATGACGATGTTCCAGCTCTTTTTGTCGCTGGCAGCCTGGGCCGCAATTTCATAGCTTTTCAGTTCTCTTTCTTCTTTCGTTGTCTTTATAGTAATTGGCATTCTGTGTTCTCCTTCTCTGACTCTGCCTTACGGCGTGTTGCTGGGCGGTTCGGGCGCCGGCGCGATGGCGTTGTTCGTCGCGCCGATGATCTTCTGCCCTTCTACGGGGTCGTAGCTCCACAGCGTCTTGCCGCCTGTCGCCCCGTCGTTGGTATTTTCGCCGGGCAAAATATAAAAATGAATGTCTTCAGCCGGCACGTGGCGGAAGCTGAAGGCCAGGGCCGCTATATCCTTCGCGGAAATATTCGAATCTACATTGTTCCAGAAGCGGTATAAAAACAGCATGTTGGAAATGCCGAACCGCTGCTGCCGGTCGGCGTAAAACAGCTTGACCAGCCGTTCCTGCCGCTGGGTTCGCGACAGGTAGCCGTCTTCGTCGATGTAGCGCATGTAGCCCGCCGCTTCCTGCCCTGTCAGGGTCTGATACCCTTGAAACAGGTTGATATCCGTCGCGCCCGTTTCGTCGGCGTGGTACATGTTTTCTTCTACATACATGGGCAGTCCGCCGCTCATGTCGATCATCTTCACGAAGGTATCTTCGGAAAATTCGACATAAAAAGGAACGGGAATGTGGAACATATCTTCCACGACGGCCTGAACGAGGGTCCGGCCTCCTTCGGTATACACGTCCTGAAGCTCCTGAATCCCCTTTTCCTTGCGGCCTTCAATCTTCGTGTTGTCCGGCAGCATAATGAAGTCGATATGCTTCTTTTCCTTATTGACTGCCGCCAGGCCGACGAAGTTGACCTGCTGCGGCGTGTTGCCGTCGCGGCCGATGACCAGTACGTACAGGGGCGTATCGGGGCTGATCTGCTCAAAGGACCCTGACGCACCGTTCTGCACGGCGTCGAGGCGGTTCTGAAACTGTTCGGCCCGGGACGTCTGGTAGTGCCGCCACGCCGTCACGGACAAGAACAGAACGGCCGCAACGGCGACGATGCCCGCCAGCAGGTGCAGCAGCTTTCTGCGCCGCTCCCGTTCGCCCGGCATGGCATGCTTTTTTTTCGGACGGTGAAACCATTTCTTCTTATCCATGATGGGTCCGATCCTTCTTCATCGACAAAATATGGGCGTTCCGATTGGTCACTGTGCCGACGTAAATCGTCTTGCCCTGCTCCAGCAGATGGAATATGGTCGAATCGTAGCCGGCCAGCACGGCTTTATCCAGGTCTTCCGCAGCCAGGCGGCGCAGCTTGTCCACGCCGTCGAAATCGCGGTTGACCTCGATATAATCGGCCATAAAAATAATTTTTTCCAAGAGGCTCATATGCTCGGCCCCCGTCGTATGATGGGCCAGGGACGCCAGGAGGTCGGCGTCGTCAATGCCGTACTGCTCCCGGGCTATGGTCACGGCGGCGTAGCCGTGAAGCAGACTGCCGATAGAGACGATCGTATCGGGCAAGGTGCTGCCGAAGCTCCGCCAGGCCAGCTTCTGCATAGCCGGCAGGTCCATCTGCTTGGCCGCATCGTGCAGCAGGCCGGCGACCTCGGCCTGATCGGCGTCGCAGCCGTACTTCTCGGCCAGCTGGCGCGCCGCCTGGGCCACGCCCAGCACGTGCTGGTACCGGTGCGGGCTCAGCGTCCCTTTTAAATGTTCTTTAATGGTTGTCTTGAGTTCTTCGCTGTACATTGATATACTCCATGTTTTTCGATATATTCTATAACGACTTTAGGCATCATGTATCGGACGGACAGTCCGCTGCGTATACGGTGCCGCAGTTCAGTCGAAGAGATTTGCATAGTCGGCACGGTCAGCTTTAAAATGTGCTTTCCCAGCTCGCCGAAATGCTCGACGACCTGGCCGATGGACTGCGTGCCGTCAGGCCGCGTCGCGCCGACAAACTGGCACAGCGAGAGGATTTCCTCCGGCTTGTACCACTGCGGCAGATCCTGTATCGTATCGGTTCCCGATATGAAATACAAAATATACGACGGGCCGTAAAATTCCTTTAAAAAGCGCAGCGTATCGACGGTGTACGACCGTCCCTTGCGGCGTATTTCCAAATCGCTGACGGCAAAATAGGGATTGTCGGCCGTCGCCAGCCTGGTCATGGCCAGGCGCTGTTCCGCCGTCGCGCCGTCTATATTTTTATTGGGCGTTATGTACGAAGGGATGAACAACACCCTGTCGAGATGAAAGGTCTGCCGCGCTTCTTCGGCAATCATCAGGTGTCCCAGATGAATGGGATTAAAAGTTCCCCCCATGATCCCCAGCCTAGTGATTTCCATGGTACAGATAAATTCCTCCCCACACCAGCGCCAGCGTCAGGCCGTATAACAACAGCCAGATGGCGTAGTGCTTGTATTCATAGCGAGTCTTCGGCGCTGACAGGTACTGCCGCAGCGTCCGCATATAGGCCTGCACGACGCGCTTCATTACCGGATCTGGCCCTGACCGCGGACGACATATTTATAAGATACGAGGGCTTCCAGCCCCATGGGGCCGCGGACGTGCAGCTTCTGCGTGCTGATGCCGATTTCCGCGCCGAAGCCGAATTCAAAGCCGTCGGTAAACCGCGTCGATGCGTTGACGTACACTGCCGCCGAATCGACGCTGCGCAGAAAGGCTTCGGCCGTTTCCGGATTGTCCGTCACGATGGCTTCGGAATGATGCGTACTGTAACGGCGGATGTGCTCCAGCGCTTCGTCCAGGGACGATACGGTCCGGATAGACATGACGAGGGCGTTGTATTCCGTTTCCCAATCGGCTTCTTCTGCGGCGAGGACGGCGCTGTCGACGCTGCGCGCCAAGTCGTCGCCGCGCATTTCGACGCAGTCCTGCTTCATGACCGGCACGAGCTTTTTCATCAGCGGGGCCAGTACGCTTTCATGAACCAGCAGCGTTTCCATGGCATTGCACGTAGACGGCCGGGACACCTTGGCGTTTTCGATGATGCGGACGGCCATGTCCAGGTCGGCGTCCTTGTCGACGTAGACATGGCAGACGCCGCTTCCCGTTTCGACGCAGGGAACCGTCGCCGTTTCGACGACCATGCGGATGAGGCCGGCGCCGCCGCGGGGAATGGCCAGGTCGATGTACTGACGCAGGGTCAGCAGTTCCTTCACCAAGGCCCGATCTGTATTTTCCAGCAGCCCTACGACGTCGGGATTGAGGCCCGCCGCTTTGAGAGCCTCCTTGATAACGGCGACCAAAGCCGTGTTGGAATGAATGGCCTCGCTGCCGCCGCGGAGGACGCAGGCGTTGCCCGACTTGATGCACAGGGCCGCGGCGTCGACGGTGACGTTGGGCCGCGATTCGTAAATGATGGCGATGACGCCCAAGGGCACAGTCACCTTGCAGATGTGCAGCCCGTTGGGCCGGTCCCATTCTGCCAGACAGCGGCCGACCGGGTCGGGAAGCTCGATGACCTGGCGCACGCCGGCAGCCATATCGTGAATCCGCTGTTCGGTCAGCTTCAAACGATCCAGCATGGCTTCGCTCATGCCGTTGTTCCGTGCCGCGGCAATATCAAGATGATTGGCTTCTATAATATAGGCGGCCTGCCGTTCCAGCTCGTCGGCTAAATACGCCAAGGCTTTATTTTTCATATCCGTGCCGACCAGGGCCAGCTCCTGAGCCCCGGCCTTAGCCGCTCTGGCTTTGACTAATACTTCTGATTCCATAGCAATCCCTCCTCACTGCATGACGACGAGGTTGTCGCGGTGAATGACTTCTTCATATACGCCTTCGTGGCCGAGAATCTTGGTGATGTCGTCGGTCTTATGGCGCTTGATGGCTTCGACGCTTTCGCTGTTGTAGTTGACGATGCCCTTGGCAATGACGAGGCCTTCGTACATGACGTTGACGATGTCTCCTTCGTGGAACTCACCCTCTACAGCAGCGATGCCTACGGGCAGCAGGCTGGAGCCGTGCTCGACGAGAGCGTTGCGGCAGCCGCCGTCTACGATAAGGCTGCCCCGGGCCTTGCCTCCCGACAGGAGCCAGCGCTTTTTCGTATGCAGGTTCGAATCCTTGGCCGTAAACCAAGTGCCGACGTCCTCGCCCTGGCAGATGCGGCGCAGGACGCCGTCTTCGCTGCCCGAGGCGATGACCATGTCGACGCCCGACGAGGTGGCGATGGATGCGGCCTGTATCTTCGTGTACATGCCGCCCGTGCCGATAGACGAGCCGGCTCCGCCGGCAATATCGTAAACGTGCTTGTCTACCTCCGTCACGACGGGAATGATGCGGGCCTCGGGATGGGTCTGCGGATTGGCCGTATACAAGCCGTCTACGTCGGAGAGGATGATAAGCAAATCGGCTTCGATGAAATTGCTAACCATAGCCGACAAGGTATCGTTGTCGCCGATTTTAAACTCGTCGATGGCTACGACGTCGTTTTCGTTGATGATGGGGATGACGCCCATCTGCAGCATCGTCAGCAAGGTGTTGCGCGAATTCATGAACTTCTTGCGATCCTGGGCATCCATGCGCGTCAGCAGTACCTGGCCGACGTTCTGCCCGTATTCGCGGAACATCTTTTCATAGGTGTGCATGAGGACGCCCTGCCCGACGGCGGCGACGGCCTGCTTCTCGCGGATTGTCTTGGGCCGCGACGACAGCCCCAGCGGCCCCATGCCGGCGCTGACGGCGCCTGACGACACGAGGACCATTTCCTTCCCCTGATTTGCCAAATCGGCGATTTCCATTGCCAGCCGCTCGATGCGGTGGTAGTTGAGCTTTCCCGTCTCGTGGGTCAGGGTGCTCGACCCTACCTTGACGACAATGCGATTTTTCTTTTGCAGCAATTCCCGGTTACCGGCCATGTTATCCCAACCTTACATCGTAATAAAATCGAAGTGCGATTTTTCGTCTTTTTTCTTGAACAATACGCCGTAGTGGCCGATGACCTGCACCAGCTCGGCGCCCAGCATATCGGCCAGGTCTTCCATCGTTTCCCGCGTGTCCAGATTGGCGTTGTTCAGGACGTGGGCTTTGATGAGCTCCCGCGCCGTAATAGCCGCTCTGGCGCTGTCGATGACGGCGTCGCTCAGTCCTTCCTTGCCGATCTGCACGACCGACGGCATGAGGCTGGCCATAGCTTTTAATTTCTTCTTATCTTTATTGTTCACTCTCATTGCTCCTTTTATTCGTGATATTCAAATTCCATTTCGCAGATGCGGACAGTATTTCCATCGTGAATGCCCTTTTCCTTCAGCAGCTTATCCAGCTCCATGTAGCGCCAGATGCGCTGGAAACGGCGCAGGGACTGGTCGTCGTCGAAGTTCGTCATGGCTACGAGGTTTTCAATGCGGGGCCCTGTAATGACGAAGGCTCCGTCGTCAGCCCGCTTGACTTCAAAGTCCGGCTTGTCCTGCGCCTTGTAGACGACTTCTTCGGCGATTTCTTCCGGCTCTTCGACGTACGTTTCCAGCAAATCCCACAACCGTTCGAGGAGGACTTCCAGCCCTTCTCCGGTCATGGCGCAGATGGGGTATACTTCCTGTCCCCGTTCGTCCATGTAAGCTTTCAGCCGTTCCAGATTGTCCGAATCGCCGAGCATGTCGATTTTATTCGCCGCGATAATCTGTTTTTTCCGCGACAGCTTTTCGCTGTATTTGCGCAGCTCTTCGTTGATCTTTTCGTAATCCTCGATGGGGTCACGGCCTTCCATGCCCGACACGTCGAGGACGTGGACCAGTATCTTCGTCCGCTCGATGTGGCGGAGGAAATCGTGGCCCAGGCCTACGCCTTCGCTGGCTCCTTCAATGAGGCCGGGAATGTCAGCCATGACGAAGCTGCGGTGATCGCTCAGATCGACGACGCCGAGAATGGGGTTGAGCGTCGTAAAATGATAGGCCGCCACTTCCGGCTGGGCCGCCGATACCTTGCGCAGGATGCTCGACTTGCCGACGCTGGGATAGCCTAACAGGCCGATGTCAGCCAATACCTTCAGTTCCAGGCGGAGCCACCGTTCTTCTCCCGGTTCGCCCCGTTCGGCAAAGGTCGGAGTGCGGTTGGAGCTGGAGCGGAAATGCCAGTTGCCCCGGCCGCCGCGGCCGCCTTTGGCTACGACAGCCTGCTGGCCGTCATGACTCAGGTCGGCGATGATCTGACCCGATTCTTCGTCTTTTACGATCGTGCCTAAAGGAACCGTAATGAGCAGGTCTTCGGCGTTGCGGCCGTAGCAGTTCGCCCCCTGGCCCTTGCCGCCGGGCTTGGCCTTGAACAGGCGGCGGAAGCGGAAGTCGACGAGGGTGTTGACGTTGCGGTCGGCTACGAGGACGACGTTGCCGCCGTGGCCGCCGTCGCCGCCGTCAGGACCGCCCTTGGGAACAAATTTTTCGCGGCGGAAACTGCTCATGCCGTCGCCGCCTTTTCCGGACTGTACAAAAATTCTGGCTCTATCGATAAACATATTTCACCTCATTGAATACGAAATGTCTGAAAAGGACGCTATATACAGAAAGAGACACAGCATACATATACCATGTCTCCTGTCTATCTGTCCTGCTATATACACTTAAAACGGTACTGTTCAAATTTTAAAGCAAAACGGCTCGTCTGTAAAGTCATTTTGCCCAAGAAATTCAATTCGTTTACGGCTTCTGCAATAGTTCCATCGCTTTTTCCAGCTGATAGTCGACGGGATCGTTCGGCTGCAGGGGCACGATGACGTCGGGCTCGATGCCCTTGCCTTCGACTTCCCGCCCCTTCGTCGTCCGATACTTGGCTACGGTAACCTTTACGGCGTCGTCCTTCGTAACGGGATAGACGCCCTGGACGGTTCCCTTGCCGAAGGTGCGGACGCCGACGACGGGCCCCAGCTGCAGGTCCTGCACGTCGCCGGCGACGATTTCCGACGCGCTGGCCGAATTTTCATTGACCAGCACGACGATGGGAATGACCTCATCTGTCCCGTCGGCGACGAACTGCTCTTCCTGGCCGTCGCTGCTCGTATAGGACACGATGACGCTGTTCTTCGGCACGAAGTTGCTGGCCACCAGCGCCGCCTGGTCAACCAGGCCGCCGGGATTATTGCGCAGGTCGAGAATCATCTTTTTCATGCCCTGAGACCGCAGGGACTGATAGGCTTCGGTAAATTCCCGTCCCGTGTCCTCGCTGAACAAGGCGATGCGGATGTAGCCGATATCTGTCCCTTCGATCATCTCGCCGGCTGCCGTCTGCATGTGGATATTGCGGCGTATCAAGGTCATGTCCCTGTCGGCGCCGTCGCGGCGGATCGTCAGGACGACGGACGTATTTTCCGGGCCGCGGATGGACAGGGATACGTCTTCCAGCTCCATTCCCGCCGTCGGCTGGCCGTCGATAGCCATGATGACGTCGCCCCGCTGCAGTCCCGCCTCGCTGGCCGGGCTGCCGTCGATGACGCCGGCAATGAACACGCCTTCGTCGGCCTTACTGATGTACACGCCGATGCCGGCATAGGAGCCAGTCATCTGCTCCGTAAACATCTTGAATTCGTCGCCGGTCAAATACGTCGAATGCTTGTCGCCCAGAGTGTCTACGACGCCCTTCATGGCCCCGTCGAGCAGGGCCTTCTTGTCGATGTCGCCGGCATAATGGTCCTCTACGACGGCAATGGTGCGGAAGAATTTAAAAATTCCCATATAATCGCCCGTCAGTTCGTACGACAAGGCAGCCAGCAAAAGCAGGACCGAGGCGACGACCGTCGTAATCCACTGGAAAAAGGGCCTTGCTTCTTGAAAAAAACGCTTTATAGACTCTTTCATCACAACGCCGCCTTATAAGTAGGCCATGGGGTCTACAGGGTCCCCGTTGGAACGCACTTCAAAGTGAACGTGGGGCCCCGTCGAGTTGCCCGTCGAGCCGGCATAGGCGATGGTCTGCCCTTTCGAGACAGACTGGCCGGCCGATACGGCCAGGGACTCGTTATGACCGTACAAGGTCGACAAGCCGTTGCCGTGGTCGATGATGACGGCGTAGCCGTAGCCGCTGATCCAGCCGGCTTCCACGACGTAGCCGCTATCGGCCGCCGCAACAGGCGTACCGTAATCGACGCCGATATCCATGCCGCTGTGATAAATGGTCGAGCCGAAAATAGGATGGACGCGGTAGCCGTACTGAGACGTAATGACTCCGTTGACCGGCCACATCATAGCTCCCGACCCGCTGACAGGCTGATAGCTCGTATATCCTCCTCCGCCCGCCGACTGCTGTGCTGCCGCTGCCGCCGCAGCTGCGGCGGCCCGTTCGGCCGCGCGCTGGCGGAGCATTTCACCGATAGCTGCCGAAGACGCTTCCAATTCGCGGTACGCCGCTTCTGCCGTGGCCTTGTCGTTTTCAGCCTGATACAGAATAGCCTGCTGTTCCTTCTTATGTTCTTCGATTTCAGCCTTCTTCTGTTCCGCTTCGGCCTTCAGCTGTACCTGATGCTGCCGTTCCGCTTCCAGTTCCTGCCGTGCCTGATGAATGATGTCACGCTGTTCCCGAATAGACGAAATCAGCTCCATGTCGGCGGCGATGACCCGGCGCAGCAGTTCGACGCGGTTGGCAAAGTCATTGAAGTCCTTGGCTCCCAGAATGACGTCGAGATAATTGAGCTGGCCGTGCATATAAATGTCACGGATGCGGACGCTGAACACGTCGAGGCGCTTGTCGAGCTTGGCCTGTTCGGCTGCCAGCCGGGCTTCCGTATCCCTGATTTTGGCTTCCGTCTGGGCCAGCTGGTCGGAAATCGACTTGTATTCCGCTTCGGCGGCGTCGAGGTTTTCCTGGATAACCCGCAGCTTTTCAAAGACGCTGCCGATGACCGCTTCGGCTTCATTCTTCTTTTGTTCCTGTTCCGCCATCTGCTGCTGCACGTCGGCCAACTGGTTCTGCAAATCCTCGTCTTCGGCGAAGGACGCGAAGCACGGGATCAGCAAGGCCGATATGACCATGGCAGCTACGTATTTTTTCTGTTTCGTAAACGTAACCATACCTTACACCTTCATATACCGCTTCAACGAAATCGTACTGCCGATAGCCCCGATGACCATGCTGAGGAGCAGGAGGACGCCCCCCATTTGATACATGAAGGGGTACATGCCGACCATGGGCAGGAACGCCAGAGTACGGTGAATCGTCACCGTAATGAATTCATAAAACTGCAGCAGAGCCAGGTCGGCGATGACACCGCCGATAAAGCCCAGGAACAGGCCTTCCAGGAGGAAGGGCCAGCGGATAAACCAGTTCGTCGCGCCGACGTATTTCATGATGCCGATTTCCTTGCGGCGGGCAAATACGGTCAGTCGAATCGTATTGGAAATGATGAACAGCGTCGCAAAGGTCAAGAGAATGATCAAGGCGATGCCGCCCCAGCGGACGACGGCCGTAATCTGAAACAGCTGCTCGATGATTTCCTGGCCGTAATGGGAGCTTTCGACTTCCGGATATTCAGCGACAATAGCCGCCGTCTTTTTAACGGCTTCCGGATTGGTGAAGGTCAGCTCGTACGAGCTGGGCAGAGGGTTCTTCCCTTCCAGAGCGTTCAGGATGCCCGGCTGGTCCTTCATCCGTTCCTTCAGCTTTTCCATGGCCTGATCTTTATTGGTAAAGCTGAGTTCCTTGACATCAGGCAGGGCTTTCAGCCGGCGGCCGACGCTCATGACCTGGTCCGTCGTCAAGTCGTCCTTTAAATAGATGCTGATCTGCACCTGGCTCTCCAGATTTTCTGCAAAGTGATCCAAATTGGCGACGATAATCGTAAATACACCTAAGATGAAAAAGGACAAGGCGACCGTCGCAATGGACGCGATGGTCATGAAGCTGTTGCGCCAAAAAGACTTGACCGCTTCGGACACGAAGTAGCGCATCGTTCTAATCTTCATCGCCGTATCCTCCCTTCTGTTCGTCGCGGACTACTTTGCCGTCGACGATTTCGATGACCCGCTTGTTCATCAAGTCGACCATCTGCTTATCATGAGTAACCATGAGGACTGTCGTGCCCATATGGTTGATTTTCTTAAACGTTTCCATAATGTCCCTAGACGTGTCCGGGTCCAGGTTGCCCGTCGGTTCGTCGGCAATGAGCAGCAGGGGGCGGTTTACGATTGCCCGGGCGATAGCCACGCGCTGCTGCTCGCCGCCGCTCAGATTCTGCGGCAGGTCGTCGGCCTTGCTCAGCAAGCCGACCAAGTCTAGGACCGTCCGCACCCGCTCTTTAATGACCTTGCGCGGCGATTCGATAACTTCCATGGCGAAGGCCACGTTTTCCGCAGCCGTCTTATTGGGCAGGAGGCGGAAATCCTGGAAGACGATCCCCATTTTGCGCCGCAGATAAGGCACGCGGCTCTTAGGCAGCTTATTGACTTCTATCCCGTCGACGAAGACCGAGCCCTGGCTGGGCAGTTCTTCGTGGGACAGCATCTTGATAAACGTCGATTTGCCGGCGCCGCTGGCGCCGACGACAAATACAAATTCGCCCTTGCCGATGTGCAGCGACACATGGCTCAAGGCTACGGAACCATTTTCATATACTTTTGATACGTCTTTGAAATCAATCATGGGAAACCTCTTTCCAAGTATCTGTGCAAACTGCGGCCCTAACGGCCGTCCGTATTTCTGCTCTTCAGGCGAGCCCGCAAACTGTCCTTTCCTTCGATAATCCGCAGGGCCAAATAAGCGTTGCGCAGCGACTGGCGGCGCAGGTGATTGAGCCGCGCCTTCACGTCCGGCGCAATGCCTCCGGCAGCCAGCTTCCTCGTCACGTCGGCGACAAGATCTCCGGCGGAAACCGTCTCGACGGTACCGCAGAGCTTCTCTCCGATGAGCTGGATAAAACTGTCTATCTTCGGATCGTAGGAAATAGCCGTCACGGGCACCTCCATGAGGGAGGCGAACACCAGGGCGTGCAGGCGGTTGGCGATGACGGCGTCCATGCAGCCGATGAGAGACATGAATTCCACCGTATTATAGCCTTCCCGCAGGACGACGGCTTCCGTTTCCATCATGGCGGCAATATCCTCGCCGGCCTTGACGTCGGCGGGATACTGCATGGGAATGAAGATGATGCGGGCATCCAGACGGCGCTGCAGCTCGTCGGCGGCCTTGGCAATTTCTTCTTTATACCCCCTCATCCCCTGCCAGTCGCGTACAGCGACGCCGACGCGGGTCCGGATGCCTGTGACGCCGGCTTTTTTCAGCAAGTAAAAGCCGATTTTCTTATCGACGGGATGCATGGAAAGGACGGCGTCGGCCGTGACGTGAACCGGCGGAGCCGTCACGCCTAAAGACGCCAGCTCCCGCTTCGATTCGCTGTCGCGGACGCCGATAACCGTCGCCTGCTGCAGCACCTGCCGCACGGCCTGCCGGGCCTTTTCGCCCCGCACGGGACCTATGCCCTGGGCATAGAGCATGACGGGCTTATGGAAAAACAAAGCGATGCGCATGACCAGCAGATAATAGTAGAGGCTGCGAGTGCTGGTCACGTCCTGGAGCAGGCTGCCGCCGCCGCTAATAAGAATATCACAGCGGCGAATAGCCGCTGCGATAGCGAAAAAGTTCATGCGGTGAACTGTATGTACGTTGTGATGTTTCCGGGTCATCTGGCAGTTGCCCGTAATGACCGTAATCTCCACGTGGGGCATGATGTCCCGCAGGGAGCCGATAATAGCCGACAGCATGGCCTCGTCGCCGGCGTTGGCAAATCCGTAATAGCCGGAAATAACGACCTTACTCACGGGGCTTCACCCGCTTTCCCAGCCAATTCGTAATGTACTCGAGGAAGGCAACGCCGCAGACACCAATGATGCCTAACGGCAGGCCCAGCAGCCAGCCGTCGATGCCCCGGATAAAGGACATCAGGAAGGGCGTGCGGATGTGGGCGAACGTTTCGACCATGGAGCCGACGCCTATCGTCGCAGCCAGCACTAACAGGAAGTGCAGTATCTGCGGCCATTTGCGGTACATGGCGGCGACCATGAGGAAGAAGGCCGGATGGCCGACGAGAAATTCCTTTTCCCGCGGACGGGCGTACATGGCATTTTCCAGAAACCGGCGCAGCGCTACTTCAAAATCGGGCACGGGAACGCCTGCCGTATGGCCGCTCCGCCCGACGAAAATGAAAGCTACCATAGCCAGCATGCCCAACAGGATGAGCGTCCCCATCTTGATGGGAATATTGAGGAAGTCCTTCGCAAAAGCCGCGAAATCCTGCGGCGAGGCGATCGTCCGGCCCCACAGGGGGAAGCGGAGCAAATAGCCTGCGGCTACCAATAGGATGGGCAGCACGAAGGTCAGCTTGACGCCGCGGTAAAAATCAAATTCCATAAAGAAACGGATATTGCCAAGCATGGCCGCAATATACAAGCCGCCGATCATGGCGATGGCCACGGCGCAGGTCAGGCCGACGGCGCCGTCGCGGACGACTCGTCCGTACCCCAGGGGCGCGTCTATCGGCTTCTTTCTCCACCAATCCAGCAGGAGGAGCATAGCCGCTGTCGGCGACGCGACAGCACAGCCGATAGCCATGAGCTGCAGGAACAGGGCGCTATGAAACAGAGCCGTTCCCCCGGCTCCGCCGACGACTGCCAGCGCCAGGAGAATATAATTTACCTTTTCCGATAAGGGAATGAACAGGTTCAGCACGAAGACAAACCCGCAGGCCGCGGCCGCGGCCGTCACGGCCAGCAGCAGGGCGTTGGGATAATACCCTTCCATAATAGAGGCCCTGCCCAGCGCATAGCCCCGGTCTTTCAATTTCCGGGACGTTTCCTGAATATAGGACAGGTTTGTCTCCGTCAAATTCATGCCGTGAAGGGGCTTTTTATACAAGGGATACAAATTGACGCGGACGTTGCGTTCCAAATCGCTGATATAAAAGCGCATGGCCGCTTCTTCCGGCGTAATCTTTTCCAGTTCTTCCTTAGACATGGCGTAGATACGCACCGTCTGATAATCGAGGAGATCGGCCAAATCATACATGCCGTCCTGACGGTCGTACTGCAGCTGGTTGGCCGCTTCGATCATGTAAAAGGGCAGGCCCTGGGCCTTCATATGCTCCGCCGTCACAGCCAGCATCGCCTTGCGCTGCTCCTTGTCCGGCGTATAGCCCAGCACTTCCTTGCCGACGAACATGATGCCCGACACGTCGGGAATATCTGCGGCTCGCTGGAAAAACTGCTCGATCTGTGCTTTCGATACGTTGCTGTAATTCGTCGGCCGCAGGATGACGTGGAACCCGCGGGCCGCAATGGCCTTGGCGTCAGCCGACAAGATTCCCAGATTCGTATCGCCCAAAGCCGGCATGGATCCGCGCAGTCCTAAGATGCGGTATTGGGAATTGGCAATGACGCCGACGCTGTCCGCGCCGAGGCGGGCCTTCAGATCCGCCGTAATTTCGTCGAAGTACGGGTCTTCCTTGTCCTTAGGCTGGCCGACGACGTAATAATCATAAGACAAATCGCCGATCTGCAGCTGCGGATAATACAGCTGGAAGCCCAGCCGCGTAATGAGCGATATGTCGCCCCGCTGGGTCAGCTTGTTCAGCGTCGTGTCGTATATGGTGAAGCTCGTAATGCCGGCCTGCCGGAATTTTTCCAGCGCCTCGTCTGTGTCATAGCCGTCGTTGCGGACCATGCTGACGACGGCGTCGTAATCCATAGCCTGCTCAATCGTCATCGTCCGTTCTTCCACAGCGTAGCGCTGGATGCACATATATATGGAGCAAAGGAGGCCGATGAGCACGGCGGCGATCATCAGCATGTTGCTGTAGCGATGTTGTTTTTCCATGTTTCCACCTTACTTAATGAGCGGCCGTCTGGCCGTGTATAGTCAGCACGTCGCCGTGCATCGTCACGCTGTCCGGTACGATTCCCAGGGGAAATTCGCTGAAATCGTACACTTCGGCGCTGCCCAGACCGCGGGCGCGGTACTTCATGCCGAAACCCTCGACGGTGACGTCGTCGGGAATGAACATGAGCTTTTTCTCATCCATGCCGAAGCGGCCGTGAATGACCGCCCGGGCGTTCAGCAGGCCGCCCAGCTTGGCCGAGCCGCTGACTTCAATCGTATCTCCCAGAAAGACGACCGATACGTCCTTCAGGCCATCTACCTTTTCTACTAAAAAATTGCGCAGCTCATTGCTGCTGACAGACGCCGACATTTCGCCGTGCGCGGCAGAAGCCAGGGTCATCTGCTGGTCCAGCAAGGCGTCCATCGGACTGAATTTCACGCCCTGTAGGTCGCAGTCAAAGCTGTCGAACATCAGGCCGCCGACGCGGAAGGCCTTGCCGTGGACGCTGACCGCGTCGAGCTCGCCGAGGAGCACCTTCATGCCTGGCGAGGCCTCGACGCGCACGTCTTCCGGCTTGAGGTCCATCTTCTGGGACAAGGCGTAATGAAGAGCCACTTCCGCCGTCTTCGGGCCGAAGACGTTGACGCCGACGAGAACTGCCGCCGCGATGATCAAAAGTGTGATTAGCTTTTTCATTTATATATCCTGCTGTCTTGAAATCTTCTTATCCTTTTCCTGCTGCAGATAGCCTTCAATGAAGATATCTAAATCGCCGTCCATAACGGCCTGGATATTGCCCGTTTCCACGCCGGTGCGGTGATCCTTGACCAGGTTGTAGGGATGGAATACGTACGAGCGTATCTGGCTCCCCCATTCGATGGCCTGATGGACGCCGCCGATTTCGGCTTTCAGCTTTTCCTGCTTTTCCCGTTCCAGTTCAAAGAGCTTGGCCCGCAGGTACTTCAAGCACATTTCCTTGTTCTGGAGCTGGGACCGTTCGTTCTGGCACTGGACGACGATGCCCGTCGGCATATGGGTCATGCGGACGGCCGAGCTGGTCTTGTTGACGTGCTGGCCGCCGGCGCCGGAGGCGCGGAAATAGTCGACGCGGACGTCGTCCATGTTGATTTCTACGTCTACGTCGTCAGGCAGCTCGGGCATGACGTCTACGGCCGTAAAGGACGTATGGCGGCGCGCCGCCGCGTCGAAGGGGGAAATGCGGACCAGGCGGTGCACCCCTTTTTCCGACTTCAAATACCCGTAGGCATATTCGCCTTCAATCGTAAAGGCTGCGCTCTTGATGCCCGCTTCGTCGCCGGGCTGCATATCCATGACGTTGATGCGGTAGCCGTTGCGCTCGGCCCAGCGCATGTACATGCGGATGAGCATCTGCGCCCAGTCCTGGGCTTCGGTGCCGCCGGCGCCGGCGTGGAAGGTGACGATGGCGTTGCACGTATCGTATTCATCGGAAAGAAGCAGGAGGATTTCCCTCTTTTCTACGTCTTTTACCAGTTCCTTATACTGCTTTTCGATTTCGCCGGCCAAATCGGCATCGCCTTCTTCCATGGCTAGCTCCAGGTAGTCGCAGGCATCCTGCACCCGCTGCACCAGCTCTTTATGGCCTTCGACTTCGGCTTTCAGCTGCGTCGCTTCCTGGGAAATGGCCTTGGCCTTTTCCGGGTCGTTCCAAAAGTCCGGATCGCTCATCTGCATATCCAGATTCATAATTCGTTCTTCTTTTCGAGGTAAGCTAAAGTGAATCCCCGATTTCTTGTATTCTATTCTGCAAATCTTCCAAAGGCTTACGCAATTCTTCTAATAGCACAAGTATCACCATCTTTCATATATCAACATTAATTACCGATTATATCACAGGCATTCTCTTTTTTACAGAGAATTTACTTTCTTTTTCTGCATTTCAGCCTTAGTCCTGCTGCTGTTGCTTTCTCTGTTCTTCCCGTTCGATATCCTCGCGGCTGACGGGCTTGCTTTCTTCGTGCACTTCCGTCGCGCCCTGGAGCCGGTCTTCCGCCTTGGGCACGGGCTTGCTGTACGTTACCTGAATATGATAGAGGAAGGTAATGACCGTCCGCTTGATGGAATCGATCATTTCTTCAAACATTTCATAGGCTTCGAATTTGTATTCGACCAGAGGATTCTTCTGGCCGTACGCCCGCAGGTTGATGCCTTCCTTCAAGGCGTCCATGGCGTCGAGATGATCCATCCACTTGCTGTCGACGACGCGGAGCATAATGGCTTTTTCCAGCTCGCGCATCGTTTCGGCGCTGATTTCCTTTTCCCGTTCGTCGTACAAGGCGACGGCAATGTCCTTGAGCTTTTCCTGTACTTCGATGCGGCTGAGGTTTTCCAGTTCTTCTACCGTTACAGTTCCCTTGGGCACGAAGTACTGTTCCATCTGAGCCAGGAGGCCGGCAAAATCCCATTCTTCCGGATAGAGCTTTTCGTCGGCATACCGGTCCAGACCGTCGAGAATAATATCATCGACCATGCCGAGGATCGTATCGCGCAGCGATTCGGCGACGAGGACCTTGCGGCGCTGCCCGTACAGGACCTCACGCTGCTGATTCATGACGTCGTCGTATTCAAGGACGTACTTACGGATTTCAAAGTTGTGGCTTTCGACCTTCTTCTGAGCCTTTTCAATGGAGCGGGTAATCATGGAATGGGTAATCGGTTCGTCTTCGTCCATGCCCAGCTTGTCCATGAATTTAGAAATGTTTTCCGAGCCGAAAATACGCATGAGGTCGTCTTCCAGAGACAGGAAGAACTGCGTCGTGCCCGGGTCGCCCTGACGGCCTGCGCGGCCCCGGAGCTGGTTGTCGATGCGGCGGCTTTCGTGCCGTTCCGTACCAATGATCATCAGGCCGCCCAGCTCGGCTACACCCTTGCCGAGCTTGATGTCCGTGCCGCGGCCAGCCATGTTGGTCGCAATGGTGACCATGTTCATCTGGCCGGCGTCCTTGATAATTTCCGCTTCTTTTTCATGATACTTGGCGTTCAGCACATTGTGGACGATGTTTTCTTTTTTCAGAAGCTGGCTGATGATTTCCGACTGGCTGATAGACGTCGTGCCGACGAGGATCGGCTGGCCCGTTTCGTGGCGCTTTTTGACTTCCCGGACGACGGCCCGGTATTTGGCGTGCTTCGTCTTGTAGATGACGTCGGGCAGGTCCTTGCGGATAGCCGGCTTGTTCGTCGGAATAACGTAGACATCCAGCTTGTAAATCTTATTGAATTCGTCTTCTTCCGTCTTAGCCGTACCGGTCATGCCGGCCAGCTTATCGTACATGCGGAAGTAGTTCTGGAAGGTAATCGTCGCCAAGGTCTTGCTTTCGCCCTGAACCTTGACGTTTTCCTTCGCTTCGATGGACTGGTGGAGCCCGTCGCTGTAGCGGCGGCCGAACATGAGGCGGCCCGTAAATTCGTCGACGATGACGATTTCGCCGTCTTTGACGACATAATCCTTATCGCGGTGCATCATGAAGCGGGCCCGCAGGGCCTGAATGACCAAGTGGTTCAAATCGAGGTGGTCGTTGTCGAACATATTCTTAATGCCCAGCATCTTTTCGACCTTGGCGACGCCGCTTTCTGTCGGCGCGATGGTCTTTTGCTTTTCGTCCATCGTGTAGTCTTCTTTTTCAAAGGTCTTGACGATGTGAGCCAGCGTATAGTACAAGTCCGTCGATTTTTCTCCCGGTCCGGAAATAATAAGCGGCGTACGGGCTTCGTCGATGAGGATGGAGTCCACTTCGTCGACGATGCAGTAGTTCAGGGGACGCTGTACCATCTGGTCCTTGCTGATGACCATGTTGTCGCGCAGGTAGTCGAAGCCGAATTCGTTATTCGTGCCGTACGTAATATCGGAATTATAGGCGCGGCGGCGCTGTTCATACGTCAGGTCGTGGACGATAAGGCCGACGGACAATCCCAGGAACTTATAAATCTGACCCATTTCTTCGCTGTCGCGTGTGGCCAAATAGTCGTTGACCGTGACGACGTGGACGCCTTTGCCGGTCAGGGCGTTTAAGTAGACGGGCAGCGTCGCGACGAGGGTCTTGCCTTCGCCCGTACGCATTTCTGCAATGTCGCCGCGGTGCAGGACAATGCCGCCCAAAAGCTGCACGTCAAAATGGCGCATGCCGAGGACGCGGCGCGACGCTTCGCGCACGACGGCAAAGGCTTCAGGCAGAATATCGTCCAGCGTTTCCCCTTCGGCCAGGCGGCGCTTGAATTCAAAGGTCTTCTCCTGCAGCGAAGAATCACTCAAGGCCGTAAGCTTCGGTTCTAAGTCGTTAATATGGTGGACGATAGGCCACATCTTCTTTAATTCGCGTTCGGTATTATTGCCGAGCAGTCTCTGCATTATTTTATTAAACACGTAATAAGCCCTCCAATTGCAACTAAGTTATTGATACATATTTATATTCAATTATACATTGTATCAAAACAGGCCCTAAATGACAATACATTCTGCCCTTCCCCCCTCTCATCGGTCCCTCTGCGCCTCATCTTTTTACATTTTTTACTTATTCTATACATGATTTTCTGGTACAATATATGTGTACTCATATCACCTGCATCGAATTTATGTGGATATGACTATTTATCTCTTAGAAAGAAGGGTATATATGATAACCATTTCTGAAGAAACAAAAAAGACCTTTCAAGACAGATATCCCGAATTTGAAGACGCCTGTCAGGCTTTTTTCCGCCAGGAACTTCCGGCAGGCCAATATAAGGGCATTTCCGGCAAATACGGCAGCTACGCCGAACGGGGCGGCAAAAGCGGCATGCTGCGCATGCGGTTCTCCGGCGGCCGCGTCACAAAGGACCAGATTGCCTTTTTAGCCCGGGCCATCGATACGTATCACGTGCAGCTGGCTCATTTCACGACAGCCCAGGCCATTCAGTATCACAAGATGGACGGCCCATCTATTTTATCCTTATATAAGGAATGCCTGGAGCACGGCATTTACTGTATCGGAGGCGGCGGCGACAATCCCCGCAACATCACGGCCAGCCCTCTTCGCGGCGTAGACCCGAAGGAATTCTTCGACGTATCCCCCTACGTCGACGCAGCAGCTTCGTACGTCCTCACTATCATTCCGGAGCTGCACCTGCCGCGGAAATATAAAATCGCTTTTTCCAACGGCACGGACAACGAAAGCCACGCCACCTTCAAGGATCTGGGCTTCTTAGCCAAGAAGAACGGCACCTTCGACGTCTATGCCGCCGGCGGCTTAGGAGCGGCCAATCCACGCCTGGGCGTCAAGGTAGGCGAAGATGTAGCGCCGACAAAGATTTTGTATTATATCGACGCCTTCGCCCAAATGTTCATGGCCCACGGCGACTATAAGAACAGAGCCAGAGCCCGGTCCCGCTTCATGCCAGTCAATCTCGGCGACGAAGAATTCTGCAAGACCTTCCAGACCTTCCTGAAACAATCGCAGGAAAAAGACCTCTCCTTTATCCCCCAGGAATACGTCGTAGCCAAGAAGGCCCCGTCCTCGGCCAAGCCGAACATCGCCCGCATCCACAGCCAGAAGCAGGACAACCTCTACTACGTAGAATACCATCCCCTCGGCGGCACGCCGGACATGGCCGTATTCAAGAAGGCCCTGCAGTTCTTGTCTGACGTTGAAGATGCAGAACTCCGCCTGAACACGGACGAATCGCTCTACGCCGTCAACCTGACCGCGGAAGAAGCCATCGCCTTCGCCGCCATCACCGAAGAGGACACGGCGAAAAATACCTTTGAAAAATCGGTCTGCTGCATCGGCGCGGCCATCTGCCAGCAAGGCCTGCGCGATTCCCACGGCATGTGGCTGCGCACAGTCAAGGCCCTGCGCGGCAGCGGCGTCGACACGTCGTACCTGCCCAAGCTGCATATTTCCGGCTGCCCCTCGTCGTGCGCGGCCCAGCAGATCGGCGCCATCGGCCTGCGCGGCGCAGCTAAAAAAGTGGACGGCGATATGAAGCCGGCCTTTACGGTCTTTGCCGGCGGCACCTATGCGACGCCGACACAGGAACGCTTCGGCGCGCAAATCGGCGTCATTACGGAAGACAACATCCCTGCCTTCCTGACGGCCTTGGCCGAAACACTGAAAACCAAGGGCCAAACCTTTGACGAATGGTACGGAGCCCATACCGATGAGTTTGCATCGCTGGTTTCTTCCTTTGAATAACATATCTAAACGGCAAAAGCCGGGAGAACCCAACCGAATGGGCCCTCCCGGCTTCTTTATATTGCCTTCGGCATGATTATTTTACATTCTTTTTCGTCGCGTTGCTGCGGATATCCACTTCGACGAGCCGTTCTACCTCATCGCCGCGGACGCCGATGAAGTAATTGGTAAAGTTCGCCGTCGAGCAGGAGTGATTCGGAATGATGCAGATCTTATCGCCGACCTTCAAATCAGTTTTTCCATTGACGTGAATTTTCCCTACTTCTTCTGACAGCCCGTCTACGCATAACTCCGGATGGCCCTTGACCGTGCCGTACCCTACGATAGACGTATTGCCGTGGGCTCCCTGATCGAGCCCCAGGCATTTCGTGCCGGCATCGCAGATAAACAAGTCTTCCGACGGATGGGACACGACAGATGCCAGTACGTACAGCGCGCATTCTTCTTCCGAAGCGGTCTGCGTAGACAACTGAATCGTATCGTTGAAGATGTAGTTGCCCGGATGATAGATGGAGATGTGCTCGTCGGCAATATTCTGGGCAAAGGTAGGCGTAGAACCGCTGGAAATGATATCCACAGTATAGCCTGCCTTTTTCAGCGCTTCTGCCGCCGCTGCCATGCTGCGGGCTTCATCTTCGCAATAGCCTGCCAGATCTTCATGGCTGCATGCGCCGTATACATGGCCCGGATGGGTAGAAATCCCCTTAAATACCAGATGGTCGCAGGCTTTCAACGCGTCGGCCAAGGGAACGACCTTATCGGGAGCCACACCGAAGCGGTGAAGGCCGCTGTCTACAATAATCGTGTACTGCACGGAAACGCCCTGTTTAGCCGCCTGTTCCTGAATTGCCTTAGCCGCGTCTTCCCCGTCAATGCGGATGATAAAATTGCACTTCTGCGACAAGGCGATGACCCGATCGATAGACACGTTCGTCGCTACGGGATAGGCATACATGATATTTTGGATGCCTGCGGCGCACAAGGCTTCCGCTTCGTCCAGCGTGCCGCACAAAAATCCCGTGCAACCATATTGCTGCTGCAATAACGCCAGTTCCGTGCTCTTATGCGTCTTGACCATCGGCCAAATCTGCTTTCCATGCGCCGCAGCCAAGTCAGCGTACTTCTTCAGGTTATGTTCCATATAATCCAAATTCAACAAAATAGCCGGCGTATACACTTGATCAATTTTCATATTCACATATCTCCCTTCTTGTACAAATCCTTCTTGTACAAGTACAGTAAAAAATGTAATCAATTATTTTTTGTTAAACCGTAAATGTGCTGTCAATACAGCCCTTCTACACTAAGGCAAGTTTTTCCTAGTCATTTTTTAAGCACATTTTATTTAAGCCGATTATATTAAATATAATTTCATTTGTCAATTATTAATTAAATAAAATTAAACTTAATAAAAATATATTGTATCTAGAAAAAAACAGAGCAGCCATTGCTATTGCATCTTCCGCTGCTCTGCTCTGTTTTGTTCTATCTATATTAAAACGTTTTATAAATCCCAGCTTCCCGCTTTTTCGTCGCCGCGTTCGATATATACGAGCCCAGGACGACGGAATAGCCTTTGCGCTCTGCGATTTGCCGCATGTAATCCAAATGGGGGCAAGGCGGCCGATGGGAGTTGTCGGAACAGACGCACGAGGCGAAATGGACGACGACGTCTTCCTTTCGTTCGCCGCGGCGCTTTAAATGCTTCGTCAGGTTTTCCAGCTTGGCCGCTACTTCGGCGCCGCAGCAGCCGCCGCAGGTAACAGGCATGTAGCGGACATCTTCTTCATAGGACGCAAAAGCGCCTTCGCGCTTGTAAAATGCATCCATGCAGGGATAGCCGCTGCAGCGGTTCATGACCAAATGACATTGAATGACGACGACGAGCTTGCTCATATCCATTCCTCCTCATAAAACAACTACACAACTACCTTCTGAGCTTCCGCATCGTATGCTGCACGTAGAAATAGCTTCCCGCCGTAAACAGGCAAGCCGCGACCCAGCAGATCGGGCTGGCGCAGCAGATGCCGAAAAAACCCCACATGCCGGCCAAGACAAAAGCCGACAAGCCGCGGAACACCAGCTCGATGATGCTGCTGATGAGCGGCACGCTGGAAATCCCCATGCCCTGCAAGGCGTTGCGGTAGACAAAAATTTGCCCGAGAAAAATATAAAAGGGCACAGACGTGTGCAGGTACAGCATGGCCTGCTGCAGGAGCAGGTCGTCGTGCTCCGCCGTAAAGACAGAAATGAGCTCCTGCCCGTAAAACAACATGGCCCCAATGGCAAACAGGCAGAAGCCCAGCGACACGAGGGAACACTGGCGGACGCCTTTGCGGATGCGGTCGTATTTCTGAGCGCCGTAATTCTGTGCTGAGTAAACGGCCATGGCGATACCGAAGGAAATCATAGGCTGCAGCGCCAGCTGTTCAATCCGCGTCGCCGAAACGAAGCCCGCAATGGTTTCAGGGCCAAAGGTATTGCAGACCGACTGAATCGCTAAAATTCCCAGGGAAATAATCATGAACTGTATGGCCATGGGCAGGCCCAGGCGCAGGTGCTGCCAAGCAAATTCCTTGTCGAAGGCCCAGTCGCTGCGGCGCAGTCGCAGCATGGGGAAGCGGCGGCGCATATAACAGAAGCACAGCAAGGCCGACACACCCTGAGCAATGACCAAGGCGATAGCCGAACCGGGCACGCCCCAGCCGAACTGCATGATAAATACCAGGGCCAGGACGACGTTCAGGACAGACGACAAGATGAGAAAATACAAGGGCGTACGGCTGTCGCCTAAGGCCCGGCAGATACAAGCCAGGAGATTGTACATCATCATGGCGACGATGCCGTACGTAATGATGATGATATAACTGTACGAATCGGCGTAGAGCTCGTCGGAAATATTCATGAGCTCCATGAGCAGAGGCATCTGCCAAGCCGCAATCGTCGTCAGCAAGACCGTCAATCCGACGGCCAGCAGAGCCGACATGGCGACGGAACGGCGCACGCCTTCGTCGTCGTTGGCCCCGAACCGCTGCCCTGTAACGACGGAAAATCCCGACGTCAGGCCGATAGTCAGGCCCAGCAGAGCCATGAACAACGGTCCCGACGCTCCGACTGCCGCCAGGGCATGGACGCCGATGGTCCGTCCGACGATGATGATGTCGGCAATATTATAAAACTGCTGAAATACGTTCCCAATCAGCAGGGGAACGGTAAAAGACAAGATCAGGCGTATGGGGCTGCCTGCCGTCATATTTTTGACCATATGTCCTCCTTTATCTTTCGCCATGATAGGCGCATAAAAAAATAATAGCCTTATTATACCATAGGCCGGCTAAAAGACAAGAAAAACAAAAAGAACGGCGTCGAAAGAGTATTCTTTCTCACCGTTCTTACGAACGCGCCAGCAATACTAACGATTGCAGCTTTTTTTCACTGCATTGCTCAACGTAGCTGTACAGCAGCCGTTCCAGTGCCGCTAAGCCCTTCGCGCTGAAGCGCAGCGTCTCCTCCCGCTCCCAGCGGTATTGCAGCAGGCGCTTCCAAAGCTGCCGAATCTCCGGCGTCAGCTTCTCTTCCTGCATGTCCGCCAGTCCTTCGTCGCCGAAGTAATAGCCCTCCTGACCATAGGGAGACGAAAACACACGCACCGTATCGACATCGGGATAAAACCCGGCCAGTCCGGCCAGCTGCCAGCCGGCGATAATCGTCAGGACCCGCGGGTCCTTGGCCGCCAACAGGCGGCTGTAGCGCAGGAGCAGGCCGTACACGTTGCCGTCGGCCTGCCGGTACGGCGTGAGGTTCAGGACCATTTCGACGAAGATCTGCGAATACACGTAGTGATCCCACGTCAAGTTCATCATGGCCTCGTTTCCCCGGCATTCGTATTCCCGCAGGGATAGGACGTCGCCTTGCTCGGCCGCATCAAAGGTAATCTCCCCCAAGGGCATAAAAGCCCCGGAACCGCTGCGGCCGCGGCTCCGCTCGGATACAAACAGCCGCAGCAGCCCTTCCTGCCGGGTAAAGACGGACAAGATCCGCTGCTTTCCCCGCTTCTGTACTTGAAGGATCAGGCCGTCGTACGGCCGGACCGGGCGGAATATATGGTTACTCCTTATCATGCTCCCCTTCCCCCTCTGGCGGCGGCAATTCTTCCGGCGGTATGGGCACGGCCTTGAGGCGAGCAATGCGGAACCGCTGCATTTCCAATACGACAAAGCGATAGGTCCCGATAATGGCCTCTTCCTTGACGACAGGCGTATGGCCCAGCACATTGAACACATAACCGCCGATGGTATCCGTATCGACGTCTTCTTCGACAGGTATGTGAAGCAGCTCTTCTACGTCCTCCAGCAATACGGTGCCGGCAAACTCATAGGCGCCATTTGCCAAAGGCTGGATTTCTTCTTTTTCCATGCTGTGCTCGTTCTTAATATTGCCGACCAGTTCTTCCAAGATATCTTCCAGCCCGATGAGGCCGACGGTGCTGCCGTATTCGTCGACGACCATAGCCAGATAGGTTCGCCGGGCCCGCATGAGCTGCAGGAGCTTGGACGCCGGCATGATTTCCGGAACCATCAGGATGGGCCGCTTGATTTGGCGGAGGTTGGTCTGCTTGTGCATGTACAAATCCATCAAATCCTTGATGTGTATCAGCCCTAAAATATGATCCTTGTCTTCTTCGCACAAGGGGTATCGCGTATGGCGGGACTGGCGTATCGTCGCGATGTGCTGGCTCATCGTATCTTCCAGGTACAGGCAGACGATGTTCTGCCGGGGAATCATGATTTCCCGGGCCAGACGGTCGGCAAAATCAAAGACGTTGCCGATGAGCTCGCTTTCTACCTGGTCGATCTTCCCTTCCTTGTGGCTGGCCGTGACGAGCATGCGGATTTCATCTTCCGAGTGAGCCATGTCGATTTCATTGGTCACCTCGAGATCGCGGCCGCGGAGAATGGCCTTGCCCAGCCAGTTGCCCAGGCAGATGAGCGGGTAAAACAACCGGCTCCACGGCCGTATCAGCGGCCGGATAGCCTTCAGGCTCCGCTCTGCCCGCTGCAGGCCGATGGATTTGGGAATAAGCTCGCCAAATACCCAGGCGATGCCGCACAGGACGATGCAGACGACGGCATAGGCCGCCCAGACAATCCACGCTTCGCCGGCATACTGCACAAACTGGCCGTATCCGTTATACAGGGCGAAATAGATCGTCGCGCCGCCGACGAGGCCGAAGAGGGCCATGCCCAGCTGGGCCGTCCCTAAAAATAAGGTCGGGTTATCGTACAGCTTGAGCAGGGGCTTGGCGCTCTCGTCGCCGTCTTCCACCAATTCTTCGATGTATTCGCGGCGCAGCTGGGCAAAGGCAAATTTCCCTGTAACGCAGACGGCACTGCAAAGGACGCATATGCAGTAAATCACAAAACATTCCAGCAATAGTTGCGGTTCAATAAGTCATCTCTCCTATTCGTTCTTATAGCCTAGCTCGCTGAGGGCCGACGCCTTATTGCGCCAGTCGTGCTTTACTTTAACCCAAATATCCAAAAATACGGACGACCCCAGCAGGTTTTCGATTTCCCGGCGGGCCTGTTCGCCTACTTCCTTCAGGACCGAGCCGTTCTTGCCGATGACGATGCGCTTCTGCGAATCCCGTTCGACGTAAATCGTCAGGCGGATGTACACCTTGTTCCTGCCGCGGGGCTTCATTTCCTCCACGTAGGCGGCGATGGCGTGGGGCACTTCGTCGCGCGTGCATCGGAACAACTTTTCCCGGACGATTTCCGCGACGAGAAGCCGTTCAGGCTGGTCTGTAATCATGTCGTCGGGGAAATACTTCGGCCCTTCCTGCAGTATCTTTTTCAGCTCGTCCAGTACAGCGTCCACGTTGTCGCCGTTCAGCGCCGATATGGGGATAATCTGTTCAAAGGGATACAGGGCGTTGTATTCCGTAATTTTTTGGAAAATCTCTTCCTTGCTCATCAAATCGACCTTGTTGATGATGAGGAATACGGGAACGCCGGCGTCCTTGACCTTGTCAAGGACGAACATGTCACCGGGGCCCTTCTTTTCGTTGCCCGAAATGAGAAACAGCACGGCGTCGATGTCCTTGAGGGACTGGTAAGCCGCTTCATCCATGAACTGGCCCAGCTTGTGCTTCGGCTTGTGGATGCCCGGCGTGTCGAGAAACACGATCTGGCAGTCTTCGTCGGTATGAATGCATAAAATGCGGTTGCGCGTCGTCTGAGCCTTATCGGACACGATAGATACCTTCTGCTTGATAATGCGGTTGATAAGCGTCGACTTGCCGACGTTCGGGCGGCCTACGACGGCGACGAATCCCGATTTAAACGTAGTTTTTTCTTCCATATATACTCCTTATTCCGTTTCTTCCTGTAGTGTAAAGGCAAAGGGCAGCAAATCCTCAAGGGCCAGTACCCGGTAGGCGCCGTCGGCGCAGGTCGCGACGACGTAAGACACGCCGAATTCGGCCATGACCTGCCGGCACGCGCCGCAGGGCATCGTATCGTCGGCGCTGCCGACAATGGCAACGGCTTCAAACTTCCGGCAGCCGGCGGCGACGCCGCGGAATATGGCGTTCCGCTCGGCGCAGCACGACAAGCCATACGAGCTGTTTTCTACGTTGCAGCCCGCATATATAACGCCGTCTTCTCCCAGAGCCGCCGCGCCGACGTAAAACTGGGAGTACGGGGCATAAGCCCTTTCCCTGGCCTTTTTCGCCGCTTCGATGAGCAGGCGGACGCTTTCCCCGTCCATTATAATTCTTCTCCCTGACGGACGTAACCCAGGCGGTGGAGGATAAATTCCTCTTCCTTGCGCATTTCCGCTTTGTCGTCAGGCTCCATGTGGTCGTAGCCGAGGATGTGCAGCATGCCGTGAATCGTCAAATAGGCCAGCTCCCGTTCAAAGGAATGGCCGTATTCTTCGGCCTGCTCCTGCACCTTTTCCAGGGAAATGACGATGTCGCCCAAAAGGGCCGCGTCGGGGCCGTCGTAGCCGTCGTCTTCCCCTTCGTTCAGGGCAAAGGACAGGACGTCTGTAGGACGGTCAATCTGGCGGTACTGCTTATTCAGCTCGTGGATGTATTCGTTGTGGCACAAGAGGACGCTGATTTCCGCATTCGGCCCCAAGCCGTACACGAGTGCCGCTTCCTGGCATACCTGCTCGATTACCTGTTCGTACGTGTCGTTCTGGAACGACGGGTCTTCGTAGTTGATGTTGATATTCATACTGGTCCACCTTTCTATTCTTTTTTATAGAAATCTTCATATGCCCGTATGATCCGCCCGACCATGTCGTGACGGACGACGTCTTCGTCGGTAAAGTACACCATGCCCAGTCCGCGGACGTTCTGCAGGACCTTCTGGGCTTCGATGAGGCCGGACATCTTGCGGTCTACTAAGTCTATCTGCGTGACGTCGCCGTTGACGACGACGCGGGAATGATTGCCCATACGGGTCAGGAACATCTTCATCTGCTCCTTCGTTGTATTCTGCGCTTCGTCGAGGATGATAAACGATTCCTCCAGCGTCCGGCCGCGCATGTAGGCCAGCGGCGCTACCTCGATGATATTGCGGGTCACCATCTTCTGAAACTGGTCGTAGCCGAACATATCGGCCAAAGCGTCGTAAAGGGGCCGCAGGTACGGGTCGATCTTCTCCTGCAAATCGCCGGGCAGAAAGCCCAGCTTTTCGCCGGCTTCTACGGCCGGGCGAGTCAGGATAATCCGCTCTACTTCGCGGTTCTTCAAATAATACGACGCCAAGGCTACGGCCAAATAGGTCTTGCCCGTGCCGGCCGGGCCGATGCCGAAGGTCACGAGATTTTTCCGTATGGAATCGACGTACTGCTTCTGTCCCGCCGTCTTGGGCTTGATGAGCCGTCCCCGGGCCGAAATGCTGACCGTGTCGCCGTAAATAGACTGGAGCAGGTCTTCCTTTCCCTGCTTGATCAGCGACGACGAGTAGCGCACGTGCTGCGTCGTCATGTATGTATTTTCCCGGTACAGGTACCGCAGCGTGCGCAGTACCGTCTCCACCTGGCTGACGCCGGGTTCGCCGCCGACGATAATCACTTCGTCGCCGCGGGAGGCAATGCGGCAGTCAGGAAATTCCTTCTGTATGGTCTTTAAAAATTCGTCCTTCATGCCCAGCACGGCTTTGGCCTCGGACAAGTCCGAAAAGATAAATCGTTTTTCCATAGGCAATGGTCATGTCCCCTTTGTTAGTAATCTGTAAATTTCCGCACGGCTTTTCCGTGAAGGTACGTGCATTTCGCTCCTTGACGGGTGTCGCGCCGCGCAAGCTCAGCGTCGATCATATCGCGGATTTTCCACCAGCCCATGCCCCAGTTAGCAAATTCCGTCGCCTCCTTCGGCGCCCGGCCGATGAGCCGCTGGAACACGATGTCCGGCCGCGTGTATTCCAAAAAGGTCACGACGCGGTCTACGTATTCTTCGGCGGAAATGAGCTGTATCTCCCCGGCCTTGTACCAGTCGGCCATGACGGTATTCTTGATGATGTACAGGGCATGGAGCTTGATTTCGTGCGTCGGCAGGGCGGAAATAATCTTGGCCGTCTCGACGACGTCTTCCATCGTATCCCAGGGCAAGTCCAATATGACGTGGGTGCAGTTGCGGAAGGGATAGGCCTGTATCATCATCATGGCGTCGATGTATTCGGCCAGCGTGTGGCCCCGGTTGATTTTCTGCAGCGTCTTGTAGTTAACCGTCTGCAAGCCGAACTCGACGAGGATATCTACGCCGTAGGTCTCCTTGATTTCCGCCATAATATCGAAATACGTCGTATTGACGCAGTCCGGCCGCGTCGCGACGGCGATGCCGACGATGTCGGGCCGGCAGGCTTCGATGAGGTATTGGCGGAACACGTCGGGCCGGATATAGGTATTGGTGAAATTTTGGAAATAGGCGATGAATTTATTGGCCTTGTATTTAGGCTGGATATGGGCGATATTGGCCTCTATCTGCCGCTGTATGGTCATGTCGGCCGGCAAGTTTTCATACCCTGCGCCGATGGAGCCGCAGAAGGCGCAGCCCCGCGTGCCCAGCGTGCCGTCGCGGTTCGGGCACGTATCGGGAATGCTGATGGGCAGCTTATATACCTTTTCGCCGTACCGTTCTTTCAAATACGTCGAATATACATTATATCGTTCGTTCATATCTTATAATTCCCCTGTACTGTGTTTAGGCGGCACGATCTGCCACGATACGCCGCCCTTTCGTTTTTCTGCCAGAATATAGGCTCCTCCTTCGGGAACGGCCGTATAGCGCCGCAGCTCGTCCAGCGTATCCCTGCCGACGGGCCAGACGCGGCAGCGCATCTTGACGTCGCGCCAGCTCGTGAAAACGTAATCGGGTACATACTGGCGCAGCCATTCCTCGTCGCGGAACATAGCGTCCGTCTCTTCGCGAGGCGCTTCCTGCCAGCCCAAAAAGCCAGCATGATAGCGGAACTGGAAGCATACCTGCATATCCAGGGCCAGCAAATCCGCCGCGACGGCCTGCTGTTCTTCCGTCAGGCCCAGCCTGTCCCGGCAGCAATGCCACAAGAACTGGCAGAGCCCCTCGTCCGACAGGGCCTGTTCGTCGTACCCCAGGGCCAGCCATTCGTCGGTCAGGCCTTCGTACAAAGCAAAATAATCCCGGGCGTAGATTCGGGATATATAGGACAAAAGACAGGTAAATTTTCCCGAATTATAGGTTCGTTCAAAGACGTCCTCAAAGACCTTCATGTACCGCACCCGTTCATAAGGCAGCCACGTCGTTTCCAGCACTTCGTAAGGCCCCTGCGGGTCATAGCGGTAGTCGCCGCCATAATCGCGGCGGATGCCCGAACCCTTGAGGAGCTTCAAAAAACCAATCTGTAATTTATGGGGCTTAAGGGCGTATATATCGTTAAAAGACCGGCGCAGATGGTCGAAATCCTCATAAGGAAGGCCGACAATTAAATCCAGGTGCAGGTGGATATTGCCGCAGGCCAGGAGGCGTTCCATAATATGCTCGATGCGCGGCCAGTCATTGTGCCGCCGGATAGCCCGCAGCGTCGGCTCGTACGTCGACTGAATGCCCATTTCCAACTGGATACGCCCTTTAGGAGCCGCTGCCAGCAGATCCAGATCCTCGTCCATGAGCAGGCCCGGCTCTATTTCCAAATGGAAGTTGATGTCCTCGGTCACGCCGATCATATAGCGCAGCAGCGGCCGGTAGTGGGCCGGATTGCAGTTAAAGGTCCGGTCGACGAATTTAACCTGATGCACGCCGGCGGCGACGAACTGCTCCAGCTCCTGCAGCACGAGGGGCACGGAGCGGAAGCGGACGGCGTTGTTCATGCCCGACAGGCAGTACTGACAGTGAAAGGGGCAGCCGCGTGAGCTTTCATAATACATGATCTTATGGTCGAGCTGGGAAAAATCCTGCCCCTCGTAGGGAAAGGGCAGCCGGTCCAGATCGGCCACTTCCTGATAGGCATCGCTGCCCTGAATCTGGCCGCCGACCCGTCCCATGACGCCCGGTACAGCCGTCCCGTCTTCGCCTCGCGCCAAGGCCTGCAGAAAGGCCGGCACCATCTCTTCGCCCTCGCCCTGAAGCACGTAATCGATGTCGGGATGGTCCCGCAGGATTTCCTCCGCCGTGTAGGACACTTCCGGCCCGCCGACGAAGACTATCGTCTGCGGCCGCACCTGCTTGATGAGGGAAATGATATGGCAGGTCATTTCGATATTCCATATATAACAGGAAAAGCCGATGATATCGGCGTCGAACTTGGAAATGCGGCGCAGAATGTCATAGGCATGCTGATTGATCGTATATTCCGCCGTCTTCACCGCGACGCCCTGCCGGCGGCACGCCGTATAAAGGCAGCGCAGCGCCAGGGAGGAATGGATGAACTTGGCGTTTAAGATAGTCAATAAAGTGTTCATGTAAGTCTTCTTTCCTTCAGTCAGAAAGTAATATCACTACAATTATACTACATGCCGCTCCTTTTCGCACCCTATGAGGCTATGCGATTTTGCACAGTCGCCTTAGACCTGTCGGGCATACGCGGCGTATCTTCCGCCCTCTCTATTCACAATGGCGCCTATGGAGTATAATAATAGGTATGAAATTATTTATCAGGGAGGCATATCTATGCTGAAAATTGCTCTCGCCCAGCTTGATATACATGCCGGCGACCCGCGCTTCAATACCGCCGCCATGAAAAAAGCCATCTCCAAGGCTAAGCAGCAGGGCTGCGACATGATTATCTTCCCGGAACTTTCGATTCCGGGCTATTTTATCGGCGACGTCTGGGATCAGCCCGACTTCATCGACGACTGCGTCCGCTTCGGCGAAGAAATCCAGGCCGCTTCAGAAGGAATTACCGTCGTCTACGGCAACGTAGCCAAGGAACCGGGCCGGGTCAACTTAGACGGCCGGACCCGCAAGTACAACGCCATGTTCATCGCCAGCGACGGCAAGCTCCTGTCGCCGGAACGGTCGCCCTATCCGTTTTACATCAAGACGCTCCTTCCCAACTACCGGGAGTTCAGCGACATCCGCTATTTCACATCCCTCATGGAAGTGGCCCAGGAGCGGCGCGCCTTTCCGGAAGACTTCTTGTCGCCCGTCCACATCGCCTTCGCCGACGGACGGAAGCTCTGCGTAGGCCCGCTCATCTGCGAAGACAGCTGGGACGACAACTATCCCTTCAAGCCCATGTCGTACTTAGGCAATACATACGACATCGACCTGTTCGTCAACATTTCCAGCTCTCCCTTTACGCAGGGCAAGACGGAACGGCGTCACCGCCTGTTCGGCAAGGCCATCGGCGAAATCGGCAAGCCCGCCGTATACGTCAACTGCACGGGCATCCAGAACAACGGCAAAAATGTCTACACCTTCGACGGTTCCAGCAGCGCCTACGACAAGGACGGCCGCCTTCACTACGAATGCGCCGCCTTCGGCGAAGAGCTGGCCATCGTCGAATACGACGAGCAGAACCACGTCTTCACGTCGCCGGTCCACGTCAACGAACAGCGCGGCAGCACGGCCGACATCTACGCCAGCCTGCATTACGGCCTGAAATCCTTTATGGGATCCCTCGGCCTGGATCACGTCGTCATCGGCGTATCGGGCGGCATCGATTCGGCCGTCAACGCCGCCTTATACGCCACAGTCCTTCCGCCGGAACACATCCTCTTAGTCAACATGCCCAGCTGCTACAATTCGGAAATGACTAAGGGACTGGCTAAGGAGTTAGCCGATAACCTGGGCTGCCTGTATACGGTCATTCCCGTACAGGACAGCCTGGAATTGACGCGCCGCCAATTCAGCGACGCCGTATTATATAAAAATGACGTCGAAGCAGGCCGTCTGGAGCTGACCAGCTTCATTGAAGAAAACATCCAGGCCCGGGACCGTTCCAGCCGTATTCTGGCCGCAGCGGCAGCCGCTTTCGGCGGCGTCTTCACCTGCAACGCCAACAAGGCCGAATCGTCTGTCGGCTACGCTACGCTGTACGGCGACAGCGCCGGCTTCCTGGCCGCGACGGCCGATTTGTGGAAGCATCAGGTCTACGACCTGGCCCGGTACTTGAACGACGAAGTGTTCAAACGGGAAGTCATTCCCCGCGGCTCTATCGACATCGTCCCCAGCGCCGAGCTGTCTTCCAATCAGGACATCACCAAAGACCAGGGCGACCCCCTGGTGTATCCCTATCACGACTACCTCTTCGCCGCCTTCATCGAACGGTGGCAGCGGGCGACGCCGGAGTCGATTCTCCAATGGTATGCCGACGGCACGCTGGAAGAACACATCGGCTGCCCCATCAAGGTGCGCGACCTCTTTCCCGACGCGGCGTCCTTCATCGCCGACTTGGAAAAATGGTGGCGCCTCATCGCCGGCTTTGCCGTCGCCAAGCGCATTCAATGCCCGCCAATCTTATCCGTCAGCCGCCGTTCCTTCGGCAACGACCTGCGGGAATCGCAGCTCAAGCCGTATTATACGACGCGCTATTTGGAATTAAAAGAAAAATTGCTGCAAGGCAGATAACTGCATATACGACGCATACAGCCGCATCGCAGCGATGCGGCTTTTTGTCGTACACCGTATTGAGCATACAGAAAAGGAGTTCTCACGGGAACATACCCACGAGAACTCCTTTTCTGCGCTTTCAGCCAACGGTGCTGCACAAGGCAGCACCGCTGAGCCAAAAACGTAAATCCAGTATCGCCCTTCCAGTCAAAAGGGAAGCTGCAGATACAATACGCTTACATATCACCTAATCTGCCGATGGTCTGTTTCTTCTTCACCGGCTGATGGCCGATTTTTTCAACGAGGATGAACAGCATCGGAATGAGGAATACGCCCAGAATCGTCGCCATAGACGTACCGAAGACGACGACGATACCCATGGTGACACGGGATGCCGCGCCGGCGCCCGTAGCAAGAGCCAGCGGGATAGAGCCTACGACGAAGGCCAGGGACGTCATGACGATAGGACGGAGACGAATCTTCGCCGCTTCAATCGCTGCCGATACGGGATCCATGCCGCGTTCATCGACACGGACTTTAGCGTATTCGATAATCAGGATGGCGTTTTTAGCCGCCAAACCGATAACGGCGAGAATACCGATCTGGAAGTAAATGTTGTTCGTCTGGTCGAAGATGTACGTGAACAGCGTCGCGCCGAACAAGCCGGCCGGCACGCTGAACAGTACGGCGAACGGTACCTTCCAGCTTTCGTACAAGGCTGCCAATACGAGGAATACGAAGAGGATAGCCAGACCGAAGACGTAAATCGTCTTGTTGCCGGCTTCGACTTCTTCACGGCTCATGTCGGCCCATTCATAGGTGTAGCCTTCGCCGAGCGTATCGGCGGCGACTTCCTGCAGGGCTTTCAGCGCATCGCCGGAGCTCTGGCCGGCAGCCGGAGCGCCCATGATCTTAATGGCCGGATAGTCGTTGAAACGAGTGATAATAGAAGCCGAGCCAATTGGACGAGGCCGTACGAAGTTGGCCACGGAAATGAGCTCGTTATTGGAATTGCGGACGTAGAGGTTCTTGTTGCCGTCGACGGTTTCACGGAACTGCGGAGCTGCCTGGATGACGACCTTAAAGTTACGTCCGAAAATAGTGAAGTCGTTGATCTGGTACGAGCCGTAGAAAGACTGCAAAGTCTGGTATACAGAGCTCATAGATACGCCTTCTCTGGCAACCATGTCGCGGTCTACGTCGAGGTAATACCCCGGCGTATCGTTGGAAAAGGCCGTATAGACGGAGCCGATTTCCGGCCGTTTCGCCGCTTCGGCGATGAACTTATTGGCCGTTTCCATCAATTCGTCTGTCGTGTGGCCGCCGCGGTTTTCGATGTGCAGCGTAAAGCCGGCAGAAATGCCCATGCCGTCAATAGGCGGCGGGTTGATGGCGACGACCGAAGCCTGGGGAATCTGCGCGCCGTGCGCCATGATCTTGCCTACCAGCGCGTCGACGGACATGCTCGGATCTTTACGCTGATCCCAGTCTTCCATGCCGACGAAAGCCGTCGCACCATTCGTCTTAGCGCCGCCGGCCAGCATGTTGTAGCCAACGATATTCATGGACTGCGTAACGCCGGGCTGCTGTTCAATCCAGTTGCCCAAATCGACGGCAATCTGCTTGGTAATCGTCTGGGACGTGCCTTCCGGCAAGGTCGTGCTGACGATGACGAAGCCGTTATCTTCCGAAGGCACGAAGCCTGTCGGAATGATGGTGAACAAGAATCCGGAAATGCCGGAAATCATAATCAGGAAAGCGACGCTCCACTTGATGCGCCGGTTCAAGTGCACCAGACGGATACCGTACCAGTTCGTCATGCGTTCAAAAGCACGATTGAACTGCTGGAAAAATTTAAAGATGCCTTTCGGATTTTCCGTCGGTTTATGAACCTTCAGGATAGAGGCGCACATGGCCGGCGTCAGCGTCAGGGCGACGAAGGCCGAAATGGCCACGGAAATAGCAATCGTAAAGGCAAACTGCCGGTACAAAATACCGCTCATGCCGCTCAGGAAGCCGACTGGGATAAATACGGACGCCAGTACGCAGGCAACGCCGATAACCGGGTTCTGTACGTTCTGCATGGCGATGATCGTCGCTTCCCTCGGCCCCTTGTTGTTGTACTTGATTTCATATTCGACAGCTTCGATAACGACGATGGCATCGTCGACGAGAAGGCCGATGGCCAAAACCATGGCGAACAAGGTCAGGGTATTAATGGAGAAATCTAAAATCGTAAAGCAGGCAAAGGTCCCGAGCAGCGATACAGGAACGGCGATCAGCGGGATCAGCGTCGACCGACCGCTCTGGAGGAACAAGTATACGATAGCCGCTACGAGGAGCAGCGCTTCCACAAAGGTGTGAATAACTTCGTTGATAGACGCCGATACGAACTTCGTGCTGTCGTAAATAATACGGTAATCCAAGTCGGATGGGAAGGATTTTTTAGCTTCTTCCAATACTTCCCGCGCGCCGCTTACAGTCTGCATAGCATTGGCGTCTGACGTCAGGCTGACCATGAAGCCGGCCTGAGGCTGGCCGTTGAAGTTGCCTTCCACGTTATAATCCTTTGCACCCAATTCTACCGTGGCGACATCGCCGACGCGAACCATCGTTCCGTCCGGATTGGTACGGACGATGACATCTCGGAATTGTTCGGCAGTCTGGAGACGGCCTTCAGCGCGCATCGTATACTGGTACGTCTGATTGTTTGTCGTCGGCTGCGAACCGATGGAGCCGACGGCAGCCTGAATATTCTGGCCTTCAATAGCGGAAATAATATCCGTCGGCGTAACCTGAAGGATATTCATCTTCAGCGGATCCATCCAGATACGCATGGCGTAGTCAGAGCCGAATTCTTCGACGTTGCCGACGCCGGAAACGGATTTCAAGGCGTCCATAAAGAACTGCGTTGCATAGTTCTTCATAAACGTGGCGTCATAAGTACCGTTCGGGGAATACAAGGCGAAAACCATAGCCGTAGAACTCGTCGATTTCTGGACCGTAACGCCTGTTGCCGTAACTTCCTGCGGCAATGTCGCCTGAACCTGGCTGACGCGGTTCTGCGTATTAACCGTGTCCATGTCGTCGTTACTGCCCGTTTCGAACTGGACGGTCAGGGAATACCAGCCGCTGTCGTTACTGGAGCTGGACATGTTTACCATGTCGTCGACGCCGATCATCTGGCGTTCGATGACGCTGGCGACGGTATCACTGATAACTTCGGCGTTAGCGCCTGTATAGGTCGCGGACACGCTGACCTGCGGAGGCGTAACGTTCGGATATTTTGCGACAGGCAGGGACATCATCGCCAAGAGACCGGCAATCGATATGATCAACGATATGACGATGGCGAAGATCGGCCTGTCAATAAAGAATTTTGATATCACTCTCTCGCCCCCTATTTACTTTCTGTTTTCACAGCTATATCGGAGCCGCTTTCAATTTCGGCTTTTGTCAGCAAGTGCTGATCGAGCGTCGCGCCGCCCGTAGCTTTCTGGTAGCCGTCGACGATGATGAGGTCGCCGTCGCTGATGCCTTCGTTGATAATCCAGAACTTGCCGACCTTCTGACCCGGCGTAACGGGCTTATTCTGCGCCTTGCCTTCGCTGTCGATGACTGAGACGAAGTAGCGGCCCAGGGTCTGCTGTACGGCGCGCTGCGGAACCATGACGGCGTGCTGCTGTACCTGCGTGTCAGAAACGACGGTAGCGTACAAGCCCGGAATCAGGAGGTTCTGCGGATTTTCAAACTGCGCTTTGATAATGATGGAGCCGGAATTGCCGTCCATGCCGTGGTTAATCTGCACGACGTGGCCTTCATAGGCGTACATAGAGCCGTCACTCAGGCGCAGCTGCAGATGGTCTCCCCAGCTGCCCGGTTCGTCCGACCGCTTCTTCATCATCTGCAGGTATTCCGCTTCGCTGACGGAGAATTCTACGTACACAGGATCTAACGTAGAAATCGTCACCAAGTCGGTCTGGCCGGCTGTAGCGTACGTGCCGACGGCTACGTCGTCGACGTTGAGCTTGCCGCTGAACGGAGCGTATACGATCGTATCGTCGACGTTATCCTGAGCAGATTGCACCAGCGCGTCGTTGGCTTCCAGCACAGCCTGCTGCTGCCGCGTCGCCGCTTCCTGATCCGTCAGTGTCTGAACGGAAATCGCGTCCTGCTCGACCAGCTGCTGATACCGGCGCAGGTTGAGCTGCTGATTGGCCAGATTGGCCGCAGCCTGAGCCCGGTTGGCCTTGGCGTTTTCCAAAGCCGCATCGTATTCGCGGCTGTCGATACGGAATAAAGGCTGCCCCGCCGTGACCTGCTGGCCGCCCTGCACGTATTTTTCAACGACGCGGCCGGAAATCTTAGCGCGTACAGGAACCTTATCCGTCGCAATGACCGTGCCGCTGTACTCGGCCCGCACAGGCGTGTCTTCCGCCGTTACCTTATACGTATTGACGGCGACAGGCGCCTTCTGCCCGGCCTCCTGAGAGCCGCACCCTGCCAATAACGACGCGACAGTCAGCACCGTCACGCCCATCGTGAATACCTTATGTTTGTGTATCATTCGTTACTTGCCTCCTGTCTTTTTATTCCGTATAAAATTACACGGATACATTTTTCCATATATTCGGAAAAAGAAGATTCATGTTCCGACTCGTCGAAGTATTCCAATATATCATCGGAAGCGCTGTGCAGCATGTGAATCAGAAGAAACTTATCGACTTCCTTAAAGGAATCTTCCTGCTGCGCTTGTTCGAACAACTGGCTCAGCAGCGCCCAATCCATGCGGCGCCGTTCTTCCAGCGCGGCGCAGACCTCGGGCATCTTGCGCAGGATTTCATCGGTCTTGCGAACGGAAAGGACAGAGATATAATGCGTCTTTACGTTGAAGAAGTTTATGATTTTTTCTTCCGTCGTCATCTCCGTATTCGCCAGCAGGGCCACATGCTGTTCATGTATGTCGTCGATTAAAGAAAGCATCGATTTCTCAATAATTTCCTGCTTCGATGAAAAATGCTCGTACAGCGTGCGCTTGCTGATGCGAAGGTTTCGAGCCAAATCATCCATATGAAAATCCGCACCGCGGCGGTTGATTTCATGCAAAGCTTCGGCAATGATCTTTTCTCGAATATCTGCCGCCATTTCAACACATCCTATGTAGTGTAGTAAACTAAAAATGAAAACTCAGTACCAATTTATAGTTTAATATACTCTATCTTATTAGTCAATAGAAATTATCTGGGTGATGAAAACTTTTATTTCTTTTTAAGTTTCCGACGGCCATCCGTTAGTATGCCTTTCCCAAAGACGCAATGCGTATTTTCATGATGGCCTTTTTAATCGGTTTCCCCTCTCCGTCGGGAGCGCAGAGGCAGCGATGGCCGTCGGCAGGCGTAAAGACGGCGAAGGTTCCCGGGACCATGCGAATTACCGTATCTTCGCCAATGCGGGGATTATAAAACCAGGCATCGGACGCCGAGCGGTCTTCCACGACGGCGCCGGCGTTGCGAATGGGCTGATAACCGATGATTTCGTCTCCTTCAATGACCGTCTGGATGTCGATGTACTCGCGATGGGCTTCCATCGTCCGTTCCGCCGCCGGATGGGTTTCGCCGACATCGACGTTCATGTAGTTGCCGTCGCCTAATTCATGGCGTCCCGGTTCGAGCGAAGCCAAATCGTACGACGCCAGCTTTTCTATCCACTGTGCTAATCCCGCCGGTACGTACGGAATCTCTTGTTCCCACTGCTTTAAGTTACCTACGTACATAGCTCGTCCCTCCTAGTCTTCTTCCTGTTCCCGCTGCGTTACATTTTTATCAAACAGCGCATCGGCAAATTGGGCCGCGTCGAAGGGCCGCAAATCGTCGACGCCTTCGCCGACGCCGACCCAGCGGACGGGCACGCCCAATTCCCGCTTGATAGACAAGATAATGCCGCCCTTGGCCGTGCCGTCGAGCTTGGTCAGCACGACACCCGTCAGGGGCACGACGTCGCCGAACAGCTTGGCCTGGCTGACGGCGTTCTGTCCCGTCGTCGCGTCGAGGACCAGCAGCGTTTCATGAGGCGCGCCGTCGATGTTGCGGCCGGCCACGCGGGCCATCTTCCGCAGCTCTTCCATGAGGTTTGATTTCGTATGAAGCCGTCCGGCCGTATCGACGAGGAGTACGTCGATGCCCCTAGCCTTAGCTGAAGCCGTAGCGTCGAATACAACAGCCGCCGCGTCGGCCCCTTCCTGATGCTTTACGATAGGCACGTCGTTCCGTTCGGCCCAAATCGTCAGCTGCTCCGACGCAGCGGCGCGGAACGTATCGCCGGCGGCCAGCATGACCTTTTTCCCCTGCTGGGTGTAATACTTGGCCAACTTGCCGATAGTCGTCGTCTTGCCGACGCCGTTGACGCCGACGATGAAGATGACCTCCGTCGTCCCCGTCCGGTCCGGCATGGGCTCGGCGTTTTCCTCCAGCAGCTCGACGACGCATTTTTCCAAATAAGGAACGACGTCGTTTCCGTCACGAATCTCTTTTGATTTGACGCCTTCTCTGATTTTCCCCAGCAGGTAATCCGTCGTTTCGACGCCGATATCGCTGGTCAGCATGACCGCTTCCAAATCCTCGTACATTTCGTCGTCGATCTTGGCGTAGCCGCGGACGACCGTTTCAATATTCTGAATAAATGATTTCTTCGTCTTTTCCAGACCTTTGCGCAATTTTGAAAAAAAGCCCATGATTACGTTCCTTTCTCTAAGAGTTCGTCTACTTTAACAGTTAATAGCCGGGATACGCCCCGTTCTTCCATCGTCACGCCCTGCAGCGTATTGGCAGCTTCCATCGTCTTGCGGCGGTGCGTAATGACGATGAACTGCGTCGCGCCGCTGTAATTTTTCAAATAGCGGGCCATGCGCTCGACGTTAGCCTCGTCCAGGGCCGCGTCCACTTCGTCGACGAGGCAGAACGGCGCCGGATGATAGGCCAGGAAGGCCAGGAGCAAAGCGATGACCGTCAGAGCCCGTTCGCCGCCGGACAACAAGGACAGCTGCTGCTTTTTCTTTCCCGGCGGCTGAATCATGATCTCGATGCCGGCGTTCAGCACGTCCTGCTCGTCCGTCAGCACGGCCTTAGCCTGGCCGCCGCCGAAGAGGCGGCTGAAAATCTGCTGAAAATGGCCGCCGATCTCACCGAGGGCCTGGCGGAACTGGGCCGTCATGGCGTCGTCGATTTCGGCGACGATGTCCTCCAGCTTGGCCCTCGATTCCTGCAAATCGGCGCATTGCTTCTGGTAAAATTCCTGCTGCGCCAGGGCCGCCCGGTATTCTTCCTCGGCGTTGCCGTTGATCTGCCCCAGATCGGCAATGCGCCGCTTCAAGTCGGCCACGCGGTCGTGGAGCTCTTTCAGCGAGCCGTCGCGCCGCCGTTCCATCGCTTCCTGCCGCGTCAGCCCCTGCAGGGCCAGCAGTTCTTCGCCGCGGCGTATGTCGCCGCTGTATTTTTCCAGCTGCACGTTGGCGGCGCTGAGGCGCTCGCTGCACAGCCGTTCCCGTTCCCGCAGCTCCGCCAGGGCTTGCTCCAGCGTCTGGCTTTGCCGGAAGTTTTCTTCCCTGTCACGGTAAAATCCTTCTTTTTCCGCATCCTTCTGCTGCGTTTCCCGTTCTTTCAATGCAATCTTTTCCGTCAATTCCTGCAGCAGCGTTTCCGTTTCCGTCAAGCGGGCCTGCCATTCGCGCCGCCGGTCGGACAGCCCTTCGCCGTCGCGGCCATGCTGCGCCGTTTCTTCGCAGTGCCGGCGCATCTGCTCTCCCGCCTGGCGTACCTGTTCTTCCAGCGTCGCCACGGCAATCTGCCGCTCCGTAAGGGTTTGACGGCATTCCTCCGCTTCCTGCAAGGCCGCCGTCCGCGCCGCTTCCAATTCCTGCGTATTTTCTGCCGGCGTCTGTTCCAGGATGGCCAACGCCTCTTCCTGCCGCACCAGCTCGGCCTGCATATCGGCCCGTATCTGCTGCAGCTGCTCTGCCTGCCCGTCGAGGCGCTGCAGCTCTTCCTGCGCTTTCTCTGCTTCCTGCCGGGCCGACTCAGCCTGCCACTGCCGCTTCTGCAGCTCTACCTGCAGCGCGCGGCTTTGCTCATCCTGTTTGTCAAGGGTTTGTTTCAGCTCTTCTGCTTTGCAGCGCATCTCGCGCCCTTGGGCAGCCGTCCGTTCCTTGGCCGCCCGAAGCTGGACGGCCTGTTCCTTTAAGTCTTCCAGCAAAGCCCGCCGGCTGATCAGGGAGCCTTCCTTGGCCTTCAGGCTGCCGCCGGTCAAAGAACCGCCGGCGTTGAACTGCGTGCCGTCCAGGCAGACGATGCGCAGCCTGTATCCATATTTCCGCGCCGTCCGGGAACCGGCGTCTACCGAATCGGCGACGAGGGTCTTTCCCAAAAGCGACGCAAAAATACCGGCATAGGCCGCGTCATAGGTCAAAATATCGCTGGCAAATCCGATGATGCCCGGCTCCTGGGCTGCCGCTTCTTCGTCACGGGTCCGCCGGCGTTCCTTCACCGTATCGAGGGGCAAAAATGTCGTCCGGCCGGCTCGGCGGTCTTTTAAATAGGCAATGGCCGCCTTCGCCGTCTGTTCGTCTTCTGTCACGATGTACCGGGACGCCGCGCCTAGAGCAACGTCCAGCGCCGCGGCGTAGGCCGGCGGTATGCGGCACAGTTCTCCGACGAGGCCGCACACCTGGCGTCTCCAGCCTGTCTTGGCGTCCAAAACGGCCTTAGCCGGACGGCCTGCCCCTTCGTGCTCCTGCTCCATACTTTCCAGCACGCGGATGCGCTGAGCCAGCGCGTCTTCCTGACCTCGCTGGCGGCGGTACGTATCTTCTATGCGCTGCAGCGCCTGCGCAGCTTCTTCCCATTGGCTGCGGCTGGACGCTGCAGCCCCTTCAGCCGCTGACGCTTCTTGCCGCAGGGCTTCTTCCTGCGCCGCCGCGTCGCCGCAGCGCCGCTCGGCTTCTTTCCGCGCCGCCTGCTGCGCCCCTACGGCCCGCTGCAGCTCATCGCAGCGTTCTCCATTTTCCTGCAGGCGCCGCCGCAGTTCTTCTGCATCGCGCCGCAGGACAAACAGCTTCTGCTGGCGGTCCGAATTAGACGCCGTTACTTTCTCCAGCTCGGCTGCAGCCTGACGGGCCTGTTCTTCCGCCTTGCCGAACAAGGCCTGCGTCAGGGCCAGGCCTTTCCTGGCCGCAGCCAGTTCCGCCGTCTTCTGAGCCGACAATTCCTGCAGCTCCAGGCCGCGCTTGGCAGCGTCTTCCTTCTTTTTCTGCCAGTCCCGTTCTTCCCGATCCAGCTCCGCGCCCCTTTCCTTCAGCGTTTCCTTGCGCTGGACGAAGGCTTCGCGGCGGCTTTTCATGCCGTCCAGTTCGGTATGGACCTGCCGGGCTTCGCTGTCGAGGCGTCGCATCGTCTCCCCTTCCCGCTCCATGACGGCCATCAGGGTACTGCGCTTCTCTTCGGCTTCGGCCAACGCCTTCACGACGTCCTGCCGTTCCGTCAGCACGGCCAGGCGGTTGTTTTCCGCCTTTTCCAGCAGCCGTTCGCAGTTGCGCAGTTCCTGCAGGGTCAGCGTCCCTTCGTAGGATATGCGCTCTGCGTCTAATTCGCGGAACGTCCGCAAGGTTTCGGCCTGTTCCTTCATGGGTTCCAAGCGGTCTTCCAGCATGGCCATCATGTCGCGGATACGCTCGACATTTCGCTCCGTCTCGGCGATTTTCCGCAGGCCTTCCTGCTTGCGGCCCTTATAGCGGCTGATACCGGCCGCCTCTTCAAAGATAATGCGCCGATCTTCGGGCTTGCTGTTCAGGATGCGGTCAACGCGGTTCTGCCCGATGACGGCCATAGAATCCTGCCCGATGCCCGTATCGGCAAAGAGCATGTGAATGTCCTTCATCCGGCAGGGACGCTTGTTGATGTAATACTCGCTGTCGCCGGAGCGGAACAGACGCCGCGTCACGACGACTTCTGCAAAGTCTACGTCCAGCGTGCCGTCGCTGTTGTCAAAATACAGCGACACCTCCGCCGCCCCCTGGGGCCGCCGCCTTTCCGTGCCGGCAAAAATGACGTCTTCCGCCTTCTGCCCGCGGAGCTGGCGCACGTTTTGCTCGCCCATGACCCAGCGGACGGCGTCGGAAATATTGCTCTTGCCGCTTCCGTTCGGCCCGACAATCGCTGTTATGCCTTTGTCAAATACCAGTGTCGTTTTGTCTGCGAAGGATTTAAATCCCCGCAGCTCCATTTTCACTAATCGCAATGGACCGTTCCTCTTTCCTCGCGGCAGTTTTCTTAAAACAATACAATAAGGTTATAATATATGATAGGAACAACCATACCCAGCGTATAATCGGCCACCTTGAGCTTCGTCAAGCCCATCATGTTCAAGGCGATAGCCAGGATCATGACGTTGCCTACGGCGCTGAGCTCGCGGATGACATCGGGCGTCATGAGGGGCGACAGCAGGGACGCCGCGGCATACACGGCCAGCTCGTATACGATGATGACGATGCCTACCGGCACGGCGCCCACTCCGTACAACGCTCCGAAAATAAAGGCCGATATGCCGTCAATGGTAGATTTCAAATATAAGAGCGTCGTATCTCCTAAAAGAGCTGCCTGAATAGGCCCTAAAATAGCCATCGCGCCGACGACCTGCATGACCGACAAGGTGACGAAGGCCTCGACAAAGGTCGAATCGCCGCCGGCTTTCATGCGGTTCCGCAGCCAAAGGCCGAAGGACTGCATCCGGTCTTCGATAGCCAACACCGTCCCAACGGCCACGCCGATGGCGATGGACAACACCATGAGCAGTATGTTTTCCGTTTGAATGGCGCCCTGAATCGCCATGACGGCCAGGCACAGACCGATGGCCGAAAAGACGGCCTTCGATACGTGCTCCGGCACGCCCTTCTTCAATATGACGCCCAGCACGGCGCCCAAAGCGGTCGCTGCCCCGTTGATAATTACAGCAATCACAATATATCCCCCTTTTGCTGCTTCCGCAGCTTCTCTGTACGTATCTTTCGAATTCCTTCGCCTCGCGGCGCGTCTTGCAAAAAGATATACTTACTCATTATAACAAATTCTCTCTTGTTCGTGTAGTCTATTCTCTGCCTTCGCCGCGGCGGACGGCCAGCCTCTTCCATTTCCCCGTTTACCCTAAATTTACAGTTCATTTCGTTTAAAATCTGCCCCTTTCCCTTGACTTGATAGATATTTATGATTATATTAGAATTTGGATTCGAAAGTCCGCTAAACTAAGAGGAAACGGAGAAGCGCCATGATTCAAGTATACAAACACAATAACGGCCACCTGGAAAATAATATTTCCCTGGTGTCTGCGGAAAAAGGCTCATGGATCGACGTCGTAAATCCCGATTCGGAAGACTTACAGCTCGTATCGATGGTAACGGAAATCCCGACGGACGTGCTGAAGACCGCTCTGGATACGGAAGAACGTTCTCACGTAGAATTAGAAGACAACTACATCTTCGTCGTCATCAACATCCCGATTATTCTGGAAACGGACAGCTACGACACCTTGCCGCTGGGCATCTTTATCACGCCCGATTTCATCATCACCCTGTGCATCCAGGAAACGGAAGTCATGCGCGCGTTCACGGAAAATAAATATCCTCTGTTTTATACCTTCAAAAAAACGCGTTTCTTGTTCCAGATACTCTATCGCTCGGCCACGTTGTTCCTAAAATACCTGATGCAGATTAACCACCGCACCGACGATATCGAAGATATCCTGCGCCATTCCATGCGCAACAAGGAATTCTTCCTCTTATTGGAATTACAGAAGTCCCTGACCTACTTTACGTCGGCCCTGCGGGGCAACGGCATCGTCATGGAGCGTCTCATGCGCCTGCGCCGCAACACGTCTCTCCATCACCTGCTGAAAATGTACGAAGAAGATGAGGACCTGCTGGAAGACGTCATCATCGAAAACAAGCAGGCTATCGAAATGGTTGAAATGTATTCCAACATCCTCATGAGCATGTCCGATACGTTCGCCTCTATCATTTCCAACAACCTGAACATCGTCATGAAATTCCTGGCCTCCATCACGATTATCCTGGCCGTGCCGACGATTATCTTCAGTTTTTGGGGCATCAACGTCCCCCTGCCCTTCGCCAACAACGTCATGGGTTTCGTATACGTCATCGCCATCGCCTTTTTCTGCGCCCTCTGCGCCGTCTTCATGCTGTGGCGAAAGGATTTATTCTGACAGACCGCCTATACACTGCAAAAGCTGGCCTCGCCGCTGCCGAAACAGGCAGCCGGCGATGACCAGCTTTTTTGTCTGCATATATTTAAGTATATTATTGTCCGGCCGTCATGCTCTTGATCGGCTCAAAGCTGCGCCGATGGATGGGACAGGGGCCGTACTGCCGTATGGCGTCGACGTGGCGCTGCGTCAAATAGCCTTTATGGACGGCAAATCCGTACTGAGGATAAGCCTCGTCGTATTCCATCATGACCCGGTCCCTCGTCACCTTGGCGATAATCGAAGCCGCCGCAATAGACGCGCTCTGGCTGTCGCCGTGGACGACGGACTGATGAGGTACCGTCAGATCCTTCAAGGGCATGGCGTCGATGAGGACGGCTTCCGCCGGCACAGCAAGGCCCGCCGCCGCTTCATACATGCCCTGCATCGTCGCGTGGTAAATGTCGAGGGCATCGATTTCCAGCTCCGACTTGGCAACGCACGACACGGCCACGGCTTCAGCCATGATTTTATCATACAAAGCGTCCCGTTTCGCCGCCGACAGCTTTTTGCTGTCGTTTAATCCGGGACATTCCCAGTAAGGCGGCAGGATGACGGCGGCTACCATGACCGGCCCGGCCACGGGGCCCCGCCCGGCTTCGTCGATGCCGGCGACGTGGTATATGCCGTCGTTATAATAGGCCGTTTCCAGGGAATACATGTGCATGACTCGTTCCCGTTCGGCTTCTTCCTTCATCTTGCGGCGGATATAGGTATCCGCTAATTTTTGTACGGAAAGGCGGCGGTCTTCCTTCATAGTCTGCAGCAGGGCCATGACGTCGTCGGGATTCTGCTCCAGCAGGGCTTTAATATCAGCCGTCTTTAGCTGCCCGATGTCGATCATGATTCTCCGCCCCCACACGCTTCGCCGCAGCGGTCCAGGGAAATCAAGCCGATTTTGCCTTCGCGGTATTCCTTCAAAATGAGCTTATAAGTCTTCTCCATGTCGACGACGCCGCCTGATACGATGCAGCCACGCTTGCGGCCGATGGCTTCGATCGTTTCCAAGGGCGCAGCTCCCAGCGCGTCCAGCTTAAATCTCGCCAGCAATTCGTCGGCGTAGAACTGGCTCAATTCTTCGATGAGCTGGGTAATGACCGTTTCCATGTCGAATACCGTGTCGGAAATGGCCCCTGTCGCGGCCAGCCGATAGGCGCTGACCTGATTTTCCAGCTTAGGCCACAATACGCCCGGCGTGTCGAGAAGGTCGAGCTGATCGCCGATGTGAACCCACTGCTTGCCCTTCGTTTCGCCCGGCTTGTCGGCCGTCTTGGCGGCGCTGCGCCGGGCCAGCTTGTTGATGAGCGTCGACTTGCCTACGTTGGGAATGCCGAGAATCATCGTCCGCACGGAACGGTTCTTCAGCCCCCGGGCCCGCCAATGGGCCAGCTTGGGCTCGGCCAGCTTGCGCACCAAGGCGACGAGCTGCTTGACTCCCTTGCCATCCTTGCTGTTTAAGGGCAGCACGATGCGTCCCTGCTCCTTATAATACTGTACCCATTCCCTGACCATGTCCGGGTCGGCCAAGTCGGCCTTGTTCATGACGACGACCGACGGCTTCTGGCCGATGAGGCTGGCTATCATGGGGTTGGTGCTGCTCATGGGGATGCGGGCGTCGACGAGCTCGATGACAACGTCGATGACCTTCAGATTTGCTTCTATCAGCCGCCTGGCTTTCGCCATGTGGCCGGGATACCAGTTGATAATCATAACGTACCTCTCTTTTGTCTGTGTTTCGTTTCTATTGTAGGAGATTCTGTCCCTGCCGTCAACTGGCAGCCGGCCTTCGCGCGACTTGTCCGCCGCGCCGGGTTCTTCCGCTTAGAATGCGAAAATCAATTCTACCCGCGTCTGTTCTTCCGGATCAGCCATGCCGCCGGCCTTGGCTTCCGTAGCGAAGGACTGCATGACGCTGAACATGGCGTTCTTGGCAAATACATAGTTGACGCCGACGCCCCATGACGTCAGATTGTCCATCTGCGAGGCGAAGCGCCACGACGTCGTAAAGCCGCCGAGCCAGGTACCGTCTTCTGCGTCGATGTATTCCGTCCAGATATCCCACGATTTCGGGATTGCCATGCTTGATTTCCCGTACATCAGGCGGCCGATGAACAAGTCGGCAGAGCCGTCGTCGTGCGTATATTTCGTATCATGGTTTAAGTTCGTGCGTTCATACTGAGCCAATACATTCCATTTCGAGCCGATGTTGACGCTGGCATAGGCGCCCCATAAGGAGTCGGCGTTAAAATCCCTGTTGGCTTCTCCGTTCCCAGTCGTATTGAAATCATTATAATATACGCCGGCAGCCGAATCGCTGCCAAAAAAAGCTTCGATTTCGCCGTAGCCGGTCTTTACGCCGTTGATGGAATCATCGCCTTGGACGCTGCCGGCCATGACATTCCCCTTTTTGAATTTGCCGTAGCCCGCCGTAAGAGCAAAAGCATCTGTACGGTATTGCCCTTCAGCGCGGTCGAAAATATCGCTGTACGTGTACCCATAGCTGCGCGGGCCGCCGATCTTGTATATATCCGTCCGGCCGAGGCTCAGATAAAAGGAATCCGCCTCGTAGTCGACTTTAAGGGCGTCGGCAAAGGCGTCGTTCGTGCCGCCGCTGACCGCGCCGTTTTCACTGAAGCTCTGCCAATCCGAACTAATGCTTACGGTGGCTTTCAGCCGTTCGTCGAGCTGTGCCTGTCCGCGAAGGCGGATGCGGTAATCCCAGGAATTGTCATTTTCCTTGCCGGCGCGGCTGCCTGCAGAATTCTGATAGCGATAGCGGAAGCGGGCGTCGCCGCTAAACTTCACATTGCCGCCCTTGTTCTCTAAAGCCGCGACGCGAAGGCCGAGGCGGTTCAGCTCTTCGGCGTACTCGTCGGCCAGCTTGTGAATCACGGCCCGCTGTTCTACCGACGCCCTGTCCATATGAGCCATGGCCTTAGCGACCATTTCAGCCGCTTCATACCGCGTAATGGAACGGTTTCCCTGAAAATAATTTCCGTCTACGCCCTGAATCACGCCGGCCTCAGCCAGCTCCGCCACAGAGCGGTAAGCCCAGCTGTCGGCAGGCACGTCGGCAAAGGGATTGGCAGCACCGGCACTCGTCATGCCCATTGTCAGGATACTGGCCGCCGCCATAGCGATTAGTTTCTTCATCATGTATAACCCTCATTTCAAACGTATAGTGCGTTCTATCTCCACTCCGTACGCAGCATTTCCAGCCGTCGCATGCCACGCGGCTTGTACGCCCTATGAAGACACAACGCTACTTATTTTGCCTGATATATCCGATCTTGTCAACTATGAAATGAGAAAAAGTATGGCCAGACGAACCGTTTTGTAATAGGAAAAGGACATGCCCTGCACGGGCATGCCCTAACGTATATCCTATGCTATTATCCTTTGCGCGTAGCCGTCAGTTTCTGAATATGAGCGACGACTTCGTCGACCGGTTTTGCGCCGAGATCGCCTTTTGCTCTGTCGCGGAGGGACAAGGTATTCGTTTCGATTTCCTTGTCGCCGATGATAGCCATGTACGGAACCTTTTCCATCTGAGCCTTGCGAATCTTGTAGCCGATCTTTTCGTTGCTTTCGTCTACTTCTACGCGGATGCCCAGCTTCTTGAATTTCTTGCGCAGTTCCAAAGCATAGGCCAAATGCTTATCGGAAATGGGCAGGAATTTGATCTGTACCGGAGCGAGCCATACGGGGAAGGCTCCAGCATAGTTTTCGATGAGGATGCCCAGGAAGCGTTCGATGCTGCCGAAGCAGGTACGGTGTACCATGACCGGGCGATGCTTCTGGCCGTCTTCGCCGACATAGGTCATGTCGAAGCGTTCCGGCATGAGCATATCGAGCTGGATCGTACCGCACTGCCAAGTACGGCCGATGGAATCCTTGACGTGGAAGTCGAGCTTCGGACCGTAGAAAGCGCCGTCGCCTTCGTTGACCTGGTACGGAATGTTTCTGTCTTCCAATACCTTGCGCAGGGTGCTCGTCGCTAATTCCCAAATTTCGTCGGAGCCCATGGAGTCTTCCGGACGAGTGGACAATTCGACGCGGTATTCCAAGCCGAATACGTTGTAAGCCTTGTCAAACAAGTCGATAACGCCGGAAATTTCTTCTTCCATCTGGCTCGGCAGCATGAAGATGTGGGCGTCGTCCTGGGTGAAGCAGCGAACGCGGAACAAGCCGTGGAGGGCGCCGTGGAGCTCATGGCGGTGAACCAGGCCTAATTCAGCCATCCGCATGGGGAAATCACGATAACTATGGACGTCGCTCTTATATACGAGGATACCGCCGGGGCAGTTCATCGGCTTAATCGCGTACGGTTCGTCGTCAATAGTCGTGAAGTACATATTGTCACGGTAATGATCCCAGTGACCGGACTGTTCCCACAGGTGGCGGCTCAGGATCGTCGGCGTGCTGATTTCGTCGTATTCCGCTTCATCGTGCAGTTCATACCAGAATTTGAGCAGCGTCTTGCGGAGAACCATGCCTTTTGCGTGGAAGAACGGGAAGCCCGGGCCTTCTTCGTGGAAGCTGAACAAGTCGAGCTGCTTGCCCAATTTACGATGGTCACGCTTTTCCGCTTCAGCCAGCATGTGCAGATATGCATCCAAGTCGTCTTTCTTTTCGAAAGCCGTGCCGTAAATACGCTGAAGCATCTTATTATGTTCATCGCCGCGCCAGTACGCACCGGCCACCGTCAGCAGCTTAAAAGCTTTGACCCGGCCCGTCGTTTCGCAGTGCGGTCCTGCGCACAAATCGACGAAATCTCCCTGGCGGTATAAGGAAATCTGTTCGCCTTCCGGCAGGTCTTCAATCAATTCTACCTTGTAGTCCTGACCGGCGTCTTTAAACATTTTCAGCGCTTCGTCGCGGGATACGACTTCTTTCGTCAAAGCGAGATTTTCTTTGACGATTTTTTCCATCTCTGCTTCGATGGAGGCGAAATCTTCCTGCGTAAACCGGTGTTCCGTATCGAAATCGTAGTAAAAACCGTTTTCGATGGACGGGCCGATAGCGAGTTTAACATCCTTGAACAAACGCTGAACGGCCTGCGCCATGATATGGGATGCCGTATGGCGGAGCGTGTCCTTCCCTTCCTGGGCGTCAAAAGTCAGGAATTCAACGGTAGAACCGTCGACGATGGTTTCCCGCAAATCCGTTACGTCTCCATTGACTTTCGCTACCAATACTTTCTTAGCCAAGCTGTTGCTCAGCTCTTTTGCGGCATCATACAACGAAATGCCGTCGGCAAATACTTTTTTGCTGCCGTCTTTTAACACTAATTCTGCCATAATACATCCTCCTTAATAAAAAAGCTCCCGTCCTCAAGGGACGAGAGCATGCTCACGTGGTTCCACCCTAGTTCATCAGTAAAATACCGATGTACTCAAACGCTATAACGTGGCGACCGAACCGCCGTACTGCAACTTCCGGCGATTAGCTCCAAGGGGGTAACACTTTCACGCTTTAAGGACACTCACACCAACTATGCCCCTCTCTGATAAAGCCGCTGAAAATATCATGTCCTTTTCAAGGCTTGTTACATATTTCTATGTATGCGTAAATTATACGACGTACGATGTACCTTGTCAAGAAACTTTAGTCTTTTTTTACTTCAAATTAAGAACTTAAAGAACTGCAGCTACGTAAAAAGGACTGCCCGAAGACAGTCCTTTTTTAGGCTTATGGAAATCTAGGTATTATGCCATACCTTTGGCTGCTTTAATAGCTGCTGTGAGTTTGGGAACTACTTCGAAAGCGTCGCCAACGATACCGTAGTCGCAAACTTTGAAGATCGGAGCATCTTCGTCTTTGTTGATAGCGATGATGCAGTCAGAACCCGTCATGCCTGCCAAGTGCTGAATAGCACCGGAAATAGCGCAAGCGATGTAGAGTTTCGGGCCAACAGTCTTACCTGTCTGGCCAACCTGATGGAGAGCGTCGATCCAGCCAGCGTCAACAGCTGCACGGGATGCGCCGACAGCGCCGCCCAATACGTCTGCCAATTCTTTCAGGATACCGCCGCCAACAAACGGTTCAGCGCCGTTCATGCCGCGGCCGCCGGCAACGATAACGTCAGCTTCTTCGATCTTAACGCCTTCACCGCCCATTTTAATGAGTTCAACGAATTTCGTCATGAAGTCAGCGTCGGAAAGTTTTGCTTCCATTTCGATAACTTCGCCTGTAGCGCTCGGATCAGCTTCCGGTTTTTTGAATACGTTCGGACGAACAGTACCCATCTGCGGACGGTTATCCGGGCAAATGATTTCAGCCATGATGTTGCCGCCCAAAGCCGGACGAGTCCAAACGATCGTCTTGCCGTCTTCGTCAACGGAAAGACCCGTGCAGTCAGCCGTCAAGCCCGTTTTCAGGGAGTTAGCGACGCGGGGGCCGAGATCGCGGCCGATGTTCGTAGCGCCTACGAGGAATACGTTCGGTTTAACTTCATGGAAGAAGTCGCACAGAACTTTAGAGTAAGCCGTTGTGTTGTAGTTAGCCAATTTTTCATCGTCATATACATATACTTTGTGAGCGCCATGAGCGATGAGTTCCTGTGCCAACGGTTTTACGTTATAACCAATCAGTACCGCACCTACTTCGTCACCGATGCCGTCAGCCAATTTACGGCCCTGGCCCAACAGTTCGAAAGATACGTTACGTAATTTGCCTTCGAATTGTTCAGCGATTACATATACGCCTTTGTATTCTGCTAAATCCATTTTCACTGTTCCTCCTTAGAAATTAGATGATTTTGTTTTCAGTCAATTTAGCCATCAACTGATCTACTGCTACCTGGGCGTCTTCTTCGTTAATAACGAGACCCTGTGTTCTCTGAGGCGGTGTGAAAATCTTACGAACTTTTGTCGGAGAACCGCTCAAACCAATCTGAGATTCGTCAGCGTTGATGTCAGCAGCAGACAATTCAGGAATTTCACGACGTTTTGCTTTCATCGTACCACGGATGGTCGGGAAGCGCGGTTCGTTCAATTCTTTAACGGCTGTAATCAAAACGGGGAACTGAGCTTCCGTTACGATGTAGCCTTCTTCGTTCTGCTGTTTAACCGTTACAGTCGTGCCTTCAACTTTGATTTCGGCAGCATATGTAATCTGAGGAATGCCGAGTTCGCAAGCGATCTGCGGGCCAACCTGAGCCGTGTCGCCGTCGATAGCCTGTTTGCCGCAAAGGATGATATCGAACTGTTCGATGCCTTTGAGTTCAGCAACTTTTTTAACAGCCTGAGCCAGGCAATAACCTGTAGCCAATGTATCAGAGCCGCCAACTTTGCGGTCTGTCAGGAGATAAGCGTCGTCAGCGCCCATTGCCAGAGCTTCGCGCAATACGTCTTTTGCCTGCGGGGGACCCATGGAAAGGACAGTAACCTTTGCACCCTGATTGTCCTTCAACTGCAAAGCTGCTTCCAAAGCGTTCTGGTCAAAGGGGTTGAAAATGTTAGGAACACCAGCACGAATGACGGTATGTTTTACGGGGTCAATCTTAACTTCTGCTGTGTCCGGAACTTGTTTGACACATACCAATATTTCCATTTACGTTTGCCTCCTAAAAAAAGTATCTTTTTATTCAACAGGCTTGGTCTTTTCAGACCAAGCCCGTATCATAAACCTTAAAAATTGCTTACCGCAACAAAGCGCCGGATGTTACCATCAACTGAACTTCGTTGGTGCCTTCATAGATCTGAGTGATCTTAGCGTCACGCATATGACGAGCAACCGGATATTCTTCGCTGTAGCCATAGCCGCCGAAGATCTGAACAGCTTCAACGGAAACTTCCATAGCTACGTCGGAAGCGAATCTCTTAGCGATAGCAGCGTCAACCGTGAACGGCTGGCCTTCGTGTTTCAAGAAAGCAGCTTTGTAAACGAGGTTACGAGCAGCTTCAATCTTCATCTTCATGTCAGCCAGTTTGAAGGAAACGGACTGGAATTTGCAAAGCGGTTTGCCGAACTGAACACGCTGTTTGGAGTATTCAACTGCATCGTTCAAAGCAGCTTCTGCAATGCCGAGAGCCTGAGCAGCAACGCCGATACGGCCGCCGTCCAAGGTCATCATAGCAACTTTGAAGCCTTTGCCTTCGCCGCCGAGGAGGTTTTCTTTCGGAACTTTTACGTTCTGGAATACTAATTCCATCGTCTGGGAAGTATGGATGCCCAATTTGTCTTCTTTCTTGCCGAATGTGAAGCCTTCCCAGCCTTTTTCGATGATGAAGGCGCTGATGCCCTTCGTGCCCTGGGATTTATCGGTCATAGCGAATACGATGTAAACGTCAGCTTCGCCGGCATTCGTGATGAATACTTTGGAGCCATTCAGGATGTAGTCGCCGTTTTCGTCTTTCGTAGCAACGGTCTGCTGGCCGGAAGCATCAGTACCAGCGTTCGGTTCTGTCAAGCCGAATGCGCCGAGTTTCGTGCCTTCGATCAAGCCGGGCAGGTATTTTTCTTTCTGTTCTTCCGTACCAAACTGCCAAATCGGGTTGATGCAGAGGGATACATGAGCGGACAAGGTGATGGACATACCAGCATCGTATTTAGCCAATTCTTCAACGGCCAGGATGTAGCTCAATACGTCGCATTCAGCGCCGCCGTATTTTTCTTCGAAATAAGCGCCAGCCAAGCCGAGGCCGAGCATTTCGTCAACGAGAGCACGATCGAAAATGCCCTGATGGTCGCGTTCCGTAATCGTCGGGGCCAATTTCTTTTCGCCAAAGTCTTTAGCCAATCTTACAAATTCCTGTTGTACATCTGTTAAATTAAAATTCATGATACTTCCACTCTCCTTAAATAATAGTGTGAATAGTGAAACATTCCCGTGCAGTGCATACTGTTTGGGGCACATATACACAACCTTTAAGTGCTTACACCTGAATTGTACAACTTTTCACATGTTAAATCAATAGCAAATGTCACTTAAGGCACAATATAATTATGCTATTTTGTAATCCTTGTCGTGTATCCAGACTTTTTAGGACTACTTAGAAAAAAATTAAAAAATTACCTTGACAAATGCCGGAATGATTCAACCTATAAGATAAATGTGCTAATCGTCTCGCCGTGCTGCGGCAGACGAAAAGGCAGTGCAGCACTGTGCTTGTTCCACTTTTAACATTACGCATGGTAAATTATACGTCATACGAAAATTAAGGAAAGCTATGCGTTTATTATAGCACGAATCCCCAGGAAGTTGTCAAGAATCTGGGCCGTAATTCCCCAAATTTTGTATTCTTTATAATAGTAAAAGAGCACATTATATGTGCTGCACTTTTTCCACCCTGCCTGTCCCGACACGGGCAGACCGGCGGGAAATCCCGGCCCCGGCCTCGTAGCCAGCTCAACCTGGGCAACCTCTGGCTTACGGCCGCTAAACCATGCCAAAGGCACCGTAAAGAGATGGTCTATCTCTCCCCGGCTGACAACGAAATTCGTCGTATCCAGCTGGGCCGCAAAGGGATATATCTTCACACCTACAGGCGATTCTACGTAATCCAATGGCCCCCAGACCCGGATATGCGGCAATCCTACGCCTAATTCCTCCTGCGTCTCCCGCAGTGCCGCCTCCAGAGGACTGGCGTCACGCTGTTCTATGACGCCGCCGGGAAAACAAATATCACCGGGCTGCCAGCTCAACTTGCTGCTCCGCACCTCAAAGACTACATGCTCTTCACCGTCAATGCGTACAATAGGTACCAGTACAGCGCAAAGCACTGTATTCATGCAGGGATTCTGCCGGACAATTCTTTCCGGCCAGGGCTTGAACTCATCCATGACCTTCCTCCTCATTGCAAAAAAAAGAGGATGCCGTTCAGACATCCTCCTCTATACTTCATATATTGCCGCCTTTATTTTACGACGATATTGATGATTTTTTTAGGTACAACGATAAATTTAACAATCGTCTTGCCGTCGGTGAAATCTTTGACGCGCGGCATAGACAATACCTTTTCCCTCAATTCATCCTGACCGATTTCAACGGGAACAGTGATACGTTCGCGTACCTTGCCGTTAATCTGGACAGGCAGTTCGATTTCATCGACGACCAAAGCGCCAGCATCTACTTCCGGCCAATCCTGTTCGTGAACACTGCCTTCAAAGCCGGCAATCTGCCACAATTCTTCTGTAATGTGCGGCGTAAAGGGAGCCAGGAGCTTTAAGAGATTGGTGTTGACCTCTAAGGCAACGTCGCTGCGGATAGATGTATTGGCGCCGACATAGGCATACATGGCATTTACCAGCTCCATAATTGAGCTGACAGCCGTATTCAGCGCATAGTCGCCGTCTACGCCTTTGACGTCTTCCGTCACCTTGGCGATGGTTTTATGTTCCTGCAGGCGAAGCGCCTTTTCTGCTTCCGTCAAATCGCGGTCCCTTTCGCCGTTCTTAGCCAGGTCAATGTACTGGTGGACGATACGCCATACTCGGTTGAGGAAACGGTACGAACCTTCTACGCCCTGATCGGACCATTCGAGGTCACGTTCCGGCGGCGCGGCAAACAGGATAAACAGCCGGCCCGTATCGGCGCCGTATTTGGCGAGGATTTCTTCCGGCGATACGACGTTGCCCTTTGATTTCGACATCTTGCTGCCGTCCATGAGGACCATGCCCTGGGTCAGCAGGCGTTCGAACGGTTCTACATTGTCGACGAGGCCGGCGTCGTGGAAGACCTTCATGAAGAAACGGGAATACATCAGGTGCAGAATTGCGTGTTCAATGCCGCCGATGTACTGGTCTACATTCATCCAGTGGTTGGCCTTCTTCGGGTCCCAGGCCTGTTCATCGTTGCGGGCATCGGTATAGCGCAGGAAATACCAGGACGAGCAGACGAAGGTATCCATCGTATCGGTTTCTCTCGTCGCCGGGCCGCCGCATTTCGGGCAGGTGCAGTGAACGAATTCTTCGCTCGTCGCCAAGGGAGATACGGCGCCGGCCGTAAACTGGACATCCGTCGGCAGTTTAACCGGCAGCTGATCTTCCGGCACGAGCTGTTCGCCGCATTTCGGGCAGTAAATGATAGGAATCGGCGCGCCCCAATAGCGCTGACGGGAAATGAGCCAGTCGCGGAGCTTGAAGTTGACCGTGCCCTTGCCGAGGTTGTGATCGACGAGCCATTTCGTAATGGCCTTGCGGCCTTCTTCGTCAGTCAGGCCGTTGAATTCGCCGGAGTTAACCAGAACGCCCGGGTCGTGGTAAGCCCCTTCCATCGTATCCAAATCGAGGCTCATGTCTTTATTCTGTACAACTAAGCGGATAGGCAGATTGAATTTTTTAGCGAATTCCCAGTCGCGCTGGTCGTGGCCAGGAACGCCCATGACGGCGCCCGTACCGTAATCTACCAGGACGTAGTTAGCAATCCAGATCGGCACTTGCTCGTTATTCAGGGGGTTGACAGCGTAAGCGCCGGTGAACATGCCTTCTTTTTCGGCCTCGTTCGACGTGCGTTCGATGTCGTTCATATTCTTCATGCGCGTAATAAAGGCGCGAAGTTCTTCTTCGTTGTCCCGTCCCTTAATGAGTTCTTCCACATAGGGATGTTCCGGAGCCAGCACGATGTACGTGACGCCGAAAATCGTATCGACACGGGTAGAAAACATGGGAATGGATTTGCCGATTTCCGGGATTTCAAAGGAGAATTCCGCCCCTTCGCTGCGGCCAATCCAGTTTTTCTGCATCGTTTTAACCCGTTCCGGCCAGCCGGGAAGGAGCTTCAAATCGTCGAGAAGGCGGTCGGCATAATCGGTGATTTTGAAGAACCACTGCTTCAGATCCTTTTTGACGACAGGCGAATCGCAGCGCCAGCACAAGCCGTCGATGACCTGTTCGTTAGCCAGTACGGTGTTGCACTTTTCGCACCAGTTTACCTTGGCTTCCTTGCGGTATGCCAAACCGCGCTTGTACAGCAGCTCGAAAATCCACTGCGTCCATTTATAATATTTTTCATGGCACGTAGCCACTTCGCGGTCCCAGTCATAGGAAAGGCCGAGGGCCTTCTGCTGGCGCGTCATGTTTTCAATATTGCTGAACGTCCAATCTGCCGGCGGCGTGCCGTGTTTGATAGCCGCGTTTTCAGCAGGCATGCCGAAAGCGTCGTAGCCCATGGGATGCAGGACGTTGTAGCCGTTCATGCGGCGGTAGCGGGCGATGACGTCGCCGATGGTGTAGTTGCGGACATGCCCCATATGGAGATTGCCCGAAGGATACGGAAACATTTCCAGTACATAATACGGCGGCTTGCCGTTGTCGTCAGGGCAACGGTCTGTCTTGTCTTCCAGCCATTTATGCTGCCATTTCTTTTCTATTTCTTGGGGAATATATTTTTCCAATTACTTATGCCTCCTATCGCTGCGTACAGTGGGCGGTGCCGCGCTGCTGCAGGGTCTTCTTCTTATTATAGTGTTCCCGTGCCGTCAAGTCAATTCTTGCGGAGCAAAACTCTGCCAAAAATGGGGCGCTTCGAAGCCTTTTCTCCAAAAACTTGCGCCGCCGAGGTTGTATTTCGTAATTAATTTAGCTTTTTCCGTCAAGGACTTTTCATCTTCAAACCATACCTGGACCCGGCCCGTCGTCAAGGGCAAATCCATGTAGTACAGGCCCAGTTCGTCGTTCCACGTAACGTAGTCCTTGTATTTTTCAAGCAGTAGCCCGCTGGCCGACATGGGCAGCGTCCGTACCAGCAGCACCGGCTTCTTCGGCTTCGCCTCTTTGGAAGCAGCCGTCTTGCCCTTCGCCTCGGCCTTCCTTGATGTCGTCAAAGCCTCTGCCGCAGCATCCTTCTCAGCCGCTCCTTCCGTCCCGGCAACAGGCGGCCATTCATTGATATCCAGCGGCAAGTCCTGTTCTTCCGTCGTTTCATACCACAGACGCATGTACAGCGGCATGCCCAGGACAACCTTTTCCGCCGGCACGATAGCCGTCACGTTCTGCACAGCCTTTTCTACCCAGGGATACGATGCTACGGGGCCGGCTACATCGCTCGTGCGGCTGAATTGGTCGTAGGCCATGATCATCAGGTAATCGAGATGCGGCGCTAAGGCCGCCCGGTCGTATACACGGGACCAGTTCATGCTGTTCGATATGGGCGTCACATCCATGGACAATTTCAGCCCGTAAGCCCGGCAGGCCCGGCTCAAACGCCCTACGAACGCCGTCAGCTTGTCTTTGTCGGCATAGTTGATGTTTTCAAAATCAATATTATAACCCTTGAAATCGTACAGCAGCGCATAGCCTATCAGTTCTTTAATAATCGTATCCTGGAGCTTGTCGTCGCTCAATACGGCATGGGTCAGGGCCGGGTCGAAATTATTGTCAATGAGGGGCCACATGGCGTAGCCCTTCGCAGCATAAGCGTCGGCCAGCATGGCAAAATCATCGTGCCGCAGCGCTACGCCCTGAGCAGTCAGGCGGAAAGCGCAGGGCGACATGACAGGCTGCGCCGTATCCAAGGACGGCAGATTTTCATCTCCCTGCATGAGAGGATCCCAAAACAAGACCAATCCCATCTTTCGTTCCTTCTTCTTCCGGTTCTTCTTGTTCTTTTTCTTCTCTTTTTTGGTATCAGCGTTAGTAGACACCGCCGTTCTATTGCTGTCCTCCAAGGAACGCAGCGCCGGAGCGATACGAGTCGGAGACACGGGCCGCAGCAGCTCCCGCTTCCCATCCTCCCACGTCAGGGGAAGGCCCAGCGTACGGTAAATACGGCGTATATTCAGACTCGTTTCGCCGTCACCTTGCCGCGCAGGCAGGCGCAGCGCCGCTTGCATATCCTTCCATAAGATGGAACCGTCCTTTGCCGGCGGCAAACGCAGCCAGTAGGTTCCCTTCTTAGCGTCGGCCTTATACAGGCCGTACTCCTGCAAGGCTTGTTCCGATACGAGCCAGCGCCCCTCCTCTTCCCGAATCGCCATAGACGCCGGTTGTTCCGCCGCTGCCGGTACAGCTGCCCGCGGAATGGCAGCCCATGGCCCGCGGTCCGGCGCGGCTTGTTCCGGCCCGGCGTCTCCGCCGGACGCCGCCATGACGGCTTGAAGAGACACGGCGAACAGCGACGCCAGGCACAGCGTCCGCAGCCGCGATGTATGTTTCATAGACACCCTCCTTTTGCAAAACAGGTGGAAATTTCTCTGAAATCAGGTATAATGAAAAAAATGCAATTACCGAATTTAAGTATTCTGCATGGCTATTATACCATAAACAGCAACTATAAAAAAATCAAAGGGAGGTCATTCCATTGCATCAATATCTTTTTTTTATCGGCGATTTCCCAATCCGGGCTTACGGATTGTTATTTATGCTCGGCATCGTCTCGGCCGGCATTACGGCCTACTACATCACGAAGCGGGACGGCCGGGGCTGGCACGTCCACATATTCGACTTCACCCTCTGCTGCGGCCTGGCCGGCATCGTCGGCGGCCGCCTTTGGGACGTCTTCTTCTTCGACTGGGCCTATTATCACAACCATTTGTTGGAAATCCCCTTCGTCTGGCAGGGCGGCATGGCAATCCAAGGCGGTTTAGTGTTTGGAGCCGTCGCCGGCTATTGGTACACGCGCCGCCACGACATCGACACCTGGGCCTTCGCCGACCTCATCGCGCCGGCCATCATCCTCGGCCAATCCGTCGGCCGCATGGCCAACCTCATGAACGGCGATGCCTTCGGCCATCCCACAGGCGGCAATTTCGGCATTATCTATCCCGAAACGACGTTGGCCTACCGCACCTACGGCAGCCAGCCTTTATGGCCGGCAGAAGTCTGGGAAGGCCAGCTCGACGTCCTCGTATTCATCGTCTTGTTGTTCTACAGCTGCTTTCCCCATAAAAAAGGACAGGTCTTTTGCCTGTACGTCATGCTCTATGCAGCGGAACGGTTCTTTCTGGAATTTCTGCGCGGCGACTACGTCAGCTTAACATTAGGATTGAAGTCAGCTCAAATGACCAGCGTCATTGCCTTTGCCGCCGCGTGCATCGTGTTCTGGATACTGCAATGGAAAGGCGCGGGCGATACGAAAGATACCGTGCAAAAACCATAAACAGCAAAAAAACGAAGCCGTTCCATACAACAGCACAATTTCATCAACAAAAATAGGAGCCCTCTTGCCGTTGCGCAGAGGACTCCTATTTTTGTTATTTATTCTATTTCTTTCAGCATCTTTTTGGGATTATCGCCTGGCCGTACCTTACCGAAGGCCTTGACGATCACGCCTTCTTCGTCGATTAAGTACGTTGAGCGCTCGATCCCCATATACTTACGGCCGTACATGCTCTTTTCCACCCACACGTCGTACGCCTGAATCACCGTCAGTTCCGGGTCTGACAGCAGCGTAAAGGGCAGGCCGTAGTTTTCCTCAAACTTCTTATGCGATGCCACGCTGTCCTTGCTGACGCCGAGAACTACAGCCCCTTTCTCTTCAAACTGGGGGTACAATTCGGCAAACCCGCAGGCCTGCTTCGTGCAACCCGACGTATTATCTTTGGGATAAAAATACAATACGACTTTCTTCCCAACAAAATCGCTCAGCGATACCCTATTCCCATTCTGATCCGGCAACGTAAACACCGGCGCTTTCGTCCCTACTTCTAACATCTTCCTACCTCCTTATGAGAAAATGATACCTTGCATTATATCACAAGCCGCATATAAATAAGATATTACATTCCTATATTTTATAGTATTCCTTATACCATGCAGCAAATTTTCCTAATCCTTCCTCAATACTCGTGTTGGGCTTAAAATCAAAATCTTGCTCCAATTCGCTTACGTCAGCGTAGGTCTGGTATACATCGCCGGGCTGCATCGGCAGATACTCCTTTTCCGCCGTCTTGCCGAGAGCCTGTTCCAATACTTCGATGAAATGCATGAGCTGTTCCGGCTTATTGTTGCCAATATTGTATACCTTATATTGGTCGCCAGCCTCATTTGCTTTCGGCGGATTGCACAACATATGCTCAATGCCTTCGACGATATCATCTACATAGGTAAAATCGCGGTACATATCGCCGTGATTGTAAATTTTAATCGGCTCGTTTCGATACATCATGTTGGCAAATTTAAAGTAAGCCATATCGGGCCGGCCGTACGGGCCGTATACGGTAAAGAACCGCAGCCCTGTCGCCGGAATACCATACAAATGACTGTACGTATACGCCATGAGTTCGTTCGATTTCTTCGTCGCCGCATACAGGCTGATGGGATGGTCTACGTTATCCGTCGTCGAAAAGGGCGTTTTTTCCTGATTGCCGTATACAGACGAGCTGGAAGCAAACAGCAGATGCTGCACGGGATACTGGCGGCATGCTTCCAATATATTAAAGAAGCCGACGATGTTCGAATCAATATACGCCCTCGGATTGTCGATGCTGTACCGCACGCCGGCTTGGGCAGCCAAGTTTACGACGATATCGGGATGAAACGATTTAAACGCAGGGGTTACAGCTTGTTCGTCCGCTAAATCACCTTTGATAAAGGAAAAATTAGAAAATGCACGTAATACGCCCAACCGGCTTTCCTTCAGCGACACGTCGTAATAGTCGTTCATATTGTCAAATCCCTGTACGACGGCGCCCATTTCCAGCAGCCGCTTTGCCAAATGGAAGCCGATAAACCCGGCAGCTCCCGTAATAAGCACCTTTTTAGTCACGTCAAACGCCTGATATGCAGCCATAATATATTCCTCCACCTAATCTCGGTCAAATAAATCCCGCGTATACACCTTATCCTTCACGTCTGCCAGCTCGTCGGACCAGCGGTTGGTCACGATGACGTCGCACATGTCCTTGAAAGCACGCAAATCTTTGACGACGGGCGAACGGAAAAAGTCGTCCGCATCCAACGTCGGCTCATACACGACGACGGGAATCCCCTTCGCTTTGATCCGCTTCATGACGCCCTGAATAGCCGAAGCCCGGAAATTATCGGACGCCGTCTTCATCGTCAAACGGTATACGCCGACGACGCGGGGATTTTTAGCGATAATCATATCGGCAATGTGATCCTTTCGCGTCCGGTTTGCCGCTACGATGGCGGAAATCAAATTCTGCGGTACGTCGCTGTAATTCGCCAGCAGCTGTTTCGTATCCTTCGGCAGGCAGTAGCCGCCGTAACCAAAAGAAGGATTGTTGTAAAAATCGCCGATACGCGAGTCGAGGCATACGCCGCGGATAATCTGCTCTGTATGGAGCCCCCGCATTTCGGCATACGAATCAAGCTCATTGAAGTAAGCCACGCGCAATGCCAAATACGTATTGGCAAATAATTTAATCGCCTCGGCCTCCGTAGAACCCGTAAACAACATGGGAATATCTTTCTTTACTGCCCCTTCGGCCAAAAGATTAGCAAATACGCGGGCCCGTTCCGAATCCTCGCCGACGACGATACGCGACGGATGAAGGTTATCGTACAAAGCCTTGCCTTCGCGGAGAAACTCCGGCGAAAACATAATATTGTCCGTATGGTACTTCTTTTTAACGCTTTCCGTATATCCCACAGGAACGGTAGATTTGATGACCATCACCGCCTGAGGATTAATGTCCAGCACTTCTTCAATTACCGTCTCAACAGACGACGTGTCAAAGAAATTTCTATCGGTATCATAATTTGTCGGCGTAGAAATAATGACAAACTCAGCGCCGCTAAAAGCTTCCTCCGCATCCAAGGTCGCTTTAAAATGCAAATCACTCCGCTGTAAAAAAGAGGTGATATCCGCATCTACAATAGGAGATTTCCCCTCATTCAACATCGCTATTTTTTCCGGCACAATATCCAATGCCGTGACATCGTTATGCTGAGCCAATAAGAGCCCATTTGACAACCCTACGTAGCCGGTTCCGGCAACTGCAATCTTCATCATATATTCGTCTACTTTCTTTATTGATATCAAAATCATAGATACATACGATATTATAGCACAAAACTACACAAAAAGACCGCTCTGTTTAAGAAGCGGTCCAAATAACGCGTCATATGTTTAATTTATACCGGATACGCAGCCAGGAATACCAAAAGAGCCCAACAAAATATCCCCAGCGATTCCCTCGGCTTCTCTGTATTTTTCCCCATTGCTTAAAATCATGATAATTCTCCGGTTTCTTAATGGGCTCTATATTCGTAATGCCGTCCCATGGAGATATATCCAAATAATGCCGCCACTGCTCGTCAAACCGGGTCAGTACCATAAGCCAGGGCTTTCTCCTGCCTGTCCAATGGATGATTACCCGATCGTTCTCCTCCGTATCGCCGCCCAGCTGGTTATAAATACGTGGTAAAAACACAATATCTCCATCTACGACTAAATTGATAACGTCCTGGTCATGTCCTAAAAACCGCGCCGGCGGCTCTCCCTGATAAGAAAATGCCCGTTCTGTAATCTGTCCTTTCTCCCATGCCGGAATATCGATGACCATGAATCCGCTGTTGAAATACGTTTGCGTCTTGAGCTTTAAAAAAGCCGATCGGTCTGCTACCGTATGGGGCATTTCCGAAGCGGCGGCAATGGCTTTTCCCTGCAAATCCATATGCCATACATCCTGCAGGGAAGCAATACACATCATATCAGAATCCATGTAAATATAGCGGGACGTATACGCTTTCAGTATTTTAGGCATATACAAGCGGGCGTAGGTAATCTTCACGAACCGTTTGACTTTGATGTGAAACCCTAAAAACGGTTCTATATGCAAGATATACACGATGCAGCGGCATTGCCATTGTTCCGCCACTTGACGTATTCTTTCCAAATTTTCATCGGAACACCCATCGGTAAAAATATGGAAAGTAAAATACATGTCCTTATTATTTTCCAGCACCGATATACAGGTAACGCCAGCCATTTTTACATATGCATCATTTACATTAAAGGCAATATGACATACATCACGTGCCTGTTCCGGCAAGCAGTCAAAAGTTTCTTTACGCTGCAAAAAGTTTTCCACCGCAAAAAAAGAGGGATTAAACGACTTCATAACCCGCCTCCTTTTCATTCGCAAAGATAAATTCCGGCTTTACGCCAACTATACGTTTAACCATTCGTTTATAGTTAGTATATACTGCATATCTTAACATTTCATAAATTCACGTTTAACCGGATATAAACTTTAGACTGCCTCGTATAATACAAAAACCATTCCCATGCAGGAATGGTCTTTGCAAATCATTATATTTTTAATTTATACCGCATCCGCAGCCAGCTATACCAAAACAAACCTACTATATGTCCCCATGTATTACCGTGACGCTGCTGATACTGTCCCCACAATCTAAAATCGTGGTAATTTTCAGGCTTCTTTATTGGAAGTATATTCGTAATCGTATCCCACGGAGACAAAGCATTGTAGACACGCCATTTCCTGTCAGCTTCGTACAGCACCATATTCCACGGCTTATCCCGGCCTGTCCAATGGACAATCAGGCTTTCCTCTTTATCTTGCTCTCCGCCTCCCAAGGCGACAAAATAAGAAGGAAAAAAACAGTTCTGCCCGTCAAACACCAGATTCAGCACATCCTGGCTTTGCCCCAGAAAACGCTGCTTCGGCTCACATTGATACGAAAAGGCCTGCTCCGTAATATGCTGCCGCTCCCACTCTTCCACATCAATAAGCATAACGCCGTCGTTAAAATACTTGCCGCTTTTTAACTTCAAATGCGCCGACCGGTACTCTACAGAATGAGGATCTTCAGAAATAGCCGCCATAGGCGCTCCGCCTAAATCCAACGCAAACAGCTCTTTTAACGAGGTCATGCACGCCGTGTCGGCATCCATGTATAAAAATCTCCGCGTCAACCCCTTCAACACCTTCGGCATATATATTCTGGCATAGGTAATACGGGAAAAACGGGCCACTTTGATATGAAAATCTTCAAAAGGCGTCATATTTAGTTGATACAAGATACAGGTACACTGCCATTGTTTAGCCAGCTCGTTGATTTTTTCCTGACTGTCCTTAGAATACCCATCGGTAAAAATATGAAATACAAAAGACATGTCCTTATTATTTTCCAGCACCGATACGCACGCTACGCCGGCCATCATGATAAAATTGTCCGTTACATTAAAAGCCACATGGCATGTATTATGCGATTCAGCAGGCAAATAGTTAAATTCTTTTTTCTCCGAAATAAAATTCTGGGTATCAAAAAAAGAAGGTTCAAATGTTTTCATTCTGCAATTCCTCTGTTTTCTTTATGCCGTACGCTACGGAAGGCTATTTATTACTTTCAGGAAATACTATCTAAGCACTCATTTTTGTGCTTGACGATCCAAGCAGTCAACGAAATAAAGTCAGATGACAATTGAATAAACTGCTCATCTTTTACATCGTATTTCTCTTTGATTTGAGGAGTAGATTCTCCAATTACCTCAGCTTTTTTCGATGCAATCTCTCCCAGCTCCTGCGGAGTAATCCATTGTTTGGGCGTAACCAGTCCCTCCGGCTGTTGTTCCGTCAAGGAAGGATATAAAGAATAATATTCAAATCCCTTGGGAGCCACTAATTCAATTACCGTCGGAATGATATTTAAATGCGTACCAATCGTATTGCCGCCAAATAAGTTCTTGGAAATCTGGCGATGATGGATAAACAACGGCGTGCAGAACAATTCTCTAAAGCTGTAATCACGCGGAACTAAAGAAGAATTCCCCAGCGTAGCGTATAAGGAAGAATGATCGCCAGTATATATAAATAAGCTGTCAGGAAACGAATCCCGCATCCCCCTGATAAAACGGGATACTGCTTGGTCGGCATAATATGCCGTCCCTAAGGCAGCGCACCGCTCCTTATTGTTGCGGATATCTTCGCCGACTCCGCTTAATAATCGCTCTGAATCAAACTGCAATACCTCTTTGGGAATTTTATACGGCCCGTGATTAGACGTCGTATAGACAAAATGGAATGTCGGTACATCAATCTCTTTAATTAATTCCGCCGCTTTTTCTAAAAATACATGGTCATACACGCCAACCCAAGTCCGCGGCGCATCCTCTCCGCAAAACGTAGTCGCGCTTTCTATCCGGTCAAACCCCTGGGCCTTGCCAAAATGATTAAAGTTGCCGTTCGACGCATTGCCGCCATACCAGTAAATCGTCTGATACCCTAATTTTTTCATCTGCCCAGCGAAGGTCGTCGGCAGCGTGCCATGCCAAAACGCTTCCATTTCATTTAATTCCAACTGCGCATCATAAATTCCCGTCATGAGAGATACAATAGAAGGACGCGAAATATTGCCTGCCGGCAAAAAATTATTTAAATAGGCCGTATGCTCATCGTCTTTAAAGGCTCGGCTACCGTCCAGGACATGCAGCTCGCTGTACATCGGGTCCATCGCCCATTGGGGCACGCTCTCTCCTACGATAAAGAAAATATGCCGAGGCTTACGAATACGCTCCCCTTTTGCAATGCGTTTAAAAGCATGAGCCGGGTTCGGAAGGGATTCCCACGTTCCATTTCTGTATGCCTCAGGCAAAATGCGGAACAAAGCCGTTTTTAATTCTTCCTCGCTGCGCTGCAGTTCTTCTGCCACGGGCCGTCTGCGCACCCATTTTAAAGCAACTAAATCATCAATGCAGGCGCGCGCTAAAAAAGCATCTTCCTTCACAATAGATGGAATCGTGTCCCATTCCGGCTTGTTCCTGTGATTCAGAGTCCCTCCGAACCGAAACCAATAAAATCCAAGAATACTGCCTAAGAACACGCACAAGTTAAAGCCATACTGCGCGACGGACGATTCAAATACGGGGTACGGAATAGAAGGCAGCTGCTGAATTCCCCAGCAGGCAGCAGTCATAACGGCAATATACGGAATATACCCTAATAAAATAGCCAGCCCATGATCTTGATTGAAAAAAACATCTACCAAGTTATGCTTCTCTGCATGCTTTCCCATATGGATGAGGTAATTATACGTATCATGAAAATGACGATAAAAAATCATCTTGCCCATGAATGCGGCATACAAAATAATAGCATAGGCGAGGCCAATCGCCACGCGCAATACGTCTCCGTATTCTGAAAAAAACGACAAGAACGCTGCCGGTAAAGACACGAGTATCAAGGGAATTAAGAACATGTACGCATTAAAATCCATTCCCCACCAAAATCCATAGCGAAAACAAGTCCATAAGCTCCTTTTTCTGTCAGCAAGCGTGGGATAAGGATTATATACGGCAATAAAGACGCTGCGAAATACGGCGCATAAAATAGGAAAGACCAAAAACAGCTTTACATCCTGCTGCATAGACATATAAAATTGTTCAAACATGCTATCAGCCTTTCTTTGCGTTATACATAATATTTATCAACAAAAGCGACGGGATCCGAAAATAGCTTCGTGCTTTCCCAGATTTTTTCATCTGGCCAATCCCACCATTTCATGACCAATAATTTGTCAATAATTTCTTTAGGAAACCGATATTTGATAATGCGGCTCGGCCCGACGACAATTGCATAAGGCGGGATATCTTTCCGAACAATACTGCCGGCTCCGATAATAGCACCGTCACCGATTTTTACGTTATTGAAAATCGTGCAGCCTGTGCCAATCCAAACATCATTGCCTATAATTGTACTGTGTTTTATGGGAGGCATATCATGTCTAATCATTGCATCCCATGTACTGACATAACTAATTGGATGCGTATTGGGAACTACGGTTTGTTTAACCGCAATAGAACAAAAAGCCCCAATAGATTGGATAATATTATCCCGCACATACTTGTAACCATAAGTATATTTTCCTATCGGAATATGCGAATATTTTTCAGTATAATATCGCGCTAAATTATCTTTCCATCCATATTTTTTACGTGAATAATTGTATAGGAAATCAGGACACTTAGCACTTCCTCTAAATTTTCTTACTAGCGCTGATAACGCTATATCCCTATCGTCAACTTCATATTTTTCTTTCAAATTCATGGAATCCCTTCTCCTCATATATCAATTTTAAATGCTTAGGACCTAATGGCATACCTTCTGCATAAAAATCCCTTACTGCGTTCATTACAATTTCCGGAGTAATACTTTCCATACAATAGGGATGATCGCAATATCCAGCACTACCGAACAACATATCACAGGGAGCACAGGATGCTTGCGAACATAAGCTTCTGTAAATTCGCTGCGGCCGCGCCCTGTAATCGGGCTGCGAACCATATAAGCCAATAACCGGCGTATCCATCGCATTAGCAATATGAACGGGCAAACTGCATCCGTTAATTAATAGATCGGCCTGGTCAATAACATACCCTGTTTCAAGAAGGTTGGTTTTTCCTCTCAAATCAATAACGTTGTTAGAAAAGCTAACATTCTTAAAACGATTGGGAGCTGAACCAACAACAATAACTTTTTTTCCAAAATCTTTCAAAGATTCAAAGAGGGCTTGCCAATATTCAATCAGCCAGTCTTTTTGCCATCCTCCAGTTTCAAGACTACACACTATATAGCCTTCCTCCATTTGCATGTAGCCTTTTAACAAAGCCTGAACTCGTTCCTTCTCTTCATCATTGGCTTCTGGAAAATAAAACCGATCCCAATCCGGCAACTGCATGACATCAATCCCCGTCGCTTCCTTCAAAAAAGAAGCATACACTACTGGCTCAAAGGCATAATTCATCCACGGCTTGACGGATAAATAGTGAGTCAAAAACTTCTTCCGTTTATGGGGCAGCCCTACTCGGACTTTAATACGCGCCATGGCATATACCGTAGAAATTCGGTACAAGGTATCCATTAAATAGACAAAATCAGATCTCCACAATTTGCGGATCAAAAACAATGTATCATGAAGACTTTTGTCATAGGTAAAATATTCGTCTACAAAAGGACAGCGAGTCATGATATCTCTGGCATTGGGATGCCCGACTACAGTCAACTTGACATGGGGATATAAGATTTTTATTCCTCGCAGCAACGGCGTAAGCATCACCATATCTCCCAGCCCGCCAAAGCGGCTGAGAATTAGACGCGTATAATTCATTCGTAAGCTCCTTATGTGTCTTTTTCAGCAAACCTTTTTAAATAAGAATCTAATTGACGAGCCAACACTTCATAACTAAAATGGCTTCGGGCATAATCTTCACATGCGGCGCATTTGGTAATCAATTGTTCATCTTTCATCACTGTGAGCAACTTTTCAGCAACACTTTGCACAGTACTATCTTCAATAATGCAGCCAATACGTTGATGAGCTGTCACATCGACAGCATTAGGCCCATAATTGGTAATTACCGGACAAGCGCCGAAATACATGGCTTCTAACACGGCTATACAAAAATCTTCATAGCGGCTAGTCATACAGATGATTTTAGCTCGTCTATACAATTCATACAACTGTGTTCTGTCAGAAACATTGCCTATCATAACAATGGCGTCTGCATACTCCGGATGATGAGACTTGAACGTATTGACATATGCCTCAAATTATTCTGTACTAGGCCCGACAAAGTATATTTTCCAATCGTCAAGTACCTGCAGCGGTATGTATTGAATCGCATCAACTAACAATTCATTATGCTTCTGATACGTGCCCAATCGACCAACGGTTAAAATAATATTTTCTTTTTTTTGGTATCGATTTTCAATATCTGAATCAACATCTAAAAGAGACACGCCGTTCGGCAAATACCCAAGTCGATTGCGAAATACGACATTATCTTTCAAGGCCTCATAAAAAGCTTTCGTTTCTACAGTAAAAAAATCAACGTATTGGCTTTTTATTCTTTCAAACCGATTTTTCAGATTTGCCAGAATACCTTGCTTATGAAAATGTGAAAAACCGCCTAATCCCATATCCAGCTTGCTGTATACGACAACATGAGGATTCGCTTGCTTGCATAATCTGGCTAATCTCCATATAGTGCTTCCATAATTAAAAAACATGATGACGTCATAATCCATGGCATGTGCTTTTATAAACTGCTTAGCCAAACTGACTTGCTCTCTATATGCCGCTGCACTTCCTATACATACGGATTGTACGTATTCGGAAAATGAGGCATTTTTAAGTTCTACTTCCTGCGTTTTAAAATATGCATACGTAGACTTCCACCCACAATATTTGGCCAATGAATATAGAAACATTCCTCCATCTTTATATATATTAACATTTAAATCTGAAGGGCCAAATAAAATCAATGCAATTCTCATTTGTATATTCTCCATTTTTCCATCATCTTAATTGCCTTGCTTCTGTAGTCGTTTTATATTTTCCGCAATGACAAAGCTTACCCAAAACCACACCAGCTGACTTAACTCCCTCTGCAAGAAAGGCCAATCTACCATTCCCTGCATCAATACGACTAAAAAACCAAATAAAACGGCTGCCGCCTGACCGTTTCTATTTTTCATAGAGCGCATTAAATAAGCAATTAAGTAACCTAATAAGCAAACGTATGGAATATATCCGATACATCCATTTTCCACTAAAATATGAAGAAAAATATTGTGAGGAGACGCCAGATCACGTTCCCTTGCCTGAGGCAGCATATACTCTTTCACATATACGTCATTAAATCGGCTAGTCCCAACGCCAAATACCGGATAATCCTGCACCATATCTATCGCCGACTGCCAGAGAAATACCCTGTCACCGCCGCCTTTGAGCGCTACGTCAGCATTCTGCGAATCTACCGCCATGCCACGTACATAAATTTGCTGAAAAGCAACGACAGAGCTCATGGTCCGCTCTACCACAGAATGGGACTGCATCACCAATCCCCCTGCACCAAGCATGCTGCACACCAACAATACGTATACAAATTTTGATACAAACAGCGTAGATTTTCGGATATAGCACGCTATTCCATATATGATGACAACACCAAAAGCTACGGCAACGCCTAGTAATGCGCCGCGCGTCTGCAACACGGCTAACGTAGCCAACGCACCAACAAATAAAAGCCCCGTCAATGCTTTATACCGCTTATTGGTATTCCAATCTGTCGTCACAAAAGCAAAAAGCAAAAAGCCGATAATGCCGGCAATCGTATTACAGTAGTCGCGGCTCAGCCATTCAAAAGGACGAGAAATATGAAGCACTTCAGCTTGATAGATAATATTACCGAATATAAACAACAAGGACCCTGCTGCAACTTTTTTTATTGTACTAGCGGCATTAGGGCACAAACAGCTCCAAAAGCATCCCAGAAACAACGGATATATCATCCACTCCATTCGCTGAGATACCAGCTTGATGCTTCCGCCCATATACGCTGTACCGGCTGCCCAAGCGACACCGGTTACGATCATCAGCAGGAAAAAAATATGACAGTGCCGCCAAATATGCGTCGTCAGCTGCCGTATATTTGCATCCTTCCGATATCCATATATAACATATAAAATAGACGCTCCCAATATAATATAGGTAATATTGCTGAGCGTAAATATATAGGAAAAAGTAAGCAATCCTAATATACATGTTGTAATGAAATGTTTATGTGAAGCCAATGTAGAAATCACGCTTAGTCCATCCTTATGTAACATTATTTTCCAAATATGACTCGCAGGCTGTCTGCAAACGAATACCTCTCGTTGACAAAAGCTCCGCCGCAACAAGCAATTGCTTCCCGCTCTTCATCGTGAGTCAAATAATAATCTATTTTCTCCAATAAATCCTCTATGGTATGATAAAATACAAGATGTTTTCCCGATTCAAAAGGAATTAACTCCGTATTTTGTCTGTCGCACAACTCAAAATTTCCATTTCCTAAAATCTCAAAGGTACGGCAATTAAATCCTGTATGGTACGGCACATGAATGTTTAAATTAATCTTGCTGCTCCTATAAATTTCAGCACATTTTTCTGGAGTTATTTTTTCATTAATGATGAAAGGCCATAGTTTAGGATATACTAACTTAAAACGCAAAGAACCGCTAATATTTTGTAAAAAATGGGAATTATGCCAATAATGACCATATACAGCCATGGTCCTATGATGCGTTAAGCAGTACTCCGCTACGGCATTCAATATACTTAATCGTTTCTCAGATCCTGCCGCTAAACCTACAAAGCTAATATCATATGCTCTTTCCGTAGGCTGCTGCATTTTGCTGCAAAAAATGGACTTTCCCGCTGTCAAAGGCAAATATTGTATATCTATATCATATCTTTGTTTTCCATACAATATATCATTCGGTTCAAAGGAATATACTTTTGTATACTTCTTTAGACAAGTATCTTGTACCTTTTCAGCTTTCAAAGAATCTAAAAACCAAATATAACAAGAAATCTTATTTACGATGGCTTTATCAATAAAAAAATCTGTATCTCGTTTCAAATTATTTAATATTAATAATGTATTAGCAGATTCAACTTTGATGAGTTTTAGCAATTCATTTCTTTGCTTATCATATACTTTACTATTATCTACTGGAAATATGACGACTGGAATATTTAATTCTTCAAATGCCTCGCAAAAACTTTTTTTGAACATAAAAAAAGCTTTTTCCAGCACTAATACGACCTTCACATCACGACGCTCCTTTTGCCAATTTTCTCATTAATTCTTCCCAGCTGTCCCAAATGCGCTGCGGCGCATATTGCTGCATAGACTGCCGGGCATATGCACCTAATGCAATCCGCAAAGGCGCATCGGCCATAAGCTTCGCTAATTTTGCAGCGAAGTCATCAATGCCGTCTTCGCATAAAAAGCCGTTTTTTCCGTCTTCAATCAACTCATTGACAGCGCTGCAGCTTTTATACCCTACAGCCGGAAGGCCCATGCTCATAGCTTCGCCTAAGGATAAGCCAAAGCCTTCGTAAGCGCTGGGAAAGGCGAAAACATCTCCTGCCTTTAATACGGAAGATACATTTTTCGTAGCCCCTTTTAAAAGGACGCGGTTCTCCAATCCGTATTTTTTGATCAGGATTTGCAACTCTTTATAATAGGCCTTGCCGTCTTCAGCGCCCCATAATTCAACGATCCAATTCGGAAATTCATCGGCAATTTTTGCAAAGGCTTCTATCAAAAGATGAGGCCGCTTATGATTTTTAGATAACCTGGCCAAAAACAAAATTTTATGCTGCATCTTGTCAGCAGCCAAGTCCGCTTGTTCCTCATATTGAGGAATAGCATTCCCAATGACAATCGTCTTTGCATTGGGCAAATGCGTCAATATATGCTGCGCAAAAGATGGCAGCAATACCTGGCATACGGCGCTTAATTCCAGCGCAGGAATTTCCGCTTTCGGATAGGTATGGAAATAATCTTCCGGGTCGCCGTGACTCATCGTGATGACGGGAACAGCCGTTTTCAAATCGCAAAGGAGCATTTTGCTGGCCGCCGGCTGAAATGACACGATAATATCCGGCTGTATCGTATTCAGTACATCCTGCAAATTGCGCAGCAGATACGTTTCCGCAAAAGCCGTATTGACCGTTCTGGCTTTTTGCTTGCTGAATACGCGATACAGTTCCCTCTTTATTTTTAAATACCACGGATAGGGAATCTCCTCCCCTTTATAATGGCGGATATCCAGTGCCGGAATGCCGCTATCCAACGGATAATAAAAATTTCCCGTCTGTACATCACTGTATACTAAAGCCACATCATGTCCCCGGCGCTTCATCTCATTAGCAAAAGCACTCGTTACCTTAGCCAATCCGCCGCTGTCATCTACCATTTTCGTTAAATTCGCCAGCAATATCTTCATATATACCCATCCCCACATACAATTTACGCATTACTTTAGGAATCTAAAATGCAAAGTATTCTCTGTATCAGCTTATCCTGTCCATACTTCTCATTAGCGCCAATCAATCCGCTTCTATACTGTTCGGCATTTTCTTTAAACGTATTAACAAAAGATTCCAACTGTTTAGAAAACGTTTCCACTGAATCGAGCTGCACAGCTTCGCCAATGTTGAATTCTTCCAACACTTCCGGACTCATTTCCGGCGACTGCAGTACGGGCTTGAAGTAGCCGATGGCCGTAAAGAGCATGGCGCTGGGCTGGTACCGATACCGTTCTGCACCATACGGCATAAGGATGACGTCGCAGTCCATGAGCTCTTTCTGCCATTCAATGCCCAGCAAATTCTTATGCAGGAACGAAATTGTATCATAAGAGGCATACTTTTTCGCCAGCCGTTCAAAGTCGTCGCTGTCTTCCTGCGTTGCCGTTGCTCCCTGCACGGTCAAATGTACCGGCTGAGTAAATGCAGCTTGCACATAGGCCTGCAAGAAGAATTCCAGATTCTTCTCTTTGCGGTATTGTCCAAAGAATCCCAGCCGCAGTGGTTCGTGAAAATGAAATTCCGGCTCGACCTTCAAATCGAAGGGAACATATACCGGCGGGAAAATCGTATGGAAATTGGGGCAATCTGCTAATTCAGGAAATTCCGTCTGCATTCCCAAGGCTCCTAAATGAATATTCGTATAGGCTTTCAAGCTTTTTACGCCGTTGACGAACCTTGCCCGATCTGACGGCATGATGCCATGGAACATAAACAGCACGGGAACAGGACAATGCTTAATAGCGCTTTTACGAATAGAGCGCATAACGCGCCAGCTGTTTGTCGGCACAATAATAGCATCACACAGTCCCTGAGCCGCTTTTTGACAGGCGCTATCATACCAGGCAATACGCCGCCGTTCCCTCAAAATAGACAGCCAGATTTTTTTCAATTTTCCCTGTCCAGCATAGGAAATAGCTTCTCCGCCATCAAGATAGATCGCCGGCACATGGTAATCAATTTTGAAAGGAAAGGCTTCAGGCACAAAAAAGACGGGCTCATGCCCTTGTTTCTTCAGTTCTTCCACTAAAATTCTATCAAATTCCACTTCATGCCCAGCCGGCATGACGATACTTTCCAAAATTGCTATTTTCATTTCTTATCACCCTGCCTCTGCAGTTCATATAATTTCAAGTACTTCAACATGGTGTAAAAAAAGTGATTGCAACACATATAGGTTCCCATGAGTCCATCCAAAAAGCCTTTACGCAGCACGAACATCTTAAAAAAACCGCCCAAGCTGTGTCCAAATACAGCGCCTAAGCTCGTCCGCTTTCCTCTGGCATAGGCATCCTGCGCCCAAATCGTAGTGTACAGGCACAGCTTTTCTTCCCATTCATGCCAGTCCGTGTAAGCATAATGTTCAAAATATCCCGGCAAAGTTTCCTTCGGTAAAGGGCATTCGGGATGTTCGTGCACCTTATGGACCCATGTCACCGTATTGCGGGGAAACATGCGAAGGACATGATCCGGATTTAACACGCCGTGATTGAAGGTCACGCCGAAGGCGACAGATTTCCGTTTGATAGAGTACTGTTTATCCAGCGAGCCATGCTGTACTATATCTCGTATAGCCTCCCCTAATGCCGGCGTAATTCGTTCGTCTGCATCGACGTACAATACCCAGTCGGCCTCTGTCTGCGACAAAGCAAAGTTCCGCTGCGCAGAAAAGTCTCCATCCCAGGCCCGAAAAGCTACTTTGGCCCCTTCTTGCTCCGCTAATTCTACCGTCCGATCCGTACTGCCCGAATCTATGATGACGACTTCGTCCGTGCACGTCTTGGCGTTACGAACGACGTCTACGATATTATCCTCTTCATTTTTCGTCAAAATCAAAATAGCTAATGAACTCATGCTGCGACTCCTCAAACCGTACTTAATGCGCTTTTATCATATTGTATTATAGCATATTTGCCGCTTATACACTACATAAATTGCACCATCGGCCCGACTCTGAATGGGACAAAAATTTCATTCTCTCCCCGAGTTTTCAGCCATATCGAGCAATGTGCTCCGTAGTCGCACCCTTCAAAACATTCCGTTTCATTTTTTCTGGCAAAAGAAAAAGCAATGACTTAATGAGACATACTCCCTTGCCATTGCTTCTAAATATATTTATATGATATTATGTTGTTTCTTTTTCTATACGGCAGGTATGCTTCTTGCTTCCTCGGTCATACGTAATGCCGACACATAGGATATTTCCTGTGTAATCCTTCAAAGCCTCCGTACAGTGTTTATCCCGTATTTGCCGCAATGCCGTGTCGGCAGTACCATCCCATTTCAGTTCCACAATCATAGCCGGCTTGTCGGCGTATTTTTTCTTTGGAAGAAATGCCATGTCGGCAAAGCCTTTGCCCGTCGGCAGTTCGCGGATAATCGTATAGTACTGCCGCGCGCTGTAATAGGCCAGCGAGACAGTATAGCTCAAAGCATTTTCGTCGTTATACTGCAGGTGGGACGTATTTAAGTGCGCTTCCTCCATGCCTTTCGCTACGGCTTCTTCGTCGCCGTTCCACGTAGCCTGGAGAAGCTTGTCCGACTGCAGCACGGAATGAACGATTTCCGACCATTGGGATACGCGCGTCGCCGTCACGTATTCGCCCATGATTTCCCGATTGGGAATGAAAACTTCCTTCGTATCAAAATCATAGCCTAAATACCCCAAATGAACAAGTAAGGTCAACACATCGTCGGCCGAATGGAAGGTCGTCATGTCATTGACGAAAGACCTCGTATCGATTTTCTGCCGTCCCCCGGCCATGAGCCTGACGATGGTATCCCGCAGGCCGGAGAAGTTCATGTCGATATAGACTTTCAGCGCTTCAAAGGTTTCCGTTTCCGTCCAGTACGTATCTAATATACCGCTTTCCATCGCCGATACGACCGAGCGGGGATTGCATATAGACGTCATATCTCGAAATTGGTATCCATCATACCAGCTCATGGTTTCTTCATAATCCATATGATACTGTTCGCACAATTTCCGAACTTCTTCTGCCGTAAAGCCTACAAACGGCGTCAGCTCCCGCGGATTGGTCATGGAAAATTCCGTGAACATATTCAGCGCCGAATGGGTTCCGTACTTTTTGATAGGCAGAATGCCCGTCATATAAGCCAAGCCAATGTAGGCCTTGTCCTTGAGCCAGTCGCGCAGGAAATCCAAATACTGCCGCTGGGCCTGATAATCGTTTCGGTATTCACGGAAAACGCAGTCCCATTCGTCAATAATGACGACAAAGGGACGCTGCGTTTCTACAAAAACATCGTCCAAACACCCAACCATATCCGTACGATCAAAATAAGAGATATGGGAATATTCCCGCAATACATCATGCAGTATTTTTTGCTTCAGCAAATCCAACATATCTTTCATGGTCTGACTGCTGCTCAAAAATCCCTGCATATTAATAAATAAAACATCGCACTGGTTGCAATACATAGCAAACGCCGCATCGCCAGCGATCTCTAATCCCTGAAAAGCAGCCTCGCCGTCTACAGTTCGGTCATAATACGCTGATATCATATTGGCCGCCATAGACTTGCCGAATCGCCTGGGACGGCTGACGCAGATAAACCGGCTCTCCGTATCAAAAACCGAATTCAGATACCGAATCAGACCGCTTTTATCGACGTATATGCGGCTGTTTCGCGCCATTTTAAATTTCCTGTCTCCCGGATTCAAATAAATACCCATGGTCGTCCTCCCGTTATGACATTGGTTACGAGTACGTTAACCGACATACTTCATATTGCGTACATAATATATGTATATAGTACCAGCATCAGCGGCAAAATTCAACGACGGTATAGCATGAAAAAGCAATGACATTCAGAATACTCCTCCTGTCATTGCTTCTAACCGTTATCTAATCCATATTATGTTGTTTCTTTTTCTATACGGCAGGTATGCTTTTTGCTGCCTCGGTCATACGTAATGCCAACGCAGAGGATATTTCCTTTGTAATCCTTTAAAGCCTCCATATAGTGTTTATCCCGTATTTGCCGCAATGCTGTATCGGCATTGTCATCCCATTTCAGCTCTACGATCATAGCCGGCTTGTCGGCGTATTTTTTCTTTGGAAGAAATGCCATGTCGGCAAAGCCTTTGCCCGTCGGCAGTTCGCGGATAATCGTATAGTACTGCCGCGCGCTGTAATAGGCCAGCGAGACAGTATAGCTCAAAGCATTTTCGTCGTTATACTGCAGGTGGGACGTATTTAAGTGCGCTTCCTCCATGCCTTTCGCTACGGCTTCTTCGTCGCCGTTCCACGTAGCCTGGAGAAGCTTGTCCGACTGCAGCACGGAATGAACGATTTCCGACCATTGGGATACGCGCGTCGCCGTCACGTATTCGCCCATGATTTCCCGATTGGGAATGAAAACTTCCTTCGTATCAAAATCATAGCCTAAATACCCCAAATGAACAAGTAAGGTCAACACATCGTCGGCCGAATGGAAGGTCGTCATGTCATTGACGAAAGACCTCGTATCGATTTTCTGCCGTCCCCCGGCCATGAGCCTGACGATGGTATCCCGCAGGCCGGAGAAGTTCATGTCGATATAGACTTTCAGCGCTTCAAAGGTTTCCGTTTCCGTCCAGTACGTATCTAATATACCGCTTTCCATCGCCGATACGACCGAGCGGGGATTGCATATAGACGTCATATCTCGAAATTGGTATCCATCATACCAGCTCATGGTTTCTTCATAATCCATATGGTACTGTTCGCACAAATTCCGAACTTCTTCAGCCGTAAAACCTACAAACGGCGTCAGCTCCCGCGGATTGGTCATGGAAAACTCCGTAAACATATTCAGCGCCGAATGTGTTCCGTACTTTTTGATAGGCAGAATGCCCGTCATGTAGGCCAAGCCAATGTAGGCCTTGTCTTTGAGCCAGTCGCGCAGGAAATTCAAATACTGCCGCTGAGCCTGGTAATCGTTTCGGTATTCACGGAAAATGCAGTCCCATTCGTCGATAATGACGACAAAAGGGCAATTCGTTTCAGCATATACGTCTCCCAAACATCCTATCATATCCGTTCTGTCAAAATATTCTACATCGGGATATGCCCGCAGTACATCATGCAAAATTCGCCGTTTCAGCAAACTCAACATAGAAGCCATATCCATGCTTCGACTCAGAAATTCCTGCATGTTGAGGAATAACACATCAGATTGATTCCGATACATATCAAAATCCGCATTGCCAGCAATAGCTAACCCTTGAAACACTGCACTGCCGTCTACGGTTCGATCATAATATGCCGACAACATATTAGCCGCCATGGATTTACCGAATCGCCGGGGGCGGCTGACACAGATATACTTATTGGATGATTTGAATATACGATTTGTATAGGCAATCATGCCGCTTTTATCTACATATATGGCAGACCGCAGCGCTTCTTGGAATTTATCGCTGCCTGGATTTAAATAGATTCCCATGGCTCTCCTCCATCATGAATACGTTACGATACTGTTACCCTTACCGTTACGCTGATTGATATGGTCTTGTTACGTATATAGTATCAATATTGGCGGCAAAATTCAACGACATCAAGCATAATAAAAAGACTACCCATTGCTGAGTAGTCTTTTGTGTATAACCTAAGGATTCGATTAGAATGCGAAGTTGAATTCTGCACGAGTCAATTCTTCGTCGTTTTCTCCACCGAATCTGCCATTGTCTTTGTAATCAGAAGCGAAGGACTGCATAACGCTGAATTTAGCATTCTTAGCAAATACATAGTCAATACCTACGCCCCAAGATTCAATGTTATCGAGCTGACCAAAGTTTCTCCAAGAGCCAGTAGAACCGCCGAGGAAGGCACCGTCTTCAGCGTCGATGTATTCAACCCAGATGTCCCAGGATTTCGGCTGAGCCATGTTAGCCTTGCCATACATAACTCTACCAATCCATACTTCCGGATCGCTTACATCGTTGCCCGTTGTTGCACTGACACCATTGCGGTCAATGCTTTCATAGTTAGCGAGAACATTCCACTTGGAACCGATATTCCAGCTAACATATGCGCCCCACAAATTATCAGCATCAATAGCCAACTCCGGCGTGTCATGTTTTCCACCAGAACGACTAAACTGGTTATAATAAACACCTACTGCAGAATTGTTACCGAAGAAGGCTTCGATTTCACCGTAACCAGTTTTCATCCCATCTACACCATAATCATCATTGCCTGTAAATTGATGATATCCTTTAAGGAGACTATCGTTACCAGCATCTTCCTTAAATTTACCATAACCAGCCGTTACAGCAATGCTGTCGTTCTGATATTTCAATTCAGCGCGGTCAAATACATCACCGTACTGATAGCCATAGGAACGAGCACCGCCGAGATAATATGCAGCGTCACGGCCGAGGCTGAGGTTCCAGTTCGGACTGCCGAAGTTGTAATCAATTTTCAAGATATCAGCTGCAATATCGCTGTTTTCACTAGCCGTACCATTGTCGCTGAAGGTCTGATTATTGGTTGTCAAGCCAACCGTTGCTTTAATGCGGTCGTTGACTTGAGCCTGGCCACGAAGGCGGATACGATAATCCCAAGAAGCATCGTTGTCTTTAGTACCATCCTGGTAACGATAACGGAGACGAGCATCGCCGGTGAATTTGATGTTGCCGACTTTGTTTTCAAGGTTCGATACGCGAACGCCGAGGTTGTTCAATTCGTCAGCATATTCATCAGCCAATTTGTTGATCAAAGCGCGCTGTTCAACAGATGCTTTATCCATGTGTGCCATAGCCTTGGCTACCATTTCAGCGGCTTCATAACGGGTGATGTTGCGCTGACCCTGGAAATACTGGCCGTCAACGCCCTGAATAATGCCGGCATCTGCCAATTCTACTACAGATTTGTATGCCCAGCTGTCCGTCGGTACGTCGACAAACGGGTTAGCTGCAAATGCACACGTTGCGCTTACTGCCATCGTTGCTGCCAATGCTGCTAATACTTTTGCTTTCATTGTTAAATGACCTCTTTTCGATAAAATAATGTAAAATAAGCCTTACATCGTTACGTGCGAGCGTCCCATATACGCTGCAAGGGGTCATTGGCGAGTTGTCCTAGTTTCCTCTCTCTTACTGCCTCACATTGTACCATGTTTCACTCTATACGAGTCACGCCTACAATATATCGCACCGCAACTCTGTGTATCATTTTACCAGAAAATCTTTACTTTGTCAAAAAACAGTAAACCAAAAAGTAATTTTTTAACTATACAGGCCAGGAAAATTATTCATAAGCAAGATACGCTTGTACTATTTTTAACTTTTTTTACATATTCCTTTACAGCATATCCACAGATCCGTCTTAAGAATATAAAAGAAATCGTATGGATATTAAGTCTCTGCACTCTTCTTTTCATGCCTACTACAAGTATAACTTCTATATATCTTTTCTAACAGCATAAATGATACAATACATGATTCCTGTTGCAGCCAATTTTATAGACCTTATACGCTAACTCACAAATCTGTTCTGCATGCTTTCTGCAATACCTGCGCTCGATTTCCAACAATCTCCAATATTTTTCATTCGTTTTTCTGATCTGTTTAAAATTTAATTCCGACAAAACAGACTCTATGGCCGGGAACATAAACGACAACTGTACAGTCAAAAGGGTATTGCCCATACTATTTTTTGATGGCAAAGGAGATTCCGAACTTTTTAGTATTCGAAGATATAGGCGCAAAATAATTGGCATCGTGAATCTTCAAGACAATTCCACAGACAAATTTAGTATGCCCTGCATATCCTATATTGGGGACTTTAGGCTCGTGTTGCTGTAAATAGGTTATGTACTCTTGATCCACATGATAAAACCGCATAAATATCCTTTCTATAAAAAAGAGGCAGACCATAGGCCTGTCCCTTTTCAAATTATGTTCTCACTTACGGTAGAGATTTACCAGCATTACTTGTCTTCCTACTGTCACTATACTAAATTCCAGAAAACATATCAATAGCACATAGGGAAAAAGACCGCCCGTTGCCGGGCGGTCTTTGAATGTTTTCCAAAAAATGAAAGGCTATGTCACAACAAACAGTTGATAAATAGCCATTTTTATAGGGGAGTATCAGA
>ENA-OWPN01000137-OWPN01000137.1-human-gut-metagenome-genome-assembly--contig:-NODE-137-length-128859-cov-4.519029_pt1 | contig 128859 bp, 131 predicted proteins | sample MGYA00248266_ERZ651850 | MGnify/ENA primary metagenome ERZ651850 (study PRJEB26924, sample SAMEA4378296) | human gut metagenome | biome: human gut; feature: human-associated habitat; material... | reverse complement strand
AATTGATATGCTGTTCCTCATCACGGTGAAACGGTGTGATGATTGGAGTTATAATTCCGTCAAACATGATTATTTGTCCTCTTTTCTTTATTTTTTAAAGATTGAGTAATCCTTATTGTCAAAGGGCGCTGTCTGAAAAAACATACGAATTCCCTGACTCTGAATATACCGGATCTTTTCTATATCTTCTTCACTGAAATAATCCGAGAGGCTCTTGATCATCATACGGCTGGCCGGATATGGCATCTGAATCTCCTTGGTACGGAAGCCTGCCTTTACAGCATCACAGGCAACGCTTAAATTCGGAAAAATAACCATCGCCTTAATATTGCGGCCTTCATTGATATATGCGAGGAATTGTTCGATCGTGAAGATTTTAACCTTCATGGTTTTGGGAAGACAAAGCTGCATGACATCCGCGATAAACGGATCATTTACGTAATCCGGATCGACGATCAGTACATTATCTGCATCAATAAACTGATTCCAGTTCAAAGCAACTGTCGCATGCAGCAATCGTTTGTCTATCCGCGCAAGTTTGATTTTTGTACTCATGCTTCATCACCTACTTGAACTCGTTTCTGATATTCTCTCAATGCATAGGATATCAGCATTAAGAGAACCTTTCCCTGAAAACTTCCCCGGACATCTATCTGAAAAACTTCCTCATATTTCTTCAGCTTATATATCAATGTATTTTTATGCAGAAACAGATCATCCGCTGCCTGTGTCAGATTGAAATCATTTACAAACAGCTTATCACAGATATCCACCATTTCATCAACGTCGATACCCTTTCCGCACTCCCTATAATAATCAAATACATCCCGTATATCATCCACCGCAATCTTTGACAGAAAATAGTCATACAGATAATCGGAAAAAAATACCGGAACATCCTTCTCGTATGTTACATGATTCTTCAGCCACAAGCAGTTTTGATAGCTGTTGGCATACTGTCGCAGCTTTTTCTGAATGGAACCGACAAAGTAATAGCAGTCCGTCATTTCCCATTCCCGTAAGCTGCGTATATATTCCCGTATAAACGGTTTGAAATCGGCAGTATTGTGATACGCTTCCGGCAAATCCTTAAAAATCAGCAGGCACTTACTGTTCAATAGAGAATATATGATCTCCTTGCTGTCCGGCTTCATTTTCAAGCGCATGACATCCTTTGTATTAAATCCTTCATTATGAACCACATAAATCGCCACCCTTGGTTTATTTTTATCTATTTCCAGTTCATCCAGAAGGCTCAACACATGATTCATATCAAAGTTATCCGTATTCAGAATATACTTTACCAGCTCATCATCCTTCGTGACCTTCTGGTTCAGTGTTTTCTGATTGATTTCATACATGAGACGCACAGTAAGTGATTCATTCAGAAGCTTGCTGATCATTGGCAGGTTTTCATCATTACCGCTTACCCATAAGAAGCCGAAATCCTGACCCTTTACACGTACTTCAAAAAAAGAATTGTGCTCATCTGGACGGTTTACGTCAATCTGCCGTCCGATTTCTGCCTTATTACTGCATAATGTCACTGTCATATCATCATTCACAAGACCAATCGTATAACGGTTATTCTCCTGAACAACACTTATAAATTCCTCAAAAACCTCACCTATCAGCATATGATCTCTCCTTTCGCAAGAGTACAACTCTCATGAAGTCTGACATCTTCCCTGTATGCCAATAGTACCATAAGGTAAACACGAATAAAATATCCCCTTCTGCATGATAGTGCTTTCATGGAAATTATAATTCATATGACAGGGTTTGTCCAGACGTTACGCTTTTCAGGACTCCAGCTGTGTATTCGTATGCACACAGCTGGTTTGCAGGGTTTCCATTGTTTCCTTCAGCAGTGCTTCCTCATGCAAATCTGCTTCCTCCATATTGGACAGCTTCAGATAGAGATCGATCAGCATAGGAAGATTTAAGCCTGTAAGCACCGGATACTGATACTTTCTGCTCATCACTGTAAAAACATTGCAGGGAGTACCGCCATATAAATCAACCAGTACGATGGTAAAGCCCTCTTTTTTACTCATTGTTTCATCCACAAGCTTCATATAATCTTCAAAGGAATACTCCGGTAAAAGAGAGCAGCATTCCACATGCTCCAATGCTCCTGCGATCATTCTTGCGGAATTTACCAGCTCCTCACCGAATTTTCCGTGAGTTCCGATCACGATATTAAAATTTTCCATACATCCTCCTGTTATTTCTGCATTTCCTTGATGCTCTTGCCAAGGCTTCCTCCCGGATGCCATTTCACATACTGCTTCAGATCCAGCTTTTTTGCCTCCTGCAATACAACGCTTAAACACTGCAGTATCAGAATTTCTGACAATATGGATGCGCGCGGCGGCTTGTTCAGTTCATCCCCTTCCTCATCCACATGGGCTACCAGACATACCTCTGATTGCTTTGCCAGTGTAGACTGCGGATTTCCTGTACAGCTGATAATATGCGCACCGTTTGCGAGCAGGGTCTGTACGGTTGCTTCCAACTCCATTGTTTCTCCACTGTTGGAAATGGCAATGACCACATCCCCTTTTTTCACCTGACCGCTGGAGCCATGCACGGCCTCAGTACCATGCAGCTCATAAGCACTAGTTCCTGTTGATGACAGCAGGGATGCGATATAGCCTGCCACATGTCCCGGTTTTCCAATACCCGTAACATGGATTCTTCCCCCCTGCTTTTCACTTTCCATAATGATACGGGCAGCTTTTTCTATGCTTTCCATATCCATCTCTTCTATATTTTTCCCTAACTCTGATTCAATATTATTCAGATATTCTTTTACACATTCTACCATATATTCACCTAGTTCCCTAATAGCTGTTCCAAAATAATACCGGTTGACATCGCACAGGTGCGCTGTTCACTTTCCATGCTTCGTGCCGCGGTATGCGGTGTTAACAGGAAATTATCCAATGCGAGCAGCGGATCGTCCTGTTTTGGCGGTTCACTGCTGTATACATCAAAGCAGGCACTGCGGATTTCCTTGTTCTTCAATGCCTCATATAACGCAGCCTCATCCACGATGCCGCCCCGTGCAGCATTCAGCAGACAGGCATCCTTTTTCATTTTCTTAAATTCCGCTGTAGATATCATATTTCTTGTACTATCCAGTAAAGGCACATGAAGGGATATATAATCACATTCTGTTATGATTTCCTCCAGTGTGCTGATCTTTGCATGGTGCTGTTTAGCCGTTTCATCTGCGATTGCAAAGGCATCATAAGCGTAGACCTCCATACCGCAGCCATATGCGTAATCCGCAAGGTACTTTCCAATCATTCCAAAGCCGATAATTCCCAGCTTTTTACCATAGATTTCCCGTCCTGTCGGCTTGTTCCAGCCATGCTCCTTTACATCCCGTACACTGGTATACAGATTTTTTGCTTCCATAAACATCATGGATAAGACATGCTCGGCAACCGAACGGGAATTACTTCCCACACAACGTCCGACATAGATATTATGTTCCTTTGCATACTCCAGATTGATGTTATCAGTTCCAACACCGAATTTGCACACAGCCTTCAGCTTTGGACAGCCCTCCATCATTTCTTTATCCATGTTATCCACACCGACGATGATGGCATCTGCATCCTTTGCCAGCTCCTTAAATTCCTCATGCGTATACGCCTTACCGGTAGCATTGTAATGCACATCCAAGCCTTTGGATTTCATCAGCTCTACCTGATCCAGGCCGTAATTGGCAAACCCTCTCGGGGTAATTAGTACTTTCATATAGGCTCCTTCCTTTTACGTTCCTCCAAATGCCGATGATGAAAACAAATCCATGATCTTCCATGGATTTGTTCGCATCTTATATGATATGGAAGAAGGTTAATACGATAGCGATAATCATTGTATAAATCATCAGACGAATATACTTTGGCCCTCGCTTTGTGATATATAGATACATTCCCATGACTACGATAAACGGAAGCATATTCGGCAGGATACCGTCAATGATTTCCTGCAGCTTCACAGTGGATGTGTCACTGGCAAATTCCACAATGGTCTGTACCTTTATATAAGAGGCAGACAGGCATCCGATCATGAACAGACCGACAATACTTGCGATATCAATAACCTTTTTAATAGCTCCGGAATGCAGAATTTCCAATACGGAGTTTTTACCAAGGGAATATCCCTTGTTGAAGAGGAACCATGACCAGCCAAAGCTCCATGCGATGTAAATCAGTCCTGGAATAAAGGCTGCGATAACAGAGCCTTCCAAAGCCATTGGTACAAAGATTGCCAATGGGATGGTCGCAACGATTCCCTGATCCACACTGTCACCGATACCTGCCAGCGGTCCCATCAGACCAAGCTTTAAGGATTGAATAACCTCAGGAGAAATATCATCGTGACCAAGTGCACGCTGTTCCTCTAATGAGATGGTAATACCGTGAATAATACTTCCCCAGTCACAGTTTGTATTAAACATGGAGGTATGACGGCGCATAGCTGCCTGCAGCTCCTCCGGGTCATCCTTGTACAGCTTACGTAATACCTTATTCATCGAATATCCAAAGGCAAGGGCCTGCATACGGTCAAAGCTTACCGGAACCTCTACTGCAAGCGTCCATTTCCACCATGCCTTTAAAAGATCTTTTTTTGTTACGATTGTTTTCTTTTCCTCAGCGGCTACACTGTTTACTGCTTCACTCATGCAACTTCCTCCTCATCGTTCTGTTTGAATAGGGATACGATCAGCGCAAGACATAATGCGATGACAGCTCCTGTCAGCATGGAGAAGCCCATGACAGAATACAGGAAGAATCCCAGTACGAAGAATGGCAGATACTTCTTTTTCCCCATGACAACCAGCGTCAGAGCAAATCCTAAGCCTGGAAGCATGTTTCCTGCGTTGGTAAGTCCGTTCATTGCCCATTCCGGAATGACATTGATAAATGCCTGTACAACGCTGGAACCGAATAATGTCGCAATGAATACCGGTGTGAAATACAATACACCATTGGTGAGCCATGGAAGTACGAAGGAGAAGATGGACAGCTTGTCATACTGCTTATCCTCTACAAACTTATCAGCCTTTGTGTTATAGAATGAGTTGATGGTACGGCGAACGTTGTTGATCAATACACCAAGTACACCGAATGGAACAGCCAGTGCCACAGCAGCAGCCGGATCCAGATTATTTGCGATTGCGGCAGGGATTGCAATACAGGTTGCCAGTCCCTGGTCACTTGGAATATTTCCTCCTGCTTCAATACCTCCCATATACATCAGCTGAATGGTTGCCCCATACAGCAGTCCGGTTTGTACATCCCCATATACAAGACCGATGAAAACGCCCAGTACGACCGGCTTACGGAATGCGAAGGATACAAAGTAGCTTGCACGTCCCATGGAAAGCCAGTACAGTATACCGACTAAAATTGCTTGAATTACCATATACATGTCCTCCTGTTATAATTTAGCGACAGCTTTTTGAAGTGTTTCGGAAGGATAATCCGGAGTTGTCTGGAAATAAATTTCAATCCCCATCTTTTCCAGTTCAAGCAGAGTATCTGCATCTGCTCTGTCCAGTGTGATTGCATTGTTTACAGCCTTGCGTCCAGGGCCTCCCCCAAGTCCGCCGATTTGTACCTTTTCCAGCTTCAGGCCAGCCTGTACAGCAGCGTTTAATTCTGCCACACCCTTGAACAGCACCATGACGCGGTTCTTATCAAAGGCTCCTTCCTGCTGGCGCTTTACAGCATCCTCTACATTTACGATTGTAATTTTAACACCCTTTGGAGCGGCCATTTTAAATACTTCCTGCATGAATGCGTCCTTGCTCAGGGCAGTGTCGATTGTTACGATTTCATTGATCTGGCACTGTGTCAGCCATCTTGTAATGACCTGACCGTGAATCAATCTGAAATCTACTCTTGTTAGTTCAATACTCATGTTGAATTCCTCCTTACACCTACATTATATTGAAATCGCTTTCAAGTCGCTATGTTCAAACAAGCTAAAAAAATTGTGTCGTTTTTGGTCAAACGCACAAAGCTAAAAAAAGGTTAAGAAAAAAAGACGAAGCGCTGCTTTCTATATAATATAAGCAATTTGTACAATCATACAAAAAGCCTTTATTTATAGGCTTTTTCGACATATGCAGGATAGGGAGTAAGGATTTTTCCCATTCCTGAGCGCATATGTTTAACCGTACATATTTCATCTGTAATTTTGTTTGGTCATCCAATTGTAAGCGTTTCTAAAACAACGTAAGATATAGGCAAGGAGGATGTCATTATGAACATGAAAAAAATGAACGTCACAAAACGTATGTACGAGGCAGGGGCACTTGCTATTGTGCGTGCGGAAACATTGGATCGCGCATGTGAGATAGCTGAGGGCTGCATGAAGGGTGGTGTCCCTGTCATGGAAATGAGCTATACATTAAATAATGCAGGAGATATCATTCAGGGACTATCAGAGAAGTACAAGGATGCCCTTTGTGTAGGAGCAGGGACTGTGCTGGATGCTGAAACCGCAAGACATGCAATTCTGCATGGCGCAGATTTTATCATTGCTCCGAATTATAATGAGGATGTTGCAAAAATGTGCAATCGCTATCAGATTCCTTATGCTCCAGGATGTACAACCATTACGGAGTGTGTGGATGCGCTGAGCAGCGGAGCAGCCTTTATCAAGGCTTTCCCAATTTCCGATTTCTATGGTTCAAAGCTTGTAAAGGTTTTTAAAACGCCGATTCCTGACATGCCAATACTGGCAAGCGGCGGTATCAATCTTGACAACCTGAGAACATGGTTGGAAAACGGTGTTGATGTATGCGGCTTTGGAGGTCTGCTGACCAAGGGAAGCAGTGAGGATATCGCAGCAAATGCCGCAAAGATTCATGAAATTATTACCAGCTTCAGAGCTAACAAATAACAGCCAGCAGTAGCCATTCAATAACTTTTCCTTTCAAATAAATAATAAGAAAACGCATGAAGCATACCCCAAGGTGTTCCATGCGTTTTCTTTTTGTTTTTCTTTATGCAAAGGATTCTATATCTGACAGATAATCCAGATATCCATTCCTGCCGAATTGTTTTTCCAAAATTCCATACTTTCATGAATTCTCATCAGCAGCAGAAATATCATCGTAAATACACTTTATAAATCTGATTTCTATCCATACCTTCGGTTTTGGAATCCTTTTTCAAAGCTTCCATCTAAGCAGTATTCCGATAAGGTACTCTATGTCCTACAAATTCTCTCCATTTGAGGCAATCACATCAGCGTACCAGTGAAAGGAATCCTTTGGATACCGGTTTAATGTTCCGCTGTCATCCGCTTCCTCACGATCAACATAAATAAAACCGTAGCGCTTCTGATATCCATTTAACCAGCTTAATAAATCTGTATAAGACCATGTGCAATAGGCAAGAACCTCGCATCCGTCATCAATCGCCTTTTTCAATTCCACAAGGTGAGCACGCAGATACGCAATACGGTAAGGATCATGAATTGTTTTATCATCCTCCAGTTTATCAAACGCACCTAGCCCGTTTTCAGATATTATAATCGGTAGATCATAGCGGGAGGTAATTATACGGCAGCACATACGAATTCCCATGGGATCAATCGTCCAATCCCAGTCTGTTGTTTTCAGATATGGATTCGCAGGATTCTTATACAGACCGGGAACACCACTGATTTTCGCAGTTCCCTTTTCGCCTGTTGTATTCACCTCGTGATTTGCCCCAACACCGTCGATATCGTTATATTCCGCAACTGCTGTCTGATAATAATTCACACCCATAAAATCTATGAGCTGTGCAGCCTGCCTGATATCTTCCATTTCCTTCTGTGTAACATCCGGTGCACAGTTAATGGATTTCAAATATTTCATAGCACTCTTTGGATAACGGCCGTAACCGTAGATATCCATCCACCAGTAATTACGTAAATCGTCATAATCTTCCTTTGCCATGGCATTTTCAGGATGACAATCTATGGCATAGCAAGGGGAAAAGGCAAAGCTTGCCCCAGCGATCGCCTTTGGAAACCGCTTTTTCAGTTCTATAACACTTCTTGCGTGTGCAACATTCGCATGATGATTCACCTGATAAAACAGCTTCAGCTGATCAATTTTTCCCGGTGGATGCAGTCCCTCCATCCATCCCATGGAAGTGAAAATATTCTGTTCGTTCATGGTGATCCAGTATTTTACACGATCTCCATAGCGTTCAAACAAGGTAACGGCATAATTCACAAAGTCATCTATAATCTGCGGCGATTCCCAACCGTGATATGCTTCCTCCAATGCCTGCGGCATATCCCAATGATATATTGTCACCATCGGCTCTATTCCATATTTCAAGCATTCGTTAATTACATTATCATAAAATATAAGCCCTGCTTCGTTTACGTTTCCTCTGCCCTTTGGATAGATTCTTGTCCATGCAATAGAAAAGCGATAGGTCTTTAAGCCCATTTTTGCCATGAGGGCGATATCCTCTTTATAATGATGATAAAAATCGACAGCGATAGCACCCGTTGTACCTTTAAAGGTTTTTCCCGGGATCTTTACAAATTCATCCCAATTCGATACACCCTTTCCATCCTCACGATCAGCGCCTTCGATCTGGTAAGCGGCAGAAGCACTGCCCCATAAAAAATTAGTTGGAAATCCTGTTATTTTCTGAAAGTACATATGTTCTCCTTTCTGACTGTTTCATCAGCTTTCGTACAATTCCTTTATTACATTTGTCTCAAAGTGGAAATACTGCGGTACATGCCGTGCAATGGAATATTCAAAGATTTCTGATGTATCCAGGTATGCAATTTCTTCTACCTGACATACAAAATCATGTTCATCCATTTTAAAATACTTCTTTTCCAGCTTCTGCGGACGAACAGCCTGGAAGGATAAGCGAGCACTTTGAATATGCTTCTGCAGCTGTTTTTCGATATACGCATAAATGGACGCTTCCACATCACATAACTGAAGTCCCGGAATAATTTGTAGTGGCATCCATGTATATTCTACAACTCTTGGCTCACCATTATACAAACGGATTCGTTCTATTTCATATACGAAATCACCTTCCCTGATATTCAATTTTTCTGCAATATCCTGTGTACAGGCAGATACCTTAAATTCCTCTACAATGGAAGTAACCTCCTCCCGGATAAGCTCACGGCCGATTACTGGGATTGACTGCATATTTCCTGTATTTGGGCTGACACATTTCTTTACAAAGCTGCCAAGACCCCGTTTTCGTACAACATAGCCTTCACTTACCAGCCGATCCATCGCTTTTTTCACAGTAAGCACACTGCAATCATACGCTGCTGCCAGCTCTTCTCCACTTGGCAGCATTTCATTGGCCCTGTATACCTCTGAAAGAATAGCATCTTTCAAGCCTGTATATACCTGCATATATTTTGGTACCATGACACACCTCCGATAACCTAATTATAATACGTTTCTTCTTTTTATTCAATATAAATATATATTTATAAATATAAAAGTATATATGTTTAATAAACTCAAACAAAAAGTCTCTGTGAAGGGGCAGAGACTTTTACGACAATGACTATGGATAACATATGGATGAATAGGAAACTGTCATCGTCTTCATACAGACATAAACATGTCTGTATATATAGGATACAATATGCGTGTGAACAGTATGTGATTAGCATTTGAATTATCATTCACAATCCTATATGTTTTAAAATGCTTATGTTATAGGAATTAAGCTCCTTCTTTTACATAATGAGCCATATAATAGTTTTTTCTATATTTCAAATCATATGGATTCAAACTACAAATTATGATTCTGTTGAACAGCAGGAGCGTTTATAAGACCATAGGCTACTCTCCTTAATTATCATGAACTACATATTTTTATTATATTCATCATAATCATAATTAAAATGGTATTCTGCTATATAACTACTGTATTTCATATATAAATACTGATTGATAAAAGAACCTCTGCGAGGGACAGAGGTTCAGCATGAAGGCAGGTAATGGAAATGAAAAAATTGTAAACATGATAGCTGTTTTGTTTTTATAGGGATGGGGAAACATTCCATTACCATATTAAGATTTACAAGCATTGCTTTGCTTGTGTCTATATAATACTCCCGGAATGTGAAGTCTGTGTGAACGTTATATGAAAAGGAAAGAAACTATGTTATTTATACAAGCTGAATACTCATGCGCACATAAAATAGGGAAAAGAATTGGCTGGATAATTGTATCGTGGTAAAATAGATAGGAATGTGAGAGGAGTGTAGGTAATGAATAAGCTATTGGGACATTTCAAGACAATAACAGCACATAAAATTGCTGTAACAAAGCTATGCTTCCGCTGTGGTTTATATAAACAGGGTTTGTTGCATGACCTCTCCAAATACAGTCCTGTAGAATTTTGTGCAGGGGTAAGGTACTTCCAGGGGAATCGCAGTCCCATTGATTATGAAAAGGAAGTGAAGGGATATTCCCTGGGATGGCTGCATCATAAGGGCCGTAACAAGCATCACTGGGAATACTGGCTCGATAATGCTGTCGGAGGCATCAAGCCGGTTAAGATGCCACTCAAGTATCTGGTGGAAATGTATTGTGACCGTACTGCGGCATCCCGTATTTATATGAAAGATAATTATCATGACGGCAGTGCCTATGAATATTTCATAAACGGGTATGATAATGTCATTATGCATGATGAAACAAGAGCAATGCTTAAAATGATACTGGTATATCAGCGCGATCATGGCACGGATGCTACGATTGAATATATAAGAGAAGAGATACTGAAAAAGGAAACTTACTGACGAAAAGCATTATAATGAAAGGAGCGGTAAGAAAAAAGAGAAATTAAGAAGAACGTGAATTCTGAATCAGGGACTCTCTTTCACGTTAAGCTACAGGGAAGTATTTAAGATACAAAAGGATTGTAGAATATGAATCATTTTGTATTTTCCATAATTCTCGTATATCCGTCTGGAAAAACAGAATCAAGTCTTTAACTCATATTACAGAAAAATAATGCGAAAAGAAGAAGGAAATTTCCTATAATTGATTAGGAGCTTTCTTTCTTCTTTCATTATTTCTAATGCATTCTTTTATATTATTACGTGAGAAGCTGTATTTGTATTCACTGCACGTCGCTTATCCGGATCGTCACAATTATATTTTCACAGTCTCATGAAAGCAGCGTATCCTGCATTATTTAATTTCCTCCTCCAACTCGTAAGGAAGAAATTCCACTAGCAGGTGCTTCTGTTTCAGACTCTCCTCTATCTCATCCAGAATCTCCTGCGAATCGGCACTGACATGATGAAAATGATACCCTGAAGTGACATTCATCAGCGGTGTAGATTTTCCTGTTTTCAGATTATCCAGTAAAACAGCTACATCACGACGGTTGCGGATACGAAGGGGTGCTGACATTTTACCATAGGCTTTGTGATTCACCATCACATCCTCCACACTGCCGCCAAGATCTACAATAGTCTCCAGCTCATCGCTGATCTGTTCACTTGTATGACACACCTTGAACAGGCGTACTGCTTTCTTTGTATCATTTAAAATGTATCCTCTTGCAGTCGCAATAATAGGATATCCCTCTGTCCGCAGTAAAGCGATATCCTGTACGACTACCTGACGGCTTACCCCGGTATCCCTGCCTAATGCGCCTCCCGACAATGGTGTTGAGGACTGCCTCATCATGGATAGAATACGTTTACGGCGCTGTGCCCCTGTTAACGGTGTTTCCATCTGGCTTCTGCACTCCTTTCTTTTTTCAACACATCGTTTATTTTGCATCTAAAACGCTCAGATGCTTTAAGCTGATATCCAGGATTGGTGAGGAATGCGTTAATGCACCGCTGGATACATAATCCACCCCTATATCCTTCATCAATTCAATATTTTCCTTTGTAATATTACCGGAGCATTCTGTTTCTGCACGGCCTGCGATCAGCTTTACAGCCTCCTTCATCACCTCAGGTGTCATATTATCCAGCATGATAATATCCGCACCAGCTTCCACTGCTTCCTTAACCATTTCCAGATTTTCCGTTTCAATTTCTATTTTACGTACAAATGGCGCATGCTTTCTTGCGGCCTCAATCGCCTGCCTCACACCGCCTGCAGCATCAATATGATTATCCTTCAGCAATACCCCGTCTGACAGATTATAACGATGGTTTCTTCCGCCGCCGACTAAAACAGCATATTTTTCAAATACACGCATACAAGGTGTTGTCTTTCTTGTATCCACCAGACAGGTTTTTGAGCCCTCTAACAGCTTAGAAACATTTCTTGTATAGGTCGCAATACCACTCATTCTCTGCAGATAATTCAAAGCTGTACGCTCGCCGGACAATAACACACGTACATCGCCGTGTACTGTCCCCATTAGCTGACCCTTCATCACCTGATCGCCATCCTTAACCAGAAAATCAACCTTTGTTTTTGGATCCAGCAGAGTAAAGACACGTTCAAAAATCTGAAGTCCGGCAATAATACCATCTTCCTTACAGATTAGCTGAACCTCACCTTCCTTATAATCAGGCATGACAGAACAGGTGGTTACATCCTCTCCGTTAATGTCCTCCTCTAAAGCAAGACGGATATATTTATCAGCAACAAGCTGCATCGTGATTGGATTCATATGCTCTTTTTCCTTTCCGGCAGACTGTTATATTTTCAGCCGCTCTTTTCGCAAATACAAGACTTTCCAGCAGACTGTTGCTGGCAAGACGGTTTTTCCCATGAACACCGTTACAGCTTGTTTCACCAACTGCATACAGATGCTTCATAGTTGTCTGAGAATGACTTCCCACATGAATGCCCCCCATAAAATAATGCTGGGCTGGTACTACAGGAATCATTTCCTTTGTAATATCATACCCTTCCTTTTTACAGGTTTCATATATGTTTGGAAAATGACTCATGATCGTATCCTTTGACACATTCTGAAAGGACAGCCACACATGCTCGCAACCGTCTTTTTTCATTTCCTCAAAAATGGCCTGTGACACCACATCTCTTGGCAGTAATTCATTTACAAAACGCTCTCCCTTTGCATTCAAAAGAATTGCGCCATCCCCTCTTGCGGACTCGGAAATCAGAAAGCTTCTTCCTTTTTTCTTTGTATACAGGCTTGTGGGATGGATCTGTACATAATCCAGATGATCCAGTTGCACACCGTGTTTTTTACAAATACTCAGCGCATCTCCGGTCAGACTTGGATAATTCGTGGAATGCTCATACAAACCGCCGATTCCCCCGGTTGCCAGTATTGTATCCACTGCATGTATGTTTATAAGCTGCTGGCTTGCGGATTCTACAACAATCCCCCGGCAGCTTCCACGCTCAACAAGTAAATCTGTCATTTTGGTATGTTGCCAAACAGTGATATTTGGACATTCGCGCACATGCTTTTGTAAAACGGTTGTTATCTCTTTTCCTGTGATATCCTTATGAAAACAGATTCTCGGCCGGGAATGTCCACCCTCCCGTGTATAGCGCAGACTTCCGTCTGCATTTTCTTCAAAACGGACACCCAGCCTTAACAGCTCCTCGATAACTGGTCGGCTCTGCCGTATCATTATATCTACACTTTCTGTGTTATTTTCATAATGACCGGCACGCATGGTATCCTCAAAATATGCAGCGTAATCGTCCTCATCATGAAGAACACAGATTCCCCCCTGGGCCAGCATGGAATCACATTCCTCCATACTCTCCTTGCAAATCATCAGAATATTGCTGGAGGCAGGTAGCTTTAGCGCTGCATAAAGTCCTGCAACCCCACAGCCTGCGATGACTGTATCATAATACATATCTGTTTGCATGGTTTGCGCCTCCTTAGGCAGTCTATGCCGCAAGCTCCAGCATTCTTTTCAACGTTGCCTTTGACGGGCCCGCAATCTCCTCTGCCACAGAAGCTTTGTTTTCTCCCGTGCGAAGTACATGTAATATACCGTCAAGTGTAATCTTTTTCATATCAGTACAAACCGGTTCTGTTTCAGGGAAATAAAACCTCTTTTCCGGACTCTGCTTTTCAAGCTCGTAGCGTACACCGCATTCCGTTGCTATAATGAATTCCTTTGCACTGCTTGCGGCCGCCTGTTTTAAAATACCGGTTGTAGAGCCGATATAATCTGCCATGTCCAGCACCTGCGCATTGCACTCTGGATGTGCCAGAATTTCAGCGTAAGGATGCTGCTGTTTCAATGCCTGTATTTCCTGAACACGCATTTCCTCATGAACCGGACAGTATCCCTTTACCAGCATTACATTCTTTTCCGGTACCTGTTGTGCCACATATCGTCCCAGGTTTTTATCCGGTATAAACAAGATATTTTGATTTGGCAGATTTCTTACAATCTGCACAGCATTTGCGGACGTCACACAAACATCCGACCAAGATTTTATTTCTGCAGTTGAATTGATATAGCAAACAACAGCAAGATCCTCATACGCTGCTCTTACCTTGTCAATTTCTGCCTTTGTCACCATATGTGCCATTGGACAGTCTGCGGTTGCATCTGGCATCAATACTGCTTTTTCCGGATTCAGGAGCTTACCGCTCTCTCCCATGAACGATACGCCGCAGAATACCAGAACCTTATTGGTCAGCTTTGAAGCCACCTTGCTTAGATAGAAAGAATCTCCTACATAATCTGCGATTTCCTGTACCTCTGCCGGTACATAATAATGCGCCAGCAGTACGGCATCCTTTTCAAGCTTTAGCTGTTTAATTTCTTCCTGTTTTGTCATATTTCTTTAATGGTACACGTCTAATTCACGCTACCTCTATCTCCCTTTCTCTTAATCTTTGTATCTGTCACAGTATAGCATATATAACAACATGTGACAAGACACATGTAAAATAATTTGTTGACAGACACATATAATATAATTTGTCTTAAACCTATCTTCATTAACAACCAAAAGACCTACTTATATCCATTTGTAGCCATCCATTTTCCCATACGGCATATCCTATAGAAAAGTGTAAGCATAGCAAAATGGTTTAAGGGCTGATAATTTGATATATTCAATAAAATTTGTACCTATATAAATTGAGAGAAAGGGGCCTTTCAAGAGCTGATGTAACATATCCCAGCAAATGACTGCTTCCACTAACACCCATCTCTTTATCAATCTTTGTACATATCAGACATATAAAGAAAAGATGTCCCAAATAGAACATCTGATTTCACATTTGTTATTCTTCTTCAATACCGCCCAGCAGTTCCAGCAGACGATTCAGGTCATCATTACCCTCATAACGTATGGTAATCTGTTTTTCATCGATACGCACCTTTGTCTGAAACCGGCTCTGCAGACGATCCTGAACCTTATCCAGATTGATATCACGCACCTTCATTTCCGGAGCGCTTTTAGGTTCATTCATATTCTTAACAAGGGTTTCCACAGCACGGACACTCAGGTGAAGCTGAATAGCTTTCTTGGCTACCTCTTCAATCTGTGAAGCATCCTTTAAGCCTAGCAATGCACGGACATGTCCCATACTCAGCTGTTTATCAATTACATATTGCTGTACGGAATTGGGAAGCTTCAAAAGCCGCAGCATATTTGCCACATGCTCCCTGGATTTTCCAATCCGCTTCGCCAGCTCCTCCTGCGTATATCCCAGCTTCTTAATCAGCTTTTCATAGCCCTGTGCTTCCTCAATAGCATTCAGATCCTCACGCTGAATATTTTCCAGTAACGCAATTTCCATCATTTGCTGATCATCAAATTCCATTAGAATTGCAGGGATGGTTTTCAGCCCGGCAACCTTACTTGCTCTTAAACGCCGCTCACCGGCAATCAGCTCATAGCCCTTAACAGCTTTTTTTACCAGAATGGGTGTAAATACCCCATGCAGTCGGATGGAATCTGCCAGCTCCTGAATCTTCTCATCATCAAAGTTTTTGCGTGGCTGATACGGGTTCGGCTTTACATCCTTGACTTCCACTTCAAACTTGGAATCCTCATGAACCTCCGTCTTCCCCTGCTGAATATCCTCCAGCACATTGCTGACATCCTCTCCAAAGATTGCAGACAATCCTTTCCCAAGTCTTGCGCTATTATCCTTTTTCGGCATTCATCCACCTCCTATCTGGCTTTTGCTTTCTTATTCATTTTTACAACTTCATTAGACAAGCCGGCATAAGCCTTTGCCCCTTCACAGCGAACATCATATTCAAATATTGACATTCCTCTGGACGGAGCTTCACTCAGCTTCACATTTCTCGGTATGTAGTTCTTATAAACACGATCCTTAAAATGCTGGCGTACCTCCTGCTGCACTTCCACACTCAGCTTGGTACGGGCATCATACATCGTCAGAACAACACCTTCAATCATCAAATCACGATTAAACAACTGCTGAACCAGACGAATAGTCAGAAGCAGCTGAGTAACACCCTCCAGTGCATAATATTCACACTGTACCGGAATAATGACAGAATCCGCAGCCGTTAAGGCATTGGTATTTAAAAGTCCCAGAGAAGGCGGGCAGTCAATAATGATGAAATCATACTCATCCTTTATTAAATCCAGCTTATTTTTCAAAAGCTCCTCTTTTCCAACCTCAAACTTAACCATCTGCAGATCAGCTCCAGCCAGCGCAATGCTTGCAGGAACAATATCAATTGGCGGAGATGTCAGCTTTTTACGAATATCCTCCACCTTATAATCCTCCATAATCAGATTATATACGGATAGCTTATCCTCGCCTACCTCTGCACCGACTCCCTGTGTTGCATTTCCCTGCGGGTCAAAATCCACCAGGAGGACTTTATTTCCAAGATATCCCAAACCAGCCGCGAGGTTGATAGATGTTGTTGTCTTACCAACACCGCCCTTCTGGTTGGATACCGCTATGATTTTACCCATAAGATCATTTCCTTTCTATTTCGGAATGCGAATGGTAATGATGACTTCATCCTCATGTTCCTCTTCGCTTATAGCTGCCGCTGTTCCGGCACGATTCACCATACTGACTGCCTGATGAATCGTATTGATTGCGATCTTGATATTTTTGCTGATGCCCTTTAGCATCACCTTTTTCTTTTCTTTTTTCGGCTGTGCCTGTTCCTTCAGCATTTTCTCAGTCTGTGCAACCGTCATGCCCTTTTTCACGATTTTGTTTAAAGCATCATGCTGTTTTTCTTCATCCAGACCAATCAATGCTCTTGCATGCCGTTCACTTATCTTCTTCGTACTGACAGCTTCCTGCACATCCTCATCCAGATTCAGAAGACGGATTTTATTTGCGATGGAGGATTGGCTCTTACCTACCCGCAAAGCAAGCTGACTCTGATTCAATCCGGAATACTTCATGATTTCCACATAGGACTTTGCTTCCTCGATTGCACTCAGATTCTCTCTCTGAATATTTTCCACTAATGCCATTTCTGCCATCTGTACCTCATTGGCATCCATGATGAGAACCGGAACATCCACAGCACCATTCAGCTTCAATGCCCGAAATCGCCGCTCTCCGGCAATAATCTGATATTTTCCATCCATTTCACGAACTGTAATCGGTTGGATCAGTCCATTTTCCCGAATGGATTGTGCCAGATCCATCAGTGCTTCATCATCAAATTCCAGACGCGGCTGATAAGGATTCGGTTCTACCAGATCAATATCCACTATTCTAGTATCTTTCATTCTATTCCTCCTCAAAGGGGATTTTTCTTCATTTGTGCAAACGGTCTTGGATATTTCTTTGGTGTCAGCCTTGTTTTCTCAAAAACAAAGTTGATCCGCTGTGATCCGTCTGACAGCGTATGCACATCCCTCTGCTTTAATTCACACCCCAGAAGCCGAATTGCTTTTTCAGCCAATGCATATTCCTCATCGCCATTGGCACCCTTTAATGCAAGGAAGCTGCCATGCTGCTTTACCAGCGGAATGCACAATTCACTGAGTAAAGGAAGATTGGCAACCGCACGGGCACTCACAATATCAAAGCTCTCCCGATGCTCCTTAGCATAATCCTCAGCTCTGGCATGCACACAGGCTACACCGTCGAGCTTTAGCTTTTCACATAAAGCATTTAAAAAAGTAATTCTTTTTCCCAGTGTTTCTACTATCGTCAGCTCCAGATCAGGATATATGATTTTTAAAGGTATTCCAGGGAATCCTGCACCAGCACCAACATCACAGAAGCTGCCCTGTAGCTTCCAATCAAAGGAAGGTAATATAGAATCCAGAAAATGCTTTTCATAAATCTCATCCAGATCGGTTATGGCGGTTAGATTCATTTTCTGATTCCATTCGATCAGCATGGATGCGTATTCCTCAAACTGCTGCAATTGACGCTCATGTAATTGAATACCGTGCTCAGCAAGCACCTTGAAAAAGTCTTCTTTATGAAATTTTTTGGACATAGTATCCCTCCAGCATCTACTATTATATCAAAGAACATCCACTAACTAAACATTTACTTTGTGAATTTTCCACAGAAGCCCGTCAGTATAAAGTGTAATCGCTTTATTATGTATCCGGATACCCTAAATACCTGACAAAAAAAGTTTCTTCCCGCCAATATTCATGAAATTGAATAAAAGGCACCTCTCAATTTGAATATGGAAGGTCCCCCCCTGTCTGAGGAAACGGAAAATATTGATAAATCTGTAGTACATATAAGACTGCGTTGTGTGTAATCATCTTATAATTTGTCTGCTTTACATTTTATAGCCAATGCAGCGTATCCTGCTTTTCATTCCAAATTGCAAAAAGCATACGGTATGTAACTGCCAATCCAGACAGGCGTTACTGCTTTTTAATCTCTTTGCTTTTTAATAACTGCTAATCGTACCGGTTTATAGCATTTCTAGTCATTTTTCCCATTTCCACGCAACCATCTGACAATGGAAAGCAGAAAAAAGCCTCCGACAACATTTCACATGTGCCAGAGGCTTTACCATTTACTTGTATTTTATCACATCCATTTCTTCTTATCTATGTCTTTGTATAAGATATAAATCTTATAGATTCAAATCAAATTACAATACATCATGACAAGCTTTCAATGAACGCTTCGTATTTGAACGATTAACGGTATCTGCAGTTATTTTCCTACCAAATCAGTCACAGGGTTGCCAATCTGCTTTATCCCTGCTTTTAAAGTTATCTGCAGTTCCTCCTGATACATTCTATATTGTTTCCTGATTTTGCCGGAAGTGATATTATGATAATCCTTTCGATCTCATCAGTTTAGATAGTTTCAGGTTCCTTATGACATCTTTTCATTTATCGGATACTCATCCTGATCTTTGTAACGGACAACATGATCTGTTTCGTTCCTTATCAGTTTCTCCTTTAAATCTGCTTTCCCATCAATTCATAGTCCAGCCGGTCATAAGATATAGATCTATTTACTTAACCATCGTTATTCAACAGTCGTTCGATTTGTCTACTTGTATTAACATTCAAATTACAATGGAGTTTCCTGTTTTACCAGTTGATATAATCACTTATATCGTTTCCTAATACCTTGTCTGCTGTCACCAGTTCTTCTTTAGGCTTAAACTTCCGATGATCCACACCGTATTTCCGATTTAACGTTAGATTATTATGATATCGCTGTTACTTAACTTTCTTTCCACTGATAAGCTCCTATACAAGAAACCCTTTCACGCATCAGCTTCCTATGACAAGTTCCAAAATAATCTAACTAGCTAACTGTCCCATCTTCTCACCGCTCTCTTTTCTTTGTTATTTCTTTTTACACTTTTATTATAATCGCTGTATGGTATCTGTAAAGTCTTGTGGAAAGATTTGCAGATATATGGAATAATTGGTTATTTGTCTGCATTAGTATTCTAATAATATCATTTCTCTTAGAATTCCAGGCTAATTTTAATGTCCAAATATTCAATGATAGGCTGGCGGCATAACTGTAATCTTTATTGTTTTATATGCCTCATTCCCATGCCCGTCATATGCAAATATATGTACATCATGAACACCAACGGCATCCTGATCAAAATTGCAGGTCTGGTTATTCTCATCACAACTATATTCATAATAACTCTGCTTATTACTACCATCTTTTTCATGTAAATCAAACTTCACCTTATCATAGGGACGAATATCATAAACCTGCAGGTAATCACTTAATCTAAAATTGGGATCACCTTCTATTTTTGCTGGTCCCGTATATTTTATAATCGGTGGATCTGTATCAATAATTGTCAAGTTGAAACCCCGGCTTGTCTTATATCCATTGCAGTTAACCGTTACAGTAAGCAGCTGTTCTTTATTTATAATTGAATCATCATAATGAAACAGGACAGTTGCATCCTTAACAGAAGAATCTAACTCTACAAAATCTTTCTCAGCTAGTGACTCTCCCCAAAGTATTTCTCTTGTACTATCTTCCTTAATGAAATGAATATTCTCTTCTATTTCTTTCATCCGCTTTGCATAGCAAACAGCCCCCAAAGCTATACAAAGTAATACGATAAGAAGAATAATTGACTTTTTTACCATAGTGACTGAATAATATTATATAACGATAGATTCTTCGTGGTTGTATATGTTTCTCCCCAAAAACTTATCCAACCAGCAGATAATCCTTTACTAGCGCTTATTGCCGTAGCTGTTTCAATTTGAATTGTTTGTTCATTATGCAATACATAGCCTTGAAGCTCATCATTATACTCAATTGATGCAGTTCTATTACTTTCAGGCAGATTTGTTAACTCTTTCGCTTTCACAGGTGAAATGATCATCAAACTAAAAGTTAAACCAAGCATTAAAACAGTTACTACAGATTTCACAAAAAATTTAATCACTTTATTTTCCATTTTAAATCCCTCTTTTTTTCTATGGTTTTGTCCATATTATTCTGATTATGATATGTAACCCTCATGTATATTATCTGTCCCAAGTATATGAATAGAAGCTGATACCTCATCTGCTGTCACCAGTTCTTCATCAGATTTTAACTTTTGATAATCCCCACCGTATTTCTGATGTAACGTTAGATTATTGTGATCCCGCTGTTTCCTTCACATTCTTTTCACTGATAAGCTCCTATACAAGAACCCATTTCACACATCAGCTTCCTATGACAAGCTCCAGAATAATCTATCTAACAAACTATCCCATTTTCTCACCGCTCTCTTTCCTTTGGCATTTCTTTCTACTTTCATTTTAAACGCTGAACGGTATCCGTAAAGAATTGTGAAAAGATTTGCAGTATTTTGGAATTTTCAGTAATTTTTATCTATAAAGCCATGAAATGTACGCAAGACCTCAGCTTTTTTTGATCTGGATATCGGCAAATGAACTGTAGGTAACATGACCATATCATTCTCTATTTTCATGATATAAGACATATTGACAAGATAGCTGACATGTATCCATAAAAAATTATATACTCTAAAATCCATATAGGCGTCCTTCATATTCTTGCGTTCCCGAAACTCTCCCCGCTTTGTATGATATACAAGCAGCTTATCTTCCTTCTCAATATAATAAATGTCACTGATCTTCAATGGTACTTTTACATTGTTGTAGGAAAACAGATATTCATCCTGATTGCGAATGAGCTTTTTTATATATGGCAGGATACGCTTCATATCTGTCTGTATCCTTCCCCGTTCAACATAGAAAATACGGGCAAAGGGCAGGATCTGCTGTTCCGTTTCACGCAGCCTTGTCTTCGTGTAAATGATAATCCGCTGAGGCTTATTCAAAACAAAGGACTGTGTTACTCTTGGAATCTCCATTTTTTCATGAAATACCACAACATGAAATTCCTTTTCCTTCTCAACCTTTGCGAACTGCGATATCTTCTTGAAGCAGTAAAAGCAGCAATCCTCCTCCTGCAGATACTGAGCAAGTGAAAACATGATATTTTTCGCAGCATCTTCATTTTCAAGTATTGCAATTCTCAGCATATCATCACCCCAATCGTTTATGCGTGCACTTCCTTATATGTACATAGTGTAATACCGTATCTCTGAATCAACTGCGCAGCTTTTTCACTGCATAAAATCTCCTGTTCCTTTATACGCTTCAGCGAATACGATGTAGAATCATACAGGAACTGATCTATATAGGCAGGATGACACATGATATCCGTCACCTCCTGCTCACTCACATGAGCGAATATTTCTTCCAGAGAATTCAGCTTTGCACCCTCTTCTCCTCCTTAAAACAGCTATATTATACGCCGTTACCAAAGAAGAGTATATGCCTGGTTTAGCGGTTGTTCAGCATTGCATATTTATAGGCAAGCATAATAATTTGATCCGCATGCTCGCCAATTACCGGAATACCGTGTCCGCCGGCAACGATATCCGCATGCAGCTGCAGCTTCCAGAGCCGTTGAAAGCTTTCCAAAAGGAGAGAGCCATTATAAGTCATATCCCCCTTCCAGCCAGTAAAGGCTGCTTCACCTGTTTCACCATCTGCGAAAAACATATCGCCGCTGAAAATGATCTCCTCTTTATCAAGCACCATATGATAAAGGACAGAGCCCTCCGTATGTCCCGGCATGCGGTACGCGTGAAGCGTCAGATTTCCGACATGGATAACCATATCCTCAACAATTACCACATCCGGACTGCATGGCGGCATAACATGATTGGTAAACGGACTTTCCGTACCAAAATTTCCGGCCTTCATGATGGCTTCATCACCGGCACCGACATATATCTGGCTGCCGTGCTTTTGGAACCATGATGAGCTTCCCGCATGATCATCATGACCGTGTGTGAGCAGCACATGCGTGATGTCCTGTGATGCAATCCCCCAGTACTTCATATTTTTTTGTATGATATCCAAAGCGTCATACCGTCCGCAGTCTATCAGGATATAGCCGCTATCATATTGTACTGCATAGACATTACCCAATTTTCCATATATACCTCCAGAAAGGAGATACAGATGTTCTCTCAGCTTCATTTCCCTTCTCCAGTCTCTGAATATATCAGCTTCAGGGATTTATCCCTGTCTTGTTATAAAAAGTATATCATAACCCTTCCTATCATGTATACCCTTCCATTGACCGATTATGGACAGCTGGAAACACCGACAGATAAAAAGACTGCCGCAGCAGCCTTTTCTTATTTATTCTATTGTTTCTCTCCAGATTTTTGCACCAAGAGCTGTCAGCTTTTCATCGATATGCTCATATCCGCGTTCGATATGATAGATATTGTGAATCGTTGTAACCCCATCGGCAATCAATCCTGCAATCACAAGGCAGGCACCGCAGCGCAAATCCGTTGCATAGACCTCTGCGCCGGATAACGGCGTCGGCCCATTGATAAAGGAGCTAGGTATCATAACATTGATATTGGCCCCCATTTTATTCAGCTCCTGACAATGCTTGAACCGCTCTGTATAAATCGTTTCTGTAACAATGGACTGCCCCTGAGCCTGCGTAAGCAGAGCTGTCAGCGGCTGCTGTATATCTGTGGCAAAGCCTGGATAAGGCAGCGTTTTGATATCGGCAGCCTTTAGCTCCTTTGATGCACGGATAACAACATTGTCAACACCGATTTCCAGATCCGTACCAATTTCCTTCAGCTTGGAAAGCAACGCCTCCAAATGATGCGGTATAATATTGTCAATCCGGACTTCCTTTGCGGCTGCTGCGGCAAGTACGATATATGTGGCAGCCTCGATTCTATCCGGAATGATTTCATGGAAACAGCCCGCAAGCTGATCCACACCGTCAATCGTAATCACGTTTGTTCCGGCACCACGGATATTGGCACCCATCTTATTCAGTAGTGTAGCCACATCGATAATTTCCGGTTCCTTAGCGGCATTCTCAATCGTTGTTCTGCCCTTCGCATGAACCGCAGCCATCATAATATTGATGGTCGCTCCCACACTGGCGATATCCAGGAAAATCTTTGTTCCTGTCAGCTGAGGTGCATCCAGAATATAAGAACCGTGGTCATAGCGGATATTTGCCCCCAGTGCTTCAAAGCCCTTTAAATGCAAATCGATTGGTCGTGGGCCCAAATAACAGCCTCCCGGCATTTTGATTTCCGCATGTCCGTATTTTCCAAGCAGTGCCCCCATGAAATAATAGGAAGCCCGCAGTTTATTTACAGCGTCCTGTACCAGCGGTCGATTTTCCATTGTTGTTGGATCAATAACAATGGTATCAGAAGAACGGATGTCCACAAGAACACCCAGATCTCTCAGCAGTACAGACAGGGATTGTACATCAGATATATCAGGAACTCCACAAATAGTAACTGGGCCATTTGCCAGAATGGCGGCCGGAATCAGTGCAACAGTGGCATTTTTTGAACCACTGATTCTTACTGTCCCCTCTAATTCATGCTTTCCTTCAATCTTTATAACTTCTTCCATGACAATTCTCCTTCCAGTATTACTATTTTATTGTGATTTACTGTTCGCGTGATTCTTTACAGGCGCAAAAGTGCATTATTATTATAAAGCATTTCGTTACAGATATCTATATGAAAAGAAAAATCTTAAGAACTTGCTGTTTCCTGTTCAGCTTTCCTCTATACTTCTTAAAATATTCCCGTTTTTTTCCCATTTAATTAGTAAATGCATATCTTTTTTGGTATAATACGGGATAGTGGGTTGAAAAGGAGTGGAACGATGAAAGAAGTGGCATTTGATAATGACAAGTATTTAAAACTGCAATCCAAGCACATCTTGGAACGTATCAGCAATTTTGACAATAAATTATATCTGGAGTTTGGCGGAAAGCTGTTTGATGACCACCACGCGGCCAGAGTTCTGCCAGGTTTTCAGCCGGACAGTAAGCTAGAAATGCTCCTTGAGCTGAAAGAGGAAGTGGAAATCGTCATTGCGGTTTCTGCAAATGATATAGAAAAAAATAAAATACGAAGCGATATGGGAATTACCTACGATGTTGAGGTTCTGCGTCTGATCGATGCGTTCCGCGATACCGGTTTGTATGTTGGCAGTGTGGTTATCACGCAATATGCAAATCAGACCTCCGCCGATACCTTTAAGGCGCATCTGGAGCATCTGGGTGTACACGTATATCTGCATTACCCGATTGCGGGATATCCGAATAATATACCGCTGATCGTATCGGATGACGGGTATGGTAAAAATGAATATATTGAAACGACAAAGCCGCTGATCGTCGTGACAGCCCCAGGACCGGGATCCGGTAAAATGGCAACCTGTCTTTCCCAGCTGTATCATGAGCATATGCGCGGAATCAAAGCAGGCTATGCAAAATTTGAGACATTTCCAATCTGGAATCTGCCTCTGAAGCATCCGGTCAATCTGGCATATGAAGCTGCCACTGCAGACCTGAATGACATCAATATGATTGACCCGTTCCATCTGGAAGCATATGGCGAAACAACCGTTAATTACAATCGTGATGTGGAAATATTCCCGGTATTAAATGCTATGTTTGAAAAGATACTGGGTACAAGTCCTTATAAATCACCTACCGATATGGGTGTGAATATGGCCGGTTACTGTATTATGAATGATGAAGCCGCAAGACGTGCGAGCAGCGATGAAATCATTCGCCGATATTATAAGGCGAAAGTTGATTATAAAAAAGGGCATACGACAGAGGACACCATCAGTAAAATTGAAATTATCATGTCTCAGGCAAATATCCAGCCGGATGAAAGAAGTGTAGTAAAGCCGGCGCTGGAAAAATCCGAGGAAACTGATGCTCCTGCTGTAGCGATTGAGCTGCCGGATGGACGTATTGTCACAGGCAAGACCACCTCCCTTTTGGGGGCAAGCTCTGCAGCCTTGTTAAATGCATTGAAGGAGCTGGGAAATATCAATGATGAAATTCCACTGATTTCCCCAAATATTATAGAGCCGATTCAAAAGCTGAAGGTAAATTCTCTGGGTAATCATAACCCGAGACTGCATACGGATGAAATTCTTATCGCATTGTCCATCAGTGCAACGACCAACCCGGTTTCACATCTGGCTTTGCAGCAGCTGGATAAGCTGAAGGACTGTGAAGCACATAGCACCGTGATCCTATCTCAGGTGGATGCAAATACCTTCCGCAAGCTGAATGTAAATCTGACGTGTGAGGACAGATATCAGACGAAAAAGCTGTATCACAGATAACCTGAATATATACATATCTTATGGGCAGTCTTAACGGACTGTCTTTTTTTATATTGTATTCACATTGTTATGCGGATTTTTTTAATAAGTGTTCACAGGTGCTTCAAAGAATGTTCACAAAGCATAGGTATAATAGCCTTGTTGAAAAAGGATTCATGAAAAAAGCACAAATCATTTTGATTTTACCCGCAGACAGTGGGTTTAGGAGGAAATTATGAACAAAAAGAAAAGAAGTGCCGCTATCCTGGTAATAGCCGCAGTTTCACTGTGCCTGGCAGCGTGGTTAGCAAAGCCGGAAACAGTGAATACCATTGGTAGTGCCGTTACAGCCAAAGCAGCCGCAAAAGACATTTATAATGTTGAGAATCAAAGCGAAATACGAAAAACTCTGGATGAACAAATTGCAGAGGACTCCTACAGTGAGGATGATGCCCTGATGGTATACAATCCATTTGGTACCAATACCCTGTCAATGTATACATATTTCACGACAGCACAGGGCGCAAAGATCAGCTATACGATTCACGTAGCGGATGATGATATTACGGATTTCACACGCTCCTTAAACAGCGATTACGAAACAACACATGAATATCAGTTAATCGGTCTTGTCGCAAATCGAAAGAATATAATAACGCTTCATGTGGAGTACGAGGATGGTACAAGCAGGGATATTGACTATACGTATACCTGCGGTTCTTTAAGAGGTACGGAAGCAGTACAGCTGGAAAAGGAAGAAGGCAGCAGTAAGGCAGAGGTCAGTGATGGATTATATGTCATTCTTGGTAATGACAGCGATGATGACGACTTTATGTATTACTATGACAACAACGGCGTCCTGCGTGGAGAAGTACCAATCGAAGGCTATCGTTCCCATCGGCTGCTGTTTGCAAATGAGTGTATGTATTACAGTATCAGCACAAACAAAATGGCAGCGATGAATGCACTTGGTCAGATAACCAATGTCTTTGATCTTGGAAACTATGAGCTGCATCATGATTATGTATTTGATGATAACGGTGATATGCTCATTCTGGCAACGGATACAACAAAGGAAACCGTTGAGGATATGATTGTTCGTCTGAATGTGACAACCGGGGATGTATCTCTTGTCGTTGACATGGGAAATTTATTTACAGACTATAAAGCCTCCGTCTATGATAAGGATAATGATGAGCTGGACTGGACACATCTGAATACCATCCAGTGGATGGGGAATAATGAAATTCTCGTGAGTAGCAGGGAAACCAGTACAATCGTGAAGATTAAAGATATTTACGGTACACCTGAAATTGATTATATGATGGGGGAACAAAGCTTCTGGGAGGACAGTGCTTATGAAGCACTGCTGCTGGATAAAGCAAACAGCTTTACATCACAAACTGGACAGCATTCCATAACATATGTTGAAGATGCTTCTTTAGAAGACGGACAGTATTATCTGTATATGTTTAACAATAACTTCGGATATTCCTCTACAAACAAATCGTATGACTGGGGGCAGTTGAATATTCCAACTGAGGTCACGGACGAGGATGCAGTCAGTAAGTATTATAAATATCTGGTGGATGAAACAAACGGCACGTATAAGCTGGTGGATGCATTCGATGTTCCGTATTCCGCATATGTTTCCAGTGTTCAGAATATAGAAGGCAACACCGTTGTAGATAGTGGACTTGCATTTAAGTTCCAGGAATATGACAGTGACCACAAACTGATCCAATCATTTACCATGGAGGGTGAAAAATATATATACCGTGTATATAAATATACATTTGACGGGTTCTACTTTAACCGCTAATCGTTAAGGATACAGGCTGCTGTATCCTTTTTTTATCCCTTAACAGGCAAGGTATTTGCATTTTCCGGTTTACTTCGCTATGATAATAAAAAAAAGATAGGAGATATAAAATTTATGCGTATGTTATTTATAGAATATCCACCCTGCTCCACATGCAAAAAGGCAAAGAAGTATCTGCAGGAGGCAGGTATGGATTTGCAAACGCGTCATATCGTAGAGGAAACGCCAACGGTTGAGGAGCTTCGCACATGGGTAAAGCAAAGCGGACTGGAGTTAAAGAAATTTTTTAATACATCCGGAAATCTTTACAAGGAGCTGAAGCTGAAGGATCGTTTAAAGGATATGAGTGAGGAGGAACAGCTCCATTTATTAAGCAGGAATGGGATGCTGATCAAGCGTCCGCTGTTGATTTGTGAAAAAGGAGTAGCTGTAGGTTTTAAGGAAGATAATTATAAAAATTTATGTTCAGAATAAGAATTATGTGTTATATTGAATAAAAGGCATTGAGGTGATAAAGGTGATATTAGGTGAATCATTGGAGGATTATCTGGAAACACTGCTGATCCTGGATAATGAAAACGGGAAGATTCGCTGTGTGGATGTAGCAAAGAAAATGGATGTATCCAAGCCGAGTGTAAACAAGGCTATGAATGTTTTAAAGGAAAAAGGACTTGTACAGCAGGAAACCTATGGAGATATTCATTTTACTCCTGAAGGCAGAGAGCTTGCAGTTAAGGTTTATCAGCGTCATACAACAATACGATCCTTCCTTGAGGATGTACTTGGTGTTGCGCCGGAAACCGCGGAAGAGGAAGCCTGTCACATTGAGCATGTGATTAGTGAGGACACGTTTCAGAAAATTAAAAATTTCAAAAGATAGCGCTTTTTTTCAGAAATGCGCTTTTTTTTGTTGCATATTTTTGGAAAACGGAATAGAATAGTAAAGGATATCGGGATGTAGCACAGCTTGGTAGTGCGCTTGCTTCGGGAGCAAGAGGTCGCAGGTTCAAATCCTGTCATTCCGACCATTTGTAAATTAGCCTTTAAATAAAGGCTTTTTTATATTATATAGTATGGTATCGTTTTGGCATAAATATATTCCTTGATTTTATGTTCGTTTATGGCACGCAATATTGTGCCGCAAATAAATAATAAAACAGGAAAGCGGATGTATTATGGATCATATTCAGATGAAAAAGGTAATCGCATTCTATATAAGAAATGAGAGTTTTCCTGTAAAAGAGAAGCATAAAAAGCTAAAATGGTATTTAGAGACGAAATCAGCAATAGATTATCCTATATAACGTTTTCCAATATTGTAAAGGAATATCTTTCTAAAACAGCCAAAGAAATAAAAGAATCATCCTCAGCCGATGTTGTCTGTATTTCAATAATACATATATATTCCTCACCATGTTCATTTATACACAAAAAGCATCACAGATATTTTATATTGCATATTAAATGATAAATAAAAAGTGATAGCTAAGTTCTTATAGTTATCACCTTTAACTTATTGACCATACCTTACCTTGTTGGTTTTGATGAAACAGGAACTTTTTCATTTGGAAACAGACTATAAAATCCTGGAAAATGCCAGAATCAGAAACAGTACACCACTTAGCCAGGAAAGCCTGCACTCCTTCAGCGACAGCATTCTGCTCCCCAGAAATGACCCGCAAAGGATTGCCAGTATTCCGATACAAAAGCTGATAATCAAAACAGGCAAAGGCTGCACAATGCTGATTCCCAATGCAAATCCACTCGCAAGAGAATCAATAGATAATGCAATAGCCAAATACAGTGCCTCCTTCAGTGACAGCAGCTTACTGTGATCCGCATCCGCCTTTGTCTCATCCAGATATATATCCAGAACAAACGATATGCCGCTGTATTCAAAACTGAGCTTTTTGCGCTTATATGTCCCAAGAAAAGATTTGATCGTTCCCTGGAACAGAGAACTGATTCCAATCATAAAGAAAATTACAAAGGAAATCAAACGGCAGATATACGGTGGTATAAACTGCTGAATAAACGCAGCAGTGTACAATGACAATGACAGAAACAGCACACCGATGGATGATATGAGTATAGCGGATTTCCACGGTATGCGGATATGTTCCCCGCCATAGGCAAGAGAGGCCAGAAAGCTGTCCAGACTCAGAGCAATGACAAGTAAAAAGGCATTCCACATGCTTATCAGACTCCTCTTTACTATCCTATTGAAAAGTGCTGTTTGTGTGACGAACGTTTTCTCTGAAAAGAACACTCATAGTCTGATAAAAGCCTCCAATTAGAAAAACAAATCGCTTTAAAATGAAAAAAGCAAATCACTCAGCGATTGCTATGATGCCATGTATAAGAAAATAGAAGCATACTGATATACGATAAAACATAACCGCAAAGCATGCTTCAGTATCCTTATGCTTATGTATCTATAAAAAGCAATCAGACTCCGGCATCTGCTTATACAGTCAACATACCCACGAGACAGTTACAGCGAAAAAGCTTCATATTTATCTGTGTGGCTATCGTTGTTAACCCTATCCGGCTGCCTTCTGCTTAGGTTTTTTACGTAGCTTTAATTCAATGCCCCGCTGCATAGCTGCTTCCTGCAATAAGGCTGCAGCCCGCACAGCTTTTTCTTTCATTCCTTCAAAGCTTTCCTCAGATAAAATCTTTATAACATGCCTTAAATCCTCAATCTCCAACAGATTTACCGCCAGTAAATACAAGGTTTTCCTTCTTCCGTCATTATATTCAGACAACAGCTTTTGTAAAATTTCTATTTTCTCTTTCTGCTGTGCATGATAGACCTCTGCTCCGCATTCCTTCATACGAGCAAAATCCTGCATACGGTGCCGGTGTGTGATAAAAGAATCATATAAATCAGCTTCGGCATAGCGTTTACATGGAAACTTTGTACATTCAAAGCAATAGATCACCGCTGCTTCCTGTTCCATAGCACACCTTGCAATCGAACAGGACTGATTTCCTGGCCCTCCTCCACATCCGGGGCAATACCCAGAAAGCTGCATGCTGCACAACCCGCAATTCAGACCACATAAGGAAAACAGCTGATCCTCTCTTTCAAAGCCCTTCATACAATCATCCTCCTCATGCAGGCACCTCTGCCTTATGCATAATCCGTTCCTGCATTGTGTCATGCTGAAACTGTCTTCATTCAAAAGCTCTATCTGATTCTATTCTATCATCGAAATTGCAGAGCGTCATCCGTTTTTATTGGTAATACAGCTGAACACCGTTTTCATAAGCCAGCCTGTGTAATATAAATAATCGCCCGCTTATATAAAAACAGGAGAACGTATGGTAGCTTAAACCATAGCATTACTCCTGCTGTTAATCTGATAGCCGTGTCGAACCCTGTAAACAGAAGACTCACTGTTGAACACTCTTGTTTACAGCTCTGTAATATTACCTTTCTTATCTGCCAGAATCACACTCATATTCAGGCTGTTTTTTACTGCTTTCGGAATTTCATTCCACTGTCTGCGATAGGAAACAGAGTCGTTAAATGCAATACTGTAATGTGTATCTGTATCCTCGATATGCTTTAAAACCTCACTCAGCTTTACAGGCAGTGTCTGTTTTCTTCCACGCTTGATACCCTGTACATTGATCACCCAGCGCTGGCTCTCGTTGTGTGCTTCAATGAAATCCTTATTCTCAATATATTCCCAGCCATGCTCTCCCAGCCAGGATTTGATAAGATTGCATAAATCCTCTGTATTTCTCTTCATTTTTGCTTTTCTGGCTGCCAGCTTTTCCTCTTCACTCTTTGCCGGTCTACCCCGTTTCTTATTTGGAAACATACGTTCTCTTTCCTCCAGCTGTTCCACATAGAAACGCACTGTTAGATGTGAACCAAATCCCGTATTTCCCTTCGGTCTTCTTAAAATTTCATCACCTTCCAGCATCAGCTTATAAATTGCCTGACAGCAGGTCGGCATAGTCGCATGATTCGGACTCACTTGTGCATGCAGCTCCTTGGAATTTACTTCTATAAATGCCTTGCCTTCCTTTTGTGCAGTCAGCTTCATGTTTTCAATAACTTCCAAGTAATCTTTAATTCCTGGGCCTTTCATTCTTTAACACTCTCCTTTTATTGCTTACATTGTAAATGTTTTGATTTGTCGAATACTATCACAATTTGACCAGTTAGAAAATTTTTTCAAAAAATATGTGTATAATAGAGATAGGAAGTGGTGAAGACATGAGAAAAATGCTGTTTAAGAAAATTCTGAGCATTCTGGACGCCATCGAGCTGCAGGGTGTAAGCTTACACGATGCCCCTCTACGGGTATACGAAGAAATTGCAGGCGAGTATTATGCCATGAAGCTCAGTGAAATCAGAGATTTGATTAGCTTTCTGAATGAAAAGAAAATGCTGAAAATTACACCGCGGGGGATCGACCTGAGCCCTGCGGCAACGATTTATGCCAAAAGCAATCAGAATTCCGGTGTGGAAGCCCTGTCTATTTTTGAAAGCTTTATCAAAGATCCTCAGATTTTTAGATACTATCATGAGCAGTTGCGGACAAATCCGTTTCGTGACAAGCAATATGTCCTGGAATATATTGACAGAGAAAGCCTTCAGCTCATGCTGCAGACAACTCTGTTTGAAGTCGTGGAGGAGAAGCTGCGCTTCCATCCGCGGCTGTTGAAAGGGATCTCGGATATCCTGCAGGAATACAGTGATGAAAGAACACCTCTGGTTTCAATTACCTTGACTGCTCTGTATACCTCCAGTATCGTTGCTCATGAAGATATGCGTATTGATTACAAAAATACAAGCTACAGTATGATTGACTATCGTTATAAGGATATCATACGCGGCATCATTCCGAGAAAAGGGATACCTCATGACCGTGACGAAACCAAAGCACTGCAGGTTTTTTATAAGGATACACTATTTCATGAATTTGATCACTGCTGTCCGATCTGCGGTATCAATATCCCGCATATGCTCATTGCATCACACATTAAGCCGTTTCGTGACTGTGCTCACATCTATGAGGCAATCGATCATGATAACGGATTGCTGCTGTGCAGGAATCATGATTATCTTTTTGATCAGGGGTATTTCACCTTTGATGACAAGGGCTTCATCATATTCAGTGAAGAGCTTCTAAATAAAAAGGATCTGGACAGTGCCTATAGTCTCCATAAGAACTACAGACTTGCAGATTGTTACCTGAGCGAGAACCGCAAAAAATTTCTGGCTTATCACCGTGAATTTATTTTTCGCAGAAGCAGGTAAGATATCCATTCCTTATTATAAAGATAAAATATAAATTAAATATTAACAGAACATAAAAAAGTATGTGAAATTATCGAAAAATGTGTACATTTATAAAATGGATATCTGATAAGTATATCTTGTGAAGATGCTGTATAGTTCCTTCAAATGCTGATCGTATACGAAATTTCTGTACAAGTAGTCTTTATGTTTTCAGGAAGCAAATGCAAAGAGAAGCTGCTTGCTTCCTTTTTCTTTTCTTTGTATGAATATCCCAACCTACAGAAAGGCACAACGATTGACTTCTTTAACTGTAACTATTATAATTACAGTACAAGGAGGTATCCGTATGAAAAAAATCGCCTGGTTTATGGCTATTGCCTGTATGATGTTCATTCTGCCGGGATGTGCGAATGAAACAGCAATGAATGAGCATGAGGAAGGTGTACAGGAAAACAGCAGCGCCTATCACAAAATCGATGCAAAAGAGGCAAAAAGCATGATGGATAAGGAAAAGGTCACGATTGTCGATGTAAGAACAGAGCAGGAATATAAGGAAAAGCATATTCCGAATTCTATTCTCGTACCAAATGAAACGATTGATGAGGAAGCAAAGGATAAGCTGCCGGATAAGGATGCTGTTTTACTGGTTCACTGCCGTACAGGTATTCGCAGCAAGCAGGCAAGCGACAAGCTGGTACAGATGGGATATAAGCACGTATACGATTTCGGCGGTATCAATGACTGGCCGTATGATACGGTAAGTGAGTGATATCATGAACAGTGAATTTATCATTGCTCTGCATGCGCTTGCCTATCTGGATCATCGCAGGACGAAGGTATCCAGTGAAGAACTGGCAAAAAGCATTTGTACAAATCCGGCGAGGATACGAAAGGTCATGGCAAAGCTGAAGAAAGCAGGACTGCTGATAACAAGAGAAGGAAACAGCGGCGGCTATGAGCTGAGCGCTCCGGCATCCGCTATACGGCTTTCTGATTTAGCACAGGCTCTGCAGCAGCCATTTCTAAAATCCGGCTGGCGAAGCGGAACACTGAATACCTACTGTATGATAGCGACCGGTATGGGATCTGTAGTGGATACACTGGAAGCATCGTTGAATGAAGAATGTCTGCGGCACCTTTCTCATATCACCATAGAGGATATAAGCAGACAGCTACTTGTATTGCATAAAAATAATAACAATAAGGAGGAATAACAATGGCACTGATTACAGCAAACACAGAGAATTTTGAGGAACTGATTAAAAAAGAAGGAACCGTAGTTGAATTCTGGGCACCTTGGTGCGGATATTGTAAACGTCTGGCCCCTGTATTGAAGCAGATTGCAAATGAACATCCAGAGCTGACACTGGCTCAGGTTAATATTGACGATTATGAGGAATTATCTGACCGCTATGACGTGGAAACAATTCCAAGTCTGATTGTATTTCATGACGGAAAGCCATCCGAGCTTTTGATTGCTCCACAGGCAAAATCACAGGTTGTAGGCTGGCTGAAGGATCAAAAAGCCGCAGGCATGGAATAAGCAGGGAAAACGATATGAACAAGCAAAGGTATGATACTGTCATCATCGGCGGTGGACCGGCAGGCTATAGTGCTGCCTTATATTGTGCGAGAAGCGCCTTATCTGTCCTCGTTTTGGAGAAGCTGTCCGCAGGAGGACAGATGGCTACCACAGGTATTGTTGAGAATTACCCGGGCTTTGAGGAAGGCATCGACGGCTTTGATCTGGGAGAAAAGATGCAGCAGCAGGCAGAGCGCTTTGGTGCGGAAACCGGATATGCTGTAGTTGAACGCGCCGAATTAACCAGTCAGCCAAAGGTATTACATACGGATGAAGGCGATATACTGGCAGATACGGTAATTATAGCAACAGGTGCTTATCCAAGAGAGCTCGGACTGCCAAATGAATCCTCTCTGCGCGGACGTGGAGTAGCATATTGTGCAACCTGTGACGGCATGATGTATAAGGATAAGGATGTTATCATTGTCGGTGGTGGAAACAGCGCCATTGCGGATGCTCTGTATCTTGAAAAAATATGTAAAAGTGTTACTCTGATACACCGCCGGGATGAATTAAGGGCAAGCAAGGTATATGCAAGACAGTTGGAAAACAGCACGATTCACTTTGTATGGAACAGCCGTGTAAAGGAAATTCTGGCAGATAAAAAAGTAACAGGTGCTGTCATTGAAAATTTAAAGACAAAGGAAACGCAGACAATCAATGCACAGGGCTTGTTTGTGGCAATCGGACGGATACCGGATACCGCAATCTTTCAGGAGCAGCTAATGCTGAACAAGGCAGGCTATATCGTTGCCGATGAAACGACGCGTACAAATATACCCGGTGTATTTGCCATTGGAGATGTAAGGGAAAAACCGCTGCGGCAAATTGTCACTGCAGTAAGTGACGGCGCGGTTGCTTCAAAGTTTGTAGACGAATTCCTTGCAGGATTTGCACAATAAAGTTACAATGTAACATACATAAAAGGATGTATATGCATTCGGGGAGGAAATCGTATGATACAGGAGCTTTTTGATTTTATAGTTCAGCGTTGGGATTTTTTACTTCCGCTGATTTATGAGCATCTGCAGATTTCTGCTATTGCCATCGTATTTGCCACAATTGTCGGCGTCAGCATCGGTATCCTCATTTCAGAGAAACGCAAAGCATCCTCACTGACACTGGGAATTATTAGTTTTCTCTATACGATTCCTTCCATTTCCATGCTTGGCTTTTTAATTCCTGTGACAGGTATCGGTAACACAAGTGCCATTATTGCCCTGAGCATCTATGCACTTCTTCCGATTATCCGAAGTACCTATACCGGTATTACGGGTGTTGCGGAGGATGTTTTGGAAGCAGCACGCGGCATGGGGAGCACACGCTCTCAGATTTTATGGAAAATCAAGCTGCCTCTTGCCATGCCGGTTATTTTATCCGGTTTTAAAAATATGGTTGTCATGACGATTGCTCTGGCCGGTATTGCTTCCTTTATCGGAGCAGGCGGACTGGGTGTAGCGATTTATCGTGGTATCACGACAAACAATCTAACAATGACGCTGGCAGGAAGTCTTGCTGTTGCAGTGCTAGCCTTTGTATTTGATATACTAATGAATATACTGGAAAGCTTTTTCACAAAACGAAAGGCCTCCAGGAAGCAAAAGCGCAGCGTTGCCATCCTGCTTTTGTGTGTTCTGATAGCTGGCTGTACAAGTATGCTTGCTATACCCTCCAAACAGGATACCATACATATTGCCACAAAGCCGATGACAGAGGAATTCATCATCGGTGAGATGCTGAAGCAGTTAATTGAGGATCGTACAGACCTTCAGGTTGAAATAACCAAGGGGGTAGGCGGCGGTACCAGTAACATTCATCCGGCTATCGTAAAGGGTGATTTTGATATGTATCCGGAATATACCGGCACCTCCTGGAGCTTTGTATTAAAGAAAAAGGAAATTCCTCAGCATGATATCTTATACAAAGAGCTGGTGAAAGAATATAAGGAAAACTATAACCTGGAGTGGACAGGACTGTATGGCTTTAACAATACCTATGGAATTGCGGTTACTAAGGAAACAGCACAGCGTTATCATTTGAAAACCTATGCTGATCTGGCAAGTGTATCCAGCCGTTTATCCTTTGGTGCAGAGTATGATTATTACGAGCGTGATGACGGTTATGATGCTATGGTTAAGGCAAATGATTTTCATTTCAAGAAAAGCATTGATCTCGATATCGGTCTGAAATATGATGCCTTGTTAAAAGGAGAAGTTGATACGATTCTGGTATTCACGACGGATGGAAGAATCAGTGATCCAAATATTGTCGTATTACAGGATGAAAACAATTATTTTGAAAAATACTATGCAGGAACAATCGTACGCGAGGAAACCCTGTCCGCATATCCGCAGCTGCGCAGTGTTTTGGAGCTGTTGAACGGTCAAATCAGTGAAAAGGAAATGGCGGAGATGAATAACGAGGTAGAAACAAAGGGTAGAAATGAAGCAGATGTAGCACGGGATTTCCTTGTGAAGAAGCATCTTCTGGAGGTGACGCAATGAGCAGCATAAGAATGGAGCATGTTTCTCACTCCTATGGTGAGCATACCGTCCTTCATGATTTCAGCATGGAGATTCAGGATGGAGAATTTATCAGCGTCATTGGTGGAAGCGGAAGCGGTAAGACTACTGTATTAAAGCTGATCAACGGACTTCTGATACCGGATAAAGGTGAAATTTATGTTCAGGATAAGGATATCCGCAAGGTGGATCAGAATGAACTGCGCCGCAAGATCGGTTATGTCATTCAAAGCATCGGTCTGTTTCCTCATATGACAATCGCAGAAAATATCGGCTATGTACTATCCCTTACAAAGCAGGACTCCTCTCTGATTCAGGAACGTGTGAAGGAAATGATGGATATCATGCAGCTGGAGGAACAACTGCTTAACCGATATCCGGATGAATTAAGCGGAGGACAGAAGCAGCGTGTTGGTATTGCCCGTGCACTTGCTTCACATCCTAAAATTCTGTTAATGGATGAGCCGTTTGGTGCGGTGGATGAAATTACCCGTCATTCCCTGCAGGATGAAATTCTCAGAATCTATCACGCATTGCATATCACGATTTTCTTTATCACGCATGACATCCGTGAAGCCCTTCGTCTTGGTACACGCGTCATGATTATGAAGGATGGAAGCATCGAGCAGTTTGATACACCTGATGTTGTAAAAAAACAGCCGCAGACAGAGTTTGTCCGGCAGCTGTTGTCTTATCTGGATGAATAAGGTATTTCATTTTCATATTCGTTTCTATACATTTTAATACGCTATTATGTTAAAAAAGATGATTACAGGCTGGATAAATGGAATTTCCATATAAGGTATTTTCTAATCAGTTAATATATGAATAAAAGGAGCTTTCCTGTACTGTTATTGAGTTAACAGTGTATGGGAGCTCCTTATTTCGTTTCTGTGTAATCTTTCCCCGGGAATATGCTTTATCTTTTTCGTATATTTTCATGGGTGAATATTATCGTTTTAACTGCCAGCTTAAATCTATTTATTTAATATCGTTAGTGCTATCCTAGAGCCATACTCCATGATAGGCAGATATAGGATAACAATGTCTTATAAAATATAATTGTACAGACTCACCTTTCAAATATTTCCATTCGTATTCTGTAAAATAAATACTGCCTGATCATATCCTTCTCATTATCACCAATAGGATCATTTCCTTTGCTTTATATATGGTGTCTAACAGTTGCAGAGAAATAACCAACAATTTGGAAATCAACTGCATATATGATATCCAAACACCAAACGTTTGCAGCCTACTTCCAATTTTTTAAGCTACTTGCTCATAATCCTAATGTTTTTTCAAAAAGCTTTCCTATACCGTAAAATGAAAGCAGAAACCATACTTCTGATTTCTGCCATTCCATTATTTATCATTCAAACTGATTTTATATGTTTTGGTATAATCCATTCCCATAGAAATTGTCGCACTCAGCTCTTTTGTGTCATATACAACTGACCATTGTGTAGAGCTCAGTCTTCCACTTTCTGTCTTATGCTCCTTCTGTGAAACAGCCTTCAATAAATTCATTGCTTCCTTATTGGATATAACTCCCTTGTTTTTCTTTAACGTTGTCATCAATGTATCATAACGGTCCTGTCCCTTTCCAAAGTCATAATCACCAGGTGTTAACAGAAAGTTCGTTGCGGCCTGATAGCTGTCCTTTGGTTCTACAAGCTTCATTTCATTGTTAATATACTCAACTACAACGGAATTTCCACTAGCGTCTGCAATATGGAAATGATAACAGCTATTTGCGCTGGAATGCATATCATACTGTTTCAGCATGGTAACCGCTTCTTCCACAGTAGCACATTTATCCAGCATCATGCGGATTGCTGTTGTCGTAGTTATATCCACCTTGTCTGTCTGCTGGTTGGTTTCCTCTGTTGGAATCAGAAGCACACCGACTGTCAGTCCCTTTTCATTGATACCGTCCAAGGGTGCATATGGTGCAGCCAGAGCTGTAATGCTTTTTATAAAGCTATCCGGCAGTTTATCCTTACCATATCCCAGAAATGCCAGATTCACCATAGATATGGAAGCATATCCGTTATCCGGTGTAGTTTTTACCATCATTCCAGGAGAATAGGTCAAATCAAAATTTCTTCCGAAAATACGATCCCCGTTTTCATTTTCTGCACTGAAGGTAGAGCAGCCAAGACTTGGAATCTTGATTTCAATCGGCAGTCCCTTCAATAGTCTTTTCACTACAAAATCGACCAGCTCCTTATCATTGCTTGCGCCTGTTTCCAGGAAACTGTCAAAGCCGTAATCCCCCTTGTATTCCATCTGATATAATGGATAGTCGTTTAGTTTATTGATAGAATTTATTGTCGATACTTCATTGTGGAACATGGCATACAGGCCAAGCACCAGAATAAGCAAAACTGTAACAACAGATATTCCAGTAAATTTTACAATCTTTTTTGCCTTCGTACTCATACTTCCTCCTTATGTCTCATGACACGCAGAGAAAATATTACCATGAGATAATTTGATTGTCAAACATATTATTTTGAAAAACAAACAATTCCATTTAATTATTACAAATTACAGTGCAAACATAAATAGGATATAGCAAAGGTGTAATTGTTATGCCTTTATCTCTTATGAAATAAGGATATTTGATAAGAGTTCTTTCCTAGGCAAAGTTTAGGGAAGAAGATAAGATATAGCAGGATTGATAAAATAGAATGAACTTGACTGCTTTGCATTTCACGATTTTCATATACGGGTATCGAGAAAAGAGCCCGAAAAAAGCGATAGAATTTTATAGCTATGTATATCCCCATATAAATTATTTAATAGCTTAAAAGAAAAACACTGATTTTAAAGAAATCATTTCTAAATTCTTTTTATCAGTGTTCCTTATTATCTTTATATTGTGCAGTAATGCAAGGATTTGTTATTGCAATAATTCTTCGATTTTATTCATAAGCTCATCGTATGGGACTATGGAAAAATCTGTCACATCCAGCTGCATGGTAGTTCCCAATGCAAAGGTTCCATATCCCCTGCAGGTGCAGCGCTGTATGAATTGATCATAATCCAGCAGATTATCCGCATCCTCATGATGTTTTAGCTGAATCCCCTTATGATATGCCTTTAAAATATGCCCGAGATGCCTGGATGCATCCAGATCCCTTTTTTTCTGACGTTCAAACAGCACATCCAGATCGGCAATCATACGAATCGTTATAATCTGCACATGATGATGCTCACACACAGCCTGTAGCTGGTCATGCTGCTTATGGCTGAAGGGATAATCACTGAGCAGACTGATTCCCTGTGCTAGCTTCCATTCCATTCGCTGATAATATTCCATCCAGCTCTTTTGAATCAGTTCTTCCTTTTCCTGCTCATTGCGAAATCCGTAGGCATCCCAAAATTCTTCCTTGATTTCATCCGGGGATAACATTTCAAAGCCGCTAAAGCGCTTCATTAACAGCTTTGCCAGATAGCTTTTACCGGTACCGGGATAGCCGGCAAGTAAAATCAGTGTCTGTAACATAATCAAACCTCCTGTTATATGGCAAGCTCTATCTCCAGATGGTAGGTATCTGCACGATAATACGTACAGACGCACTCCCTTGGATGGTTATCCTTATCAAAGGATACACGTCGGATATAAAGCAGAGGACTACCGACAGCTATGTGCAGTAACGCAGCCATTTCTTCATCTGCCAAAATGGAATATATTTTCTGTTTGGCAAAAGACCATTGTATCTGATAAGCATTGGAAAGAAATACACGCAGAGACTCTTTTGAAAAATCATGTTCCATGACTTCCGGCACAAAGGACTGCTCGAAATAATTGATTTCCAGATAAAACGGCTCCTCTCCTGCATAACGGACACGCTTTATCCGAATAACCTCACAATCATCAGACAGCTGTAGACACTCCGCGATATCAGCAGGCACCTTCATAACCTTTTGATCGATCATCCGCTTCACTGCGATGACATGATCCACTCTGTTCTTTCTGGTATAACGGACGACACGCTGCGGTGATGTATTTGGCTGTGCAGAAATGACAAAGGTTCCATAACCGCGCTTTTTATGAACCAATCCATCATTGGCAAGCATTTCCATCGCCTTTCTGGCTGTCGCCCGTGATACCTTATAAGTTTTCATCAGTTCACTCTCTGCCGGTATAAGAGAGCCCACCTGATACCTTCCGCTGATAATATCCTGAAACAGAATGTTATACAGCTGATAATACAGCTGCTGTCTGCCGCTGAAATCCAATGCACCCATAATCAAAGCCTCCTTACTGCCCTCTTAATCCATCCATTCTCCACCGGTAAGATTGATGGATTGTCCTGTCAGATATCCGGAATTATCCGTTAACAGGAATACCGCTGCATTGATAACATCCTGTAAATCCACCAGACGGTGCATAGGAATATTCTTCTTGAAGTACGGCATAACCTCTTCCGGATCGATATTCTTTTTCTGTGCATATTCATATTTCAGCTTTTCCCACATTTCTGTATATACGATACCAGGGCAAATGGAATTTACACGAATATTCTGGTCTGCGAATTCCTTTGCAATGGATTGCGTCAGCCCCTGTACACCAAATTTGCTGGCACAGTAAATCGTCTGCCATGCGCTTGCCTTTTTACCGGAAAGAGAAGACATATTCAGAATGGTTCCTCCTTTGTGCTTCAGCATTTTTTCTATTGCGACCTGACAGCATAAGAAGGTTGCTTTCAGATTGACATTGATGGTCAGATCCCACAGCTCCTCACTGCTTTTTAAAAACGGTACCATTTTGCTCACGCCTGCGGAGTTGATCCAGGAGGTGATATTTCCAAGCTCCTGTTCTACCTCATCTGCAGCTTTTTGTACTGCCTGCTTGTCTGTAACATCTGTTTTTTTATAAACGGCTTTTCCGTTTGCGTTTTGAATGCTCTCTGCGACTGCCATACCTCTTGCTTCATCCAGATCAAGAATGGCAATGCCGGCACCTCTTGCCGCAAAGTCCTTCGCCATGGCAGCTCCCATACCACTGCCTGCTCCCGTAATGACAATTACTTTTCCATCCATACGTTCCGTATTCATATCTATCCACCATCACTCTCTTTTATTTCAAATATTCCTGCACACTCACCGGTTTATCCTGCGGCATTACCTGAATGAAGACATTGACATTCTTCTTTAGCAGTGCAGAAAACGCCTCATTTTCTTTTGGACTTGTTGAGATATTCTTATACAATACACTTCGATCAGACCTGGCACCCATGCCTCCGACATCCACCTCGTCGATAGCGATTCCATGATCCACCAGATAATTCAAGGCTTCCGGCCCCTTTACCAGCAAAATGGTTGGCGCATCCAGACCCTGTTCAAAAAACTGCACGCCTTCTTCCTTAGTGAAAATACCGATTGCGATTTCTTCCGGTATTGCCATCTCTAGCACCTCAATCATATACTCATCATTCGCTGTACCATCATCCACGATGACAACCTGATCCGCTTTTTTATTTTTGATCCAGGCAGTCATCACCTGTCCGTGAATCAGGCGGTCATCAATTCTTGTTAATACTAAGTTTTGCACGTTGTTTTTTCTCTCCTTTCTTGAATACCGTTGCCTTTACGCCAACCGTACTCGATATGCCTGCTTTCTCTGCAAGCTCCTCCAGCGTTGTCTCCTCACTGCGCTCCAATGCCAGCGTAAGCAGCATCGGCATATTCATACCGGAAACAAGCCCGAGTTTAAAGTCCTTTGAAAGATATGCGGCACTCTGGAAAGGTGTACCACCTGCAATATCAGACAGAATGATGGTTCCTGAGCCGCTGTTATCGCTGCTTTCTCTTAAAACTGCAGCAAGCTTTTCACGATAGGCTTCCGGAGCTTCTCCCGGAATGAGGGGAACTGCCCTCACTCCGTAATCTCCACCTGCAATCATTTGCAGGCTGGCAAGCAAGCCTTCACAGAAGGCGCCGTGACTGATCAAAATGATATTTACCATAGCTGTCCTCTTTTACTTTCTATCCTACATATCCCAGGATACCGGTATAGTAGCCTGCGATACCTACCAGGAATATTGCGATAATGATCCATACTGTATTGATTTTCTTTTTCAGCATCCACCATACAAGCAATGTGATTCCCAGTGGAATCAAGCCGGGAGCAAGAGAATCCAATACGCTTTGAATAGCAGTTGTACCCTCACCAACCTTAATAGCAAGCGGTGTGTTTACAGTTACTCTGGTAGCAGCCATAGAGCCGACAACCATCAGACCTACGATACTGAAGGAATTGATAATGCGGTCAATCGTACCATTCTTTAGAATTTTCAATAACGATGTTTTTCCTTGCTTATAACCGGTCATGAACATGAAATAACCACAGCCGAAGATCAGAATTTCAAAGATTGCGAAGGACAGAATTGGTCCCAAATAGCTTCCATCCAGTGCCATGGAGCAGCCGATACCAAACAGAATCGGGAATAAAATTCCCTGCATGACCGTATCACCGATTCCGGCAACAGGCCCCATCAGTCCAGTACGTACAGCATTGATATCCTTTTCTGTAATATTTTCACCATTTGCATGTGCTTCCTCCATGGAGCAGGCAATACCATTGATGATTGGCCCTACGGTGAATACTTCAGAATTATAGAACACCATATATTTTCTTAGCTCTTTTACCCGTTCCTCATTTGTATCATACAATTCACGAATCGGTGTCAGCATCAGATTCGCAGCACCCAGTGCCTGTAAACGCTCATAGTTGTAGCAGGCTTCGGTACTTGTTGTCCATAACCATGTCTTAACCAGTGTTTTCTTAGAAAGCTTCTTTGTATATTCCGGTAATTCCACAGAATGAGCAGATGTATCCTCTACCGGCTTGGAAACCTCGATTGTTTCTGCCTTCTTGTTCAGGGAAAGGCGTTTTACCTTCTTTGTTTCTGTCTGCTTCTGTGCAGTGTTGCTATTGAGATACATAACAAGTGCAATGATCGCGGAGAAGATTGATATTGCAGTCAGTCCCAGCCCGGAATATACCGTCAGGAAGAAGCCGCCAAAGAACCATGGAATCAGCTTTTTCTTACCAAGGTAGTTTAACAGCATTGCGATACCTAAGGCTGGCATAATACCGCCGACAACCTGCAATGCACTGATGACGCTTTCCGGTACAGCATTGATCAGATCCGTAGCCCAGCCGCTGCCGGATACCACAAGAAGGAAGGCAGGAATACCATACAGGACAAGTGCCATACAGAAGGAAGGCACGAAGTTCATAAAACGTACACCGCGCAGATTTCCTTTATCCAGCAGCTTGTCAGCCTGATGAATCCATGCGGCATTAACGGTCATATAAACCTGATTTAATAATAAACCAAACATACTGAACGGAATAGCAAAGGTAACTGCCATCGTTGGATCAGCACCGGATAAAATTGTCATCGCTGTACCGAAGATACCGGCTACGATGGTATTGCTTGGCATGGTTCCTCCAGCGGAAATCCATCCCAGATAAATCAACTGAATGTTGGCCCCCGCCAGCATACCTGTCATCGGATCCCCCATGAACAGACCAACCAGAGTACCTGTGGTCAATGGATAAACAAGACATTTTGTGACAGGGCCGAAGAACCACCACTGCCCCATTGTGGCTAATAATGCAACTAAAATTGCTGATAACACCATAACTATTTCCTCCTGTTAGTGCTCACCGCTTACGGAAACCAAGACCTTCCCTTTTTTCGCATAACGCAGGGTCTTTAATTCCTCTCCCATTTCCTCTAACGTAAGCCTTGCACTTATTATTTTATTTGTATTGATCTGTCCGCTTTCCAGCAGATGCACGGCACGCTCACTGCACAGCGGATTCAAATATGACGTATAAATACTGAGCTCCTTTGTATAGGCCTCAAACTGATTAAAGCTGATTGGCTGCTTTGGATCACCCAGACCAAACAGCAGCACCTTCGCATGCTTCCCCGCAATGCGGATCGCCTGTTCCATCGTGGACTTCAAGCCGATACATTCGATAACATAATCAATGTTTTCCTGTTTTGCAACATCCTCAATTTCCTGATCACTGAGGGCCATTGTGGCGCCCAGCTGAAGAGCAAGCTTTCGTTTTTCTGCCTCCCGTTCGATCACGATAATCTTTGCAGCGCCTGTTAATCGAATCAGCTGCAGCATCAGGGAACCGATTGCTCCCATACCATACATGGCAACTGTCTTTCCGCTTTGTACCTGAATCAAATCCATTCCGTGGATTGCACAGGATAGCGGTTCTGTAAAGGCTGCCGCTTCCAGATCCAGCGTATCTGCAATATGGTACACATTCTTTTCCGGCGGATATACATACTGTGCAAATCCCTTGGCTACACCATGGCGCTCCAGGCAAAAGTTTGGCAGCCCCTGCTGGCACCAGATGCATTTACCACATCCCCAGCTCGGTTCACAGGCAACGCGGTCACCTGGTTGAAAATATTTACAATCCGGTCCTACCTCTGTCACGATACCGGAGCACTCATGTCCTAATATAATCGGCGGTACAACAACACTTGCGCCGTTTTTCCCCTGAAACTTATGAATATCCGTTCCGCATAACCCACACCATGCGACACGTATTTTCACTTCATCCGCTTCCGGCTTACGGTCGGGAATATCGCGTACCTCGTAGCCATAATCCCCGATATAATATCCTGCTTTCATAAGCTATCTTCCATCCTCAATATTTTTAAACAAATGAATCTTGCGCTCAACGATTTCTGTTATCGTATCCAGACACGGTACTACATTGTCACGGTTGGATATGTTTTCACGATGCTCGTCATAGCATTCCTTTGATTTGCGATTCCAGCCTACCAGCAGCTCGGTTCCGACATTGAATTTACGGATTCCCAAATCAATGACGCGCTTCACATCCTCCTCCTTGACTCCAGTTCCACCATGAATAACAAGAGGTATATCAACCACCTCCTGCAGCTCCTTCAGCCGTTCAAAATTGATATTTGTTTTCGATTTGTACTGGCCGTGGTTCGTCCCGATGGCCACCGCCAATGCATCAATTCCTGTCTGCTTTACAAATTCAACAGCATCTGCAGGATCTGTATAACGGACATCCTCCTGGCTCACGGCGATACCGTCCTCAGTTCCTCCCACTGTACCAAGCTCTGCCTCAACGCTGACATTATGTGCTCTGGCATAATCGACTACCCGCTTTGTACCGAGGATGTTTTCCTTCAGCGTAAGTGAGGAGCCGTCAAACATAACGGAGCTGTATCCGGCATCAATTGCCTTGCGTATCTCATCATAGTCTTTAGCATGATCCAGATGGAGAACGACATTCACTCCGTATTCCTCTGCCATGGAGCGGCAGACAGCAACCAGATTTCTGTGACCCACATAATTTGCGGTTCCACAGCTTGTCTGGATAATGACCGGTGTTTTTTGCTTTACGGCTGCTTTGATAATGGCTGGCAGCATCTCCAGGTTATGCGTATTAAACGCACCTACCGCCATATTCAACGCATCTGCCTCCTGCAGTACCTCTTTTAAAGTTGTATACATAATTTCCTCCTTTAATAACCCGTTTCGTAAAAAGTAGAACTTGCATTCCTCCTTTTTGTGGAAATCAGCCGCATCTCAGCGTTAACTTTCTGAAATGTCCGAATATCATAATATCAAAATATACGTACGTTTTGATTTACAAGCACATTATACTTGATTATATAAAAAATACAGCGCTTTCACGCTGAAAACACATTCTGAAATTTTGAAAAATAGTAAAATTCATGAATGTCCATTCATGGTACAATGAAAGAGAAAAAACACGAGGAGGTAAGTATATGTTTATACAAATTGATAAAGGTATATATGAAAAGCTGTCTGAAGCGGAAAAAGGTGTCATACAGTTTTTAAATCAGAATGAAGAAAAGATTCCCTATATGAGTATTACCAATATTGCAGAGAAAACCTTCACATCACAATCCACTGTTTCCCGCGCTATTCAGAAATGCGGCTATCAGGGAATCTCCCAGCTGCGCTATGCCATCTCACAGCAGGAGCAGATGAAGGAGCATCATGAGTCCAGCTATGGCGTGAACAATATACTCGCAAAATCCTATCGCGAAAGCACGAAAACCATTGATAATATCAGTCCGGTAGCGATGCTGCAGACTATTGAATACATACGGAAGGCAAAGCGTATTTTCATATTCTCCAGAGGCTTTACCGCATTGATTGCCGAGGAATTTCAGATGTATCTGCAGCTGCTGGGATATAACGCCATTATCGTTAAGGATGTAAAATGGATGGAGAATACGGAGCGCATTGTCACAAAAGACGACATTGCTTTTATATTATCCATCCGCAACTCCACACCGGAGCTTGCAAGAAGTGCAAGAGCTGCCAGAATGAAGGGGGCAAAGGTAATCACCTGCTGCTGTAAATCCCCTTGTGAGCTGGAGAAGTTTTCCGATATCACGATATACGGCCACTCCGAACAGATTATGAAGGTCAGCGGTATGACAGTGTATTCGCGGATACCCCTATTGATTATTACAAGGACTATCATTGAATATATCGGTCAGTAAATACCAGATTACCGTCCTTATTCTCATTACACTATCACAGTAGTTTATTACAATATGTATTACAAACAGGAATATTCAAAATCATATAACAGATAAGCAGGAGCTTTGCACTCACCCTTTAAACAAACCGCAACGAGCAGACCAACCGTCTGCTCTTTCCTGTTCAATAACCTCATTAAATTTTTAATACCGGCGCTTATTTCATAAAAACCACCTGCAATCCATCTTCCGAGATAGACTATATATAACTGCAATAGCTGAACATATGCCTTTATAAGCAAAACTAATATATACAGAAAACGGATACCTGTATCCGATCATGGTATCCGTTGTGAATCATATTCATACTGCAGTGAGATACAGCTTTATTTTTTCCGTCTGCCGGCACCTCCGCCATTTGTGGAGCCACCCTGTCCGCGGTTTGGCGCAGGAGATGGGTTGGAGCTGGAAGGCCGTGATGTTGAGGTTGTACGGCGTTCCTGATAACGGCTTTCATGATAGCGGTCATCCCTGTCATGATAGTGCTCATCATGGTGATGGTGATCGTCGTGATGATGGTGATGATAGAGGTGACGGTGATGGTAATATCTTGGATCATTATAGAATAAAGGATCATTATAATATCTTGGATCATTATAATAACGCTCATCCGTAAAATAATAATCATCATACCGTCTTGTACGTTCTCTCGGTTCTCTTACGATTCTAGGCTCTTTCGGCTGTCTTGGCTGTTTTGGATGCTTTTTGCGATAACTCTTATAACCAAAGATACCGCCGCCAATAACCAAAATTACGATAACAGCATCAAATATACTTACATCATTTTCTTCCGTAGCCGTTGTAGCGGCAGTTGTTGTACTGCCCTTTTCTTCTTCCTTATTACTTTTTACCTTAGGTACTACGCTGGTTATCTTCTTTTCAAGTACATCAACCGTTTTGGTTACCCCGGTACTGTAATCCTTCTTAGCGAAATCCGCTTCCAGATTTTCATTCAGCAAATCACCAAGCATATCGGAAGGCAGGAGCTTTTCCAACCCTTTTCCCTGTGTAATCCAGTAATCGTCCTCACGCTTTGCAAGCACCAGCAGTATTCCCCGATTTGTTTTATCAGAACCAATCCCCCATGCATTAAATACATCATGCGCATAGGTTTCCAGTTCTTCACCATTCAAATCCTCAACGGTAACTACAACAAGCTGAACGTCATAATCTCTGTAAAGCTTATTATTTATCGAAATAATATGATCCTTCGCTGCCGTATCTAACATACCGGCATAATCGTTTACATAAAAATCCTCAGTTGGATCAGGTACATCAGCTGCCGCTATGTGCAATGCAGTAAAGCACAGCATGCAAAGACAGCCCAGCAGCATTGCGGCACGTTTCATTTTTTTCATATGTTCTCCTTCCTGCTTTATCCCTCCATATGGATACTACCTATAGAGGTAAGCTACGATAATTTCATATTTTTAGCTTGTTTCATCCTGCACTTTTTGCAAATACCAGCGCTTCTTTAAACCCGAATATTGAGCAGAAAAGCGATGCAGGAAATTTCTTCATTTCTGAATTATATTCCTTCGCTTTTTGATTATAGTCTAAATGGGTGAGGGAAGCTGCCGCGGATAAAAACATCGTATGATCTCTTTCTAAATATGAGGCATCCTCTTTCTTCAGCGCCTGCTGCTTCAGGCTTGTATACAGCTTATCTTCCATGTCATTTAGCTGCAAAACCGCTTCTGCTGTTATAGTATTCTTTAACTGGCTGTAAAGAGATTTTTCATTTTTTGTCTGAATACCGTACTGATCTGCAGTTTTTATAAGATAATCAAACCGGACAAGCATCGTATCCAGATATTGTTTTGGGGCATCCTCCCCTTCTGAAAAAGCCTTTTGCAGTTTGTGGTATTCCACAGAGGTACCTCGCCAGCCTCCTATCAGAATTGCCGCCAGGACACAGATTATCATCACACATACAGCAGTATTTCTATTCTTCAATACCTTCATCAGGAACCCTTCGCATTCAGTAATCTGTCTTTCAGATCATGCTCCAGCTTGGCCAGCTCAATCTCTGCCGCTGCCCGTTTTTCTCTGCCCTCATCCTGAATACGTGTGACCTCATCCAGCGTTTCAATAAGCGACTGATTGGTTTTCTGCAGGGTTTCCAGATCGACGATGCCGCGTTCGGATTCCTTTGCTGTCTCAATGGTACTCATTTTCAGAGCCTCCGCATTTTTTGTAAGCAGCTCATTCGTCATATCCGTTACACTCCGCTGAGCTTCCATCGCCTGTCTGGTATGCTCTGCCCCCATGGCAAGCACCATCTGGCTTTTCCATAACGGAATCGTATTATTTAAGGTACTCTCAATCTTCTCGCTCATGAGAAGATCGTTATTCTGAATCATACGGATTTGCGGTGCACTCTGCAAGGATACCATTCTGGTAAGCTCTAAATCATGCAGGCGCTTTTCAAAGCGGGCGATGAAGGATGCATAATCACTGACCTTCTGTGCCTCCTGCGGATCACCGCTGGCTTCGGCCTCAGCTTTCATATGCGGATAGATTTCATTTTTCGCTTCTTCCAGCTTGATTTTTCCTGCAAGAATATACATGGTCAATTCCTTATAGTAATCTTCATTCAGCTTATACAGATCATCCATCGTGTGAATGTCCTTCAACAGCTGCATCTGATGCTGCTCCAGAACATTGCAGATTTTATCTACATTCACCTCAGCCCTATCGTAGGCAGCTTTTATGGCCGTCAGCTTATTTCCCTGTTTCTTAAAAAACTTCATCAGACCCTTTTCTTCATGGTCAATGTCAAAGCCCTTCAGCTCCACCACAAGGTCTGTAATTGCTCTTCCGGCATCTCCAAAATCCTTGGTACGCACCTTTTCCAGTGTACCCTCACTAAATGCCGCAACCTTTTCCTGTGCCTTTGCCCCATAGCGCAAAATGACAGAAGTCTGTGTCAGATCGATTTGCTGGGAAAACTGCTTTACTGTCTCCTGCTCCTGTTCACTCAGCTTTGATAACTCATCACTATATGCCTGGACAAGCTCCGTTTTTTTCTCTTTCTCAGGCATCTCCAGTATCAGCTCCGGTATATGCTCACTCATCTTTATGACCTCCTTCAGGTTTTATAACCATTTGTTCGATAACTGCCAGCTCTGTATCCAATTCCCTGATTTTATCTTCAAATAAACCCGCATACTGATCCTCAAACAGCTTCACAAACTGCATAATCTGCTGTTCCACCTTATCCATACTGCTTTGAAAGGCAGAGATATTCTTATGTTCATTTTCCAGTTCGTCATATGCTTTTAAAATCTCCAGCAGTGAGGGATAGGAAATATTAACAAACTTCCGCATTCTTCTGCTTTTTTGCGGATCCTTCACAAGGACATTGCGAATATCATCCGATACCTCCAGAATATGCTGAATATTTTTCTGCAACTCTGCTTTTTCAAGCTGCGGCAGGAAATCATTCAGCTGTTTCATATAAGTCTCCATATCCTGCAATATCATATTACAATATTCATCCATACTGTGCAGGTCACTGATCTGAGCTTCTTCAATCTCCTCTGCCGGCAGAAATTTTCTGCACAGCAAATATACAACGGCTGCACATAACAAGCAGATACCATAATCCAGCCAGCGATAGAAAGGGAATATAATGGCATAGATTAAAACAAACACACCGGTTATATAATATGAAAACGGTGATGGCAGTCTTTTGATTTTTTTCTCCACATACGCACCTTCTTTTTTTCTATTCTAATCATAGCAGAAATCTGATGTAATTACTATATGTAAACACTTCCATTTAGACTTGTAATTTCTAAAAGCTGTTTTAAAACAGAAACTGAAAAACTGTATAATATCATATGAATTTAAAGATTCAGAATAAGAAAATGATATGCTTTTTCCATTTTAAAAGTATACATAAGCAGGAATTATCATATTTTTCCCACCATCTTTAATAATCTGGTAAATTTTCTCAGCTGCTTGTCACTGTGTGAGATAGCAGATGTTTTTTAATATCAGCATTTTATATACCATTAACATATTATGAATCAGTTTATCAGCAAAGGGCTTAAAACATAAAAGCACAGCTACCTATCACGGATACTGTGCTTATGCGTATGCAGCATATTCATTTTGTTATAGCATTTCACATTTGTTTTGTATGCGGTTATTTTTTCAATATCCGCTGCAGGCTGTTCACATCCAGCAGCAAATTGACGGTTTCAAATTTACCCTTATAGCATACGGCCCAGTTATTAAAGACGCAGGGTAGCTCTTTTGCCTTTTCCAGCGTATCTACGCAATGAAAGGTTACAGGAACAGCCTTTTCTTCACAATACTGTTTTATGATATCTATATTTTTTAAAACATAGGGACATTGCATATCATAGTAAATTGTCAGCTCCTGATTTTCTATGTGCTGCTCCTTTACAGATGCGGCAAAGCCCGGCAGCGTACCATCAAAGGAAAGCGCCAGCAGCTCATAGCCGCTGTCAGTTTCATCCACCTTCTGAAAGCCGAATTGCTTTGCGAAGGTCTGGTCTGTAAGCCATGCCTTCTGTTTTTTCGCTCCAAGCAGACAGATGCCGGATTTTCCCTTTGCTTTGGCATCAGCAATGCAGTATTCCATCAGCTTTTTTCCATAGCCCTTCCCCTTCCATTCGCCAGATACCCATAAACAGTAAATGTAATAATAATTATGCCCGGTTACAGGAACCCAGGCTGTTTCCAAGGGTGCATATTCAATAAATACCGTTCCCTTAACCTGCAGCTTTCTAAAAACATGACCTTCCTTTAAACGCTTGGAAAGCCAGTCCTTCTTTGCAGTAATTCCTGCATGGGGCTTTCTGCTTCGTATGATGCAGCATACGTGCTCTTCTTCAAGATTTTCTTCCGTAAGATTGATAAATTCATCCATCAGTATGTCCTCTTTGCTTTCTTTTTCATATTATACTACAGCTACAAAGGATTTCTCAGTCAAAATTCTTGCCTTTGTAAAAATTCTCATTATGAAGCTTATGGGCTGTTATACGAAATTTCACACAGCCATCCGGACATACGATATCCTTGCAATATGGTGTTCTACCTCCGATATAGGTTAAATCACCGCCACTTCTGACGGCTTCCATGATAGGGAATAGTACCATCATAACCTTGGAGCATATTCCCTGTCCATATTCATTTACAGGACAGCCATAGGTGCAGGTATAGCTGTCACTGATTTCCTCACCATTTCTGCAATAGCGTTCTGTCTGTGTGCCTCGCAAAAAGCCGATGACTTCTATTTTCCATTCGTATTCCTCTGTATACCATTTTTTCATGATATCCTCCTGAATTATTAAGGTTCCTCATTTCCATATACCATTAGTTTAATATGTATTCTCCAATTTTCTTGATTTCACTTGCTGTTATTTGCTTCTACATTCAGCATTACATTTCCATATATACTATTATTGTCTATCATTTATGAAAGCCCTATTAGCAAATGGCAATCAACTTGCAGAGAATATATACCATTATGATTTTTACTATACCTAACGTTTGCCAATCATAAATCTTAATGTGAAAGCCCCTTATAACGTATATAAATCCAGTTTTATAAAACGACTTTCACTTTAAAAATAGATATGATATATACTGAAAATATATGAAAAAAACAGAACTTTATCCATAATAGAAACAGTCCTGTTTTTATTTGTATTTCTTAGAATAACTTTGGGTTTTCATATCTAATAGCTGCTATATAACTGCACAGCTCTGTATTTATGGATTAGGATGAATGTAAGGCAAGGATTATACAGAGCCATGCAGGGTATTAGTCATTCAGTTCCGGCACAATCAGAATCTTATAAAAGAACTCCTTCTTCTCTGCCATTAAATCCACTGCTTCTCTTGTTTTCGATAACGGGAACCGGTGCGATATAATCGCCTCTGTCTGAATAATCCCTTTATCCAATGCATCCAGGGAAATATCCCATGCATTATGCGGGAATCGTTTAAATTCAAAGCTCCACGTTCCTTTGATGGTCAGCTGTTTACGCAAAATGGCTTCATACGTACTAACACTGACTGTCAAATCCTTTACTGGTCTGCCAACGGGCCCAAACCGCCCGTTCTGCTTCAGCAAAGTCATGGACTGATTAAATACAGCAGGTGCCCCGCTTGCTTCAAATACTACATCACAGCCTGCGCCTGCAGTTGCTTTCTCCACTGCTTTTCGCACCTCATCAATCGATCCGCAGATTGCATCCTTCAAACCAAGCCGCTTTGCAATTTCAACCTTTTTCGGGTCAAGGTCAACAGCAAACACATGCGCTGCCCCGAATGCCTTTGCCCACTGGGCCACAAAGATTCCGATTGCCCCCAGACCAAAGACAACCACATCATCACCAAAATTTACACCGGTATTGGATACCACATGCAATGCTACACTGATCGGCTCCAGAAATGCTGCAGCCTCCGGCTTCACATGCTCCGGTATAAGTACCAGATTCTCCTCAGGAACCTTTACATATTCCGCAAAGCCTCCATCACTTCGTGAGCCCAGGAAATCATAATCCTCACACTGTGCAAAATCTCCAACCTCACAGGATTTACAGGCTCTGCATGGAATTAGTGGAATAACCGCCACTTTTTTATGCAAGAGACTGCGATCTGCCTGACTGCCAAGCTCGACAACCTCTCCTCCGAACTCGTGTCCGCAAATCGTAGGGAAATGATAGGTCCCCTGTGTCAGAATCCTCGGGATATCGGAACCGCAGACTCCACAGGCGGAAACCTTGACCAGAACATCCCGTTCTCCAAGTACAGGAACAGGTACGTCTTCTACACGGAGATCATTGATACCGTGCAGAACCGCTGCTTTCATTTTTCTTTCCATAGATCTTCCTTTCTATTCCAGGTTCGCATGCTTCTTCCATAAAGCATGCAAATCCGTGATTTGCTTCTTATCTACAATCAGCAACGCCACCATATCTGCCAGCAGCAGCAGACTCTGCTCAAACAGACTGCTCATAACCTGCAAAGATTTTATTTCATCCTGCAGCTGCAGCTTTGTACTGCAGGGAATGCGGACAAATATATCCTCATACGGCGTCATGGAGCTGGATGCATTGCTTCCGATATGCGCTATTTTTGCATGATATCTCTTTGCTATTTTTACGATTGCCAGCGGTACCGCACTTTCCCCGGAGCCGCTTCCGACAATCAGTAAATCATGTTCTGTTATTGCAGGTTCATCTATTGCTCCGACATAGGTCGCTTCAATGCCCAGATGATTTAACCGTTTCACAAATGCCTGCAGCATAAGAAGAACACGGCCTACCCCGACAACAAATACTGTTTCTGCTTCACATATGGCAGCAGCTAACGCTAACACATCTTCTTCCTTTACATTTTGGAATACGGTCTGAAGCTCCTGCAGCACCGTATCCTTTACCTCTGTATACCTCATTGCTCTTCACCTTCTTCAAACAATGCATAGAAAGCGGCCGCATAACGATTTACATCCGTTTTAATCTGAACGGCAAACTGTGATATGGAAAAAGCAAACAATCCAAGCAGAAAGGTAAGATCCCTGGCTCTGGGATCGTCCTTGTTGATAAATTCATTCATTTTCATATCCAGTGCCGCAATCTGTTTCCGATATGCCAAAACATAGCTCTGCCCTGTCAGCTTCCGCTTCTTTCCGAAGATTTCTTCCTCATGATTTTGGATAAATGCCGCAAAATCAATATGCCGCTGTGCCTTCCTCATACATCCAGCGCAGCACTGTACATCGCCTTGCAGATTGTGATATTACGTTCATGGATATCATCAAACAGCTGCTTTAAATCATCCAGACCTGCACGATGCGTAATCAGATCGGAAACCTTTAGCTTTCCATCCTCTATCATTTTTACGGTATATTCCCATTCATTGATCGGCGTCTGTGCATAATAGGAATTCCATACACCGTGCATTTCCAGCTCCTTACGCAGAAGCAGTGAATGTATATTCAGCTGAATAGTCGTATCTGCATGCGGATTTCCAAGCCAGACAATCGTTCCACCGACTCTGACGATTTCTATGGCATCATTGATTCCCGCAGAACAGCCGGTTCCCTCAATGACGACATCCACACCGCGCCCATCCGTCATGGCATGGATACGCTCCTTCAGATTTTCTTTTTTTGAATTGATAACAGTAAAGCCGCGTTCTTCTGCAAAGCTCTGCTTGGTATCATCGATATCCGTCAGAATCACCTGTTTTACACCAAACAGCTCAGCCCAGCGCGCAGTCATAATTCCAATTGGCCCGGCCCCTAAAATTGCCACGGTCTGTCCTGCGGTTACATTCCCTCTGCGCAGGGCATGCTGGGCAACACATGCCGGCTCGCACATACTCAACGCCTCTAGATCGATATCCTTATTTTGCGCCAGCACCAGATGCCAGCGGGACGGTATAAGACAATACTCGGCAAAGCCTCCGTTACTGCGTGATCCCAGATAATCATAATGCTCACACTGACAGAACTGGCCAACCTCGCATGGCTCGCACTCCCGGCATGGAATCAATGGAAATATTGCAGCCCTTCTGCCAATCAGCGCTTCATCCTTCGGATTCCCTACAGCGCATACGGTTCCACTAAATTCATGACCGATCACAACCGGATATACCCTGGTACCCAGCTGATACACTCTCGGGATATCAGAGCCGCAAATTCCACATGCACCAATCTTTACAAGGATTTCATCACCCTTTGGTACAGGTGTTTCAATCTCCTCCAGACGGAAGTCATTGATGGCATGCAATCTCATTACTTTCATTCGATATTCCTCTTTTCCTTATCTATCTTCCCTTATTTTGCAAGAATGTTATTTAATTCAAAACGCTTTTCACTTGGAATGATCTGAATTGCCACATCGATACCACGATCCAGAAAATCCTTGATACATTGGCGTTCCTCATCCGTAGCGGATACATTTTTATATACGGTTGTTCTTCCTGCCTTCATTCCCATACCGCCGATATTCACAGCCTTGATATCAATGCCATTCTCTACCAGCTTTTTCAGACTCAGCGGCGATTTTGCCAATACAAAGCTTGGAACATCCAAACCACCCTGCAGCTTTTGCAATGCCTCATCCTCTGTAAGTGCAATGACCTTGATTCCACTTGGTGCTGCATTTTGTAACACAAACAGCATGAAATCATCCTTGGCAACCTTATTGTCAACAACAATGATCTGCTTTGCCGGCAGTGTTTTCATCCAGGCTGTCATGACCTGTCCATGTATCAAACGGTCATCAATACGAACCAGTAATAAATTTTCCATATGAATTGCTCCTTTTTTATTTTCTGTTATAACAGATGGTGCCAATGCTTTCCTTTGCCTCAGATTCTGCCATGGCAGCAAGCTCCTCTAATGTGGAATCCTCATTTCTGCCAAGTGTCAGCGTAAGCAGCATCGGAAGATTCGCCCCTACGACTATGATGATATGCTTTTCTCTCGATAGCATAAGAGAGCGGTTAAACGGTGTTCCTCCGCGAAGGTCAATGAGTACAAGAACACCATCCCCGTCATCTGCATCCTCAATCGCTGTTTTCAGCCGTTCTCCGTATGCATCCGGATCCTCTCCCGGCTGCAATGCGACAGTTGTACACTGTGTAATGGTGCCGGCAATCATTTCCGTACTGCTTTTTAATCCTTCACAAAATACCCCGTGGCTTGCGATTACAAAACCGACCATGTTGTTACCTCTCTTTTATTGTTTTAGTGCCTGAACATATGCATGATACATTTCCTCAAATGTATCCAGGCCCTTGATAATACTGGATGTTCCCACGACGAATGCATTGGCTCCTGCATCCCTCATGATTCTGCTGTTTTCCAGGGTTGTATTTCCATCCACAACAATATCTATAGCTTTTCCGTATGCATCCAGAAGTGTTCGCACTCTTTTTATTTTCTGTGGTGCATCCGGTACCATTTTCTGTCCGGCAAAGCCCGGATTTACTGTCATAAGCGTGACATAATCTATCAGGTCAATGCATTCCTCAAGATAGGTAAGCGGTGTCCCGGGATTCAGCACAAGTCCGGCTTTACAGCCCTTGTCACGAATCGTCTGCAGCAGCTTATATGGCTGTGCCGTGGTTTCGGGATGAAAGCTGATACGGTCACCTGGCTGAATATCATAATATTCCATATACTCCTCCGGGCGATACGACATGATATGAATATCCACAGGCAGCTTGCATAACCGCTTGATATCCTTATAAATTGGCGTTCCCAGCATGACGTTTTTCACATAGGTACCATCCATGATATCGAAGTGAATAGAATCCAGCTGCACCTTTTCAAACAGCTCTAAATACGGTTTATATTCCTCTATCCTGCAGCACATGATCGAGGGTGATATTTTTATATCCATAAACGATTTCCTTTCTTACAATATAGAAGCGTGCAATACAAAAGCATGTGACTGCAATGTATTGCACGTAAGCACTTCATCAGGCTGCTACACTCAGCAGTCCCAGCAGAGATGCCGCAATACCGATTACGAAAATGACGCCGATAATCAGTGTCGGATTAATTTTCTTCTTCACCATCCACCATACAAATAATGCAATGATCAAAGGAATGGCACCGGGCAGCAGCTGGTTAAAGATATCCTGTACGACAATTTTAACCTCTCCTACCTGAAACTTCGCCGGACATACAACATTGATTCTTGAATACGCCATATTTCCAACGACAGTTAGACCGATAATTGAGAAGGCTTCTGTAATCTTATTCAATGTACCGCTCTGCAGCAGCTTAAAGATAGCTTGTTTTCCCTGTTTGTAGCCCAGCATGAAGCAGGTATAGCCGCAGCCGATCATCAATACCTTATAAACGATTTCAAACAGAATCGGCCCTGCGAAATTTCCATCCAAAGCCAGACTACAGCAGATACCGGCAAGGATTGGATAAACAACCGCCTGGGATACCGTATCACCAATTCCAGCCATTGGTCCCATCAGACCGGTACGAAGTGCATTGATATCCTCTCCGCTGATTTCCGCACCATTTGCTTTCTGTTCTTCCATGGATACGGTGATACCATGGATAACTGTGCCAATCCAGGACGGCTCTGTATTAAAGAATTCCATATAGGTCTTTAATGCTTCCACCTGCTCCTCCTTGGTATCATACAGCTTTCTGACAACGGTTATCATCATGTTTGTATTACCAAGGGCCTGCAGACGTTCATAGTTGTAGCAGGTTTCACTGGAATAAACCAGTGCCCATGCCTTGACAAGATCCTTCTTGCTCAGCTCTTTTTTATTCATAACTGCGTTGCTCATGATTATGCTCCTCCTTCTTCACGATCTCTGCTAAAGAAGTACATGACTGCTGCGATTACGGCAGAGAATATAAACAGTGACATCGTATCCAGCTTCAGATATACTGTTGCGAAGAAACCAAAGAAGAAGAATGCAATCAGCTTTTTCTTTCCCAGATAGTTCAGCAGCATTGCAATACCAAGCGCCGGCATGATGGCACCTACCAGATTCAATGCGTCAACGAGCCACTGTGGAATCATAGCCAGTGTATCCTGCGCCCATTGTGCACCATATAAAATCATCAGCATAACCGGAATACCATACAGTACAAAGGACAGAATACCGGAAGGAAGGTAGTTCATCAAACGGACACCCTTCAGGTTACCATCCTCCAAATATTTATCCGCACGATGTACCCAGACAGAGTTTAAGGTCATGTAAGCCTGATTGATTAGAATACCAAGCAGTGATAAGGTTACGGCAAAGCTGACAGCCAGCTTCGGATCTGCACCGGATAACACCGTCAAAGCAGTACCATAAATACCAGCAACCATCAGGTTTCCAGGCATAGAGCCTCCTGCTGTGATCCAGCCAAGATAGGTCAGCTGGATATATGCAGCCGCCTGCATACCGAGAACAGGCTCTCCCATAATGACGCCGGTAAGGAAACCGGACCAGATTGGATATAACCATGTTCTTGTGATAAGATGTGAAAACCACCACTGACTGCCTGTAGCAAGCAGTGCTACTAAGATAGCTTTAATTAGCATGTGTAATGCCTCCCTTTCTCAAAAATGAGTGATAAACAGTAATCAACGGATGTCGTTTTCATCCGGTCCCCGTAGGTCCCCCGCCGGATACGTAAGATTCACCTGCCCTTCCTAGTTCTGACACATACAGCCAGAAACGAAAACGTTTACATCACGTTTACGCTTAGATTTTATCCTCCCTGTCTTCTCCTGGCAATGGATTTGGATTGGAAAGCTTTACCGTTTTTTGGCCTTGTTTAAAAAAATAATTTTGCAGTATATAAAATACATGATAAATAAAGGGCCTATGCAGGCTGCAAAGATTTTCAGTAGGTTTTCAGCATTCTTTTATCTAAATTCACTGGTAACGCAGAAACGTAGTTGCTATAATGGTAAAAAAGAAAGAAAGGGGTATCTATGATAATACAGATAAGTAAAGAGGTATACGATAATCTGTCTGATTCTGAACAGCAGGTAATCAAGTATTTGAATGAAAATGAAGCAAGCATTCCATTGATGTCTATCACAACGATTGCTGAGAAAACGTTTACTTCTCCGGCAACCGTATCGCGAACAATACAAAAGTGCGGCTTCCGCGGGATTTCCGAGCTTCGTTATAAAATCAGTAAGCAGGCGGAGCATACCGATGATTCCTATGTCGTCAATAAGGTTTTGAATAAATCCTACAAGGAATGTGTAAAAACCATTGATAATATCTGTATAACAAGCATTTTAAAAGTTATTGAATACATTAAGGAAGCTGATAAAATATTTATCTATGCAAGAGGCTTCAGTGCGCTTGTGGCGGACGAATTATGTATGCAATTACATCTTTTGGGGTATAATGCACAGGTTGTAAAGGATGTTGTCTGGATGGTGAAAACGGATAAGCTGGTAAATAACCGTGATCTGGTTATCATTTTATCTGTAATGAATACAACGCCGGAATTGGCGAGCAGTGCAAAAATGGCGAAGAAATCAGGGGCTAAGGTGGTTACCTGCTGCTGTAAGGAGGGCACTCCGCTGGAACGGTATTCGGATGTCAGTATTATCGGATATGCAGAAACGATTACCAGCAATAAAACCATCACGGTTATATCGAGAATTCCACTGTATATCATCATCCGTACGATTGTTGAATATTTAACGCTGTAAAGGCTAACGAATTTCTGATTAGCTACCATTCCCTGCACAAAAAGAGCCGGTAATGCGGAAATGATGATAGAACGTGAGCGATACAGAAAAGCAAATGCTCTGCGTTTTGCGTATTCCTGATTCAGTCACAAAATACTGTACAGACAGTGTACGATGAATCCTTTTCTGCTTTGCAGTGTACAGCTGTATGAGGGCTCTCAAAAGGATACGTTTTGATATATAAAGCATCTGATAACGCGTTCTGCTGGAAATTTTATCTGCCTTTGTGAATGGCAGATATTCAGGCACAAGATAACCCTTCCCTGGTGATCCTGTGCCTTTTGTTTTCATCTTTTTCTAATCAGCATAATACAAGATCTGTCTGCTTTCAGTTATATGAGAAAACCGCATGCAGTTTATAGCAGCTATGCTCCTGCTAATTTATTCTGTATTTCATGATTTATGCATACCCTCATTCATTTGATAAAGGCAGTGTTTATCCCTGTAATGGGAAAGCTTTTCACAGCCGCCGTAAATCCTGTATTATCTGAAAACAATTTCAACGCTCACAGTACTATACTGAAGATAGGAAAAGGAGGTTGTATATGAATAAAGAAATGCGTTGTGCTGTCTTTACTGACAAGAGAACTGTAGAGCTGCAGCAGTTTCCTGTGCCGGAGGTAGAGGATGATAAGATACTGGTCAGAATTGAAGCGTGTGGAATCTGCACATGGGAGCAGCGGGTATTTACAGGTAAGATTCATGCAGACTATCCACTGATCGGCGGGCATGAAGCAGCCGGACGAATTGCTGCGATAGGAAGGAATGTACATGGTGATTGGGAAATTGGACAGCCTGTTATCGTCGGTGTTACACTCCCCTGCCGTTCCTGTTATTTTTGTAAAATTCATGAGGAACAAAACTGCCAGAACTTTGATACCGGTCAGGTGCTCAGCGGGCAGCCATATCGGGGTACCGGCGGCTTTAGTGAGTATATGATGGCTGTTCCCTATAGTGTGTTTCCATACACCCGGGTTACTCCCGAGGAGGCCTGTATGTGTGAGCCGGTATCCTGTGTCGTTCACAGTATAGAAACATTAAATCCGCAGTTTGGCGATACCTGTGTTATCATTGGTGCCGGAATCATGGGGCTATTGCATACACAGCTTTGTGTAAAAAAAGGATGCGTCGTTATCGTGATAGATATGAACGAAGACCGTTTACAGCTTGCACAATCTATGGGAGCACATTATACAATCAATCCGCATAAGGAGCATGCGGAACAAAAAATTCAAAAAATCACACAGGGCAGAAAGGCACAGGCTGTATTTGATACCACTCCTGCAGCCAGTGTGGTAGAGGAAGCCGTACGCTATGTCGGCAATACAGGAAAGCTGATGATTTACAGCGGTATTTATCCAAACCAGCCCGTTACACTGGACGCTCACTGGATTCACAAGGGAAGTATACAGATACTTGGCACCGCCAATTCCAATGACCGTGATTTCATGCGTGCAGCAACGATGATTTCCGAGGGTATATTAGACGTAAAGCCATTTATCAGCGGTGTTTACACAGTAGAGGATGCTCAGCTTGCATTGGAATCCTCCTGTCAGGGAAATACCTTCCGCAATATCATCACCTTCACAAAGCAACCATAAGAGGAGAAAACATTATGCTCGTAACTACAAAAGAACTGCTCTGCGTGGCGAACGCAGAAAACAAGGCAATCGGTGCCTTTAACATTACCGGACTGGAAACCCTACAGGCTGTACTACAGGCTGCAGAAAGCAGAAAGGAGCCTGTCATTTTACAATTTGCACAGGTACATGAGGAAGAACACATTATGAGTCTGGACATCATCAGCCCTATTATGGTGATGATGGCGGATCAGGCTACAATTCCTGTAGCTGTGCATCTTGACCACGGTGTTGATCTTCATATTTTGAAGAAAGCCCTGGATTTGGGCTTCACCTCAGTTATGTTTGATGGCTCCTGTCTGCCTTACGGTGAGAATATTGCTTATACACGTATGGCTGTCAGTATGGCGAAGGAGTATGGTGCCAGCGTGGAGGCAGAGATTGGACAGATGGCAGGTCTTACCTTGAATGATCAGAAAATCACTGAGAATCGAAAGGTTGACAGGAGTATGTTTACTGATCCACTAATTGCACAGGATTTCGTTGAGAAAACAGGTGTGGATTGTCTTGCCTGTGCCTTTGGTACGGTTCATGGCCTGTATACGACAAAGCCATGCCTGGATTATGATCTGGTAAAGGAGCTGGACGCAACCATCGGTGTTCCGATTGTTATGCATGGGGGAAGCGGTGTCAGTGAGGAGGATTATGATATCGTAATAGAAAATGGTGTACGTAAGGTTAATTACTATACCTATATGGCAAAAAGCGGAGGCGAGGCAGCCAGAGCATATACTGCTGATTGCGATATTGTCTATTTCCATGATGTTTCCAATGCGGCGATTCAGGCTATGCGCAGCAATGTAGAAGAAGCCCTTCGTATATTTGCACATTGCAAGGAGGGCTGATATGAAAGCTGCTGTTTACTATGGACGCCATGATGTACGAATCAGTGATTTTCAGGAGCCTTTGTTAACGGATACCGGTGTAAAGGTTGCTGTTTCCTATTGCGGATTGTGCGGTACAGATTTACATAAATACGATGGCAGAGGCGGATCGCGTCCGGTGATTCCTCCGGTCGTTCTTGGTCATGAGGCGAGCGGAATTGTTGTTGAAACGGGTAGGGATGTGACCTCGTTTCATAAAGGAGATCGCGTTACAGTTGATCCAAACTGGAGCTGTGGTCATTGTTCCTATTGTAAAGAAGGAATGACACATATGTGTGAAAACAGCCGCGGAGTTGTCAAAGGCTTTGCACAGTATATCTGTCCTCCTCAGGAAAATGTTTATCATATACCAGACACTCTGTCCCTGAAGCATGCCGCGCTGGCAGAGCCCTTATCCTGCTGTCTGCATGGTATGGACCTGCTGGATGTACATTTGGGTGATCATGTTCTTATTATAGGTATGGGATCAATCGGTTCCATGATGGTACAGCTTTGCCGCCTTGCAGGTGCTGCACACATTGTCGTAGTGGAGCCGAAGCAGGATAAGAAGGAACAGGCGATGCAGCTTGGTGCCACGATGTTTCTTTCTCCTGATGAGGATGTTGTACAGATTTTGCAGGATAACAAAATACACATTAAAAAAGTCATGGAATGTGTAGGTCTAACGGCAACTATGGAGAACGCTTTCCGTTATGCAGGAAAATGTGCTACGGTGGTACTGTTTGGTTTGGGAGACCCGCAGCAGCCTGTCCTGTTTAATCAGTATGCGGCCTTTCAGAAAGAGCTTACCGTGAAAACAAGCTTTGTCAACCCGCATACAACACAGCGTGCGATCAATCTGCTTGCCAGCGGTGCACTTGCCTGTGATTCCATTATCAGTAAAATCTTAACACTGGAGGATATCGTGGAGGAGCTTCATACACAAAAATGGTTTAGAAAAGGAAAGGTCATTGTAAAAATACAGGCAGAGGATGCATGATGTTGAAAATTAGTTAGTGAAACTAGATGATGGATTCACATGCTAATATTACTACAGCTAAAAAGAAAATTATTCAGCGCATTCATTCATTATCGAGCCCTGTGATAATTACACTTATTAAAAATGCAGTATCCTTATACAGGATCATACTGCATTTTTTCCTTCCAATTATGAATGATACAAAAGAGAAGACAATCCATACAGGAAAGACTTATTTACTTTAGGATATCTCTGTTAATGACATCATTATGTAAGCTTTACTCGTTACCGAGTTGGAACCTACAAGGACAGGTATTTTTTATTCTAAAAAAAATGCTCATTAACGTCTTTGCCATAGTGTCTGTTGAAAAAAACACTTCTATCATTATAAAAAAGATTATCTCTCCTGCACTTATCTCATGATTGTTTTTTCACCTTATGTTGATACAATTCTATTTTTATTTGAAATATTCTCTACCTGCCATTCGTATTACAAATAGATAACAGCCCCCCCTTAACAGTGGAAGGAGTGAAAGATATGAAGCATGATGATTTCATAAATAATAAGTTTAAAAAAACAAGTTTATTTGCTTGCACACTCACCGTACTTTTATGTGCTATCCTTTACCTTCTGCCACAAAAACAAAAAACACAGGAAATCAAACAGGAAGATACCTTTCATATCACCGCTTATATTATAACTAATGAGAAGCTTCCAAAACCAGCAACAAAGGATATTGCAGGTGAAACAAGGGAAATGGATAAGACTATGAAACAAAGTGTGATAAAGATTGTTCCTTCTTTTGCCCAGTTGAGCATTCCTTCCGACTTTCATACCGAAATACAATTTCTGCAATACAGCTTTGAAGCTATTGGACCATATCCGGTTATTCAATATCAGTCAGTAGGGATGAATAATCAATCTATTTCTGCAACCATAGAGGATCGGCGTATCGCTCAATGTATTCCCTTAGATGAAAAAGAGTTAAAGCCGTATAAAGATTATAAGCTATGTGTATACCATCTGACAGAGAAAAGCGGCATGCAGATATATTCTGTACACGGAATAAAAGACAGCTTCCGATTTTCAATCTATGCATGTGTTCTCAATCAGACTGATTTTGAAAACTACCTCATTAGTTTTCTGCTGTAGTCTTTTAAAAATTCATGTTTTCTTTAACGTTCCTTTCTAAGAGATATCTAATAAAACTATATTTAACTAATAACTATATAAATAAAAGCAGCCACACCCCCTATAGATGTAACTGCATCTTCCCTTACATTAACCTTTTCTTATACCGTTTACTTGATATCCTTAGATCATTTTTTTCAATTCATCAAGACTATGTAATATATAATCGCACATGGGTTCAATTTCCTTTGTAGGCTGAACCTTGTCCGGTATCATCACAACGGTTGTATTTGCAAGATAAGCAGAGCGCACACCATTCAGACTATCCTCTACTACAAGACAATTCTGCGGCTCAACACCCAGCTTTTCTGCCGTCTTTAGATAAACATCCGGCGCCGGTTTTCCCTGACTTATCATTTCCTCATTGACGATAATTTCAAAATAAGGTGCAATTCCTGCATGATGTAAATTGAATTCTACATCCTCTGCAGAAGCACTAGTCGCCATAGCAATACGGTATCCCTTATTCTTTACCATTTCCAGTAATCCTTTGACATCCCCCATCAGAGGTACACCGTTTTGCTGCTTTTCTTCCTTTTTATAAAGCGTATGAAGACGGCACGCTTCCTCTTGCGGCCAGCCCTTTGGCATATATGTATCGAATATAATCTGCTGATCCTTTCTCGTTCTGCCAATCAGTGAAAGGATAAATGTGTCACTAGTGGGAAGGTGAAGCTTCTCACCAACTCTTTTCCACGCCTTCATCGAAATTGTCTCTGTATCAAACAGCGTTCCATCCATATCAAAAATAACCGCTTCCCATTTTTTCATTGCCAAGTCCTCCATATCAAAAATCCCTATAGCACTCTATAGGGAATCAGTCATCATCTTTATCATTTTTAGCCGGTAGCTTAAACACCTGTTCGCCCGGCTTGCTGACCATATATTTTCCTCTGGCAAACCGTTTTACATATTCCGGATTTTCCAGGTTTTCTTTTTCCTTGGACAGGTCATTTTTCTGATTTTCCAAAGAGCTTATCATTTCCTCTGAAGAAGTGATTTCATCCTTCAGCTTCATTGTCATCATAAGATCAGAGCTTGCAGCATAAATCAGAAAGCATGCAATGAAAATAGCAGCCAGACTTAAAAAGGTTTTAATCTTATTTCTTTTCTTTTTGACCGTTCGTTTCTCGTTTGCCATGCTGCTCCTCCTTATCTGCTGTAATCATATTATAAGCAGAGAAAAGCATTTTGACAAGGACTTTTTTTATTGTCCACTATTGCCATCTATATAAAATCTTTTTAAGGTTTTATAAAGGATACCTTTGAGGATATTAAACTATTACAGGATGTTTAAATACACAATATATTCATAAAAATCAAAGAGTTCTGCTATCCTTTAATTTCCTCTAGCTGTTTTCCAAGACTTCCACTAGGGTGAAATCTATGAAAGTCAGAAGGCTTGAAATCACGCTTTTTAGCTATGGCACAGGCGATTGCATCACCTAAAACCAAGACCAGGGTTGTAGATGAAGTTGGAGCAAGATTGTAGGCATCTGCTTCCATCACCCTTGGATAAACTAGAGAAAGATCACATGCTCTTACCAGTAAGGAATCTTTATTTGCACAGCACGCTACCGTTATACATCCAATGCTATGCAAAGGATTTAAAACCTGAACAACTTCCTGTGTGTTACCACTATTGGATATCAGAATTACCATATCCTTTCTTTCAATCATTCCGAGATCACCATGTACACTCTCTGTCGCATGAACGAAGAATGACGGGATTCCCAAAGAGGAAAAGGTAGCTGCCAGTTTAGCTGCGATATGTGCAGACTTTCCTACACCACTGAATACTACCTTTCCCTTACATCGGTCTATCTCAGTCATCACTTTTTCACATTCCTGCAATGACATAGCAGATAAAGCATCAAGTGCAAGCTTTTCTTTTTCTATAGCCTCGATAAGATATTCTTTCATTTTATTCTCCCTCAATGGCATCATATGCCATTCTCAAACGATGCAGTCCGTCTTCTACCTTACTTTTTGAACAACCGATATGAAATCGCAGATGGTGTTTAGCTCCATATGCTGTACCAGGCATAATAGCAACATTTCCCTTGTGAATGAGATTATACTGCATTTGATCATCAGTAATGCCAAGCTCTTTGAAATCAATCCATGCAAAATAACAGCCCTCTGGAATATGAAATCTCAATTTTGGCATATATTTCAGTATATAATTTTCTGTGTATTTTAAGTTTTCATATAAATAAGAACATAAATCATCTACCCATTGATTGCAGTGTTGATATGCCTCTATGGTAGATAACACCCCTAATATCGTAGGTGAATTAACGAACTCCGTATACCTGGTTATTGTTTCAAATTTTTCATATATATCTGTTTCCGGTAATATTACATAGGATCCTCCAAGAGATGGTACATTGAACGTCTTAGATGGTGATGAGCAGATAAACCGGCGACAGGTAGAATCAAGCTTCAGTACAGGAATTCCTTTTTCCTGAAACGTAATATCCATATGAATATCATCACTGATTACTGTGATATCATATTTTTCACAAAGCTGTAAAAGCTTTTGTAGCTCCTTCTTTTTCCATACTCTTCCAACTGGATTATGCGGATTGCAGAGTAACAATATACGAGCTTCTTTACATTTTTCTTCTACATCATCAAAATCGATATGATAATATCCAGTATCCTCCAACAGCTCACTACTAATTAGTCTACGTCCATTATTCACGATGACCTTATAGAAGGAATCATAAGCCGGTGTGAATAAAAGAACACCATCCTGTGGTTTACTGCAAATCTGTAACAGTTTTGCTATAGAATACATGACACTGGGACTGTAGCAAATCCAGTCCTTATGAATGGTACAATCATAACGACTAGCATACCAATGTACGATTGCAGAAAGATACTCCTCATTCCTCCAGCGACTGTATCCATATATCGGATGTTCTATTCGCTTTTTTAAAACTTCTACAAGGCTTAAAGGACATGCAATATCCATATCCGATATGGAAAATGGGAGAAGATCGCCTACACCGAAACGATCTTCGATATAATCCCACTGTGTACAAAATGTTCCTCTTCGATCAATAACCGTATCAAATTCTGAAATGCTCATGCCTGCTGCATCTCCATTGCCTTATTGATTTGCTTACGTAATGCATAGACCTGCGTACCAACTATAACCTGAATAGTATGCTCATCCAGATGTACAACAGCAATACCACCTGCATTCTTAATTGCGTCTTCATCAATTAGCTTAACATCGTTTAACTCCAGACGTAGTCTTGTAACACAATTATCAATAGATATAACATTATCCCGTCCACCAAGTGCTTTCAGCATCTGAATTCCTTTATAGGAAGATAGGGTAGCGAATTCATCCATATCCCCTGTATCTTCTTCACTAATAGCCAGAACATCTTCACGTCCAGGCGTTTTAATATCGAATCTCTGAATAGACCATTTGAATATAAAATAATACAGTGCAAAGTAAAATGCAGCAAAAACAATAGCAATCGGCCATCCAGTTCTGGTGCCACGTAAAACACCAAACGTAATAAACTGAATCAAATCGCCGGTATACCCCATGAGAACTCCCAGATACGGCAGAACCATATTCGCAATACCATTTAAGACAGTATGAACAAAGAATAATGGAGGACATGCGAATAGAAATAAGAATTCGATAGGTTCAGAGATGCCGCCAATAACAACTGTTAATGCACCGGTAATTAACAAACCTTTGATTTTCTTTCTATTTTGTGGCTTTGCACAACGGTACATTGCCAATGCTGCACCGCAAAGTCCATATTGAATCATCAATTTACCTTGCTCCATCTTTCCTGCCAAATCTAGAGGAATATCCATATTATTTGCAACATAGGCCAGAAACATATTGACCGTTCCCATATACTCCTGTCCATTGATAATAGCAGTTCCACCAATTGGTGTAAAACGGAAAGTACTTGTCACCAGATGATTTAAGCCAAACGGAATTGTTACACGTTCAGCTACTGCATAAGAGAAATACCCAATAGGACCTGATGTAGATATCCATTCACCGATCATTTTAAAGAAGTTATAAAAGGGCTGCCAAAACAAAGGGACTGCTGACATTCCAAATATCCCCATAATCACAAGTATTGCAATAGGAGCAAGACGCGGCCCGCTGTAAAATCCAAGTGCCTCCGGAATTTTTACTTTTGAAATTTTCGGATATAGCCAGAATACCATTAAACCTGCAATAATACCCCCAAGAACGCTCGTATTATATGTCTGAATTCCAAGTATCATCCCCTGACCTGCTTCTGTCATTTTATCTGCGGCAGCCAATTGATTTGTAATTGTAAGATAGAAGTTAGTACCGATATGCATAGCCATAAAACTGACCAGTCCAGTAAATGCACCAAACTCCTTTTCCTCCTTCAGTAATCCCAAGGGAATCGCCATTGCAAACAATACTCCTAAATTATTGAAAGCGAACAATCCCAGCGTTGTCATAAAACTGAAAATATTTTGCAATATTGAATTTTCCAGAAAAGGAATTGCCTCAATTAGACTTGAATTTGTGAATGCTGAACCAATTCCCAAAAGCATACCGCACACACTTAATAAAGCAATTGGAAACATAAAGGTTTTACCAAGCATCTGAAAGAACTGCCAAAGATTTTTTTTCTTCTTTTCCATACGTTTTCTCCTCGTTTTCAAACAACAAAAAAAGACCTAAATCTGCACCCTCGTCCAGACTATCAGGTCTTGCCTTTCGTAACAATCCTAATTTAATATTTTAAGTATATGTACCATGATATAGAACAGTTCCTGCCTGCTCAGTTCATAGTCATAATTATGCTTCACAAAGCTTTTAATTTTATCGAGACATGCTTTCATCCTAGGATTCATTTCCAGCATCATACTATACATTTTGTCATTGAACTCCTGTTTGATACGCGTTCGGTCAACTGTGAATATTCGCTGTCCTAAATACTTCAAATGCATAGCAAGTCGCGTTTGATCAAAGTCCTTCTCCTTCCAATCAATATGCATGATATTTTCAATAATGTGAAGAATTTGCTTACTGAAGGTTAATATTTCCTCTGCACTGTTTTTTTGATTCTGACTTCTGGAATTAATGATATGCATGGCAATAAAGCCTGCTTCATCGAGAGGAAGATGAACTCCTGTTTTCAAAGCAATATATTTCAACGCCCAAACACCTATCTGATATTCCTTATGATACAACGTTTTAATTTCTGGCAGCAATAGATTGGGAAGATGTATTCCTTGCTTTTCACGTTCAATAGCAAATGCTATATGATCCGTTAACAACAATACCATCTGATTATTTAAACCGCCTTTGAATTCCTTTGTTGCTTTTTTAAAGATGATTTCAGAGAATTCGAAATATTCAACAGGTATATTTTCCAGCATCTGATAAAATCTGGTTCTTTGCGTATTCTCAATCAAATAACGCTTTTCAATTTTTCTTTCATCGATATGATCACCAACAGCTTTGCGAAAGCCGATACCTGGACCTGTTACTATCATTTCAGTTTTATCCTGGGAAATCGTGGCCACGGTGTTGTTATTAAAAATTTTTGCAATTTTCATACTACTCTCCCTTTCGATAAAAAAAGGCCATCCCAGTCAGTCCCCCGACATCAATGGTCTTGCCTTTGCAGTAACAATCCTGTATCTGTCTTCATTATAAAGCGTTTTCAATATTTGTCAATATGTATTTTTCATTTATATATTTTTCCTATTTCAGTACCCATTTTAAGAAACCTGCTCAATTATTTCCCTAAACATATACAAAATCATTATATACGTTATATCTTGGCCTTAATATCTATGGAAAGAGTTTTAAACTAAACTTTCAAGCTAGTATTGTATCATGATAATCATATGCAATATTAAAAGAGATTCAAAAAATTTTATTATATTTTATTCTTTTGATATAAGTAATAATAAGCTTTCAATCAGCTTAAATCAGTATAAAATAGTTTTTTTCTAAAAGACTGTTGACAAAAAGATGACTTGCTTTTATGATGAATACGTATTATTTAACATGTGACTGTTAAATCAGGCATGGGTCTTTGAACGGCTCATGTCTTTTTTTACAGAGGAGGTAAAGAAAAATGTTCACATTTAAAAGAAAAAAACATATGGAGATCTATGCTCCTGTAAACGGATTTTGCATTAATCTGGACGATATAAAGGATGAAGTATTTTCAAAAAAGATGATGGGAGACGGTTGCGCAATCATTCCTAATACAAATACTGTTTGTTCTCCAATTGATGGTGATCTCATACTTGTTGCAGATACACTACATGCATTTGGCGTTAGAAGTAATGAAGGAATCGAGTTGTTGATTCATATTGGCTTAGATACTGTGAAGCTTCATGGTGAAGGATTTCATGCATTAAAGACTGTTGGTACAAAACTAAAAGCAGGTACGCCAATTATATCATTTAATTCTTCCTATTTGCAGAATGATATACTAGACATGACAACCGTATTGGTTCTTACAGATAATGCTAACACTGTTATAAAGGAAATTTCAAAAGGAAACGTCAAGACAACAGACAAGATAATGCTTTTAGAGTCAATTTCATAATAATTTTTGATAATTGTTTATCCTACCTCAGGCATATAAAAACTCTGCAGTGTACATAAGATATCACTACAGAGTTATTTATCATCAGAATCATTACTGTTTCCACCCGGAAGCCGGAACACCTGTTCACCTTTTTTACTTACCAAAAATTTATCCCTTGCATAACGCTTCACATATTCAGGATCCTCCAGCTTTTTCTTTTGTGATGCAAGATCCTTTTTTTGTGTTGATAGCTTATTGATTGCTTCATTGTTTGCGGAGATTTCCTGTTTCAGATCCAGCATAACGATTACATCCTTACTTGCTGCATATATAAGATAACATGAAACCCCTATAGCGAGAAGACTAATCAGGAGTTTCATCGGATGCTTTTTTCTTTTTCTTTTTTTTACGGCTGCTTTTTTTTCGTTTTGCATTCGCTTTCCTCCTCTTCCTGATTTTGCCTGGTAATCTAATTATAGCAACTATTTTCGATTTGGCAACGAGAAGTTTCACTTTAAACGGATGCAGCAGCCTGCGGATTGCTGTAAAAAGCTGCATAAATACGCTGAGATACCATGTGAAATAAATAAAAACACCGATAAGAAAAAAGCAGATGAGATAAATATTGGTAATACCACCATTGATCTTGTACAGTCCAAAAAACATAAGGGATGTAAACAGAATATGATACAGGATCTCAACGATTCCTTTGAAAACCGGAAAACGGAGATATTTCACAAAGCTGATTAAGAAACTGAAGCCGAAAGCATATACCCATCCCATCAAAAAATGATAGAGTATCGCCTGTATCTGAGTAGGCAGCAGCATTATTTAAAGATTTTTGAAATCACTGATTCCTTTCCGTTTCCCTTTTTATTAGATACATAGGACAACGCTTCAATGACGCCGCGGATTACCACATCTCCGCGTTCCGTATCCAGCTTGCCAAGCGTCAGATCCTTTCCCTGAATTACCATCCATCCCTGTGCTGTCTCTAACAGAAATTCACTGGAATCGAAGCTGTCAATCTGCTTGACACCGGTCAGCTCCATCACCTTTCGATCCTTGATAACTACGTTATGATATGGATTCGTTTCAAAACGAAGCGGATTGCTAATGTTATCTTCCATACAAGATTCCTCCTTATTTCAATTTCATTACAATCTATGTATGAAACAGGACGAATAGAACGTATGAGGAATACAAAAAAATATTCCGGCATTACTGCTCTGCCAGAATATCTTTTCCTTCTTCTTTTTTTATCAGCTTTTCTTCTATGACCTCAAACATCAGGGAGGCATCATTTTTATTGGCCTGCTTTTGAATCATCGTTACCCTAACTGTTAATTCCCGATACCCGAAAATAACCTTGATCGTATCACCAATCTTAACATCTGTTGAAGGCTTTGCGATTTTTCCGTTTACATAAACACGCTCCTGATCCGCAAGCTCCTTTGAAACTGTTCTGCGTTTCAGTATACGCGCCGTTTTCAGATATTTATCAAGACGCATAATCTCACCTCTACAGATAAGTTTACCATTTATTGCTGCTGTTGGCGAGATAAAAGTTGTACAAATGCTTCAACAGCATATAGCTCTGATTTTTCAAGCTCTTTTTTATCAAATACGATAATAAAGGAACCATACCAGTCTCCATAGGCGGTCACTGGATAAATCAAACCCTTATAGCGCTGCGCACTATCCTCATAAATACGTTCATTTTCAAACTCCTTCATACGATGTGTCTGTGCTATCATAAGAAAGTGTTCATGCACCTTATGCTCTGTTTTCACCAGACATTCATCCTTCAGGAAAAAGACTGTATTCTGATATATGGCACGCAGCGTATCACACATGATCATGATTTCTTCCATATGCTTGGACATAACATCAAATTTCTGAATCACAATTCTGTCATTATCGATAAAAAATTCGATGGAATCTCCTTCCTTCATGCGGTACTGCTTTCTAATTTCTTTTGGTATGACCAGTCGTCCAAGGTCGTCAAGACGTCTTACAATTCCTGTCGCTTTCATTTATAGACACTCCTTTTCTTCAAGTAGTATGGACATAGATATTCGCTTTATACCTTATTGTCTATAGAAAGTCTGTATTGTCATCATAAGAAAAGTAATCGTTTTCAAACATATTTTGCTTAAAAATTATCGAAAATGAAGGTAATTTTTCACAAAACTAATTGTTATAACAAATATAACTATATTAAATTAACCTTTTATACATAAAAACATTTAGAATGTATGTGTCAATAGAAATAGGAGTGATCTGACATGACAATGGGACAAGTATGTTGTGAGCGGATTCATGATCTGTGCGACGAGAGAAAAATTTCTCTGAACAAGCTCAGTATCATGTGTGGAATGACGCAGTCTACGCTGAGCAACATCACATCAGGAAGAAGTAAGAATCCTACCGTTTCAACGATTAAGAAAATCTGTGACGGACTGGATATTACTCTTGTTGAATTTTTTGATACCGATGTATTCAAAAATCTGGATCAGGAAATTAAATAGGGGTTTACATCACCTGAAAAAAAACGGTTATGGGAATTATTCATGCAATCCCATAACCGTTTTTTTATTAGATAAGTAAGAAATGGAGCTGTATCTTTTATGTGTTACAGCCCCATCTTTTTGTATTATTTTACATATGCTTTTAGACGCTTGGAAGGCTCAGTACTCTCCCATTTTACCTGCAAATCCTCACGACCGAAATGCCCGTAAGCTGCAAGGCTTCGATAAATTGGCTTGCGCAGCTCCAGGGTATTGATAATTGCAGTAGGGCGAAGATCAAATTCTTTTCTTACGATATCCGCAATCTCCTCATCGCATAGTATTCCGGTACCGAAGGTATCCGCAAGTACGCTGACGGGCTGTGCCACACCAATCGCGTAAGCAAGCTGAATTTCACACTTTCGTGCCAGTCCGGCTGCTACAATATTTTTAGCAACATAGCGTGCAGCATAGGCAGCACTGCGATCCACCTTGGTTGGATCCTTACCGGAGAAGGCACCACCGCCGTGACGTGCCATACCGCCATAGGTATCCACAATAATTTTTCTTCCGGTCAAGCCGCTGTCTCCCTGCGGCCCGCCAATGACAAAGCGTCCTGTTGGATTGATATAGATTTTAGTTTCATCATCCATAAGTGCAGCATCCACAATTTCATCAATAACATGCTTCTTCAAATCCTCACGAATCGTTTCCAGTGCTACAGTATCAGAGTGCTGTGTGGAAATTACAATCGTATCCACACGGGTTGGACGATCGTTTTCATATTCAACGGTTACCTGTGTCTTACCATCCGGACGCAGATAATCCAGTGTACCATTCTTTCGTACTTCTGTAAGACGGCGTGCCAAACGATGTGCAAGTGAAATCGGAAGCGGCATATATTCCGGAGTTTCATCACAGGCATATCCGAACATCATTCCCTGATCACCTGCGCCGTTATTTTCTTCTCCACCCTCTTTTGTTTCCAGAGAGTGATCAACACCAAGTGCTATATCCTTAGACTGCTCATCAATGGATGTTAAAACAGAGCAGGTAGTTCCGTCAAATCCGTATTTTGCTCTGTCATATCCGATATCCAGTACAACATTTCTTGCAATGCTTGGAATATCAACATAACAGGAGGTGGAAATTTCGCCCATGATCATAACCATACCGGTTGTACAGCAGGTTTCACAGGCAACACGCGCATCCGGATCCTGTGCCAGAATGGCGTCAAGTACTGCATCACTGATCTGGTCACAGATTTTATCAGGATGCCCTTCCGTTACTGATTCGGAAGTAAAAAATTGTTTATTTAACATATTTGTATCCTCTCTTTTATATGAATTACTATCGTTCTTATTTTACATCTTTCCCTATTGCTAGACAAGCAGAACCTTGGAAAGTTATGAATACAGTGAATCATTGATAACGTTGTGGCTGTAAATCAAATGATTTTCAGAAAATACGATGAAATTATAATCATATATTTCTGTTGTTTCATGAAAGCTGGATGTTAAGAAGTATCGTGTATTTCTTTGATTGTATTATGATAAATTCCAAAGACTTACGCTTCCTTTCCCATTGGCTCTGTTCGTTCCAGCACTTCAATCACAATATACAGCCAGTCCTTAATTTTTGGCAGCTTCATGGTAATCTTACCATTTACAAAGCGTATGGTAATATTTTTTGATATCGTCGTCATCATTTCAAACAATGCCACGCCGTCTATGCTGTTTGACCACGCACTGGTAAATGTCAGCTCGACCGCTTTTGGCAGCTCACGGAAAGCATCTACATGTACTTCATTGATGCATATATCCAGGCGCTTCTTTTCAAATAGCAGCTGCACCGCTTTCGGCAGCTTACCATAATTATCCTTGATTTCATCCATCATAGCAAGCAGCTCCTGCTTTGTATGTATATCCTCCATCCGCTGATATAGAGTGATTTTTTCATAATCCTCTGTCGCAAAGGTGCTGGGAATATATGCATCCACCTTGACATTTGCCTTTGTCATCTCCGGCTTCACTTCCTGCTTGATTCCCTTTTTCTCCATGATAGCACTATTCAGCATTTCAATATACATATCAATACCGACCGTATCAATAAAGCCAGCCTGCTGTGGCCCCAGCATATCTCCGGCGCCTCGTATCGTCAAATCCCGCATTGCTATTTTATAGCCGCTGCCTAACTGTGTAAATTCCTTTATGGATTTTAACCGCTTCATGGCAATCTCACTTAACTGCTTTTGCGGGGAATACATTAAATAGGCATAAGCAAGACGGTCACTTCTTCCTACTCTGCCCTTAATCTGATACAGCTGGCTCAAGCCAAAGTGATCCGCATCCTCGATCAGAATCGTATTGGCATTGGGAATATCAATACCTGTTTCAATGATGGTTGTACAGACAAGCACCTGGTATTTATTATCGGTAAATTGCAGCATAACATCCTCGATATCCTCACGTGTCATCTGTCCGTGCGCAACACCGATTTCCACCTCCGGCATCGCATCACGCAGCTTGCGGGCGACATTATAAATTTCCTTTACATTGTTATACAGATAAAACACCTGTCCGTTTCGTGCAAGCTCCCGCTGTATGATTTCCTTTACCATCTGAAAATTCTTCTCAATGACATATGTCTGTACCGGCATACGGTTCATCGGCGGTGTTTCCAACTGTGACAGGGAACGGATACCGATCAGGGACATTTGCAGGGTACGCGGAATCGGGGTCGCACTTAGAGATAGTACATCCACACTGTTTTTCAATTCCTTTATTTTTTCCTTATGCTCCACACCAAAGCGCTGTTCCTCGTCAATAACAAGTAAGCCAAGGTCTTTGAATACGATATCCTTTGACAACAGACGATGTGTGCCAATCAGAATATCTACATTGCCTTCCTTCAGATCATGAATAATATGCTTCTGGTCTGCCGGCTTGATAAACCGGTTTACCACAGCTATATTTACCGGAAAATTACGGAACCGTTTCCGAAAGGTTTTGTAATGCTGAAGGGAAAGAATTGTTGTCGGACATAAAAATGCCACTTGTCTGCCATCCGCTACTGCCTTAAATGCAGCACGTGCCGCAACCTCTGTCTTACCAAATCCGACATCCCCGCAAAGCAAGCGGTCCATCGGCTTTGCAGATTCCATATCCTGCTTGATTTCCTGAACTGCTCCTGCCTGATCCGGGGTCAGCTCATATTCGAAATCTTCTTCAAACTGCTTTTGTAACGGTGTATCCTTTGCGAAGGCATGACCGATATTTTCATCGCGTGATGCATACAGCTTTACCAGACGATCTGCCAGCTCTGCAATTTTTGCACTGACCTTTTTCTTTGTTTTCTCCCATTCCCCGCTGCCCAGCTTATTCAGCTTCGGACTTGCGCCTTCCTTGGAAACAAATTTACGAATGAGCTTAAACTGCTCCAAAGGGACAAGCAGAACATCATCCCCCTTATAGGCGATATGCAAAAAATCCTTATGTACACCATCTATTTTTTTATTTACAATTCCCAGATATTTACCAATACCATGCTGGTTATGTACAACATAATCTCCGACACTTAATTCCTGATAATCATGCAGCACCTCAGCCTCTTTAAATTTATTACTATAGCGGGTCGCTTTTTTGACACTGTGGAACAATTCCTTGCCGGTATATACGCAGATTTGTTCCTTCAGACAGGTGAAGCCTTCCGGTAGGCGCATATTCAGAAACTGGATACCTTTTTCCAATGTATCCTTGTTTGTTACCGTGCGCCAGAATACGTTAGCTTCCTCCAGCAGCTTTTTCACCTGTTCCTGTTCCTTTTGATCAAGGCAGAGCAAAACCTTTTTCTCTCTGGCCTGATGCAATACCTCCTGCATCGTTCGCTCCAGATTGATATCTCCAAGCGACATGGTCATAATCTGTGAGGTAATCGGCTTTTTATAATCTACAAACTGATGAAAATCCATGCGTGCATGCTGTTTTATAACAGTGCCTACATCTGCAAATACATCAAAGCTGTGCAGACTGATTCCCTCCTGAAACAGCTCCTGCAAGTAAGCAACCATTTCCTCATGCATGTTTTTTATGCTGTCCTGTACTTCCTCAACGCTGGACAAAATAACCTGAGCATCCTGCGCATAATCAAATATCGTGCTTCTGTTTTTCAGGAAAGCGTAGTATTTATAAAATCGGCTTTCCATCATATGGTTACTGATCAGATCTAAATCCTCATTCACATGCTCCTGTAAAACCTTTTGCAAAGAAGCATCATGCTGCGGCAGTTGTTTTTTTAATTCTTTATTGGCATGCTCCACAATTTCCGCTACCTGTGCATCGGTAAACAGAAGGTCGCTTGCAGGGATAATCATAGCATCCTTCACAATTTCTATCGTCCGCTGTGTGGAAATATCAAAGAAGCGGATACTGTCTATGATATTGTCAAAAAATTCGATACGCAGCGGATGGTCGTAATTCATTGAATACACATCAATAATGCCACCGCGCGCTGCATAGCATAAAGGCTGATCAACACGGCTGACATGCGTATAGCCAGCCTCAAAGAGTAACTGCTTTAAATCCTCATATTCTATTTCCTGATCCTGTTTCAGTGTGATGCAGTGATTTCTAAAAATTTCAGGAGATGGCAGAAACCGTATCGCTGCCGCGGTATTAAGTACGACAATATAGGAATCCTGCTGTTGCATACGGGCCATACTTTCCATCTGTACCGCCTTGGCCTCCGGAGATGCGGCAATCGCTTCTACACGCAGTGACTCCTCCAATGAGAAAAGCAGCACTTCGTCCCCAAGGAGAGCCTGCAGGCGCTCATAAAGTTTCTGTGCTGTATAGGCATTATTTTTGATAATCAGAAGCTTGTGCGGTTTCTTGCGGTAATCTGCCGCGAGTAAAAGAGCTTCCTCCATATAGGATAAATTTCCTAATACACTTTCTTTTCTCTGAATACTTAAAACAGCATCATTCTGTTGCAGCTCCTTCAGAAGAATATCCATATTCATTCCCCTATTTCCTGTTGAACTGGCTCATCGTATCCATAAAGGAATGAGAGCAGCTGTAGATTGCCGCATCTCTTGCCAGCTCCACTGCTGATTTATAATCATCCAGCTCTTCTTTACGAATCTTCCCCAGAACCCAGTCAATGACAGGAATACGGGCATCCTTACCGATACCGACACGGATTCTGTCAAATTCCTGCGTACCGATATGACGAATGATGTTTTTCATACCATTCTGTCCTCCGGCACTTCCCTGTGCACGCAAACGGATTTTTCCAACAGGAAGATCCAGATCATCATAAATGACAAGCAGATTTTCCGCAGACAGCTTATAAAAGTCCATGGCTGCACGTACCGCCTCACCGGATAGATTCATAAAGGTCTGCGGCTTCATCAAAAGTACGGATTCACTTCCAATTCTCGTATTTGCAATCAATGCCTTAAATTTCTTTTGTGCTATATCAACACGACATTCTTCCGCTATGGCATCCAATACACAAAAGCCGGAATTATGACGTGTCATTTCATATTCTTTTCCTGGATTTCCCAGTCCTACAATCAATTTCATGCAATCACCTCAGTTTCGCTTTCTATATTATACCAAAAAAGCGCAGAATTACATCCCAAAAAGCCTGTTTTTACTGGATAGGGATGGTTATTCACTGATAAATAAAAAGCTGATAGCAGAAAACACAGCAAAAATCATGATTGTTATGTTTTCTATTATCAGTTTGAAGTAGAAAGTAGTATAAGCAGCAGGCTTCTTTCTGCTTTTCTCGTACTGCTTTATGCGTTGTTTTTTGTAGACAAGACGGTTGCTATACGTAGATTTCTTACGAATCCATATCATATGAATGATCCGTTTGCCTGAAACATGAAATAGATAGCAAAGCTATTCAGCAGGTGTTTTTATTCGTTCTTTAGGAAGAGGCTGGTCTTGCGGTATTTCGTTTTGTGTTTCTGTTTCCTGATCCTTTTCCTGTTCAGCTTCAGCTTCCTTCACAAAGAAGTCCTTTTGTAATATAAATTCCGGACGTTTTAGTTTTTTATTATCCATGAAATCCGAGCCCTCCTTTTTTCATATCCATGCTCTTTAAATAGAGATTTCATATAACTGATCAATCTTTCCTGTTTTCATATTTTTTCTGTAATACGTAGAAGACTGCAAGCGGTATCCTGTTCTATAGCCAATGGATACGGATTTATCAACAATACTTTGATTTACAGTGTAATATACATAATCTCCCTGAACATCCACATTTTGTATATCAGTAAGGCTGGTATCTGTTGACTGACGGGTATATTCTTCCCCATTTGTTAAGAGCTTTATCTTTTTATTATGTGTATACAGCCATACATTACCATTAGCATCCAGAAACGGCTGATTCAATTTACCTCCATCCATGATATTTCCATTATCATATACAGTAAAATTCACAGGTGCTCCATCCAGCAGCTTAAAATCCGATCCATCTGTTTTTACACTGGCAAGCTGTCCGCCCTGATATGCCGCGATACTGCCAGCGTAGATACCATAAGAGAAATATACGGTATCTTGTATTGTCTGTACACAGTTGATATACAAGGGAGAAGATATGCTGATAGGGAGCTGCAAAATTTCTTTCTGAATATCCGCAAGCTGGTGACGGTTTGTTCCATCTGTTTTTATAGAATATAGCATAATATGTTCTCTTGTATCCTCAGGATGTGCAGTAAAATATACGATATCACCGTCTGCGTATAAAAAGAGGGCATCTGTCTCCAACTGCTGTATGTTCTCTGTAACGGTATTCATAACATAGAGCTTGGTACCTTGACTGTCTGATAAAATAAGCTGATTGCCATTTACTGCATTCACCTCGTAATTCCCATATGCATGCAAATCTTTCCCCTGCATGTTTATTGAAAATAATTCCTTTTCCTGTTTCTCCTTGCTGTTATTTCGATACAAAAACAGGCGATCCTGTATGATCCATATATTCCCATATCCGTTCCCTTTATATATGACAGTTTTCCTGCCGTCTGCATCCGTTTTCGTAAGCGTATTATCCTTGCAGCTGATATATTGATAATGTGCATAAAGTGCCTTTTTATTCAGGCTGTCCTTTGTATATTCCCAGGCATATACAGCATTGTTATACGAGGGATGAGCAGCCCCATATTCATCAAAGCCTGTCCGAATGTACTTATGCATATTGAGGATCTGTGGCATATTTACTGCACCTTCACCTTCATAAATTGCTTTGCTTTCTTTTGGTATGAAGTCTGAAAGCTGTTTGGCATATGAATACAGCAGCTTATAATATATTGCAGAATATTTCTGTGGTATCTCTGCAGCTTTCCTATAGGTTTCTCTTGCCGCTTCATATTCCTTATTATTTAATAATGCGTCTCCCTGTTCAACAAGCGTTTGAAATGGCTTCTCTTTCTCAGCAGTAGAAGTGGTTCCGGTATTGGTTTTACAGCCGCTGACAGCAACAAGTACAAGGAGGATAACACTCAGGAATCTTGGTTTTCCTTTTCTATGAATATGATGTGTTTGCATACTATCGCCTCGTTTCTCTTACGCTATCGTTTTTAGCAAAGGATCTTGATTTACTTTAGACTAAACTCACGATTTTACTCACGACTTAATTATACCCTCGTATATCGTTTTAGCAAATATTTAAAAACTTATCACTTCATAATTTTACATACTTATCATAGAAATAAAAAAATGGAGATACTATGACCTTATGTCAGTAGAATCCCCATCTTCTATATCCCCTATTTTTTTACATATTTTATAATAGCTTTTTCAATTCGTAAAGTACATATTCAATACATTATATTAAATAGTTTATCAAACTATTTAGATATGAAAAGACTATCTTTCTTCATTAAAATTTTTCAATTAGCTTATACTTTTTATATTTTTTTAATATGTGATATGATCCAGAATCTTCTTGATATAGGCAATCGCAATACCATAATTTGTCATCGGCACACCTGCCTGCTTCGCCTGTTCCACTCTGGAAAGAACATATTTTTTATTAAACATGCAGGCACCGCAATGAATAATCAAATCATACTTCTTTACATCCTTTGGAAAATCTGTTCCGCTGACGATTTCTATCTGTAAACCATCCCCATACCTTTTCTTCAGCATAGCGGGTATTTTTACCCTGCCGATATCCTCTGTGAGAGGGGCATGGGTACAGGCTTCGGCAATGAGAACCCTGTTGTTGGTATGCAATGTATCGATTGCTTTGGCACTTTCAATAAAATACTGAATGTCTCCCTTATATTTTGCAAAAAGAACAGAAAAGGATGTCAGCAGGCTTTCCTTTGGCTTTTTTTCGTATACCAGGGGAAACACCTGTGAATCTGTGATAATCAGCTTTGGCGGCTTTGCCAGTGTGGATAATGCAACATCCAGTGTATCACTTGTACAGCTCTGTACAATACATTTATGATCCAGCAAATCGCGGATTGTCTGTACCTGCGGCAGAATCAGCCTGCCCTTTGGAGCCTGTAAATCCTGCGGCATAACAAGAAGCACCAGATCATGAGGTGATACCAGATGTCCTGTTATCGTCTCCTGTGTCAGCTCACAAGGTAATAAACGTATTAAGGCCTGCCGTATTGTTTCTGTTATTTGATCCCTTGCGGCATCCAGAACAAGTACATCATTTCCAATTTTACGTTTTATCCGCTGTAAGCTTTTTTCAACCTGTGCCCTATCCCTGTTATCTTTATTCCAGATACATAAAACAGGAATCTGTTTTTCTTTGAGAGCATCATACCATTCCATTTCCCAGGAAATATCAGGATCACGGAACACCAGAATCGCCATATCTGTTTTCTGTGTAATCTCCTTTGTTTTTTCAACACGCAGCGCTCCAAGCTCCCCTTCATCATCGAAGCCTGCTGTATCATAAAACACAACAGGGCCCAGACCGTGTAACTCCATTGCTTTTATAACCGGATCGGTAGTCGTTCCCGCAATCGGAGATACCGTTGATATTTTCTGTCCGGTTATTGCATTTAACAGTGTGGATTTCCCGCTGTTTCGCTTTCCGAATATTCCTATATGCAGCCGTACTGCATTCGGTGTTTCATTCAAGCTCATAATCAGAACCGGAAATCCCGTTTTCCTTCATCAATGGAATGAAGATAGGATGCACAGGTTTCTCTTGCCTTTTCATTTGGGATATTGTCTAATTCCTGTTCAATCGTGCTGCTGCCAAGTGCCTTTGTTTCCTCACTGGCATAGTCATCTAGGTATTCCCGAAGGGTAAGCAAAGCATTCGGATGACAACAATTTGCAATCTGTCCGGATTTTACCAGGCTCATGAAACGGTCCCCTGTTCTTCCTTCCCGATAGCAGGCTGTACAAAAGCTTGGAATATAGCCCAGCCTGAGCAGCCAGTTTACCACCTCATCGAGTGTACGGTTATCACTGACGTCAAACTGCGCACTGTTATCCTCCTCTTTTTCCGGTACTGCATAGCCTCCGACACTGGTTGAGGATGCCCCGGAAATCTGTGAAATTCCCAAATCAAGTACCTTTTCCCGTGTTTTCTGAGATTCCCTGGTGGAAATAATCATGCCAGTATATGGTACAGCGATACGCAGCACAGCAACGATTTTCGTGAAGATTTCATCACTGATTGCATTTGAAAATTCATCAGGATCAATATCATCAGCCGGACAGATTCTTGGTACACTGATGGTATGCGGGCCCACACCATGAACCGCTTCCAGATGCTCAGCATGCATCAGCAAGCCTACAAAATCATAGCGATACATATTTAAACCAAACAGCACGCCGCAGCCTACATCATCAATTCCACCCTCCATCGCACGATCCATAGCCTCTGTATGATAGGCATAATTCGCTTTTGGTCCGTTGGGATGGAGTTGTTCATAGGACTCCTTGTTATAGGTTTCCTGAAAGAGGATATATGTACCGATGCCAGCCTCCTTCAGCTTTCGGTAATTCTCAACACTCGTAGCTGCTATGTTCACATTCACTCGACGGATTGCGCCGTTTTTATGCTTAATATCATAAATAGTCCGGATACTTTCCAAAACATACTCAATCGGAGAATGAACAGGATCCTCTCCGGTTTCCAAAGCAAGCCGTTTATGTCCCATATCCTGCAGAGCAATGACCTCCTGACGAATTTCCTCCTGACTTAGTTTCTTCCTGCGTATATGTTTATTCTTATAATGGTAGGGACAGTATACACAGCCATTCACACAATAATTAGACAGATACAGCGGTGCAAACATAACGATACGGTTCCCGTACAGCTTCTGCTTAATCTGTTTCGCCAGAGCAAACATTTTTTCATTTTCCTTTGGCAAATCGCATTCCAGTAAAACCGCTGCTTCCCTGTGTGTCAGACCCTTGCAGTCTTTTGCACGCTCAATCAGAGCACTGATCAGCTTCTCATTATGCTTATTCTCCTGTGCATAGCGTAAAGTTTCTTTGATTTCCTCGTCGTCAATAAATTCCGTAGCCTTTAATGAATGTTTATTGTACATATCCGTTTTTCCTCTATCTTTCTTATACTGTCACCACGATCTGTCACAAGCTCATACCCGATACTCCGCATACGATTGGATAAACACACTCTGCATTCGGCTGCTTCATCCCCGGTGCAGATTTTATTGTCATACAGCATATATTTCTTTCTCACAGCTACCGGACTCAGATTTGGCATAACCACATTGGCTCCAGCCAGAATCCCCTGCTCTCTTCCTTTTGGATGTATGGTTCCCAGTGCAGTCGTTGCAGGAAGAAGTACATCAGGAAGAATTAATCGGATAATGGAGAGAAGTGTCAGCGTCAGTGTGTAGCTTCCCGGCTTCTCATTACGAAACGGCGTATCATGATGGGGAAGAAAGGGGCCGATTCCTACCATTTCCGGCTGCAGCTCCTTCATAAAATGCAAATCCTCTATGATATGCTGTAGCGTCTGTGACGGTGAACCTACCATAATTCCGCAGCCTGTTTGAAAGCCGATGGATTTTAAATCCCACAGACATTGCTTACGGTGTGCAATCGTAAGCTCCTGCGGATGCAGACAGCGGTAATGCTTTTCATTGCTCGTTTCATGCCGCAGCAGATAACGGTCGGCTCCTGCATCATAAAACCGCTGATAGCTTTCTTTATCCTTTTCCCCCAGAGAAAGTGTCAAAGCACAATCCGGATATTTGGATTTTATGGTTACAATGATATCTGTCAGGATATCGTCTGTATAAAACCCATCCTCCCCGGACTGTAGCACAAAAGTACGAAAGCCAAGTCTATAGCCTTCCTCGCAGCAGGACAGAATATCTTCCTTTTCCAAACGGTAACGCTGTGCCTGAGCATTACTGCGCCGGATACCGCAATAGTAGCAGTCATTTTTGCAGTAGTTACTAAACTCTATCAATCCTCTGGTATACACCTTGTTTCCATAATAGCGCTGTGCTGCTCTTCTGGCATATTCTGCAAGCAGCTTACGCAGCTTTTCATCCTCATGGTTGCTTAATAGCTTTAAAAATTCAACATCCTGAAGCCATCCGGTGCGGTACAGCTTTTCAATCAGTACGCGAAAATCATCCATCTGCATTCTCCATCACATTGGAATATAATGCTTTTGTACTCACACCCTCCAGCTTGCCTAGCTTCCCTGATAAGGCAGAAATTACAGGCTGCGGAGCATCCATAATAATACTGATTACAGAAATTTTTCTTTTCTGATACGGAACCCCCATCCGTCCGATAATATACTGTGCATATTCATGCAGTATGGAATTGATCTTCTCAGCCGATTCTGTGTTTTCAACAATAATACCAATAACAGCAACTCTTGTTTCCATAATATCCTCCTGATATAAAAAAATTCTTGTCCATTGAAAAAACAAGAATACAGTAAAATAATTTGCATTCCCGTCTTTTTCCTCAGGCTGTTCCTTTAGAAGCAGATCGTCAGTGAACATGTTTGATGTTTACGGTCAGTATACTTTCCGCTCACTTCAACACCTTGATTATACCATCTTGTTTATTTATTCACAAGTAATATGTATTTAATAAAAATCAAATAGCTACAGGTATCTCATCCAAAGCTCTAATGTTCTCCAATAACTTCTGATGCCGGATAACAATACAGAAAAAAAGATCATATAGAAACAGCACCTTCTCTATACGACCTTCTATTGAAATGATAAGTTTGAGCTTATTTTTTTAAATTTCTTCCTGTGTAAACATTCACCGCCACTGCTGTTAAAAGACAGATACCGGTAATACGTACTGTGTTATCCGGCATGGCGATTCCAAGCCAGTGCATACATAATATACACATACAAATCAGCAATACCACACAGCTGCAGCGATATAATTTTTTCATATCAGTTATCCATACGGTGCTTTTTATACATAAATATGAATGCAGCTGCCCCCAGAAGCGTCCATGCAATGATTACCACAAAGCCGGATAAAAATTCCCCTGACAGTATACTTTGTCCCTGAACGGCTGCATCAATCATATCGGACATCGAAGTAGTGGGTACAAACTTTGCGAGTCCAGCTACAGCATTATTCATATCATTAAACATCGGGGGAATCAGAAATAATACCATAAGCGGTGTTGATAAAGTTCCTGTGGACATTTGATCCTTGCTTATAATTCCAATAACTGAACCAAACAGCAATACGGATATAGAGGTTATGGTTGTTATGAGCAGGAACGGAAGCAGAGCATACACTGGTGCTGCCGTTACAAAAAATATAAACACATTAACCAGCTCCATCATACATAAAATCACCAGCACCTTTGACATCAGATATTCCAGGGCACTTACATCACTCAGCATCAGTACACGAAGTGTGTGCTTTTCCTTTTCCTCAGCCACCATCATCGCCAGACCGGTCAGCGGTAATGCGGACAGATTAACAATTTCACACAGACGCAGGATAAAGCCCTCCATTCCTTCCTTTTGCATCACATCCGCAAACATGAATTGATACAAGGCACAAAAGCCCACCGGCAGCAAAATCAAAATGATGACATTTTTATTACTGAACATCATATGAATATCTTTTTTCATCAGTACAAGTAATGTATGAAGTCTCAGTTTCATTATAAATTCCTCCCTGTGAGATCAAGAAATATCGTTTTCAAATCTGGCTCTACCGATGCGATTCTTGCGACATCACCATCCATTTCCTGCATTGTTTTCCATATACTTTGTTTATCCCTCTTTGTATAATACTCCTTACCGGTATCTGAGAGAATTACCACTTCATTTACCGAATGCTTTAGTTTTAAAATATCCGGATTATCACATTCCACGATGCTTCCCTCATGTAAAAATGCAACACGGTCACATAGCAAATCCGCTTCATTCATATTATGTGTCGTAAGAAAAATCGTCGTACCATCCTTCTTTAATTCCGTAATAATATCATACACAGCTTCACTCGTTGCAGGATCCAAGGCACTTGTGGGTTCATCCAGAAATAAAATATCCGGCTTATGCAAAATAGTTCTGGAAAAAAGCAGCCTCTGTTTCATACCGCGTGACAGATCTCGTGCCTTTTTTCTTCTATCATCCCACAGTCTGGTTTTCTTTAATATATCCTCAATCTGTTCATGTGGTATTTTTTTTAAATCAGCAAATATTTTCAGATTGTCATATACTGACATTTTTTCATACATTCCACTATTATCCGATAACACACCGATGTGGTCATAAAGCGCATCGCCTAAGTCTGTTATCTCTTTTCCAAAAATACGGATGCTGCCCTGATCCTGTTTCAGCTGCTTTGTCAGAAGCTTAATGGTAGTTGTTTTTCCTGCTCCGCTTGGCCCGAGAAATCCAAAAATTTCTCCCTTATATATTTGAAAAGAAACATCCTTTAATGCTTTTGTACTGCCAAAGTGAATGGAAACATTCTCCATTGATACAATTTGTTCTTTCATCCTCATACTCCTTTCAACTGCCCCCAGTATAATAAAAATTCAACTGCTTTTCGATAAAAAACAGTTGAAAGGAGCTATACAGGGGATGAACGGAGTAAATATTTAAAAGTCATACACCTGTTTCATGTCGTCAATGCGACCCTTACTGAGGGGAATGCGTACATCCTCCATACCACTGAGCTTTAATGAATAGGAATTTCTTGTCCACTTCACGATTTCAACGACCTTTTGCATATTTACCAAATAGCTTCTGTGTGAGCGGTAAAAGCCAAAGTGCTTCAATTTTGATTCCAGCTCCTCCAATGTCAGGGTACAGTAAAAGCTGCTCGCACGGACATGCAGATAGCTTTTCCCATCCAGACTCTCTATATAATCAATTTCATTTGGATTAAAAAGCAGTATCTTTTCATCCATTCTTGCGGATATTTTCAAGGGCTGCTGAGGATTTTCTAGCGTATCCATATTTTCAATCGTATGAAGCTCCTCCTGCTCATCAAGATAATAATGCTCTCCCGGCATCATGCATATATCCTTTAATGAATTGGAAGTAATGTATACTCGCCTTTTATCATCCTCCAGTGAACCAATCCATTCCATAATAATTTTTACATCATCCTGTTCCAGATTGCGAAGCGGTTCCTTTACATACAAAATATCCTTATGTACAATTATTTCTCTTGCACACATAACACGATAAATTTGTGAAGATGTTAACGCTGCATTTTTGGTATGACATAAGTCCTGAAGATGCATCATGCTGATTGCAGGCTCAAGCAAATCTCTGTGATTAGATAAATCGGCATAAAATTTCAGATATTCCTTTACTCTCATAGATTTGTAAACAGCATCCTCAATGGAAATTATTCCAATGGACGGATACAGCTTCAACAGCATTTGTTCGATATATTCAGCATAGTGATCCTTGCATTCAAAACAGAAACAACCGTTTTGATTGAATTCCAAAACATCCTGCAGCTTTCTTTGTTTCATAATGATTCCCCTTTTTTAATATTGTAGCCTTAGCGGCTTTCTTTTGCAAACAAAGATATGCATTTATTTACCGAAAAAGCATGGCTATGATAAGAAAGGTCATTAAAGATGCTATCTGAAGCCTATATGTATACACCAGAAACGGGAAATGTATAGATCTGAATTCTTTTATCATTATTGCAGAGCTTATGATAATGTAGCAACAGAAATTAGTTCATCTTCCTTTTTAAAGACAATGCAAGACTCATTTGATTCTAGTTATTTTCAGGCAAGCCTGTTTCCTTCAAAATAGGCAGAAGCCTTAATCAAGCATTACAGCTGTACGTTTTGTACATATCTTTATACTGATTCTTTTATTCACTAAGATTTTAAAACTACAATCATGGAAGTCTTATGCATTTATCCTTTGATTTTTATTCGATTGCAATCAGATATGTTGCGAAGGCATAGGACAGATTACGAATTAAAGAAAGCTCATCCTCATTCCATTCATGAATCCTTCGATCATTCATACCGATAATACCAATAACCTGATGATCATATAAAATCTGATGCTGCAGAGTTGCCTGAATATGATAACGTTCATACTCATTCAAATACTGTATCTCCTCATTATGTATCTGATTCTGATAATACAGATGCCGTTCATCAAAGGATTTGAGATAAACAGGATCCGTTTGAATATGCACATGTTTGCATGCATAGTTTTTTTCCAAGTCATAGATATAAACCCTTCCCATGGAATAACTATCATTCTCAAAACGTAATAAAAAGATATTTTTTACATTCATAGCCCTGCAAATAAACTTCATTGTCTGTGCAAGGAGTTCATCCTGCTTATCGAATACATTCAGCATTTCAAATACCTTTGGTAATATATCGTTTACCGTCACTTCATGACGATCCTTCCGTTTCTCTTTTTTCTGCATAATCTGACTGAAATAATCATTTTTATAAACAACAAATTGATCACGTCCGTTTGCTTTTGCTTCATATAGAGCATGATCTGCTTTCATAAAAATATCTTCAAAATCCTTTTCTGCATCGACGATGCAAATACCCATGCTTACCGTTAAATGCCGGTGGTATCCGGTTAGCTGCATAGTTCTAATATTATCAATTATCCGCTGTGCATTTTTTTCAATATCATCGATCTGCTTAATATGCTGTAAATAAATACAGAATTCATCACCACCAATGCGTCCAACCAGGTCATCCTCTCTCAGATTGTTTTGAAGATTGGCAGCTACCTCCACTATTACCTGATCACCTACAAGATGTCCACAGGTATCATTTATCATTTTAAAATTATCTATATCCAGAATAAAGAACGCACCCTTCTCATTTTTATTCTTATCCCGGATTACATCCAGAACATGTGTCCGGAATGCTGTTTTATTTAACACCTCAGTGAACGGATCCAGCTTATTGCTGCGAAGCAGCTCTTCATTGCGCTGTAAAATAATATGCTGTTCATATAATGCATTCTCCAAATCCATCTTATTCAGGATACTCTGTAAATTATTCCGTTTTTCCTGCTCTCTGGCTTTTCTGTTTAACCGATAGGCTTCCAGTAAATGAAGATACAATTCTTCCCTGGAACAAAACTGCATTGCCAGTTCCACCTTGATATCCGCAAGGCGGGCAGAGTTAATGGAATCCGGATGATGTGCCTCCATCTTTTCAAGATTGCGAAAGAGCAGATATGCCTGATCCTTTAGCTTCAAAGAAATACATATTTGAATGCAATCCATATAATTTCTTACAGTATTTTTATAATCAGAGGATTTTGCGGCAATCTCCAGAAAATCATATAAGCATTGCTTTAATTCTGAAATATGTTTTCTATGCCATAGTTCAAAAATGCGCAGCATAATTCTATTTTCTTCCAGTACGATATGTTTATTTTCACTAAAATATTTTAAGAATACTTCATACCATGGAGCTGCCTCTGCGGCCCGGTTCAGCTTCATATAAACCATCAGGATATTTGTCAGAATAATACCGTCATTCAGTTCAAATTTCATATGCAGCTTTCTGCGTTCCTGAAAAGCACGAATAAAATATTCGATTCCCTTCTCCTCACAATCTATTTCATGAAACAGGGTACCGAGGTTGTTGATAATAGCATAGTGATATTCAAATTCCGGATGGTCAATTGTCAGATAATATGCTTTCAGAAAATAGTGCAGGGAAGTAAGAAAATCACCAAGATCCGAATACACAATTCCCTGAAGATTGTGTACATAAGCCAAAATTTTTAAATATTCATTTTTTTCACTGATTTCTTCACTATTAAAACAGCTTTGCAGACACGCCTTATAATTGCCTACTGAAAATTCATAGAATGCCTGAAAATATAATGCAGCAGCACTATAATATGTATCCTGATGCAGCTGTGCTATGTCAAACAGCCGCCGGGCAGTCTGTGCTACTTCCTCCAGCTTTCCCTGCTCACGTAGTATGAGCAACTGTTTTTCCAAAGTAGCAGCTTCTTCCTTATATGCTTCCATGCCTTTCCTCTTTTCTATAACGATATTACAGCTTTTCGACAAATTTCGCACATGGAAAGGGAGCCATGCAATTTTGCATGACTCCCTAATTCTTATGCTTTTTCTTCGCTGTAAACGATTTTCAGACGTCGCTGATTACCTTCACCCTCACTAACGGTTGCTATATGCTTCATATTGGCTAAATAGTTATGTATAGCCTTTCTTTCATCCGCCGGCATAGGATCAAGAGTTGCATCGGTTTTTGTCCGCTGTACGCTTTTTGCAACTCGAAGAGCCAATGAACATACCTTTTGATATTTTTCTTCCTTATATCCGTTGATATCAATCAGAACACCGATACGGCGCTTAAACTCACTGGAAGAAGCAGATTTGAGCACTGTATTGATTGCCTGCAGTGTCTGTCCGTTTTTTCCAATTAGAATAGCATTGTTTTCAGCATCCAGATTTACACGGAAGTATTCCCCATCATCCACTACATCGATGGAAACCTCCATGTGAATACCTTCGAAATAGGTCTGCAGATACGTTTTCATAAATTCTCGAATATCATTTCTGCAGTAAGCCGTTATGGTTGTTTTGCTGCCAAGTCCGAGAAATCCTGAGGTTTCCTCTGTAACGGTATAGGTAAGCTCTTCAACGCTTACTCCCTTGTCAGCAGCAGCCTGTTTCAATACATCTTCCAGATTTTTGCCAGTATACGATTTCATTCTGTACTCCTCCTAATCTTTGATAAAGAATTTGTGGATTACAATGTTCTGAATTACCCTTGCCAGAGAGTTTACCAGCCAGTAGAAGGACATACCAAGCGGCCAGTTGATTGCGAAGATGGCAATCATACCGGTACTCATATACATCATCATGTTCATGGAGCCCATCATACCATTTCCGCCCTTTTTCTTAGGCTCAGCATATTTCTTCTCTTTGATATTCAATTTTTTCTTACGATGCTCCTGGAGCCACTGCGGCATCTTGAATGACAGCAGCTGGAAGGCAACCATCAATACGAATATTACTACATACCAGTAATTTCCTAAATTAAATCCTTCGATCGGTGTCTTAGCCAAGTTGATTCCCTGGAAGGATCCGGTAACCACGCTGTAAGCACGCATGGTGGCCTGATACATACCCAGAATTACTGGGAACTGTATGAATGTAACCAATAGCGTACCAAACGGATTGATTTTGTATTTGCTGTAAAGCGCCTGCATTTCCTGTGCCTGCTGCATCTTGGAACGGTCATCTGTTTTACCTGCATATTTTGCCTGTATCTTATTCATTTCCGGCTGAATTGCCTGCATACGCTGTGACGCTACCTGTGATTTGATTGAGAACAGGAATATCAGCAGCTGAATCAGGAAGGTTGCTGCAATGATACCGATACCTGCATCACTGAAATCTGCTACAAAGTTAATCAGGAATGCAATCGGCCACACGATCAGCCCATTGAACCACCCTTCATCTATTGCATCAGAGAACGTTGTTTTTTCGATTGTAATCAGATCATCTGCTTTATAATCCTTATACTTTTTTTGAAGCTCTTTATCATCTGGAATGTCAACTTCTCCGCGCTTCACCTGAACGTCCTTGATCGTATAAATGGAATTGACGTATGTCTTACCATTTTGTCCACGTGGAACACTACATCCGGTCAGTGTAACGACCATCAGCATAACGACCAGAAGAAACTTCTTTTTGTTTCTAAAAAAATCTTTCATCTTTTTGTCTCCTCGCTAAGTTTGCCTACCTTTATATTTTAACTTTTTTAACCAATCTTTCCAAGAGTTTTTTGTTGTTTATATAATTTTCTTCATGATATTTAACGCGAACGAGTATAATCGTATCAAAATTCTCATTAAAACTATAAATATCCTGTACCATCATGCGTACCTGACGCTTGATTTTATTACGTACAACAGCTTTTCCCATTTTCTTTCCTACGGAAATTCCTACTCTTGCATGATCTTCTTTCCGCGGCTTTACATAAATAGCAAAGGAAGGACAGGTGTAAAATTTTTTATAATTCATGATCTCGGCGAACTCCTGGCTTTTTTTCACACGATATTCCTTTTTCATGCAGTTCTTCCTTTCTCTTTTCCGCTTCTTTGATGCCGTTTACTTCCTGCCATACGCTTTCACAACATCATACGCTTAATCATAGCCTAAATCAGGTAAAAAAGCAATAACGTACGGTAGGAAACAGTCCAAATAAAAGGGGTTTTTGAATATATTGGTAAAGAAAAAAAATCACCCTGCGGTGATTTTTTATGCTGATAACACTTTTCTACCTTTTGCACGGCGACGCGCTAATACTTTACGTCCTCCTACGGTAGCCATACGGGCTCTGAATCCATGTGTTTTCTGGTGTTTTCTTTTGCTCGGTTGATATGTTCTTTTCACAAGAGCCACCTCCACTTCTTCTTTATCATTTTATACAAATTGAGCATTGCTTTAAAATTATACATAAAAATTGTATTAAAGTCAATAATTCATTGAAATTATTTGAAAATGCCGAAATGATAAAAGTTATGATTTACAAATGACTCAATAAATTCGTATAGATATATGCTGCTTTTCAAAGCATTAAATCTGATAAAGCTGTGAAAAAATCCCTATTTCCATCTTGAATTCTCTTTTTTCCTATCGGCTTTCATAATATAAATTGAATTACTACAGCATATACACAAACAAGTTCCTTCTCATTTTAAAAATAAGAAAGAAACTTGAGATACAAAAGGATGGATGAGCATTGATGCTTTTGTATTTTATGATTCCCATATATCCTAAGACGAAAAAGAATCCGCAAACAGTAATGCTTTTGCCCCTTACACTCTATTGAATACAGTTCATACATGAAAACTACATTTATTTGTCAAACCATGCCATTTTTCGACAGAACATATATGTAAGAATAGGAAACAGCGCGACGATTAAAATCGAAACGATAACAAATATAAAAATACTTGCCGTAAAAAACAATATGGTAGTTATCAGTGCCTGCAACAGCAGCATAATACCGTAGACGATTCTGGTCTCTATGCCTAAACTCATAACAGCATACAGAAAAATAATTCGTGCCGCAACAAGAACAGCAGCGATACCAAAGAAGAAAGACATAGAGGATACTCGATCCGCAAGCAATACAAAAGACAGTAATGCCAAAAACAATTCCAGCAACAGACTCATTTGATATGTAGTGCTTAAACGGTGCTGTATCATGCGAGTTGTACTTTTTTCAAACCAGCTCATAATTTCACATCCTATTTTCTATTTTATCCAGCCTATTCATTATATAGGAAGTTGAAAAGGAACACAAATACCCTATGAAATTACATCTTCTTTCATATATTTACAGAGTTTTCAACCGATTTTCAGCTGCATGGTGGAAAACTGTACCTTTATACAGTATAAAACCGGTATATGATGAGAAAATGCATAAAATCAGTGCCTGATTTAATTTTCCACGATTCTTCCACAGTAAAAAAAACAGATGTTTTCCACCATATGTGGAAATAGTAGAAAAGTGTTATAAAGGCTTTATTTATCATATATTCTGACCCTAGATACATATGGAAAATTGTTTCTTTCACCCACTTGTTTTCCACTTTTCCACATAAACATGATTTCCACTGCCTTATTTTCCCCATGTTTTCCATATGGAAAGCTGTGGAAAGTGGAGAAACCCCCTTATATATCAGCTTTATTGTACTTTTTCCTGTGGATAAATCATGTGTAAAAATAATAATTGCTATTTACAATTCCATATACACCGAATTTCGGTGGAAAACTTATTCTATAGTTTTCCAGATTCTTAATAAAGCAAAAATCTTTTCATATATACCATAAATATATAATTTTTTTTAGACTTTTTTTGATTCCCAGCATCTTCATCAGAATAGCCGTGGTATTTTTCCACAATCTATAGTAAAATATAAGGTGCATGAAAAAGGAGTCGTTTATGTCTAATTTTGCAAAGGTTCAACTTGAGCAGATCTGGCAGAGAACACTTCAGCTCATAAATGAAAGTGCACATTTCGATGATGCCGTATTCAATGCATGGTATAAAGAAGATTCTCATCTCTTTGATATAGAGGATGATTTTGCGACCATTGTTGTTCCTTATAAGATCAACAAACAAATCATGATGGATTCCATTGATTTGATTCAGCAAAAGCTGTCCGATGTACTGGATATGAAAGTCTCCTGTCAAATCCTGTTAAAGAGCGAAGTGGATATGCTTCAGCCATCATCTGTCGTGAAAAGAAGAAATGAGATTTTATTTGAAGACAAAGTAAAAAAAGAGTATACCTTCGACAGCTTTGTCGTGGGGAAAAACAACCGGGAAGCTCATGCAGCGGCACTCTCTGTATGCTATTATCCCGGAAAATTCAACAATCCGCTGTTCATCTTTGGTAATTCAGGTCTAGGGAAAACCCACCTTCTACATGCCATCGGCAACTATGTCAAGGCAAACAGACCGGAGGAAAAGGTTTTATACATCTACAGTGAGGATTTTGTCACACTGCTGATTGAAGCAATGAAAAATAAGACGGTTGAGGATGTCAAGGAAATGATCTGCTCCGTTGATTATCTGTTGATTGATGATATACAGCGTCTGAAACAGAGTACCTCGCAGGAAATTTTCTTCAATATGTATAACAAGCTGATTTCCGACAACAAGCAGATCGTCATTACCAGTGATATCCATCCTACTGAGCTTAAAGGTATTGAAAACAGGCTGATTTCCCGTTTTTCCAGCGGCTTGTCCGTATCGGTAGGCTCTCCGGAATTTGAAACTGCAAAAGCTATTTTACAGAAAAAAATGGAAGGCCGCAGCGACGAGATTATGATTGATGACGAGGTTCTTGATTTTCTGGCAACCCGTTTCGCAAGCGATGTCAGAAAACTGGAGGGAACTCTCAATGAGCTGTTTTTTAAAGCAATATTATATAATCCGGAGCGCATTGATATCACATTCGCCAAGGAAATATTTAAGGAAAATCCTATTGTTGTAAAGCAGGAGGATGAGCTAACACCAAAGCGGATCAAAAATGCGGTATGCGAATATTACGGCCTGACCAGAACACAGATCGAATCAAAATCCAGAACAAAAAATATAGCAAATGCACGACATATTGCTATATATCTGTGCAGAACGCATCTGGAAATGCCATTTGCGAAAATCGGTTTTGAATTTGGAAACCGTGATCATTCAACCATCATGTCATCCTATGAAAAGATGATGAAGCTGTTAAAGGAAAAGGAAACCTTTCAACAGGCTGTTATGCAGATTGAAAGCAGTCTGGGGATAAAATAGCAAAGATATCCACATGTTTCAACTTTCCATCCACAGCGAAATTTGTTAAAATAAGCCTATGTTCAAAGTGTTTTTTGAATTTTTCCACACTTTCCACATACTTATTGTTATATATTTACTTATAAAACATAAAAGAAGGGAGCATCACCCATGTACTTTAAGGTGTCTAAAAAAGAATTCTACAATGCATTATCTGTGGCATCCCGTGCCATCTCTACATTTTCTCCTCTTCCGGCTTTTTCCGGTATTAAAATCGACGCAAAGGAGGATTGTCTGATTCTGACCGGAAGTGATTCCGATGTATCCATCCAGACAAAGCTGACAAAATCCGAAGAATGTGTTCTTGAAATTCGTGATATGGGTTCTATTGTTATAGAAGCAAAATATATCCTTGAAATCGTTCGTAAAATCGATGCAGAAGAAATTGAATTTGAAATGATAGACGGTTCTCTCACTAAGATCAGTGGAAATACAGCAGAATTCAGAATTAACGGAATGCGTGCCAACGAATATCCGGCCATTGATTTTTCAAAGCCGAAGGAATGCTTTGCCTTGAAAGAGGAAACATTGAAAAAGGTTATTTTGCAGACCAGCTTTGCGACAAGTGATAAGGAAACGCGTCCGGTACTGACCGGTGTGAATTTCCACTGTGAAGGAAATACGCTGCATTGTGTTGCCACAGATTCCTATCGACTGGCTAAGAAAACCATCGATATTGCTGAAGCTTTAAACTTCAATATCACCATTCCTGCAAAATCTCTTTCAGAGGTTGTAAAAACCCTGGAAGGTGAAGGTGAGGTTGAAATAGCAGTGAACGATAAAAAAGCACAGTTTATTATTCACGATACGATCGTACAGACAAGACTGATTGATGGCGTATACCCGGAAACGAGCCGGCTAATTCCATTGCAGTTTGATTATGAGCTGACGATTGATTCCAGAGATTTATTAAATGCGATTGACCGTGCAAGCTTTATTAAAAATGACGGTGTATCTGTTATCAAATTCAGTCTGAGTGAACAGGAATGTGTGCTGTCCAGTAAATCAGTAGAGGTTGGATCCTCCACAGAGGTTTTAAGCAGTGCAAGCTTCCATGGAAATTCTCTGGAAATCAGCTGTAACGGACGCTATGTATTTGATGCGATCAAAGCATTGAGCGGCAGTCTTGTGACATTCCGTTTATGCGGAGAAATGAAGCCGTTTATTATCAAATCTGTCGATGATGATAATGTTTTACAGCTTGTTCTTCCAGTAAGAACCTACGCTTAATAGTCAGGCAGCTCGGTTAATACCCAGCTGCTTTTTCTATGCTTTATTTATAAAAGTAGTCCTTTTTAACTGCCGGATCATCCTGTTTGAAAAAATAAAAAAATTACATATGAAAATTGATGTAGAAAAGTTTGAAAACCATTGGAAAAACTAACAAAAAACCTTTAAATATGATATAATATATAAGAATGTGAAAGAGGTTTTATAATGGATATAAAGATAACCAGTGAATACATAACTTTAGGTCAACTGCTGAAAATGACAGATTTTATCCAGAGCGGCGGTGAAGCAAAATTTGCGGTGAAATCACTTGCGATCAAGGTGAACCAGGAACAGGAAAACCGCAGAGGACGCAAGCTATATGCAGGCGATGTCATCGAAATTGAGGGCAGTGTATTTACTTTGTCATGAGACTGGAAGCACTGCGTCTACATGATTTTCGCAACTATGCAGATATAAATGTCAGCTTTTCTGACGGCATCCATATACTGACAGGAAAGAATGCACAGGGAAAAACCAATTTACTGGAATCTATTCTCTATCTGTCCACGACCAGATCCCATCGAACAAGTGAAGATAAAGATCTAATCAAAGAAGGTGAAGAAGCCTTCTTTATTAAAGCCTCGATTGCAAAGGAACAGAAAACGGAGGATATCCGTGTGACAGTAAATGAAAAAGGGAAAAATCTTTTTATTTATCAGAATCCTGTAAATCGCGTCAGTGATTTTATTGGTGAATTTAATTCTGTTATGTTCTGTCCGGATGATATGAATCTGTTTCAGGCCTCTCCACGCGTCAGAAGACGCTTTGTGGACATGGAACTGAGTAAAATCAGTAAGAAGTATGTTTCTACTCTTTATGTCGCCACACGGCTTTTAAAAGAGCGCAATGCATATCTGAAGCAGGAGAGAGTAGATCGTTCCTATCTGGAGGTATTAACAGCACAGCTGGTGGATGCTTCTGTAATTATTATAAAGCAACGGCATTTCTTTCTTGAGGAGCTTTTAGAAAAATGCAGAGCCTTTTACCGGCAGCTTTCCAATGATGATACGGATATCACGGTCAGATATTTGAGCTGTGTTCCATTTTCAGAAAAGGAACAGGAGCTGAAGGATTCACTACTGAAAAAATATCAGAAGCATCTGGATCGCGATTTGCTTTTAAAGCAGACAACAGCAGGTATTCATAAAGAAGATTTTATCTTTGAAATGAATAACAAGGAGCTTGTCAGCTATGCTTCCCAGGGGCAAAAGCGAAGTGTGTTGCTGGCATTGAAAATCGGGATGATTCACATGATCCATGAAATCACACAGGAATATCCGGTTTTATTGCTGGATGATGTATTTTCGGAGCTGGATAGCTACCGTAAGGCAGAATTGCTGAAATCCCTGCCGCAAGAGGTACAGATTTTTATATCCACGACAGATACGGTGGATATGGAAGATATAAATAGTAATCGCAGAGTCACGTTGTGGTACGTAAACAACGGAACAATCGAACGATGTTAGGAGGATGAACTATGGATGAGAATCAGATGAAAGAAATCGAAGAAATGGAAGATAAGGTTGATCATTCTTATACGGCTGATGATATTCAAGTCCTGGAAGGACTGGAAGCTGTTCGGAAGCGACCTGGTATGTATATCGGTTCTACGAGTGAGAGAGGTCTTCATCACCTTGTCTGGGAAATCGTTGATAACTCGATCGATGAGGCTCTGGCCGGATTCGCTACCGATATAGAAATAACGATTGAGAAGAACAATATCATCCGTGTGGAGGATAACGGACGTGGAATGCCGACAGGAATCGTTGAAAAAACCGGAATCTCCGGAGTGGAAACAATATTCACAGTGCTGCATGCCGGAGGTAAATTCGGAGGCGGTGCGTATAAGGTATCTGGAGGTCTGCATGGTGTAGGTGCCAGTGTTGTAAATGCGTTGAGTGAATGGCTGGAGGTTAATGTACATCAAAACGGTCATGAATATTATCTACGCTTTGAGGATGGCGGCAAGGCTACCAATCCTTTAAAAATTATCAATGACAGTGAGAAGCACGGGTCTATCGTACGCTTCAAGGCAGATCCTGAAATATTCCAGGAGACGCAGGAATATGATTTTGATACACTGAATGCCCGTGTTCGTCAGCTTGCTTTTCTGAATAAGAGTATTCGCCTGGTGCTTTGCGATGAACGCGATGAAGAACCGAAACGAATAGAGTATAAGTATGATGGAGGTATTCGTCAGTATGTGGAATATCTGAACAAGAACAAGACTCCTTTACATGAAGAGGTCGTTTATGTAGAGGGAATTGAGGACGGTATTCTGGCTGAAATTGCCATGCAGTACAATGACGGCTATATTCCAAGCATTTACTCCTTCTGTAACAATATCAATACGATGGAGGGAGGAACGCATGAGGACGGCTTCCGGCTTGCTCTGACGCGAATTATCAATGCCTATGCAAGAGAGCAGGGAATGATTAAAAAGGATGAAACATTGGCAGGAGATGATGTCAGAGAGGGTCTGACTGCGATTATTTCTGTTAAGCATCCGGATCCTCAATACGAAGGACAGACCAAAACGAAGCTAGGAAATTCCGAGGTACGTAAAATAGTTTCGAGTATTTTGGGAGAGCAGCTGGACCGCTTCTTTATGGAAAACCCGGATACGGCAAAAATTATTGTAGATAAGGCAATTCTTGCAAGCAAGGCACGTCTTGCGGCTAAAAAGGCGAGAGAGCTGACGAGAAGAAAAAGTGCTTTGGAAATCACATCTCTACCAGGAAAGCTTGCGGACTGTTCCAGCAAGGATGCCTCTGAATGTGAAATTTACATTGTCGAGGGTGATTCTGCCGGAGGAAGTGCAAAGCAGGGAAGAAATTCCAAATTCCAGGCAATCCTTCCACTGCGTGGTAAAATTCTGAATGTAGAGAAAGCACGTTTGCAGAGAATTTTTGAAAATAACGAAATTCGCTCCATGATTACAGCATTCGGCTGTGGAATTGGAGAGGAAATGGATGTAAGTAAGCTGCGTTATCATAAAATCATCATCATGACCGATGCCGATGTCGACGGTGCACATATCTGTACCTTAATGCTGACGTTCTTCTACCGTTATCTGCGCCCAATCATCGAGGGTGGATATGTATATATTGCCATGCCTCCGCTGTTTAAGGTAGCGAAGGGTAACCGGGTAGAATATGTGTATAAGGAAGAAGCCATGGAGGAGGTACGTGCATCCATGGGTGAGAATGTCAATGTGCAGCGTTACAAAGGTTTGGGTGAAATGAATCCGGAGCAGTTGTGGGAGACAACCATGGATCCGGCATTCCGTACGCTGAAGCAGGTCAATATTGATGATGCGATGGAAGCGGACAGTGTGTTTGAGATGCTGATGGGTGAGGAAGTAGAGCCTAGAAGGGACTTTATTCAGGAAAATGCAATTTATGCGAATCTGGATATCTAAGAGGAGGTGTAAAGGAACATGGATTTAAACAAGGAAAAACTAATTCAGGTAGATATTTCTAAAGAAATGCGAACCTCCTTTCTGGACTATTCAATGTCTGTTATTGTAGATCGTGCATTACCGGATGTGCGAGACGGGATGAAGCCTGTTCATCGCCGTATTCTTCATGCGATGAATGAGCTGGGAATTGTCGCCAGCAAGCCTTTTAAGAAGTCTGCCCGTATCGTCGGAGAAGTAATTGGTAAGTATCATCCGCACGGCGATATTGCTGTATATGATGCGATGGTGCGTATGGCACAGGATTTCAGTTACCGCTATATGCTTGTACAGGGGCATGGTAACTTTGGTTCCATGGATGGTGACGGTGCTGCGGCAATGCGTTATACCGAAGCAAGAATGTCTAAAATCGCAATGGAAATGATGAAGGATATCAATAAAAATACAGTAGATTTTATACCAAACTACGATAATGAGGAAACTGAGCCATCTGTATTACCGGCCAGATTTCCAAATCTTCTTGTGAACGGTTCCGTTGGAATCGCCGTAGGTATGGCAACCAATATACCTCCGCATAATCTTACAGAAACAATAGATGCAACATTTGCTATTATGGACAATCCGGATATCTCCGTAGTGGAGCTGATGGATAATTATATCAAGGGTCCTGATTTTCCTACAGGAGGTATCATTCTGGGAAGAGCCGGTATCCGACAGGCGTTTGAAACAGGTCGCGGATCTATTCTGGTACGCAGTAAGCATCATTTGGAGGATATGGGAAACGGTAAGACTAGAATTGTTGTTACAGAAGTACCATATCAGGTAAACAAGGCAAATCTGATAACAAAAATTGCTGATCTGGTAAGAGAAAAACAGATTGAAGGAATTACCTACCTGAACGATGAATCAAATCGTGAGGGGATACGAATTGTTATCGAGCTTCGTAAGGATGCACAGCCGGATGTAATCTTGAATCAGCTGTACCGTATGACACAGCTGCAGACATCCTTTGGTGTCAATATGCTGGCTTTGGTGGATAAGACACCGAAGCAGATGGGGATCCGGGAAGCGTTGCAGCATTATGTCGATCATCAGATCGATGTAACGGTACGCCGTACAAAGTTTGAGTTGAAAAAAGCAGAGGATCGAGCTCATATTTTAGAGGGTCTGCGTATTGCACTGGATCACATTGATGAGATTATTCATTTAATTCGTTCCAGTCAGAATGATGCTGAAGCAAGAGCAGGTTTAATGGAACAATTTAAACTGACTGAAATTCAGGCTAATGCCATTCTGGAAATGCGCCTACGCCGGCTGACTGGATTGGAACGGGATAAAATCGAGAATGAATATCGTGAATTGATGGCTACTATTGCAGATTTACGTGATATTCTTGCAAATCATGACCGTGTTCTCTCTATCATTCGTGATGAACTGACTGAGGTTAAAAACCGTTTTGGTGATGAACGCCGTACAGAAATCAGTGAGGCTGATTATGATATGCAGGATGAGGATTTGATTCCTGTTGAGGATGTTGTTATCACAATGACGACCAACGGCTATATTAAGCGGATGCCGACAGATACATACCGTACGCAGAATCGAGGCGGACGAGGTGTGAAGGGAATGTCAGTGAATGAGGATGATATTGTTGATCTGCTGATTACAATGTCTACGCACGATTATCTGATGCTTTTCACGAACCTTGGTAAGGTATATCGAATCAAGGGCTACAAGGTACCTAATTCAGGAAGAACTGCAAAGGGACTCCCAGTAGTAAATCTGTTGAATCTGGATAAGGAAGAAAAGGTGCGTGCACTTGTTCCTGTCCGTCCGGATAGTGAATCAAGTTTCCTGCTGTTTGTCACAAAGAACGGTCTTGTAAAGCGTACACCGATGAGTGAATTTGATTCTATTCGTCAGAATGGTAAGATTGCAATCACGCTTCGTGAATTTGATGAGCTGGTTGGCGTCAAAGAAACCACTGGTGATGATGAAATTATTATTGCCGGATCCAATGGTAAGGCTGTTCGATTCCATGAGGATGATATTCGTGCTATGGGACGTACTGCAAGCGGTGTGAAGGGATTTAATGTTGATGGCTCTATTGTTGTCGGTGCTGCAACTTCAAAGGAAGGTACACATCTGCTGGCTGTCAGTGAGAACGGCTATGGTAAACGTACGGCCATCGAGGAATATCGTTTGACGACGCGCGGGGCAAAGGGTGTTAAGACGATCAATGTCACAAATAAAACAGGTGAGCTTGTGTCAGTGCGTGCTGTTAACGGTGATGAAGATGCGATGATTGTTACAGATTCCGGTATTATCATTCGTATATCTGTTGGTGATATTGGTATTTACAGTCGTAATACACAGGGTGTGAAGCTTATCAATGTCTCCGGAGATGAATCCGTAGCTAAGGTAGCTATCGTGGAAAAGGAAGAGGATGTAGAAGAAGCGTCTGATCAGGAAGCAGTATCAGAAAATAGTAATGAAACTGCAGCTGAGGGAATTGACAATCCTGCAGAAGAATGATATAAAATAATAAAACGTTGATAAGGTCAAGTAATAGAGTATGCTACTTTCAGAGATATAACGGATGGTGCGAGTTATAATAGCTGCTTATGAAATCCGCCTTTGAGTGAATCTATGAACTATAAGTAGTTGATTCCGGTAGCGCCGTTATAGCTTTGAGTGGATATATTTTATGAAAGATATATCAAAAAGGGTGGCAACACGAGGTATCGTCCCTTTATGGACATACCTCTTTTTTATATTATAGGAGGTTATGGTTATGCTTGATATGAAATTTTTGCGTGAAAATCCTGAACTTGTAAAGGAAAATATTAAAAAGAAGTTCCAGGATCACAAGATTGAGCTTGTTGATAAAGTAATTGCTATGGATAAGGAAAATCGTTCTCTGAAGCAAAGAGGCGATGAGCTTCGCAGCAAACGAAATGCTATGAGTAAGGAAATTGGCGGGTTAATGGCAAAGGGTCTGAAGGATGAAGCAAATGCGATAAAGGCAAAGGTTCAGGCTATGGCAGATGAAATGAAGGAAACTGAGATCAAAGAGTCTGAGCTTGCAGAAAAAATAAAAGAGATGATGATGCAGATTCCTAATATTATACACGCTACCGTTCCGATCGGTAAGGACGATAGTGAAAATGTGGAGCTTCAGAAATATGGTGAACCTGCTGTTCCTGATTTTGAAATTCCATATCACACGGAAATTATGGAGAGCTTTGACGGTATTGATTTGGATAGTGCAAGAAAGGTTGCAGGAAACGGATTTTATTATCTGATGGGAGATATCGCTCGACTGCATTCTGCTGTAATTTCCTATGCTCGTGACTTCATGATTGACCGGGGCTTTACGTATGTGGTTCCTCCATTCATGATTCGCAGTAATGTGGTTACCGGTGTTATGAGCTTTGCTGAGATGGAAGGCATGATGTATAAAATCGAAGGTGAAGATTTGTATCTAATTGGTACTAGTGAGCATTCTATGATTGGAAAGTTCATTGATACTATACTAGATGAAAAGAAGCTGCCTTATACGTATACAAGCTATTCTCCTTGCTTCCGTAAGGAGAAAGGGGCACACGGTATAGAAGAACGTGGGGTTTATCGTATACACCAGTTTGAGAAACAGGAAATGATTGTGGTATGTAAACCAGAGGAAAGTGCAGAATGGTTTGTCAAGCTGTATACTAATACGGTGGATCTATTTAGAAGTCTGGATATTCCTGTTCGAACATTGGAGTGCTGCTCTGGTGATCTAGCGGATTTGAAAAACAAGTCAGTAGATGTTGAAGCATGGAGTCCACGTCAGAAAAAATATTTTGAGGTAGGAAGCTGTTCAAATTTAACTGATGCACAGGCTAGACGCTTAGGCATTCGAGTGAAAGGTGAGAATGGAAAATATTTTGCACATACTTTGAACAATACAGTTGTTGCACCTCCACGTATGCTGATTGCTTTCTTAGAAAATAATCTGAATAAGGATGGCAGTGTTAACATTCCTGAAAAATTGCAGCCATATATGGGTGGAACAAAAATTTTAATGCCTAAAAGATAAAATTTTATAAAAAGTGAGTTTTTAATGAAATCTCGCTTTTTTTATTGCTAAAAACGCCTTCATATATTTTGACTAAAATTATGAAATAAGCCCTTATTTATCGTGTTTTTTTACACTTTATTGATATAAATGAAGTGCTATGATTTGCATCGTAATCAATAATGATGGATAACTGGTCAATTCATTACAAATGGCAACACTATATTTTAGCTATTATTATGTTTCACGTGAAACAATTTAATCAAGTAGAGAAAAATATGAATACAAAAAATGTGCTAATCTAAAAATGAATGTCAATCTTCTTATGAGAAAGATAAGCATTGATTTTTTATAAGCTATAACATTTATTTCATAAAAACAGAAAACGTAAATAAAGTCAGGTACGGAGCTATAATCATATGGATGTTTTTTCATATGCAATGTAGCTATTGCATAATGAGCATTAAGATGCAATTTGCAGATATACCAAAGTATTGTGACACAGTATCATAACTCTGCAATAATTTCATTTAAATTAAATATGCTCATAAAGATGCATGAATATATTGGTAAAGTATATAGTATATGTAAGCTCATATGAAATTATATTTAAGTATGGAGATTACAATAAAAGATAGAGCATATATTTTTTTGATATCTATAAAAATATTCATATGATATACTTTATTATGATGTATGATGATAAGAAGAAAACCAATACAGAAAACAGTGAGAATCAAAATCAAGTTTAAATAGATGTGTTCCGCTATTATCTATACAGCATGTTATGAAGATTTAAATAACATATTCTAATTCATCATAGTAGGTTATATGCGGGATAGTATTTATCATAAACGAATAATAAAACAAGTAATAGGATGTATGTATAATCGAATTATTAGCTGTTTAAGCAATTAAAATACTAATAGATTATTTGTATCATATTGAAAATTGTAAATAACATTACACTAAAAAAATTATGTGAAAGGAAATAAAGTGTTGAAAAATGCATAGGATATGCTATAATATATAAGCTACTACAATGGTATCTACTGAATTAGGTCAGATTGGGAACAAAGCAGCCTTAAGGGAGCTCTATCATGTGTGGTAGCCCTTTTTTATATCCGAGGTATTCATATGAAAGAAGATTATATGCGGGCTGCTATTAAAGAGGCAGTAAAAGCTAATATGAAGGATGAAGTTCCTATTGGCTGCGTTATCGTTAAGGATGATAAAATTATAGCCAGAGGACATAATTTGAGAGAGTCAAAGCAGCAGTCTATCAATCATGCTGAAATTATAGCAATTCAAAAAGCCTGTAAAAAAATTGGCAGCTGGCGTCTTGAGGATTGTGATCTTTATGTAACATTGGAACCATGCTGTATGTGTGCTGGAGCTATATTACAATCAAGAATAAGAACAGTAATATATGGGGCTTCTGATCCAAAGGGTGGAAGCATTGACAGTACGATGCATATGTATGAACAGCCTGGATTCAATCATTATCCATGTGTTTATTCCGGGGTTTTGCAGGAAGAATGCTCACAGATGTTAAAGAATTTTTTCAAAGAGAAAAGACTGAAAAACAAATAAGAGCAAATACTGTTTGGAGTAAAAAGTATTTGCTTTTCTTATGTAAAATTCATTGTTAGCATGATATAATTGACAGTGGAGAAAGCAGGTGAAGTATGGCATATAAAGCGTTATATCGTACGTATCGTCCAAACAGCTTTGATGAAGTTGCTGGACAAAAACATGTTGTACAAACACTGCAGCATGCAGTGAGTCAGCATAAAATTGCACATGCATATCTATTCTGTGGCCCTCGTGGAACAGGAAAAACCTCAATTGCAAAGATATTTGCAAAAACGATAAATTGCGAAGATCCTGATCATAAGCCTTGTTTGAAATGTGAGAATTGCAGAGCTGTCCAGGATGGCAGTCATCCAGATATTATTGAAATAGATGCTGCCAGTAATAACGGTGTTGAAGAAGTACGGACACTTATCGAAAAAGTAAAATATGCACCCTTGAAGGGCAAGTATAAAATCTATATTATTGATGAGGTTCATATGATGTCTACTGGTGCATTCAATGCTCTTTTAAAGACAATTGAAGAACCACCGGAGCATGTTATATTTATTCTTGCGACAACAGAGCCGCATAAGGTATTACCAACAATCATATCCAGATGTCAGCGATTTGATTTTACTAAGGTACCACGTGAAGAAATAATTCAAAGAATACATACGATTCTTGAAAAAGAAAATATAAATTGCGATGAAGAGGTCATTCGAATCATTGCACAGCTTGCCGATGGTGGATTGCGTGATGCACTTTCTATTCTTGATCAGTGTATTGCGTATGCACAAAATAATATTCAGGTTCATCATATAAATGAAATTTATGGCATTACTACCATACAGGAGAAGCTGGAATTATTTGCTTTTATTTATGAGAAAAATGCAGTTGCTCTATTAAACAAGATTGATGCTTTAATAGAAAAGGGTATTGATATCAAAAGACTAACTGTCGATCTAATAGAAATACTGAAGGAAAGTATTATCTTTGAATATACAAAGGATTCAACACTGCTTCATAACCTTAATAGTGATGAAGTTTTGAAGCTGATTGATGGAAAACGTATTGCTGAAAGGTTTCAGATGATACATTTGCTTATGGAAACATACGATAAGTATAGAAGTGCTGCAAATGTTGGATCCTATTTTGAAGTCTGTATGCTGCAGATGCTGGATGTTCAAGCTACTACTGTTGTTAAAGAAGAAGCACAGCCGTTGTTACAAAAAAATAATGTATCAATTAAAGAGAGTCCAGTACAGGATATAAATAAAAATGTTTCACGTGAAACATCTAAGAAAAAGCCTGTTCTTGACATTCCTATGGATGATGAACCATATGCGGCATATGAAACTCCTGTATATGAAGCCTCTCAGGTAGTACAGCAGTCAAGCATAGAAAGCAGCAAGGAAAGTACTGTTATAAGAAATGACACTGTACATAATGCAAAGCCTTTAAAGCCACTGGACAATGAATTTGTTTTAGGTCTGCTTGCAGGCGCAAATAAACCGGAAAAGGCAAAGGATAGTGAGCAGTTTAAAAGAATACCGGAATTTATGCTTGATTTTAAATACGCGAAATATGGAAGCTTGTTAAAAAATGCATTGATTGTTGGTAGTGGTAAAACCTATATAGTAGTTAGTGTAGATAATCAGGCAGTAGCGAATGAAATAAATGAGATGGACAGTAAAAATGAATTTCATGATTTCATAACAGAGCTGCTGAAAATGAATAAAAAGATTTTTGCTATTTCTGCAGAACAGCAGAAATATGTTATTAAAGAATTCAAAGACCGTATGATTGCAGGTACATTGCCAGAACCAATACAAATAGAGGCTGTGACAGTTGATAAAACAGAGATAAGAGAACTGACACAGGAGGAAGCAGTACTTGATTTATTCGGTCAGGAAAACATAATTATAACGGAGGAATGATATTATGAATATGCAGGGATTATTAAAACAGGCACAGAAAATGCAGAAAGAGTTAACAAAGCTGGAAGACGAATTAAATGAAAAGGTATATGAGTCAACCATGGGCGGAGGAGTTATAAAAGCTGAGGTAAAAGGTAATATGTCAGTTGAAAGTATAACTATTGATGAAAGTCTGTTAGAGAAAGACAATAAAGAGGATTTGGAAGAAATATTAAAAGCTGCATTAAATGATGCGTTTGCAAAAGCTGTTGAAGATAAAGAAAAAAATATGAATCAGATTACCGGCGGAGTGAAAATGCCAGGAGGCTTCTAATGTATCCAAAAAAGTTTGAAGCGCTTGTTGAGTGTTATCGCAGACTTCCAGGTGTTGGAATTAAGACTGCAGAACGTTATGCATTTCAAACACTGGAATGGGATGAAGAAACAATGGATGCCTGGATCAGCGCCTTTGAAAATGCTAAAGAGGGTTTGAAAAAATGTGAAGTATGCGGAAACCTTTCGGAAAACGATAAATGTGATATTTGTGATGATCATTCAAGAAATAGTCAAATTATTTGTGTCGTGCAGAGTCCAAAAGATGTAATCGCAATGGAAAAGACAAAAGAGTATGCAGGTGTTTATCATGTTCTGAATGGAGTTATATCAACTTCAAAGGGGATTCTACCAGAGGATATCAATATTGATTCTCTATTATCACGTATTACGGATGAAACGCAGGAAATTATTATTGCAACGAATCCTACTGTAGAAGGTGAAACTACAGCATTATATTTATCAAAGTTGCTTGAAAAATATCCGGTAACAGTAACCAGAATCGCTCATGGACTTCCTATGGGAGGCCATCTTGATTATGCGGATGAGTTAACATTGATCAAAGCGATTGAAGGAAGAAAAAAAATGGAGCCATAAAGCGGCGGTGAATTAAGAAAACATTGAAGCAAGGGACGGTATAGCCAAACGGCTATGCCGTTCTTTGCTGTTGTTCAGTTGTATTTTGGGCTTTTTCTTTCGCCCGTTCAAAATCAAATGCACCGATAAAGTTGTAGACAATCGTTATTTCCCTTGTCCTTGATTTCTTGTCAGTATGGGAAACTTCGATACGGTCTATAAACTCCCGCAAAATGGAAGCGTCAAGATCCTGCATATCGGTATACTTCTTTACTGCGCTGATAAACGCTTTTACATTGGTCTTTTTCTTCTCTTGCTGCTTGATTTCCTCCCGCAATACCTCTGCCATAGCCTTTAAGTTGTCCTGTTCCAGTTCATAATCATGGGACATTTTAATAAACCGTTCGTCAGATAATTTCCCGGTTACATTGTCCTCGTATAAGTGCTTAAACAGGTTATCCAATTCGGCAATCCGGCTTTCGGCTCTTGCAAGAGTATCACGCTTGCGGGAAAACGCCGCGTCGCGCTCCCTCAAACGGCTGTCTGCTGCTTCCTGCACAAACTCGGCTTCATACTGCGTTACAAACTCGATTGCTTCCCGTAAGTTTCGCAAAACGATTTCATGCAGAACAACATTTTTGATTGAATGGGTCGTACACAAGTCTTTGCCTTTCCGATAGGTCGAACAGATAAAATACTTCTGTTCTTCAGTAAAGTTGGTTGCGCGGCATTGATACATCTTGCCGCCGCACTCCGCACAATAGAGAAGCCCGGAGAAAATACCCATATCGCCCATTTTGGTAGGGCGGCGGCGGGATCGGCGTATGTTCTGCACAATGAGAAAAACGCTTTCTTCCACAATCGGCGGTTGCGTGTTCTCAAAAATTACCCATTCGGACGGGTCATTCCACAACTTCTTTTTGCTCTTGTAAGACTGTTTGCGGGTTTTGAAGTTCACCGTATGGCCTAAATAATCAATCTTTTCAAGCATACGGGAAACCGTTTCATTCGTCCATTTGTAGGGGTTCGCCCCCGGCTTCGGTTTGTTGCCGACTTTCATACCCTTTGACAGCCAATAGAAAGTAGGATTGAGGATTTCGCTTTTCTCTAACCATTTTGCAATTTGTGTCGGCCCCATGCCGGAAACGCACAAGGTGAAAATCTGCTGCACAACGGCTGCGGCTTCCTCGTCGATCACCCATTTCTTTTTGTTGTCGGGGTCTTTCATGTAGCCATAAGGCGGGATTGTGGTAAGGTGTTCGCCGGACTTTCCCTTTGTTTGCCAAGTGGCGCGGATCTTCTTTGAAGTGTCGCGGGCGTACATCTCATTGAACACATTGCGGATTGCGGTAAACTCGTTTTCGCCCCGCGTGCTGTCTACTCCGTCATTGACAGCGACGAAATGAACGCCAAAATCGGGAAACAGCATATCGGTATAAAAACCGACTTGCAAATAATCTCGCCCAAAACGGGACATATCTTTGACGATAACGCGCTTGATTTTCCCCGCCTTTATGTCGGCAAGCATACGCTGAAAACCGGGGCGGTTAAAGTTTGTGCCGGAATACCCGTCGTCCTCGTCATAATGGCGGTAAGCGGTAATTCCATGCTCGCGGCAATACCGTTCCAAAATCTTTTTCTGGTTGGCAATGCTGTTGCTCTCGCCCTCTAATTTGTCCTCCTGCGAAAGTCTTTCATACAAAGCCGTTATGCCCTCGTCCTGCGCCTCCTGCTGCTGATCGCGCATATAGAATTGCAAAACATTGTTTGAAATGGCCTCGCGTACTTCCGCACTTAAAACTTTCGAGGCTGCGATTTGCTGAAAGGAAATAGTATTTTTCATCTGCGCTCACCGCCTTTCGCGGCAAGTGCGGCAATCCCGTTTTGGCCTGCGTGGTAAAGAAGTTTTTGCATTTGATTGTCAAGGTACAAAGTATCTGTTTTGTGCGCCGCACAAAAATAGTATGCGGTCAATTTATCCGACTGTTTCATGTTACCTCCTATTCCGACAGCCGGACAAACAGGTTATATATATTATACCACATAACCCGCCGCCCGTCTGCAATAGGATCGCATTTTCGGCATTATACCGGGTCTTTTTTCTGTTTTAGGTCGTTTTGTATTAAGCGGCGTACCTTTGTCGCGGCGTCTTCTTTCACACCGTTTTTCTCAACGGCTTTGACGATATAGGTTATATCCCCAATTTTGTATTCACGCACAACCGGGGATTTTGCTTCTTGTTTTGTTGTTGGTTCCATTTAGAAAAATCCCCCTTTCGTGGGATAAATCAATCTCGTAAAATAGTTCCGGCAAAATCGAACGGCTGTTAGCAGCAGCACCGCGGGACTTTCACCCCTGCTCATTTAAGGCAGCCTTACCCAATGCCTGCGACGCTTTGAACGCTCGGACTATGGCTATAAGGGCGTTTCGCTCCCGTCTATATATTATCGCCCACAAGCCGCTGCGCTTGTTTTGCGGCGCTGGTCTTTCTCGCTCGGCTTTTCCCCATAAGGGAAAAGCGTCATGGCGTACCCGCCGTTTGGCTCGGTATAGACGGTATGTATTCGTTTGCCGTTTATGCTGCGCCGCCGTTGTCTTGCGGGCTTTCTTTGTCAAAGAGCAGTCGGCTTTATCGGCCTGCAAAAGCATATCGCTGTGATATGCTTTTGCGGAACGACAAATAGCCCATAACGGAAGCGTGGAAAGGGGGACACGCTCCCGTATGGGCTAAAGGGTTATCCTACATGAAAGGCAAGGGTACGGGTAATAAGGCGCACTTGCAGCCTGTTCCGCATTTCCTCGTCAACATAGGAATAGGTATTGCCCGCGTCGTCTTTCAGCGTGCGGGTACAAAGTCTTGCTATGTAACCCTCATAGTGCTTCAAGATCGCGCACATGGCTTCGGTATCGCCGTTTGCTGCCGCTGAAATGACAGGGAACGGCAAAAGTTTTGCATGGCTATTTGTTTTCATCTGCTTTTCCCTCCATATACTGTTTGATTTTCGCAAGGGCGGTTTTCCTGTGCCGGAAAACCGTCGTGCGTACAACATTCAGCAGTTGGCCGATTTCCTCGTCGCTCATATCCAAGAAATAGGATAAGAGGACGATATTCCGCTTTCTTTCGGATAGGGTTTCTAATGCTTCCCCAAGCAGCGCATTTCTAACGAACACATCATAGCCGGACACTGGAAAACGGTAAAAATCGCTTTCGTATTCGTCCATGACATAAAACTGATTGAGTTCGTTTTCGCTCAATTCTGAAAAAGACACTTCGCGGGCTGCGCGTTTGGCAAGTTCAATTTGGAAGTTCTTTGCTTCGCCTTTAAGGGTTTTCTTCGCCAATGCGTCATACTGATGTTGTATCGTTTTCTTGTCGGAAGAAGATTGCTCCATGAGATCACCTCCTTCCCGCGTGGAGTAGAGGACGGAAGTTAAGGGCTTGTCCTCTCGCCCCCTTTCGTTCCTTATCCAGGTGGAAACAGGTGATTTGTTGCGCTTTTCAAAACTGAAAAGCCACAAAAGCAAAAATGCGCCTGCCCGCAAAAAGCGGACAGGCGCAAAGGAAATATTTACCGTATTTAGATGTTCTGACAGTTCACCTCCATAGCCGGAATATCCCGTTTTAGGGCAAAGGCTTTTTTTGACCGTAAGGCATTAGGCGGATTATAGCAAATATAAAAGGACATGGCGATACCTCCCCGATACCGCCATATCCATAAAAAGGGCGACTGTAATATCCCCCGTATTCTAATTTTTGAAAAGAAAACGGCGGTTGATAGTTCAAAAGCAAAAAGCCGATAACCGCAATTCAAAACTGCGTGTTATCGGCTCTGCGTCTATGCGTCTGGCTCTTTGACAACTGATATGTTAAATTGTTTTACGTTGATTAAAGTTTCATGTTTGCATTTAGGGCAGAATAGGGGGAAGTTTTCAAGTACCGTATAAGAGCGTATTTTGATACGGGTTTTGTTCTCACATACAGGACAGCGCACCCATTTTTCATTGTCACTCATTTTCTATTGCTGCCAGATCTATAATTAGCGAAACACATTTATCAACGCCTATTTTTTCGCTGTCCAATGATAGATGATAGTTTTGACATTTACCCCACTCTCTGCCGGTAAAGTGCTTATAATGAACACTTCGCCGCCTATCTTTGTCTGCAAGGCGCTCCTCCGGCTTCCTCTCACTTTCGCCATACAGTCGGACAATGCGTTCCGCCTTGAATGGTGTAGAAGCATGAATAAAGACATGAAAAGTGTCCGGGTTATCTTTAAGGATATAATCGGCGCACCGCCCCACAATCACACAGGATCCCTTTTCCGCCAAATCCAAGATCACTTTTCTTTGCATACACCACAGAAAATCGGCGGCACTCATGCTCTCCATAGAACCCGGCTGTCTGGACAATGAGGGCAAAAATGATAGGAACGATTTACCGGGCGCATACTCGCCAGCATTTTCTATATATTGGAGTGATAGCCCCGTTTCTTCTGCTACCTGTTTGATAAGTTCCTTGTCATAGTATGGAATATTTAGTTTTTCAGCCACAGTTTTACCGATACTCCGTCCACCACTACCAAACTCGCGGCTTATTGTAATAATCTTTTTTGTCATATCATGCTACCTCCTTTGCAGCTTTTAACAGTTTACGAAGCGGAGAAATAACAAGGAATATTGCAACGATTGTGGTTACAATATCCGCTACGGGATTTGTCATAAACAATCCTGTTAAATTACCAAAACTATTAAACAAATATAGGAACGGGAAGAAGAAAATACTTTGTCTGCCAATATTGACGATCATAGCGCGGGTTGCTTGCCCGAACACCTGAAGCGTTGACATCATGGTAAACTGAACGCCAAGGAATGGAATACAGATTGCCCATGTTTTCAAAATCAAAACACCCGCGTCAATGGTAGACTGATCGGTTGTAAAAGCGCCCATAAAGGGTTTGGCAAGGCCGACAAACGGCACAAGCAGTAATACTGACAAGATAGATGATGTAATGAGGGTGAATTTGAAAGAAGCCGTTACACGATCTATCCGATTTGCACCCAGGTTATAACCTGCAAACGGCATATAGCCGCCTGCATAACTGTTGACAACGATAAGGGCAATATAAATCATCTTGCCCGCAACGCCATACGCCGAGATCACATAATCGCCATATCCGGCCGCCAAGTTATTGAACGCTGCGTTGGTAACACTCATAAGAAGTTGACCTGCACAAGCGGGAACGCCGATCTTGAACACCTCAATATAAATCCGTTTGGATGGCTTAAAATCTTTGATTTTAAGCGATATAGAGGATTTCCCTTTAAGGAGAACGACAAGGCAGTAAATATCCGCCACTACAATGCCAATAATCGTTGCAATCGCCGCACCGGCAACACCCATATTCAATCCCCAAGGGAGAATGAAAATCGGGTCAAGAATGATATTGACAATCGTACCAATTACCATTTCAATGACAGCATGATTTGCTTTTCCCTCTGCACGAAGTAATGAGCCAAGCACAGTTTGAAGTGTCATTGCTACGGCGAACAATACAACAATATCAAGATATTTTTTTGTCAGCATAAATGTATGCTCGCTGGTTCCAAGAACACTCAAAATAGGCGTTCTAAACAGAAAATATAAAGCAGTTAATGCAAAGGTCGCAATTACGGACGTATAGACTGTAACGGAAGATGCCTTTTTGACTTCATCATACTTTTGTGCGCCAAGGCAACGGGATATGTAGGGGGCGACACCGATACCGAAAATACTGCCGATAGCCTGCATGATGATAAAGACGGGATAGGCCAATGATACGGCTCCCAACTGGTACACATCATCCAGTAACCCTACAAAATATGTATCAGCCAAATTGTAGAGCAGGGTTGCGATAGAACTGAATATTGTTGGTAAAGCCAAAGTCAATATCGCCTTGTGAACAGGGGCTTTTTCCATTAGTTCAATGTTTTTATCTTGCATAATAGGTCTCCTTCCTTTTTCTAAACATCCGATTTCGGATATTTTGACTAAAATATAATATCCGGCGACGGATATTGTTTAGGTGTTTATATCATGGTTTCCGGTATAAAAATGAACGCCGGAGATACCATAGATTTTTGCCTTGAATTTTTCTAATTTCCCGATCATATCGGGCATTTCTTTTTCCTTTCTTGTTCTAATAGCAATCGTGCCATTTTCGGATAAGATTTCTGTATTCGCTAATGCTTCCATAACTGACAAAAATATTTCATCTACTGTAAACGGCGGGTCGAGATAGATAATGTCGAATTTATATCCGTTTTCATTCAGCCATTTTATTCTTCTGAATACATCATCTTGATAGATTTCATATCCGCTTGAAAACTTGCAGACGGTAAGATTTTTCTTAATGGTGTCTATGGCCTTTCGTCCTTGCTCTACAAAAACTACATTTTCTGCACCGCGGCTTAAAGCCTCGATCCCCATACTTCCGCTGCCTGCAAACAAATCCAAGAAGCGCGCACCCGTAATTTGCACTTGCCAAATATTAAACAATGCTTCCTTAATCATGGCGGTAATTGGTCTTGTATCTACTCCTTTTGGCGCAAGCAAAACGCGGCCTTTGGCTTTTCCGGCTATCACTCGCAATTTTAATACCTCGCGTCCTGCTCGGTTGCAAGATAGGCTTTGGCGGCTTCAATGAGGGTATCTTCAAGTCCAAGCCGTTTGGAAATGGCAAAAGCGTTACTTGCACCGACTTCGCCTATCATCAAACGGTATGTCGGACTTAATGTTTCTACATCAAATTCACAGCAAGCGTTTTGTACGCCCTCTGTGGCAAGGGCAAAGTTTTTGATCTGAACATAGTGGGTTGTAGCAAGGGTACGAATACCGCATTTGTGAAGCCGGGAGAGTATAGCAACCGCAAGTGCCGCACCCTCTGCCGGGTCTGTACCCGAACCAAGTTCGTCGATAAGGACAAGAGAGTCCCTGTCGGCAACGCCAAGGATTTTGATAATATTTGTCATGTGAGCAGAAAATGTACTCAAACTTTGCGCTATGCTCTGTTCGTCACCAATATCAGCAAATACTTCTTTGAACACCGAGAGTTCCGAGCCTTCGTCAGCAGGGATATGAAGCCCCGACTGTCCCATTAAAGTCATTGTGCCGACATTCTTCATCGTTAGTGTTTTACCACCCGTATTCGGCCCGGTAATGACAAGCATATCGTATTCACCGCCAAGTTCAAGCGAAGTTGGAACAACCTTTGTGGGGTCAAGCAAGGGGTGGCGTGCTTGATTGAGTTTGATATATTTCTTTGTATTGAAAATAGGTGCAGTTCCATTGTAAGATTCTGAAAATCCCGCTTTCGCAAAAATGAAGTCAAGTGTAACCAAAATCTCATAGTTTTTTCTGACATATTTAAGGTGCGCCTTAACCATATCGGAAAGATCACCGAGGACAATCGCAATCTCTATCTTTTCTTGATATTGTAAATCTTGAAGTTCTGCACTTGCCTTTGCAACACTGGTAGGCTCAATAAACACAGTTCCCCCTGTGCCGGATTGACCTTGAACAGTTCCAGTAACCTTATTGCGACAGGCATATTTCACAGCAAGGCAATATGCACCGTTTCTTTGACTAATAAAGGTGTCGGATAAATAGGGACGGTATTTTCCACTGACAAGAGTACGGAGTTGCCCTTGAATACTGTCCTCTGTGTTTTTTATTTTCTTACGCACTTTTTCAAGACCGGGACTTGCTGTATCAAAAAGGTCATTGTCATTTCGTATACACCGTTTAATCTCGTCTTGAATTTTTTTCAGTGGAGAAAGTTGATTAAATTTACTATCAAGCAGATCCTTTTCTTCTTCGGAGATTTCACGACAACCATAATCCTTTGCTTTGCTTGAAGCGTCCAGTAAGTCATATATCCGCAACAAATCTCCGGCAGAAAGAGGATTTCCGTTTTCAAGACTATCAAGAATACGGTTTAGGTTTGTAACCTTAGCAAATGAGGGTTTACCCTTGTGCGTTATACGTTCTCTTGCTGCTGAGGTTTCATTCATCAAATAAGTAATTTTTTCTACCTCTGTTTCGGGCATAAGTTGCCTACACTTCTCACAGCCGGAGCTGGAAGTCGCAAACCTTTCAAGCATTTGCTTGATTTTATCATATTCAAGAATATCAAATATTTTCGCATTCATAGTTTTTGGCCTTTAATCTTTATTTTCGATTTCCTTTCTAAAACGAATTATATATTTTTCAAGCATGGAAACATACGCCATTACTTCTACGGGGTCAGTATCTTCCATTGCTCGCTGTTCTGCTTCAAAAATCCATTTTACCCGTTGTTCGCCAAAATACCTGCCCGCTTCTGTCAAACGGATTACTTTACGGTTGCGTGTACCAGGGGCATGGTCAAGCACGACAAATTCTTTGCGAATCATACGGGTAATAAGGGAATTTACAGTCTGCTTTGGGAGCGAGAGCATTTCAGCAAGGTCTTGCTGTGAATATTCCTCATTAGAGTTAAGGAGTGCCGACCAAATATCTACCTCTCCATCAGATATACTTGATTTATATGCAGCCATACGATAGAGGGAGTTTAGTTCTTTTATTTTCAAATTGATGAGGTCAATTTGTTCTCTAACTTTCTTTTCCATGTTTAACCTCCAAAATAAATATCCGAGTTCAGACCAAATTATATTTTAGTCCGAACTCGGATATTTGTCAAGACATTGAGAAAAGAATTTTAACGAACGACCAATAAGAATTATTTAAGTCAATAATAGGAACTGTGTAAACATATCCAAAAGGGAAAGGTGAACTGTAAAATGTAATAGGGTGAACAAAATATGAAAAGACCAGTACCATTATACGATTTTAAGGCGTTCGGGGCAGCCATAAAAGCCGCGAGAACGGAAAGCGGCGACAGCCGCAAAAAGGTAAGCGACGAGTTATATATTTCCCCGCGCTACCTTGCCAATATTGAGAACAGAGGACAGCAGCCGAGTTTACAAGTGTTCTATGACCTTGTAACCCGTTACCATATTTCCGTCGATCAATTCTTTTTTCCAAGCAATACAGAAAAGTCAACGCAACGGCTTCAACTGGATAAAATGCTGGACGATATGAGCGACAACGGTCTGCGGATTGTAACCGCAACGGCAAAGGAAATAACGGAAGTCGAAAAAGCGGAAGAATAGCCCCCCTATATGGAAAGCCGGAAGATTGCAGCGCAAAGACGCTGCAATCTTTTTTTGCGCCAAAATGGAGAGGACGCGCAACAAATATCGCCTTTCTAACGGGATAAGGAGTAGATAGCAAGCACAGCAAATGAGTACCCATTTGCGAAAAAATGCTTGTTGGGAGTTTCCCAAACCCTTATAGAAAGGCGGCTGCACTATGGCAAACCGAAAACGCAATATCCAAATGAAGTTTTGGATTTCAGAAGATGAAAAGCGGCTAATCGACGAAAAAATGAAGCAGTTACCAATCCGGCAGTATGGCGCATACTTCCGCAAAATGGCGATAGACGGATATATCCTTGTAGTAGACCGTTCGGAAACAAAAGCATATATCCGGGAATTGCAAGCGGTAAGCCGCAATATCAACCAGATCGCCAAACGCGCCAATGCGTCGGGGACAGTTTACGAACAGGACATAGCCGATATAAAAGAGGTGGTAAATGAGATATGGCAATTACAAAGACGCACCCTATTAAATCAACCTTAAAAGCAGCGATTGACTATATCTTAAACCCCGAAAAGACAGACGGAAAACTGCTCGCGTCCTCCTTTGGCTGCGGCATGGAAACGGCAGATATTGAGTTTGCATGGACGCGGGAAGCAGCCGGGGATCGCGGCACCCATTTAGCCCGCCACTTGATACAATCCTTTGCGGTGGGAGAAACCACGCCGGAAGAAGCCCACAAAATCGGCATGGAACTTGCCGAAAAGATTTTAGGCGGTAAGTATGAGTTTGTTTTGACAACCCATGTAGATAAAGGACATTTACACAATCACCTTATTTTTAATGCGGTCAGTTTCGTTGACTATAAAAAATACCACTCCAATAAGCAAAGTTATCACTTCATACGGCGCACCAGCGACAGAATATGTAAAGAGCATGGGCTATCCGTCGTTGAGCCGGGACAGAACAAGGGAAAGAGTTACACCGAGTACCAAGCGGAAAAGCAAGGGAAAAGTTATAAGGCAAAATTGAAAGTCGCCATTGATACCCTCATTCCTCAAGTGTCCGATTTTGAAGAACTCATAAAACGGTTGCAGCAAATGGGCTATGAAGTCAAACGCGGCAAATATGTTTCCTGCCGCGCTTCCGGCCAGGAACGGTTTACCCGTTTGAAAACCCTCGGCGCGGCCTATGCAGAAGAAGCGATAGCCGACAGGATAAAGGGCGTTTACCGCGCCAAAGTAAAACCCATACAGGACGACAAGCGGATCCGGCTTGTGGTTGATATTGAAAACAGTATCAAAGCGCAACAGTCGGCGGGCTATGAACGGTGGGCGAAAATCCATAATCTGAAACAGGCCGCTAAAAGCATGAACTTCTTAACGGAACACAACATTGAGTATTACAGCGATCTTGAAAGAAAGATAGCCGATATAATGACTTCCCATGACGCGGCGGCAAAGGCGGTAAAGGAAGTGGAACAGAAAATGACGCAACTATCTTTATTGCAAAAACACAGCACCACATACCGCCAATTAAAACCAATCTATGAGCAATACCGTAAATCTTCGGACAAGGAAAAGTATTTGCGGGGGCATGAAAGTGAAATCATCTTGTTTGAAACGGCTGCAAGGGCATTAAAAGAAATAGGCGTTACCAAACTGCCGGATCCCGCCAAACTGAAACAGGACTATGAAGCGTTGAGCGATAAGAAAAACAAACTATATGACGAATACCGCCAAGCCAAAAAGCAAATGAGCGAATACGGCATTATTAAAAAGAATGTGGACAGTATTCTTTACCCGTCCCAAAGCAAGGCAAGGGAACAGGAACGGTAAGCAAAAACAGGGGTAGGAAGTGGAAAGTTAGGGGCTGAAAAATCCCCATATAACAGGGCTTCCAGCACGGGAAAACAGCATAGCCGTTACTTTATATTCAAACTGCAAAAAACGGCTTTCTAATTGTCCACGCAAGGACAAAAAAGAACGGGGCGCGGCGGCCATAATCGGCAACCGCGCCCCGTCTTGCTATGGGCTATTCCTCGTCGGTTAGAGTAAACTCCAATTCCGAAAACTCGCTATCGCCCAAGCGTTGCAGTTTTCGGATTGTATTGTCTGCAAGTGGCCTTATGTCGCTATCCATAAAAGGGATTGCAGCAAGGATATTGCGGGTCGTCTGTTCGCGGCTGTCCTCCGCATAGATCGCAATTAGGTTTTCTTCTTCAACGGTAAACTGGATATTCATTGAGATACCTCCATATCTTTTTGTTTCTGCTGGGTCGGCTGTTTGGGCTGCTTTGCCGCCTGCTTTTTATACCCGTCAAGTTTTTTAAGGATCGAGGGCTTTTGCTGCGCCTTGTCCTGCCGTTCGGTTTTTATGGCATTTGCCAAATCCACAAGGGAAATTGTTTCGCCCGCCTTTGCCCGCTGCTCCAAATCCGCAACGGTAGGCGTTTGCGGCGTATTGTTGATAATACCGTCAAAGTTATTGTCGTTCTGCTCGACGCTATCTTCAACCGCTTTTAGGGGATTTTCTCTTTCCGGCTGCGGCTGCGCTGCAATGGCAAAAGCCTGTGTCCTGTTTCCCATAATGAGATACTTCCCGTCGTCGGACGAGTGATGAAACCCATAGCCCGCCGCTTCCATTTGTTCGCGGGTCATATCGGTAATATAAAAATTGCCCCTCGGCGTTTTAATTGTTTCCCCTGTCATAAGGCTGTCGGGGGCGGGTTCCGGCTGCGTCTGCTTATCAAGTTGCCCGTCGCGGTAGGTATAGCCCTGCGCCGCGATTGCTTCAAGAGTACTGCCCGTAACATTCCCATAGATCCGCTTGTCAGCGTCAATGAGCGTTTGCAAAGTGTCTTTGACGGTATCGGAAAGGGCTTGCTGCTGTTCGGGCGGTAACTGGTCGAATACAGGGGCTTGCCGCTGCTGCTGAAGATCGGTAAAATGCCCCTCAATCTCGGTAATGAGTTCCTTTGCGGTGGCCTGTACGGTTTCAAGGGACGATTTCAATTCTGCCATTTCCTTATCGCTGCTCCACCCGGCAATATAGGCAAACGAATAATCGGAAGTGTCAAGGCCGAAATGCTGGCACACCGTATAGGCGACGCTTTCCGCTTCCACCTCGCGGGTCCGGCGGTCAACCCTGTTTTGTTCCTCTTTGGGCGCGTTCAAGTCTACATCATGCAGCCGCGCATGGGCAATTTCATGGATTGCCGTTTTCAGCGTTTGTAATTGGCTTACTCCCTCTTGAATGGCAATCCGCTTATCGGCAAGGCTGAAATATCCATTTGCGCCGCTGTCGATTTTCTCAAAACCAATGGGGACAGGGGACGCTTTTTCAAGGGCTTTGAAAAAATCTTCGTACTGCTCCACATTAGCAACAAGGTTATCAACCGAAATATCCGGCAATTCCTTTCCGTCTGTTTGGGACACATCATAAACAGACACAACGCGGTAATTCGGCACTTTAATTTCCTGCACTTCAACAAGGGGTTTCCCGTCCTCACCGAAAAGAGGCTTGCCCTTATCGTCAAGTTTCTGTTTCTCCTGCTTAACGGTAAAGGGCGCGGGGGCGATAATCTTAATTCCTTTCTCGCCTTTCTTCACATGGCGTTCAATCCCTTTTGCCTGCCAACTCTTAAAGCCTTTGACTAAAGTTGCGTCGGGCTTCTGCATGGCAATTAAGATTGTGTTATTCAAACTGTAATCATGGAAAGAGGACATAACGCGCAAATAGTTTTTATACTGTTCGCTGTCAAAAATCTGTTGTATGCCCTCCTGCAAACGGTCGGTTATTTCCTTAACCTTGTCCTCCTGTTTTTCCGATTGTAGAATAATCGGCACAACGGGGATCGGCGCATCGGCGGTCAGCGTCGCGGCCTGCCGCGTGCCGATTGCGTCCATATAGATTGTGTCGTCCTGTTCCGGCTGCTGGGAAAACTGCGGTGTTACCTGGTATTCCTTTGGCACTTCGCGCCCGTCGTACCACTCTGTAAAAGGATTGCGGTTATTGTAGATATAGCCCTGTTTGGTAAACTCGCCCCCGTCATTGATAGAAGCGTCGCGCCCGTATTCCTCATACATGAAATAGTTTTTTGCTTCCTGCGGCAATTCTAATTCGTCCAGCTCGTCAATGAGAAAATGGCCGTATTCTTCCTCGTTGTGGACTTCGGGATAAAGCCAATAGCAATCAAGATTTTGTGCAAGGTTGATAAGGTCTTTTACGCTGCCCGCATACTCGCCATGAGCAACCGCCGCCGAAAACTTTTCCCGATCTTCGTCAAACTGCATAGCAAGCAGTTTCCCCAAATAATTGAGTTCGTCCGGGCGTTCATACTCGCCTAAATGCTCGGTCAGCCCTGCAATATCGGATTTGTATTCGGTAAAATGCCATTCCTCATAACGCTGCCCGTCAATGCCGATCCGGTCAAAGACTTCTTTCATGTGTTCGGCGGTGGTGGGAAACGATACCCATTCGCCCGCTGGCCGGTTCTCGGTATATCTGCCAAGATTGGATATGTAGGCTTCCAGCAAAGTAATCTGTTCGTCCATTCGCTCGCTCCTTTCCTCTGCGATCATTTTTTGCATAAGTTCGTAATCTTCGCGGGTCATACTCCCGTCATAGATATAAGGGTCAATGTCCTGCCCGTCGTATGGCCGTTCTGAAAAGGGCAACCCTGCGGCATGGGCGATTTGCCGCGCTTCTTCGATTTGTTCCGGCGTTAGTGTCCCGTCGTGCTGCTCGATAAATCCCGAAAGGGAATTAAAGCCGTTTTCATAGTGCCAGCGCACCCCGGCGGTCAGTTCGTCAAGGCGCATATCTTCGGCAAAATGCCCGCAATAATAGCCGTTCAAAGCAACGGCGTGGGGGTCAAGGCTGCAAATCTGTTTCAATTTCCCCATATCGTCATACGGGATTGTATCGCTGCCAAGTTCAAGATACAGATAATCGCTTTGCCAAGAACGCCCCTCGCGCCAAAATACCACCCAAGCCATACCGTCGCGCAATTCGTCTTGAAAATCTTTTACGGCTTCCCGCAAACTTGCCATGTTTTCACTTCCTTTCGCATAAGGGTTTGGGACTATCCCAACAAGCAAAATCCCCGCACTTCTCAAAGAGCAGCGCGGGGATTTCTCGCAAATGGGTACTCATTTGCTGTGCTTGCTATTTAGTTGTCTTTCGCCGCATACGCCTGTTTCTCTCGCTTTCGGCTTTCTGCCTGCGGCGTATTTTCTTCGCACAATCGGGACAGTATTTTGCCCGGTTGCTGCCTGCTGCAAATGCTGTCCTGCAAAGGGCGCAACGCCTTAAATCTATGCTGCGGTCTTTCATCACCTCGGCGCAAAACTCCCGATTGGCGGGCAAAACCGCCTCGGAAAAGTAGCGGCATAGCAGCGAATAACTGATACTTTGGGGGCAAACGCAAGTTTCCCCGTCGTCGAGTAGTAGGCAATTCCCGTTGTCATTGTTGGCACATTCAGCCTTTGCCATTTTCTTTACAACGCGGTACTGCGCTTCATTCAGCCGGATCATTTTCGGTTTTGCTCAACGCGGTAATTTACATACTTGCCGCCTGTGTCGTCCAGCAGCACAACCCCGTCAAAGGTATTGCCCGTTTTGGTGGAATACAGCCCTTTCACTTTTGCTTTTCCGTCTTTTAAGAGGGCGGCGGCAATGGATTTTGTAAACGCCTTTTTCCGCTGCTCAAAAAATCTATCGTTCTTCCACATCACAAAAGAACATTTACGGTTGCCGCAATAATAGTTTTTCTTGCCCTCATAGACGATTTCGCCGCAACGGGGGCAAGTGCCGATTGCTTCCCGCTGCGGGGCAAACAGTTTCGCTTTATCTTCGGAAATATGGGAGTAGGATTTTACAAGGTCAGCCGCCATTTTTTCAATGCCCTGCATAAAGTCGGCGGGATCCTCGTTGCCCTTTGCAATCTCGACAAGCCGCGTTTCCCAATCTGCGGTCAGCAAGGGAGAGGTCAGCACTTCTGGCAAAACGACGGTTAGATTGATACCGTCCTTTGTGGCCTTTAGTTTTCTGCCGCTGCGCTCAACAAATCCCGCGCCAATGAGTTTTTCAATGATACCCGCCCGCGTCGCCGTTGTGCCTAACCCTTTGCGCTCGGCCTCGTCCGGCGTTTCTTCCTTGCCTGCGGTTTCCATTGCAGATAGTAAAGTATCTTCGGTAAAGGCTTTCGGGGGCTGCGTGTAATAGTCGCTGATCTGCGCCGCCACATCTTCAAATGCCTGCCCCTCGTCAATGGGCGGTAATGCTTCGTCCGGCTCGGCTTCGTCCTCGTCGGTTTTCCCGTTGAGAATAGAACGGGAACGGCGGTCAATCTCGCGCCAGCCCTCGCAAATGGGTATATTCCCTTTGGCGGTAAAGGAATAACCGCCGCAAGAGAATACCGCCGTAACGGTTTCATAAGCGTATGGCGCGGCAACGGCGCAAAGCAGTTTTACGCATACAAGGGTTACGATTTTCTTTTCACTCTCGGCCAAACCAGCAAAGCCGTTTTTCACAAACTCGGCTGTCGGCAAAATGGCGTGGTGGTCGGTAACTTTGGCATTGTTTGTAATGCGGGAAAGGTCGGGGGTAAGGGCTGCGCCCTGCATGAATGGCAAAATCCCGCAAAGGCTGTTTATGAGTTGTTCGGTGGATCCGGCCATATCGGAAGTAATATATTTGCTGTCGGTGCGGGGATAGGTCAAAAGCCGCTTTTCATAAAGTGCTTGCACATAATCAAGGGTCTGTTTCGCCGTAAATCCAAACAGGCGGTTTGCTTCCCGCTGCAAGGCGGTCAGGTCAAACAATCTCGGCGGGGCTGCGGTCTTTGCTTCTTTGGTAAGGGAAGTGCAAACGGCCTGCGATTTCTCGCAAGCCGTTTTCATCTGCTGTGCTGCCGCTTCATCAAAGAGTTTTTCAGAAAGTGCCGTTATGCCGCCTGCCTGCAATCGGACAACATGGTATTTTTCCTTTTTGAAACTGCCGATTGCATAATCACGCTTGACAATCATATCAAGGGTAGGGGTCTGCACCCGCCCCACATTCAAAGTCTTATGGTAGAGGATAGAGAAAAGTCGGGTTGCGTTAATGCCAATCAACCAATCGGCCTTTGCCCTGCAAAGCGCGGATTGATAAAGGTTGTCATAGCCGCGCCCGTCTTTGAGGTTTGAAAAGCCCTCGCGGATTGCGCTTTCTTCCATACTGCTGATCCAAAGGCGGGAAAAGGGTTTTTTGCAATTTGCTTGTTCATAGACGAAACGGAAAATGAGTTCCCCCTCGCGGCCTGCGTCGCAAGCGTTGACAATCTCGGTTACATCTTCCCTGTGCATAAGGTCTTTGAGAATGGAAAACTGCTGCTCCTTGCCGCTGGCAACGGTAAACTGCCAATCCTGCGGGACAATGGGAAGATCGCCATAGTTCCATTTGCGGTATTGTTCCTTGTAGCCCCCTGCGTCTGCAAAACTAATCAAATGCCCGATACACCAGGACACAAGGTAGCCGCCGCCCTCCATAAATCCGCTTTTTCTCTCGTCGGCATGGAGTACCGCCGCGATTGCCTTTGCTACACTCGGTTTTTCTGCAATTACAAGTTTCATTCTTCCTCGTCCTCCTGCTCGGTCTGCTCGGTTTCCATATCTTCCATTTCTTCGTCGTCCTCGTCAAAGTCGAGATCGTCAAGGTCAGTACTGCCTTTTGCCGCGTCCTGCTTCGGTTTCAAAATCTTGAAATAGTAGAACGCCCCGCCGCCTGCTACCGCAAGCAGAAGTACGACAAGCAGAATACCGCCCATGCCGCCGCTTTTTTCTTCCTCTGCGGTTGGCTCGGTTTCCTCCGGCTGCGGCTCGGCTTCCTTGCCCGCGCACTCGCTCATATTGGTATTGCAAATGGGGCAATCGGTATTGACGCTACCGGGCGCGCATTTGTTTTTACAGTTGCAAACCGGGGTTTCCGCTGCCTGTTCGTCCTCCATAAGTTGCAAAAGGTCTTGTTCGTCTACTTGATTTAAGAAATGGACGGTGTTTTCCCCGTCCTCGGCGCGGTCAATGATGATGTAAAAATAGTTGCCGTTTTTGGTAACAACGGTAATAAACTGCTTATCGCCGGACGCTTCGCCCGTTATATCGTCTACAAGGGACATATTCCCGTCCGGGGTAAGGGGCTGCGGCTCATAACCGCCCGTTGTTTCTTCCTCCGGCGCGGGTTCTTCAAACTCCGGGCCGCCCCCTGCATAAGCGGTAACAGAAAAGCCGCACAGGACAACCAGCGCGGCAATCAAAACGGTAAAGGTGCGGATAAACTTTTTATTCTTCATCTTCGGCTACCTCCTGCGTATTCAGATAGTCCCCTTGCTGCTGCGGCAAGGGAAGATCCCCGTTTGCATAAGCGGAAAGGAACGCGGCAAGTTGCGCCGCGTCGATATTGACCGCCTTAACCATTTGCACGATCTGGGCGTTTTCTTCCTCGGTTTTTCGCGCTTCAAGGTCTTTCAGCCTGTTTTGATACTCAACGATTTTTGCCCTCGTCTTTGAAATGTCCTTTTCGATACGCTCCAATTTTACATTTGCCATAAGTCGTTTACTCCTTTCCAAATCGGTCTTTCCATGAGTAGTTGCGCCCCAATCCCTTAACCGTTTTGAGATAGGGCATAGCGTTTTCTTCCAAAGCAACTGCCCGACAAAACAAATCGGGATAGTGCTGTTTGAGATACAAAATCTCTTGCTTTTTCATGCTGGGGCAAAAGAAACAGGACGATTTACCCGGCTGCGGCAATCCTGCCGCTTTGATTTCCC
>ENA-OWPN01000135-OWPN01000135.1-human-gut-metagenome-genome-assembly--contig:-NODE-135-length-131684-cov-4.113797_pt1 | contig 131684 bp, 128 predicted proteins | sample MGYA00248266_ERZ651850 | MGnify/ENA primary metagenome ERZ651850 (study PRJEB26924, sample SAMEA4378296) | human gut metagenome | biome: human gut; feature: human-associated habitat; material... | reverse complement strand
GGTTTCTTTAAACGCACTGTAATATGCAGTCTCTATGCGCTCACAGCAGTTCGCATGCAGCTGCTTTAATGCTATACGTTCATCCCGGTACAAATGCTGCGCTGTCGCAAAAAACGCATGTGACCCCGATGGATGAAATTCCACAAAATACTGAACGCGATCCTCTCCCGGCTCCTTCCATACCGTTACCATTCGGGTTGTCGGGCCCCAGTATTCGATAGTCAATCCACCATCCGATAAAACGGATATAACGATACAGCCGCTGACATCCGGAACCAGATACAGCGGTTCTCTTTTCTGATAAGAGCTGTGACAGATCGTGTAATGTGCAATATACGGACGCAGCAGCGGATGCGGCAGAAGATACATATGCGTATCCGTTTTCAACATGCTTGTTTGAATATCCTGTTTTAGCTTCATATCATTTTTCTATATACTGTATCGCTATACAGTCAAGACCGGTATGTGCCGCAATCACTGCACTTATGGTATTGATTTTTATTTCCAGACGGCTGTTTCTTTCCAGCAGCTGCTCGCGGATTTCCTCTGCCTTCTCTAAACAATCGGAATGAATCACATAGACATAGCCCTCTTTGCCAGCCAGCTTTTCACTGACCGTATCTACAGCCAATGCCGCAGCCTTTTTCTCTGTACGCACCTTGTCAAAGACATCGATTTTTCCATTGGTTGACGGATCTATAATCAGCACGGGCTTGATTTTCAATAAGCTGGCCGCAGCCGCAGCCAGCGGTGTAAGACGGCCGCCACGCTTCAAATGCTGTATATCATTGGGCAGTATCACCGTACCGCTTGTTTTGATTACGCTGTGTAACAGCTCCCGGATTTCTTCACCTGTTTTTCCCTCATCCGCATATTTTTTGGCAAGCAATGCCTCATGTCCCTGCAAATCACAGGTCGTATAATCCTCAATATGAATAACGGGAATCCCGATTTCTCTTGCCATGATCTGAATCGTGTTAAAGGTAGAGGATAGTCCTGATGATAATGGAACAGATACGATCTCATCATATCCCTGCTCCTTAATGGAACGCAATGTGCTTTCTATCACACTTCCCAAAGGCATACTCGTCTTTGGCGTATGCTGTCTGCGTAATGCTTCATACAATTCCTTTGTGCTGATATCTACACCATCCTGATAGGTTCGTTCCTCATCAATCACCTGCAGCGGAAGAAGAAACAAGCCGTACTTCTTTGCCTGCTCTATCGTCATAGCACTACCGCTGTCTGTCAATATCGCTGTTTTCATTCTTAACACCTCTTTCGTATATTACTTATTCATAACATACATCTATTTTACACCTTTTTACTCGGAAATGAAAATGAAATTCCCAGGACAGCCGTAGCCCGGCAGAAAAGTGATACCATGCACCAGGGAACAAAAAAAGCTACAAAGCATGCAAAGATATGATCAGAATCGTTTTCCATAGCAAATTATCGGATATCAATAACGGCCATATGGCAGCTCCTACTGCCTGTCAGCACATAATCATGAACCCCCAAACACGTAAACTCATCAAAAGAAAATCGTGTAATTTTCCATATATTTAATCACACCGAACAGGAATTTCACCTCTTTACGACTTTCAGTTTGTGTCAAGAGGAACACACACATCTACACACTTTTACACAAAAGCGGTATGATTGTTAAGAGATTTACAAATATCAGCTTTACACAGGTGATTTCTGTGTAAAATTTATTATCTTTGACAAGTATTCCTCTTTCCTTTATGATATGCATGTGAGATAACAATCACGTTCGATCAAAGCGTTTTACTACTGTGATAGAAAGGAGTACAGATATTCCTTATATATCTGATAGTGAAACAACATGAAATATTTATGGAAGGGATCCTATATGGATCAGGAGGATATCCGTATTGATCTGCACGATCGCGGATATCAGTTTGGAGACGGTATTTACGAGGTAACCCATGTGTATAACGGTACCCTCTTTGCCCTGGATGAGCATATTGACAGACTGATCAACAGTGCTGCCTTTATCGAAATGAATCTGCGCCATACCAGAGAGGAAATTGCCGAGCTCTTCCGGGAACTGGCAGCAGTCAATCAGATTGACAACGGCTATGTTTATGTACAGGTAACACGCGGAGACGGCTTATTGCGCAATCACGGCTTTCTCAGCTATGAGGAGCAGCAGCCTGTATTCAGCGGCTTTGCACAGAGCAGTGTGCGAAGTGAGGAAAAGATGATACACGGGGCAGATGCCATCACTGTGGAGGATCGCCGCTCTCTCATGTGTAATGTTAAATCTCTGAATCTGCTGCCAAACTGTTTAGCGAAGCATGCGGCTCAGAAGAAGGGTGTAAGCAAAGCGCTCATGGTACGCGATGGCATTGTAACCGAGGAAAAATCAGGAAACATCTTCATCGTAAAGGACGGGGTTGTCCTCACCCATCCGGACGGGGGAAAAATTCTGCCCGGCATTACAAAAAAACTGATTCTCAACATCCTGCATACCCGGCATATTCCGGTATGGGAAAAGGAATTCAGCGAGGAGGAAATGCTTCATGCGGATGAAGTTATGGTAACCGATACCAACAGCGAGATCGTTCCGATCATCAAAATCAATGATCAAATAATTGGCAGCGGTAAACGGGGTGAAATCACACAGGATATTCAGATTGCCTACAAGGCTCTTATCGAGGAAACGTGCGGCAAGCTGTAACTGCGTAACAACGGGGAAGGAACACACCAAGTTTCTTCCCTTTTTCCATCAGGAGGATTTATGAAGAATTCAAGAAGAAATCAGTTGCTGCAGCATATTGCAGAAATCACATCCATCGCAATCGCAAATAAAGAATATACCGGAATCAATACGGATGCCTTTACAATCAGTCTTGATTTGAAGTTGGACCGTGCAAATGTCAGCCGAATGCTAAATGATTTATGGCGTGAGAATATACTGATTAAGATACAGGGACGCCCAACCTTTTATCTGCACCGGAAAACCATTCTCAAGCGTTATCCGAATTCTTATATACCGGCACTGATTCCCAAGGATGAGCAGCTGGGAAATTATCTGGAGCACTCGCTGACACTTCCTCATGAGACAGCACAGGAGGCATTTACCGGATGTATCGGTTATTCGCAAAGGGAATCTCTATATACCATAATTGAGGATATAAAAATCTATCTTTCCTATCCCCAGACACTGCGTTCAATTTTACTATCGGGGCCGGATAAAAGCGGCAGACACCATCTTTTACACGGCATTCTGCAATATCTGAAAATAGATAGGGATCAACTGCTGCATATTGACTGTGCTGCGCTGATGCTTAATAAAACAACGATTGCCGATATCATGGAGCGAATCGATGCCACACTGGATCAGGAGAAAGATAATATCATCCTATTGGAAAATCTGGATATGCTTGCCATGCAGCCCTCCTGTCTGTGCACGATGGAAACGTTGCTTCGTTTTTATCAGAAGCTGGCAGAGGATAATGACCTGCACATGCTCATACTGGCTGTTGGCCAAGAGAGTGAGCAACTTAAGCCAATGCATGCACTGTTTCAGAAAATTTGTCATATACCTTCTCTTGACGAACGAACACTGAAGGAAAAATACGAATTTGTGCTGTCCTTTATGCAAAATGAGGCAGATGCCATCGGCAAGACGATTTCGCTTTCCTCCTCCATCCTGAACTGCTTTGCCACCGCCCACTATCAGAACAATTTACAAAGCCTGATACTGGAGCTGCGCCATGCTCTTTCCTATGCCTATGTACAATCCGGCAGTCAGCAGGAAACCTTTATCACTATTGATTATCAGCATCTTTCCGATGATCTGCTCGCAAGCATACAAAATGTATCCGATCTCTTACCCATCATTGAAAGCATCACCGCAGCCCTGCAGGAAAAAAATCATTTTCTCATTCCGGAAACAGAGTGCCTTCCACTGCAGAAGCTGCTGCACAGCAGTATACAGGAGGATGGCATCATACAGGCATTTACCAAGCAGGAGCCGAAGCTATCCGAATATTGCAAGCAGGAGCTGCGCCATGCACAAAAGCTGGAAATCAATCAGCTTTACTCCCTGTCCCTGCAAAAAATCCGGGACTGTATCCTGCCGATTATGGATGCCTATAGCTTCTCCATGCAGGAAAAGCAGTTAGATAAGCTATGCTACCGGCTAAACAATGTGTTCTCCATCGTAAAGCATCAGACCTATGTTCCTGCCTTTTTACCGGATGTGGAAATGGAGGACGTCGCTATCCGTTCTCTTTGTGAAGCGCTTTGTACAAGTCTCATGGAATGCTTTCAAATTCAGCTTCCGGATATGGAACGGCTGTATCTTTACTGTTATCTTTTATATTCACGGGAGTATAAAAGGAAGGGAAGTATCGCTGTTTTAGTAGCTTGTCAGGGTGAGGGTATTGCCGAGAAGTATGCTACACATGTCAATACGATGAAATATCATATAAAATGCCATTATATGGATGAAGCCGGCTCGGCATCCGCAAAAAATCTGACAGACTTTTTAACGAGTGTTGTGGATAAGGTTAGGGAAATAGATAACGGAAGCGGTGTTGTTATCATCACTGATCTCAATCCGCTTCTGGACTTCGACGCAACGATACGAAGCAGCGCAGATATAGAAACCGTTACACTTTCTCCAACCTCGCTTCCCCTGCTGATTCAGATTATGAATATGGTAAACAATCCGCAAATCCATCTGGAAGATATTCGTACGTATGATTTTGGCACTGCGCTGCAGCTGCCGCAAAATGATACTGCAGGCTATGGTACGGAAATTCAGAAAACGCTGGATGATGTAGCCGATAAGATTTTATCCGATTCCCTTGTTTTCCTGAATCCAAAGAAAACAACAATGGCTTTATTTCGGGTTCTGATGCAGATATATGAGGATCTCGGCCTGAATTATACAAATGATATTTCGATCCGCTTTATTTTTCACAGTGCGTTCATGATTGAACGTGTCATTCGCCGGGAGCCGCTCAGCTATAAGAATACAAACAGTATCATTTCAACAAGCCGTGATGTATACACTGCCATTGACCGCAATATGGAGCTGATCAATGATTTATTCGGCATCAGCATCCCTTCTAGTGAGATTGCACGTCTGTCTGAAATCTTTGTTGATTTAATCAACGGCTGTGAGATGGAGGAGACTGATATGGAGCGGGATTGCCAACAGCAGACTACGGTGTAAAAAAAGCGTCAATGTCATTTGAACAGAATGCTTCTTTCTTGGATACAGGAGTACAGGATGTAAGCCTGCACGGAAGGCAGAGCAGAATTGTACCACGGATTCACTATCCTCCTTTTAAAAAGGCTGATTTCAATCGTCAGCCTTTTTTCTGTTCTTTCTATAACGATATGAAGCTATATTATGCTGAGCATCACAGTATGACATACATCAGCTTTATGCAGCACCTCTGACTACTCGTCTTGCTTTTCATATCTGTATGTCTCTGCAGTTAGAAACAGGTCATAACCTTATCGGATGCACAGGCGATAGAGAAAATCTTTCACATCCTTTACAGCTGCATTTTCCAGTATTTTTACAACGTCTGCTCCGTCCGGGCGATGATATCATCCTGTGTTGCCTTGGACAGGACATTGAAGAAGGCCGAATATCCGGCGACACGGACAATCAAATCCTTATGCTTTTCCGGATGTCTTTGTGCATCGAGCAGTGTTTCTCTGGATACTACATTATATTGTACATGATATCCCTTTAAACGGTTGAAAAAGGTTTTCATCAGCATCATCAGCTTTTCTTTGTTTTCCTCGGTTTCCAGCATTTGCGGAGTTACCTTCTGATTTAACAGCACCCCTCCTGTAATTTCATGTGTTGGCAGCTTGGAAACTGTTTTAAATACTGCAGTCGGGCCTGCTTTATCGCAGTTATGTGCAGGTGAGCAGCCCTCCGCAAGCGGTGTATGCGCTTTTCTTCCATCCGGTGTACTCATCGTTTGAAAGCCCTGTCCCACGTTTGCACTGATAGAGGAGGTACCCGCATAACGAATGCCGCCGATGGGGCCTCTGCCATATCGTGTATTCGGATACTTTTTCATTTCATCAATATAAGAAGCATAGGCATTCACGACAAGCTCATCCACTTCGTCTATATCATTACCGTACTTTGGAGCATCCTCCATCAGCAGCCGCTGAATCCGTTTGTTTTCCTCACTTGTAAAATCATCCGTAAGGGCATCCCAAAGCTGCTTTGGTGTTATTTTCTTTTCCTCATAAACAAGCTTTTTGATAGCCGCAAGACTATCCGCCATATTGGCAATTCCCACCTGCAAGCCGGAAATAAAATCGTATACCGCCCCCCCTTCCTTGATTGTTTTTCCACGTCCAAGACAATCCTGCGTCAGCGTTGAGCATAAGATATCCGGCACCTCACGTTCTGATGCCAAATCAATCGCATTCTCCACAATCACACTCGCTCTGGTTAAGGCTCTGACAACATGATCCCATGCATGCAGCAGCTCCTCATAAGAGGTCATATCTGTGAAATGTCCGCAGCCGGAGGTAAACCGTTTCCCCGAAGTCAGATCAACACCGTCATTCATCGCAATGAGTAAAATTCTCGGGAAATTCATATAGCTCATTCCTGTACAGCGATATCCCCATTTTCCCGGAACCGCTGTTTCCACACAGCCAATCGCAGAATAATTATACGCATCCTGCTCCTTGACGCCCTTTTCGATAAAGGAAGGAATGATAATTTCATCATTATTGAATGCAGGCATGCCTGTACCCAGCCTCATGACCTCGACAGCCTCCGCAAAGAAATGCGAATCCATTCCCTTATGATAACGAACCGTTAAATTCGGCTGCGGGAGTCTGGTCTGTGCAATCGAGCGCAGAATGAGAAAGGACAAAGGATTTACAGCATCCTGTTTCTCTGGTGTCTGACCGCCGATAGTCACATTCTGATACATTGGACTTCCCGCACTGCTAAAGGTATGTGCCTGACTGCGCACCTTATTGATTGTCAGGGTTTTGATCCAGAGATTTGTCAGCAGCTCCACTGCTTCCGCTTCCATGAGCCTTCCATGTTCCAGATCATTCTTCAAATACGGATACATGTACTGATCAAAGCGGCCGTAGGAAAGAGAGTGTCCATTGGATTCTATTTGCAGCACCAGCTGTATGAACCAGACGGATTGTACAGCCTCCTGAAAGCTTTGTGCCGGCTCATAGGGCACCTTTTCACAAATACGGCTGATTGTCTGTAATTCCTCCCTGCGCTTTCCTTCAGCCTGTTCGCTTTTGGCTCTTGCTAAAGCAGCGTAGCGGTGCGCAAAATCCGTTACTGCATCGATAACAATCAATACAGCACGGTAGAAATGATATTTATCGATATTTTCGGGAACACAAAGATCCAGCGCCTCCTTTAAGCGTACAGCTCTCTCTCTGTATCCCTTCAAGCCAAGCCGCAGCAGTGCTTCATAATCGACAGCAAGATGGGCATCTCCGGAATTCAGCTTCCCCTCCATACCGAAAAATCCGGTTTCCATGAAAACACTAACCTCCTCGGGAAGCAGCGCTTCTCCTTTCGCACGCAGCGTATTATGTTCCCAATAAGGGGCAATAGAGCGCAGTGCTTCCTTTGTTTCCTCACGAATGTAAAATACATCCCCATCCCGCTTCTCAAAGGTATCCAGCTCGTCTATGATAAAGCGCATCGTATATTCCGGAAAGACGGGTGCAGCTCTGTTTGCGGATGCCTGGTTTCCCACAATGCAGGTTTCATCCTCAATATAGATAGACATATGATTCAGAATATTTTCCAGCATATAGGCACGCTTCAGGACAGCTGGTTCATCACTGTGCTGCTGATAGGATTGTGTGACCAGAACTGCCCGCTCCGCACAAATATACGGCTTTTGGTCAAGAACAGCTTCTCTGTACTGCTTCATCCGTGGTGTTAATTCGCCGAAATGCTCTGTGTTTTTCATATTGACCTCTCCTTTATAATTTCATTTGAAAGTTTAATACCTTTCATTATTCAACTATAGTATACTTCATCTTTTATTTAAGTCAATATTTATTTCATTAAAATATAAATTATATTTCATTTGAAACTTATTCATTTACTTTTCAAATCTGCTGTGCTAGAATACTGTTGTAAAGCGAGGATGGAATGATGGAGAATGGAATTGTTTTCAATACACAGAAATTCAGTATACATGACGGGCCGGGTATTCGTACCACTGTATTTTTAAAGGGCTGCCCATTGCGGTGTCAGTGGTGCTCCAATCCGGAATCCCAGCTGAAACAGATTCAGATTGTATGGAAGCAGCCGGACTGCATACAGTGTCAAAGCTGTGTAAACATCTGTCCAAAGCATGCCATTTCCCTGTCAAAGCAACGTATACAAATCGATCCCCGGCAATGTATCGGCTGTATGCAGTGTCTTTCAGTCTGTCCGGTACATGCATTATCAAATGAAGGAGAACGCACATCTGTCCAGAAAATCATAGATATCTGTTTACAGGATAAGGATTTTTATGAGGAATCCGGCGGAGGTGTCACCATATCCGGAGGGGAGGGAATGAGTCAGCCTGCCTTTTTGGAAACGCTCGTCATACAATTACAGAAGCAGCAGATTCACACCGCTATTGAAACAACCGGATATGTACCACAACAGACATTTCAGCAGCTTGCCCCTCTATTTGACTTACTGCTGTTTGATATCAAGCATTATGATTCACAAAAGCATAAAGAAGGAACCTCCGTTCCCAATGAACGAATACTACGAAATTTGCAATGGGCTGTATCCAAAGGATTAACGATTCTGCCACGGATTCCCGTGATACCGGATTTTAATTCCACAGTCGCAGATGCGTTAGGCTTTGCCAGGCTGTTACAAAGATTAGGCATACAGCGCGTGCAGCTATTGCCGTTTCATCAGTTTGGGGAAAATAAATATGAGCTTCTACAGCGGCCGTATTTGTATAAACAAAAAAAAGCCCTGCATCCACAGGAGCTGGAGGACTATCGCCAAGTCTTCCTGGATGCAGGCATAGATTGTTTCTTTTAGGAGCATGTTCTGCTCCTTTTTATATGCTTTTATATACTGTGATTCCCTGCTGCAGGAGATAGCTTTCAATTTCTGCAGGAATTCCCTGATCTGTATAAACGCTGTCTATACGCTTGGTATCCATCAGACTGACAACACCCTTTTGATGGAATTTTGCGGAATCGCTCACTACGATAACACGGGATGCCTGCTTCGCCATATCACGCACCGCTTCACTGCGCATATAATCATTACCGGTAAAGCCGGTTTCCTTTGTAAATCCGTCCGTTCCGATAAACAGCTTATCCACATAGAACGCTTCCGCACATCTTCTGGTCATCGGGCCGACCATAACCTGAGATTCCTTTTGATACTCACCGCCAAGCAAAATGATGTTTATCGCTCCTGTCTTTCGGACATAATCCGCAATGAAGGCAGAGTTTGTTATCAGTGTCACATCCTTTTTTGTAGCAGCGATTTCCAGCGCTACTAGGGCACAGCAGGAGCCTGATTCTATCATGATTGTTTCCCCGTCTTCAACGGACTGAACAGCCTGTTTGGCAATCCGCTGCTTACTGGCATAATGATATGCCATTCTCGTATTGATATCATCGCTGTCATTTAATACTGCATAGCCATGCGCACGAATCAGCATACCGCTGCTTTCCAATGCGTCCAGATCCTTGCGTATCGTAACCTGTGATACATGCAACAGCTCAGACAGCTTTGTGACCTCTACTTTTTTATTCTCATTTAATAAATCCAGAATCTGTGACTGTCGTTTGTTCATAAAATCATCCTTTTCTATGCCAAATCATAGCATAGGATATCTTCATTTACAACCATTACAGCTTTCATTTACGCATTCTTATGTGCTGTATTGAAGCAGCAATTTACAGTGCTGATTTTTTCACCGTTTTCAAAAGGATAAAATCTGCATTTCTTGAAGTACTGGCATCGTTGCTGGAAGAGCGTTTTCATTCATAATTATAAAAGCACCTGCCAAAAAACCGCTTTTCTAAATTCTGAGCGGCTTTTATTGCTGCTCTTTCTATAGACATACCTAATCTACAATATTATAACTTCTAATAAATATATAATATTTTCTCAAGAAATCATATGTTTCCTTTAAATATGCTTATAACTCTATATTTCTTTTCCCCTTCTCAATATTCATCTCATGTTATTATAGTGCAAGTCGCTTGTTTATAAAGCAATATTGATAGGAAAAGGATGCATTTCTGCATCCTTTGTTAATTTCTGTACGTATCAATGATACTGCGTATTTTTTCTGCATTTTTTGCAATTTCCGCTTGTGTTCCCTTCGTAAGCAAACCGCCGAAGCCCACACAGGAAATACCGTTTCTCAGCCATTCCTGCAAATTGTCAAGAGTGGCTCCCCCACTTGCCATCAGCGGCATTTCCGGTACTGGCGTCTTAATGATTTTCGCAAGCTGCGGCCCGTAGAAATTGGAAATCGGAAACGCCTTGATATAGGAGGCTCCCACCTCCAGCGCCTCAATCATTTCCGTAATTGTTGTACAGCCCGGGGCATACGGTATCTGATAGCGATTGCACATACGTGCAACCTCTTTACTGAAATTAGGAGCAATTACAAATTTCGCTCCTGCCAGAATCGCCATGCGGCAGGTTTCCGCATCCAGAACCGTTCCTGCGCCAACCAGCATATCCGCTCCAAATGCATGATTCAAAGCTGTAATAACCTCTCCTGCATTGGGAAGTGTATAGCTGATTTCCATGACATCGATTCCACCCTGTAAACAGCCTCGTGCGATTTCCTTCCCCCGTTCAATACTTTCTGTACGAACGATTGCCATGGCGCCGCATGCCTCCATACGGTTTATGATATCTGCTTTAAACATGCTATCTCTCTCCTTCCAGCTCATACTGCTGCAGCATCATCCGGATTTCAGCCGATACAGCCTCATTCGGCATTATAACTGGCTTTCTGCATTCCCCGGCCGGTATCCCTGCCATGTTCATGGCAGCCTTTAATACTGATGGGATGCTGCCCAGCTTCAAAACCTTACGCAAGGGCTCGATTCGCTCCTGCATAGCCTGTGCTTCCGCCAGCCTTCCCTGCTCAAACAGAGTAACAATAGCAACATCTATTTCGGTGAGAAGATTGCTTGTCGCTGCCACAGCTCCCTTCGCACCCAGCTGCAAGGCCTTCAAAATCAGAGAATCACTGCCGCTGAGCACGGCAAATCCCATCCCCTTCGTTGCCACAATATACTGCCGGATCTGTTCGATATTTCCGCTGCTGTCCTTAATTCCTACAATATTTTTATGGCACGCGAGAGCGGCTGCGGTTTGCGGCTCGATATTGTTTCCTGTATTCTTCGGTATATTATAAAGGATTATCGGCACCTTTACAGCATCAGCGACTGCTTCATAATGCTGCTGCAGCTCTGTTTGTGTCAGCGGTACAAGAAACGGTGTAATCACACTGAGGGCCGTAATGCCTGTCTGTTGTAAATCCTGAGACAGCTCGATTACCTCCTGGGTGGAATTGCCGCCGCTTCCTGCATAAACCGGTACTCTGCCATTGGCAAAGCGCACCACCATGTCGGCAAGCCTGATCTTTTCCTCTCTGCGCAATACATGGAATTCTCCGTTTGTTCCTAATATAAACAATGCATCCACACCTTTTTGAATGAGACGCTCTACAAGCTGCCGCACACCGGCTTCATCGATTTCTCCATCCTTCATCGGTGTTATCATTGCGGTAATCAATCCTTTGACGGACATAGCTGTTCCTCCCTTCGTGTCTGTTCTCCCAGGCTTCCTCCCGGATGCCATTTCAGATAGTCCTTACCTGTAATGTTCTTTCGATACTGCAGCAATACGCTGAGACTTTGCAGCACCAGCAGTTCCACCAGAATACTCGCTCTTGGCGGCTTGTTGAGGGCATCTCCCTCCTGCTCCACATGCGCATACAGCTGTGCATCGCTATGTGTGTACAGCCAGGAATCCGCATTGCCACTGACGGCGATAATATGTGCACCATTTTGCTTCAGCGTCTGAATGGTCTGCTTCAGCTCCTGCGTATTGCCGGAATTACTGATCGCGATAACCACATCATTGGCAGCAACCTGCCCGGCACTGCCATGAATGGCTTCCGTACCATCCAGAAAATAAGCAGGGGAACCCGTGGAAGAAAGCAGAGACGCCGCATACCCGGCGAGATAGGACGGCTTTCCGATTCCCGTTACATGAATACGGCACCCCTTCTGCTCTGCAGCCTGTATCATATCTGCCGCTTTTTCCAGCTGCTTCATGTCATATGTATTCACCGCCTCATGCAGCTGCTGTTCTGCCAGCCTCATAAAGCTGTGTGTTTCTTTAATATCCTTCATACTGCCTCCTTTAAACGATCTGTTTTTGAAAATTTCCATAAACCTGAATCTGCGAGCTGACAATGACAAACGCTTTTGGATCGATTGTCTGTACCAGCCTGACGAATGTCTGCATCTGATCTCTTGTCACAACACTAAGCAGCACATCCTTCTCTGACTCTGTATATGCCCCATAGCCGCTCCAGCAGGTAATGCCTCGTTCACTGCTGGCTAGCAGCTCCTTGCGGAGCTCTGTGCTGTTTTCCGTAAAGACCATAATTTCAACCTCAATATTCCGCTTATGTATCCGGTCAACGGCAAAGGATAACAGGGTAGAGCTGATCATGGAATACACGGCTGTTTCAAAGTCATAAAATACCAGACAAATCAGATAGACCGAGGTATTTACCAGCATATAGATGCGGCCGACGCTTCCCTTGTTATGCTGTGACAGATAAATCCCGATCACATCAATTCCGCCTCCGCTTCCTTTTCCGTTAAAGGTGATTACGGTAGCGATGGCGCATAATACAGAGCCGAATAAAATGGATACTAGGGGATCCTGCAGCAGAAGCTCTTGTTGTATTGGCAGTAGTGACAGCATCAGACTCTGTACGGCAATCGTAAGCAGCGTCATGATGGCAAAGCGCTGGGATACATAGCGGAATGCGAATACAAAAATAAGAATATTCAAAAGAAAATTGATACTGCCGGCAATATCGAAGGGAAACTGTATCCCGCTGCACACACTCACAAAATCTCTGAGTAGCTGTGCGATTCCCATAAACCCTGCACTATAAACATGTACCGGAATCAGAAATACATTCAAAGAAACGGCAAACAGGAGCGAGCCAAGCAGAATCTGTAAAATATCCTTAACAGCTTCCTTCTTCATTCTCATATACCCGCTTTACGCGTTTTCCCATCCCGCAGGTAATTTCCACAGCAGTACCCCCGGTTTCCTTTCCAAGCAGATTGGCGCTAATGTGCTGCTCTCCATCACACCCCAAGACCGTAACGGTATCATTCACCACCGCTTCCGGTATATCTGTAAGATCAATCATCATAACATCCATACAGATTTTTCCTAAAATCCTTGTTTTCTTACCATGTACCAGGACATATACCTTATTGGAGGCATACAGACAGCGTGCATATCCATCCGCAAAGCCAAGCGATACCACGCCAATCCGCATGGGCTTCGGTGTGATAAAGGTACGGCTGTAGCCGATGCCTTCTCCCTGTGCAACCTCACGGATTGCATAGATTCGTGCTTTCCAGTTCACAATAGGCTTCAGCTTTAAGTATTCGATATCGGCATCCGACCCCAGTCCATACAGGTATAGCCCCACCCGTACCATATCCAGATGCATTTCAGGATTCGTCAGGGTTGCCTTGGAATTGCAACAGTGGCGGATTCCCGGATCAATTTGATCCTCTTTCAAGCGCTGTAAAACTTCACAGAACAGCCGGTACTGCCGCTTAAGAAAGGCTTCATCCTGCGCCACCTTACTTCCGGCTGTGGAAAAGTGTGTATAAATTCCAGTGATATGCAGAGCTTCTGTTTCATATAACTGCCGAACTTCCTCATAAGCCTCTTGTAAACGACCTTCATCACAATCGATTCCCAGCCGGTGAAAGCCGGTATCCAGCTTAATATGCATGGAAAGGCGAAGCTTCTTCTGTTCGCATAGGTGTGCCAGATGCATCGCATATTCATAGGACAGCGCACTGCAGGTGATATCCCTTTGCACTGCCTCCTCCACATGACTGTCATCAAGAAAGCCAAAGACTAAAATAGGTTTTGTGATGCCATGCTCGCGAAGCTCCTTCGCCTCATAAAAGGAGGCAACTGCAAACCAGTCACTCTCTTCCTCTATCGTCCGGGCAACCTGTACAGCACCATGACCATAGCCATCCGCCTTCAAAACGGATAACAGCTTCGTTTGCGGTTTCAGCAATGCTTTTACTTTCTTCGTATTCTCCAGCAGCTGCTGAAGATTTACCTGTGCATAGGTGCGGTAAGGCAGTTGTTCCCTTTGTTTATATTCCGTATTCCCTGTTTCTGACATACGCTTTGATATCTCCTTTCACAAAATATGCTGCTCATAAAAAATGAGCCAACATGTATCGGCCCATTCTATGATATTAGAACAATCCGATCAGTACACCAGCTGCGCTGACAGCAGCCAGAATCAGAATGATTTTTACTGCGGATACTTTTTTGTTAAGCAGATATACAGAAAGCAGCACCATGCTCAGCGGCAGGATATTTTTCAAAATGACATCCAGCACATCTGCCTGTAAGGCAATCTTACTGCCCTTTCCCAGCACAAATTCCAGCGGAGAGGTCAGTGTCACATAACTGGCAGCCAATGCTCCCAGTGTAATACCACCCAGCGTTGAGGTCATTGTGGTGATCCAATTCAGCTTACCGCTGGAGAAGATTTCCTGAATGCCCTCTTTTCCTGTATGATAGGATTTTTTCAGCAGCCAGATAGCAAACGGCCATACGATTGCGACCAGAATACCCTCCAGTAAAAACGGCGCAATCAGATTTCCGGTCTGTCCGATACTGATACAGAAGGCCGTGACGATTGGGGCAATCGTTCCCGCACGCACAGAATCCCCAAGTCCTGCCAGCGGCCCCATAAGTCCAGTTTTTAAAGAGTTGATTGCCTCATCCGTAATCGGTGCTCCGTTGGCACGCTCCTCCTCAAGGGCCAAAGTTATTCCGTGAATCGCAAGACCGCAGTACGGCTCTGAGTTATAAAACTGCATATGCCGCTTACATGCCGCTGTCAGTTCCTCCGGGTTATCTCCATACAGCTTTACCAGCACGGGAGAAATGGCATAGAAGAAGCCCGGTGCCTGTAAACGTTCATAGCTGACACTCGCCTCCTGAAAGAATACCCATCTCCACCAGACCCGCATGAGGTCTTTATTGGTAATCTGTTTTTTCTGCTTCAATTCCTTGTTTATTTCTTCCATAATTATTCACCTGTCCTTTTTGAAGATAGATCTGTATAGAAATAGGCAATGATGATGGCGAATAACGCGACAACGATCATTGAGAATCCCTGATAAGTCACCATCAGGAAACCCAGCAGGAAGAATAAAATAACGGATTTTTTTGACATCAGCATGCGCAGTGTCATACCGATACCTACCGCAGGCAGAACACCGCCGATTACCTCCAGCATATGCAGCGGCATACCGGACAGAGAATCAATCGCAGATTTTGCGACATCCGCACCGAAATATACAACCAGTGCCACCGGAATTGTCATTAAAAGCGCAGTTGTGATCTGTGGCGGCCATACATGCAGAAAGTTCATTTTCTTAACATCGCCAGTTTCCGCAGCCTTGTCCATCATATGGACAAAGATACAGTTTTTCGTCATATGCACCGTCCACAACAGATTTCCCAGCAGACCGATTGGCACCGCCATAGATACTGCGACCTCCGGTGAAGCACCACTCGCCAAGGCAAGTGCAGTCCCTACAATACCTGCCAGCGCTGAATCTGTCGGCATCGTGCTTCCAACCATAATAACTCCGATAAAAGGCAGATTGATGGCGGAACCGATAATCAGTCCCTGCACGGGATCTCCCATGATCAAACCGACGATTGCGCCGTTTACCAGCGGCTGACGGACATAATTCCCCATGAATGCAGTCAGCCATGGCGTACCACTCTGACACAGGAAGTACAGAAATCCGATCAGAATTGCCTGAATAACATTTATTTGCATACGTATTCCATACGGCTGTTATACAGCCGTTTCTCCTTTCGTTTTAATAATGTATTGTATTAAAGATATTTCCCTAAATCCTCAGCTTTTTCCGTTGGAACAACCTGTACCTTCATGACAAGCTCACGATTGAGCAATTCAAGAAATACCTCGCGTTCCTCATCAGAAGCCGCAATATTCTTATAAAGCTTGCTTCTTCCGGCTTTCATTCCCATACCGCCGATATTGAGATATTCCAGTGTAATTCCGTTGTTCATCAGCGTTAACACCGCCTGCGGAGTTTTTACCAGAATCAGGATTTTTTCCCCTTTACCATCCTCCTTTAAATAAGAGGCGGCATCCGCATCATTGAACACCTTCAGGGAGATTGTGGATGGAATCAGTGATTTCATCATCATGACCACAAAGGTATCCTTACATAATTCATTGTCAATAATAACAACCTCATTGGCATCGCATTGCTTCAGCCAGGCAGTCATGACCTGTCCATGAATCAGACGGTCATCAATGCGCGCAAATACAATCTGTTTCATAATTCTATTCTCCTTTTCTATGTGCAAATATGTCCATTTGCACGATTGATCTACAGCAGTGTTTCCAGAGGAATCCCTTTTTCTTCCGGAACAATCTGTATTTTTACAGAAATACCGCTTTTGTACAGCTTTTTTAATACATCCAGCTCCTCGTCCGATGCACAGATATTTTTGTACAACACCTTCCGGTTTTCTCTTGCGCCCATTCCACCGATGATGATTTCCTGAAATTCAATACCGCCCTCCATCAGCAGATAGAAGGTTTGCGGGTATTTGGCAAGCAGCACAAGGCCTGGGCCCTGGTAATCCTGCAGAAAGGAAATCCCGGATTTTGTGTCTAGCACCTGAATCTGGATGCCTCTTGGTACCACCATGGTGATAAAGGATCGGATAAATGCATCGTGATAGGTTTCATCGTCGATAATCAAAATGTTTTTTGACTTTACAAAGCGTACCCAGGATGTCATGACCTGTCCATGGATGAGTCTGTCATCAATTCGTGCCAATAGAATATTGCTCATAACGATTCTCCTTTTTACTGAATCATAGCGGTTTTAGAAACCTTGGCGAACTCCTCAAAAAACTCCTGAATCCCTTCCTTACCGGCATTCTGTGCCATCCGGCTGATTGCATCCAGCCCCAGATTCTGCATCCGTCCGCTGAGGGCCTCCAGAATCATCGGCAGATTGGCACCGGACAGGATACGGTATTCATGTTTTCCCTGTAGAGCACGATAGCTCATCGTCGCCTGATTATAGGGGCTTGCCAGCAGCAGATCACAGAAGACGACAACACCTTCACCGTCATCCAGCTCCACAATCTTATCAGTGAGCTCTTTTCCAAACGCATCAATGCTTGTCTCATGCAGAATGGAGATCGTATCGATGCGCTCCTGTCTGCCGGCAATCAGCTCAATGCTGTCAAGAATCCCTCTAGCAAAGCCTCCATGGGTTGCAATTAGAAATCCAACCATGCTTCCTCCTGACTAAAGTAATCAATTACTTTGTATATGTTCTATACATTCCATAGCACGATGTGAGAATTAGCGTCCGATCAAGAAAGCGATTACATCTGCTACACTGATAGTTTACCTATCTGTCTCAGCACTGTCAAACCGGGCATTTTTTACACAAAAGGGGACAGTGTGGTCTGAAAACAGACGGTTTTTCCACTGTATGCTTACTAGCTGAAGTTTCTGTGTAAAGAAAGCCTGCAGAAAAAACACATAAAGAAATAAATAGGAATACCGTATATCTTAATGTGTGTGCCAATGCAGAAGGAAACCTACACTATTTTTCCTGTATTTCTGCGTAAAAACAGAAAAAAGCAGGATATCCTTCACGGTAAGCAGAGCAGATATTGAAACAGAACAATCCGCACGCAGGTAAATACAATAAGTGAAGGCCTTGCTTACGGAAGCAGATATCATAACATCTTTAGAAACAATAAAACCGCTCAGCAGCATAGAAGGTGAATACGTGTAATGAAAAGCAACAGAAAAGCAGTATGGCTTCCTTGCACCGTCACTGTCCTGACCCCATATGGATTGTGGATGATTGTTCCTTCGTATATTTACTGCATGCAAAAAAAGCCCTCTCGTATTGCCGCTGCAATGCAAAAGAGCTTTTTTCATATCTGTTGTATGCTATATTTTTTTGAATCTTCCTGTCGTATCTTTCAATTTTCAGCCTGCCAGGATAACAGCTTTTCCTGTTTTTTTCTTGTTTCATTCCTATATGTTTTTTCTTATTTCATTCATATATACGATATCTATTACCCGGCTTTGTATTATTGCAGCTGCTGGAAGCGATCCGGTATTTCCGGCTTTTCCTTTGCCTCCTGCAGCATCTCTACATAAGCCTCAAAGGCTCTTTCCGCATGTTGATAGATGCCGCTTTTCTTAATGATATTCGCAGGATATGCCCCCTCTATGAGCCAGTATTCATTACCCGTATCCGTTTCAAGCAGCCATACATCACTGTCTCCCTCCTGATCGGAAAAGCCTGCTTCATATGTGATGCTTTCCACGATTTCCGGCTGCAGGATGCCTTCCGCATAGCTGCGCAGCTGTTCCTTCTTTACTGTTTCATTCATAACATTGTGCCTTCTTTCTAAATTTTTCATGATTGTCACGCCAGATAGTGCAGAGCATATTGTACAAACACCGCTAAAGACAACAGCATCGCTTCCTCATCAATATCAAACTGTGCATGATGATGAGGAAGCGCACTGTTTGCATATCGCTTATTTCTGGAGCCGATAAAGGCATAGCAGCCAGGTACCAGCGCCAGATAATCCGCAAAATCATCCGCCTGCATCATTTTCTCCTGATTGGAAATCACATATCCCTTACCGGCAATACTCTCTGCAATCGGTGTGATGTCTGCGACCACCTGTCTGTCATTGATCAGCGGTGCCGCATAATCCTGAAATTCCACCTCTGCAACAGCGCCATATAATGCTGCACTCTGCTCTGCAATTTCACATACCCTTTGCCTGAGGTAGGCCCTGGTATCGGTTGAAAAGCTGCGAGTCGTTCCCTCCAAAAGGGCTTCCTCTGCCACAATATTATATTGTGTCCCAGCGCGCATCGTCCCAACACCGACAACCGCGGTATCCAGCGGTGATAATGACCGTGATACGATGGACTGCAGATTTATCACAAGCTGTGAGGCAATATACAAGGCATCAATTCCCTTGTGTGGAGTGGATACATGAGCGCCCTTTCCCTGAATATGGATACGGAAATAATCGCAGCTGGCATTGATTGGTCCCGGCGTCAGGGATATCGTCCCCACATCCAGCGCACTGCACATATGCGCGCCATAAATACGGTCAGCTCCTTTCAGACAGCCCTCCTGTATAAAGGTACGGGCTCCCTGTCCGATTTCCTCTCCCGGCTGGAAAAAGAAGCGCACCTCTCCAGAAAACTCCTTTTTTCTTTCCTGCAGCAGCTTGGCGGCAATCAGCAGTACCGCTGTATGCGCATCATGACCGCACGTATGCGCACAGCCCGGATGTACACTGCGATAGCTTTGATCGAGCAGATCGTCCATGGATAAGGCATCAGTATCCGCCCGTAATACAAGCACCTTACCACTTCCCTGTTCCCCGTTTATCTGTGCATACACACCGGTTTCCTTAATACGGCGATGTGTGATTCCATACCGGTCCAGCTCTTCCTCGATTTTCTCTGCTGTTTTATATTCCTGCAGACTGGCCTCCGGATGTGCATGAAACCAGCGGCGAAGTCTGATTAAATGCTCCCGTTCCCTTTCTATATATGTGGCAATCTTCATTTGTATCCACCCTTTCCTGATCACGAAACTATCAGATAAACAAGTTTCATGTTCACGCAAGTCTTATATTTCTTTCTGAAATTATAAGACGGCTGCCAGAAAATGGCAAGCAGGTTTTGCATGAGAATAACCCCGATGCTTCTTTTCCATAGCAAGACATAAACGAATACAACGTTAGAAACAGGCAGGAAGCTCAAGCGTTACAAAGCACTGCAGAGTTTAGATAAAATGCGTTACAGAGGGAGATGCCATTCAAAAAGATAGGATCACTATGATTCCCGTACTGTTTTAAGAAATCAGGAAACAATACGTTTTAAGAAATCAGAAAAACATTGTCCTAAAACACCCTTTTAAGTAATTTGAAAAAAAGCCTTGGCATTATCATAGAACACCCTTTGTAATGCCTGATCATCCAGTCCGCTTACAATTACCTTTTGCATTTCCACGGATGGGTGGTGGAAGGGGCCGTCTGTGCCAAACATAATACGATCAGCACCGACACGTTCATATGCCTCTTTGATTTTCGTATGCATCGGCATTCCACTCATTTCCAGATAAAGATTTTTATAGCGCTGCGCCATTTTCAGACTCGCATCAATGTACACACCGTGTCCATGTCCCATATGAATCATCATCACTTTAACATTGGGAAAGCGCTCTGCCAGAAGTGCAATACTCCATGGGAGGGAATATGGCGGATGTCCGCAATGAATGCAGACAGGAACATGATAGTGTTCTGCCAACTCCATCACTGGGTCAACACACAGATCATCCGCCACAAAGGCATGCCGCAACGGATTCAGCTTTACCGCATGAAATCCCTTGTCCAGGTATTGCTTTAATTGCTGTGTACAGGTGTCCTCCAGCGGATTTACATACACAGCACCAAGAAAACGATCCGGCCATTTGTTTACTGCCTGATAAACCGCCTCATTATCCTGCGAGCAAATTACTGTTTTTTCTATTTCATACGTATCCATCAACGTAAGAAGCTGTTCCGGTGTTGCAGCTACATTCGCCCAGCCGCCGATTTCTCCAATATGTGCATGCGCATCTATCTTTTTCATATGCGGTTCTCCTTTTGGTGCTGAAGCAGCTCCGTACGAGACAGCATAGCAGAAAGGACGGTAAAAATCACCAGTCCGATAATCGTCTGCATACAGATTCTCGGTACAGAAGCAACTGCCGGAACAAGTCCTGTCAGCGGTATTTTCACAAGTGTATAAGCGATGATCTGAAAGATACCGCCTGCACCAGCCGCTGCCAGCCTGTTTTTACATACGGTTTTCTCCATCAGATATCCCATGATCCAGCCCATTGCATACTTGATAAAAAAGGTTGGAAGAACCCAGATCGCTGCCCCGCTCAGTAAATCAGATAAGGCTCCCCCCAATCCTCCTGCCAAAGCCCCCTGCTTTCTCCCCAGAACCATCACATTCAGAAAAATCATACAGTCTCCCATATGCGTGTAGCCTCCGGTTGCAGGATTAGGTATCTTTATAATATAGGTAGCCGTGAATATCAAAGCTGTCATAAGCGCCGTCATTGCCAGCTCCTTTGTTTTTTCATGCTGCATACAATCTCTCCTCTCTTTGAAATTGTATACATTCTACCATTAAACTGTATATTCAAAAATGAACAGTTTTATATAAATATTAGAGTACAGATAAATATAAACACATATAGAACACAATTCTCATAAATATGCTTATACACTTTAACTCACGATAAGAAATCCGTTTATATGTAAAATTAAAGCCATATGAGCAGAAAATTTGACAGCCTGCCATTTAAAACATTTTAAATATAGATTCCATATTCCTGCGTCATTCGTTTCCTTTTATTTCCGAATTCAAATATTTCTTAATACAAGCCGTATTTGTATATCGTGATAAACGCTTCTGGTTATGTTAAAAATACTTCCCTTGGATTTAATCAAATGTGACATAGTATTGTCATATTATGTCTGGTACAATGGTATCAGATAGTGAGGAGGGCTTGCATGCAGATACAGAGAATGTTTGAAATCGTATATATACTGCTGCAGAAGCGCAGAGTAACCGCTAAGGAGCTGGCGGAGCATTTTGAAGTCAGTACGCGTACCATCTACCGTGATTTGGATGCATTATCCATGGCCGGTATTCCCTTGTATACCAACAAGGGGCATCAGGGCGGTATCTTTCTCATGGAGGACTATGTACTTCATCGCTCCCTGTTCAGTGAGGCGGAGCAGCAAAGGCTGATGGCAGCATTGCAGAGCTATCACATTGCCGATCCTCAGGACGTGGATTCCCTGCTCACAAAGCTAAGTGCCACCTTCTCCGCAAAGCTGACCAACTGGATCGATGTGGATTTTGTGGACTGGGGCGATGATAACAGTGCCAACCGTAAATTTCTGCAGCTCAAGGACGCTATTTTGGATAAGCAGGTCATACAGTTTACCTATCATTCCTCCTATGGTGCCAGTACATTTCGTACAGTTGAGCCCTTGCAGCTGCTGTTTAAAGGCTCTGCATGGTATGTAATCGGCTATTGTACAGACAAACAGGCACAGCGCTATTTCAAGCTGAACCGCATGGAAAAGCTGATCTGCACAAACAAGCATTTTCAGAGGGAGCTGAATAAGGAAGAGCTTCCTCATGCGCACAACGAATATAAAAAAGAAATGGTTCATCTTGTTTTGGAAATGCAAGAGAATGTTGCCTATCGAATTTTTGATGAATACGATGCCTCCAGCTTTCAGCGCAGGGAGGACGGCAGCTTTCTGGTTACGATTGATTTCCCTATGAGTGAATGGGTGTACGGATATCTCATGTCCTTTGGAGATTCCCTGCGTATCCTGGAGCCTGTCTACATACGGGATGAGGTTTGCACAAGGATGCGAAATGCCGTAAAACAATATGAGTAATATGACATGCAGATGTCTTATAAGCTGTGATAGGATATAGAAAAAGGAGATATGCGGCATGGTAAAAACGACAAAGCTTGATTATAAAAAAGAATATAAGGAGCTGTATCTGCCAACAACGAAAGGAATGCTGATCGACGTACCTACAATTCCCTTTCTGATGGTGGATGGAAGCGGAGATCCGAATGATGCGGATGGTGATTACAGCAAGGCTCTGCAGCTCCTCTATGGTATTATCTTTACCATAAAAATGAGGAAAAAGGGCTCCAAAAAGCTGGAGGGCTATCATGACTTTGTTGTACCTCCGCTGGAAGGACTTTGGGAAATGAAAGGAAGCAGCGAAATGGATTCCTCAAGAAAACAGGATTTTCAGTGGACATCCATGCTCCGTCTTCCGGATTATGTAACAAGTGAGGTATTTGCCTGGGCATGCACTGAGTTTCACAAAAAGCACGCGGATGCGGATATAGACAGAGTACGGATGGAGCTTTATACAGAAGGCTTATGTGCACAGATTTTGCATAAAGGCTCCTATGATGAGGAACCTGCAACACTGGAAAAACTGCATGCATTCCTGGAAGAAAACGGCTGCTGTGTGGATATTGGTACAGCTGCAGCAAGCGGTCAAATCCGCAGACATCATGAAATTTATCTTGGAGACCCGCGGAAATGCAAACCGGAGAATCTGAAAACAGTATTGCGGATTCCCGTAAGAAAACGATAACAGGGAAAGCCATAAAGGAGGAAACCATGGAATATATACAGCTCACCCCGGAAAATTTGCAGAAGGAGCATATCTGCTGCAGTATGACGGAGAAAAAAGGAGATCATAGCGTTACGGATAAGAAGGAATGGCTGAAAAAGCGCATGGAGGAAGGGCTTGTCTTTTACAAAGGAAATATACGCGGTAAGGTTTTTATCGAATACATACCGGCAGAAGCCGCATGGGTACCCATTCAGGCAGAAAACTGGATGCATATCAACTGTCTGTGGGTTTCCGGCAGCTTTAAGGGACAGGGCTATTCGGATGAGCTGCTACAGCACTGTATTGCGGATGCCAGGGCAAAGGGGATGCATGGCATCACCATTCTATCAGGAAAAAAGAAGCTGCCGTTTCTCAGTGATCCATCGTATCTGAAGCATAAGGGCTTTACACCTGCGGATGAAGCCGGTGTGTTTACGTTGATGCAGCTGCCGTTTCATACGGACGTGAAAGCACCCTGCTTCGCAAAGACTGTCTTTCAGCCAAAGCATCCGGAACACACCTTTGTTTTATACTATACCGATCAGTGTCCCTTCGCTATTCAATATGCCACCAGATTTGCACAATGGATGAATAACTGGGGACAGGCCTGCATCGTACACCATATCACCACACGTGAGGCTGCACAAAAATGCCCTGCACCGGTGACAAGCTATGCCCTGTTCTATGGTAACACCTATCTGACAAATGAAATTATGTCGGAAAAGAAGGCTGAAAAGCTATGGAGAACATATGGAAGCCAGACTGTGCAGGCTGGATGACAGCTTTTTGGTAGGCTGTGAAACCAGGCTTAGTACATCACTGCAAGGGAATGCCCGTATATCCATGGCTTTTTGGAGAAGCTTTAATGAACAGCTGAAGCTGTATCATGTGAAGCAGGGAAAAACGTTTGTAAAATATGCCCTGACCTTACGGAATCACGGGCAGCTGCTGTATGCCTGCGGTGTACCAAGCTCTCACCTATACCCCGAGCAGTTCAAGCTCTATCGTATACCGCGCGGCGAATATCTCTGCTTCGAGCATCATGGCGATATGGCATTGCTTCCGGATACGATCCGTAAAATATTTGAAGATGAGCTGCCAAAACGGAGTATTACCTGTAGGAAAGGAACACTGGTTTATTTCGAGAAATACACTGAGCGGTTTCATTTTCATCAGGATTCCTCCGTGATAGAAATCTATGTCCCTCTACAGCAGGATACAGTTACGGAAATGGAGGAAATAGAGGCAAAAACCATTCTGCAGGGCGGCGGTACAACGATTGGGCAGTTTTCCTGGTTTGGTATGGATTTTAATATGAATCTGTATAAAGGCTGTAATCATGGCTGTATTTACTGCGATTCCAGAAGCAGCTGCTATCAGGTACAGGAATTCGACCGCGTGCGCAGGAAAAAGGACGAGCTGCTCATACTGGAACGGCAGCTGAAGGGAAAGCGGAAAAAGGGAGTCATCGGCATCGGCGCTATGTCAGATACCTATAACCCTTTTGAAAAGCAGCTGGAAATTACAAGAGGTGCCTTACAGCTCATTGACCGCTATGGCTTTGGTGTGGGGATCGATACCAAAAGTACTCTGGTTCTGCGCGATCTCGATATATTGTCTCATATATCCTCACACAGTCCTGTCATTGTCAAGGTCACAATTACCTGTGCAGATGATGCACTGGCAGGCATAATCGAACCGCATGCACCAAGCTCCAGTGAACGCTTCCATGTTTTAGAGAAATTGCATCAGGCAGGAATATACGCCGGGATTTTGATGATGCCGATTCTACCTTTTATCAATGACACACCGGAAAATATCATTAACATCGTAGAGCTGGCCGCAAGCCATCATGCAAAGTTTATCTTTCCGGCATTTGGTATGACATTGCGGGATAATCAACGGGATTATTATTACTATCAGCTTGATCATTATTTCCCGGGAAAACGTAAGCTGTATGAGCAGCGGTATCATAATGTTTACAGCTGTGATTCCCCGCACGCTGCCAGACTTTACAAGCTATTCAAGACGGAGTGTCAGAAGTATGGTATACGCTATCGGATGAACGATATCATACGGGGCTACAAAAAACAGCAGGTGCAGCAGGGACAGCTAAAGCTGTAGGATAGGAGAGTGTATGAAACGACCAGAATTAACAAGAGCATTGACACCTGAGGAATTTCAGAATACTTATTTTCTGAAGGAAGAATTGCAGGCGTTTGCGAAAAGCTGTGGAATTTCGGCAGGAGGCAGTAAGGCAGATTTGAATGAACGAATCCTGCAGCTCCTTCGGGGCGAGCCTGTACAAAACAGCAGGAAGGAAAGAGTACGAAGGAATGTACGGGAGGATTCCCTTTCTCTGAATTCTATCATCGAGGAAAACATCGTCTGTTCTCAAAGGCATCGCAGCTTTTTTCAGTCTGTCATTGGGAAGCGCTTCTCTTTCAATGTGGAATTTCAGGATTGGCTGAAGGTACATGCCGGACTAACCTACCAGGATGCCGTGGATGCATGGCATATGATTCAGGAGCAGAAAAAGCATACAAGGACTGTTATCGGCAGCCAGTTTGAATATAATACGTATATCCGTGCTTTTTTTGCGGATAATCCGGGAAGATCTCTGCAGGAGGCTATTCAATGCTGGAATTATCGAAAAGCAATACCGGGAGCGCATGAATATCAGAAGGAGGATTTGCGCTGTTTGAAGGAGAAGAAATAAATCACTTTTGCGTATTTTCTAAAATGGAAAATACGTTTTTTATTCTCTGGATAACAGAAACATAAAATCATTACTGTTTCAAATCTTATGAGAAATGCTTATCCGTAAGGGTGTTCGTACAGCAAGCAGGGCATCTTATTACAGACAGCTATATGTACACAGTATGGTCAAACAATAAATATACAAACCGTGTCAAGCATTGCTATTTCTCATTGAAAAGGATTGGACAGATTACCCGATTTTTTGTTTAATAAGCAAATACGTAGGTAATGCGGATAGATATATGATCACAGCTGGATACATACAGTGGCTTCCTGTATGGGAAATCGTTACGCTTCTCAATACGCACGGTAAAAGGGACAATTCATACTGTCCCTTGAAATATATATGTCCTTTTATTCTACGTCATGCCTTTTACTTGAATGGTCCTTTTTCTTTTTCATGAAGATACCCAGACCACTGGCACCAAGCAGTGTCAGCAATCCCAGGATATTTGTTGTATCACCCGTAGGAACATCACTTGCGTCGGTGTCTGTACCATTCGGCCGTCCAGTATTCTGATTTGTATGCGGCGTCTGGTTTTCCGGCTGCTGTGAATTATCCGGAGCTTCCGGCTTTTTATCTTCCTCTGTTTTTGTTGAAACAATAGCATACACGGAGAAATGCGTCGTATCAAATGTGATGAAACCGTCCTTCACCATACAAGGCATAGTTGTGATACTGCCCGCAGCATCAATATAGATAATCGAGAGTTTCTTATCCTTCCACTCCGGCTTTAGCTGCATACGCACACGCAGCTGGGAGACTGGGATATACTGCTCGCCATCCATGAACAGCGCGAGATCAATCACCTGTTCCAGCTGATGAGTCTTCAGGAATGCAGTATCCCTGATTCTCTTTTCCATATCCTCTGCCGTCAGATATTTTGTCACCAATTGGATTCCGTCAGGCAGCTTTCCGCTAACGGTGATACTCTTATCCGCGCTCTGTATAATCTGATCAGAGAGTGCGCTGTCCTTTTTTGTCACGGTAATGAAAATTTCAATCGTGTCGTTTCTGCTGTTGTTCAAATAGCCCACAGCTTTATAGGTACCCGGCTTTGTAAAATCAACCTTACTGATATCCCAGCCTGTCACAAGAAGATTTTCTTTTGACCCGTCACTATAAACCCCTATGACATTCTTTTTCAGTTCCTGGAATACGGTATCTGCTTTACTGCCTTCCTGTACGCTGATGGACAGACTATCCGGTTCCAGGGACTCCAATACACGATCGATAACCGTAACCTTAATAACCGCCTTCAAATCTGTACCCTGAAGCGTTCCCACAACTTCATACATGCCGGCTGTATTCAGATCAACTGTATCACTGTCCCAGCTAATCGGCATCGTTACCTGAATTCCGTCCTCTTTTTCCACAAGAACATTCTTTGGAAGCTTTGCCTGCAAATCCTTGAAAGCAGTGCCCTTATTGACGCTTAGATTATCAAATTTTGTAAGGATCGATTTTACCGGTGCATCTGTTGTAAGAACAACATTATTAAAGCTTGCATCCCCATAATAGGTATTCATACCGACATAACCGCCTTCAAAGCCTGCGTTATCCTTCTCTGCAATCAGGGTATCATTCAAATAGTATTCCAATCTGCCTTTTCCATCATAGGCGATTTTGAAATGGTAATCCTTTGCATTTTTCTCCTCTTCACTCAGCTTATGCTTTACCGCCCAGTCTTCACTACCTGTATTTTTGAACAATTTGGCAACATTCTGATCCCCCTTTTCCACATTGATACAGAACCATTTCCCGGTCGGATGATCTTGGTCTCCAACGCCAAAGGTCAGACCGGCTGCCGTACCCTTTTCAAAATGTACATCTGCTTCATAGGTGAATGCGACATCCTTTTTCAGCTTTGCGTCTGCTATATAAAAGCTGTCACCAATACCTGCATTATTCCCATGCATTCCTAGCTCAGATTTTATCCAAGTACCTGAGCTTGCCTTCCATCCGGAAATATTTGTATTGAATATTGATTTTACAACCTTGATCGCCGCTGTTTTCTTTAATCCTGATGCGGTCTGTGCCTGTACGTTATAGGTTCCGGCCTTATCTGCTTTTACAGTAATAACATTGCCATTCTCACTGATTTTCTGAAGACCCTCATCCAGCGTCCATAGGATATCCTTTGCAGAACCTGCGGGATACGTATTCGCCTGTATCTGGAATGTATCACCGGCTTCCACCTGCGCAGGTGTCGTAAGACTCAGCACCTCCTGTGCTCCATCAGACAGAGATGCACCTGTATACATGGACTTCATATCATAGATTTTTAACTGATCCAGATGAACATCCCCACCGTCAGCAAACAGATCCATACCAACACTTTCCGGTGATGGAAAGCACAAATCACTGATATTGGCTTCACCATCGTTTCCAAATGCTTCTACAACCCCTTCATCCACCAGAATACGCAGCTTGATTTTATTATCTGCAGAAGGCAATAATTCCCAGTCAACCACTGTATTCTCAGCAGCTCCCGAGGCGCTTTTATCCAGAATCATTTTCTTTGTATCCCTATTGTACTTGAACACGGTCTTTTGTCCATTCCCAGTACGCAGGTTGAAGCCAAATTCCCTGGCGCTGCCAAGTGTAAATTCTGCCTGCAAATCATAGATGCGGCCGCTGACATTGCTGAGAAGATTAGCATCACCCTCTGAAATGGTCTTTTCGCCAGTCTCATACAGCACAGCACCATGCAGATCATTGATTTCAGCTGCCGGATAATGTGTCATGATTATTTTGTCATTGACAGTTTTCAAGCCTACTTCCAAAGGCAGCGACTGTATACCGTTCCAGCCTTTTTCCGGAATCGAAGCCGGTGCAGAATAATCCTGAAGCCAGCTGACAAGCAGCTTTCTGTTTTGACCGCTTCCATCATTATAATAGCTCTGCGTCGCATACATCTTCGTACGGCCGTTTGGTTCTTCGATTGCACCGGTTTCCGCTATGAAATTGAAGTAGCCGTTATCCTGCTTTTCAAAGCGTCCCAGCACATAGAACTCTCCACCTCCGGTGTAAATCCATTTTTGTTCACCGTTTCCATACACCGCTAATGGGAACAGATCCGGACATTCGGAATGCAGCTCATTACCGTTTGCATATGTAAGATCCTGAATATGCTTCCAGTTTTTTAAATCCTCACTGACAAACAACCGTCCCCGGCCGCCCGCTGCGACCAGATACCACTTATCATCATAACGGAAAACCTTCGGATCACGGAACTCTGTGGAGTATGGATTTCCTCCCGGATTATCAATGACCGGATTTCCATCATATTTTGTCCAGGTCAGACCATGATCCTTAGAATAGGCGATACTCTGCACCTGCGTACCATGACCGTGATGTGTAAAGATGGCAACCAGCTTGGACTCCCCTTCCTTGTTATCTGAGAAGAATCCTGTCGTATTTCCCTCATCGACAACTGCAGAACCGGAGAAGATATAGCCAAGATCATCAACCGGAATCGCCAGCGGCATTTCCTGCCAGGTAATCAGATCCTTAGATTGTGCATGTCCCCATGCCTGATTATTTACCCAGCTTACCCCCGGCTGCTTTTGAAAAAACATATGCCATGTCTGATTGCTCGGGTCATAGACAAGTCCGTTAGGATCATTCATAAAATTTGTTTCCGGAGAAAAATGAAACTGCGGGCGGTATGCCTCCTGACTCAGCTCTGTAGCGCTGAACATTTTGTTGACCCTGATAACTGTTTCCACGCTGATACTGCCTTTTTTCAAAGTCAGATAAATTCTGCTCATTCCGGAAGGAAGCTTTAAAGATGCAGTTTCCACATTGTTCACTAAAGCTGTAGCATCCTGCAGAACATTGCCCTGCGCATCCTTGTTTACCATACTCATGGAATCTGCATTTCCTTCTGCCTTCAGCTTTACACTGTCAGCGGAGCGGGGAATAAAGAGATCGTAGGCTGCCGCATCCTCCTGAAAGGAAGGTGTCAGAATGGTTCCTTCACCAAGCACCTTTAGATTGCTCAGCTTCGGATAGGTGTCGGCCGTCAGCTCCTTTTGATTCAGATTCTGATATATCGCTGTTGTATTAAAGGTCAGCAGACCAAACCTACCGGAAGCGCGGGAAGCATCATTACCTGCCACCATCAGCTGGTCATCCACATAATAGCGAATGGAATTCCCCACAGCCTCGACGCGAAGATTATACGTTTCCTTATCTTCACCTGATAATGGGACAGTACCTGTTCCTATATCGATTCCGCCCGGAAATTTAAAGAGGCGTACATTCCTGTCCTTTCGAGAAATATTCGCGACATAGCTTTCACTTCCATCCTCATTGCTGCGAAATACCAGCGCAGCGGCACCATCCTTGCGCAGTCGCACATCGCTGCTATATGTAAAATCTGTTCCCTCTGTTGTGGATATGGCAAAGTTATCACCGCCGCCATTGGAATACAGTCCTTCATCACTCTCTTTCCAATAGCCCTGTAATCCCTTCAGATTTTGCAGATTGCTTATAAAATTCGGTGTAGAATCGCTGTAGCGTGTGATTCTAATATCAGAAAACACAGCCTTAGACTGCCATGTCAGCAATCCAAGATAACCGCCGGTGTAATGATATTTAAAGGCATCCTCCACCTCGATATCCACCTTCTGATCGTTGATATATACCGCAAGGCTCTTATCCTCATTCACTGACAGCTTCACTGCAACCTCATCCGCTGTATCAACTCCGTGCAGCACCTCCATGCTGTGAATGAATTCACCGCCAGCGCCACCATCCTGAAACAGCTTAATATAGAAATTTCCATCCCTTGCACTCAGCTCCAGACCGAAAAAATTACCGAAGTCCTCATAATTTTGCTTTGCAGTACCAAAAATCAGGGAACCTCTGTCTCCTTCTTCAATTTTCATCTTTGCCTCATAGGTGAAGGATTTCGCACGGATATCGGATACCAGACGATTGTTCCCGCTGTTTTTATGCATGGTATAGCTGGTATTACTGTTCTTTGTGTACTCTCCAGCATTCGCACTCACAATCTCAAAGCCCTCGATGACCGTTTCTGTCTGCTGAATCTGTGCTCCTGTTTCCTGTGCTGTTATCGGCAGCATGCAAACATTCGACAGAATCATAGAACAGGCAAATACTGTGACCGCTGCTTTTTTAGCCACTGCTCTGTTTTTTCTTGCTCTTTTCTGACTCATGACTCTCTCCTCGCTTTTCCTGTCTCCCCCATACCACATTTCGGTGTTATGAATGATATGAGCGGCACTGCAATCAACAAGCATATCTGCATATATACTTACGGGCTTATGTAACCGCTATCATCACTTTAATTGTAAAATTAGTATTTTAGAAATACCACTCACGAATGTAAGTAATAGCACTAACATTTGTAATACATTATATTGTTAATCCGATCAAAAGCCATAAAATAAAAAAAGGATACATACGATCCTTTTACAGTTATATGTATCCTTTACAAAAAGGTATAGCTTCTAACATGATCCGTTCCTGATAAAATACCTATCGGCATTCCAAACAGCTTCTCAGCTTTTGGCAGCTCTCCTTATAGGTAAGATCCTTTCGGAATATAACCTTTGTACCCAAAACCAGAATATCAGCGCCTTGCTCTACAAGCAATACAGAATCCTTGAAATTGATACTCCCGTCAACCTCCAGCTCAAACTGCTTGTGCTGCGAAAGAAAAAGCTTGCGTATTTGAGCTATCTTCTCTAGGATATGTTCACGAATCGGCTGATATCTGCAGCCTGCACTACGTATGATGACATTTACCATATCAACATAAGGGACCAGCTCCTCCAGCATATAAACCGGTGTTTGGATATCGATGGATATCGCCGGAATACTGCCACCCTCACGTATCAGCTGCATGAGTTTTGCTAGATCCTGTACAGCTTCCATTTCCAAATTTATATAATCATGAGCATTCAGACATTGAAACATTTCATCAAAATATACCTTTGGATCTGACACATACATATGGATATCCAGCGGCAGATTGGTGATCTGCTTGATAGCAGGTATGATTCTTGGTGAAAACAAAATCGTTTCTCCATAGGTACGATCCATAATATCAAGATGCAACATATCTGCACCGGCCTCTTCAAGAGCATGAATTTCCTGCTCCAGATTCAGCCAGTCTGCCCGTTCCAGGGATGGAGCAAATTTGATTTTCCGTTTCATTTTGCCTCCAATCTCTCGCTTTAAGCGAGCATAAATTTACTGAATTTATTTGAAGTCATGCGTTTTCTATAGCTTTAATTTCTTTCAAACGCTCCTAGGATTGCCCTGCCTCCAGATTCTGCCTGAATTTTATGCATTCCTGAGAAGCAATACAATCTGGCTGATAAATACTCTTTGTTCCAAGAACAAAGACATTGGCACCGGCCTGTTTTGCTTTCTCAGCTACCTCAGGGGATACTCCGCCATCCACTTCCAAGAGAATGCTTCGATCACAACTATCCAGTAAACTTCTTGTGTTTCTTATTTTGCGTAAAAGCTGCTCATTCAATGGCTGCCGTGCACAGAAGCCCGCATTTCCCAATATCAGATTCACCATATCAATATAGGGCAGAATTTCCTCCAGACAATGTATGGATGTGCCCGCATTTAAAATGGCACAGCATTTACCCCCGGCAGCATGAATGGATGAAAACAGTGAGGTGATCTCCTTGGTGACCTCCACATGAATACCAATGTATGTATCCTTACAGTATGGAAGAAGCTCATCTAAAATTCTTTCCGGACGATCGATCATAAGATGAATATCCAGAGGAATGGCAGTTATGCTCTGTATTCTTGGTATCATGCAAAATGGCAGCATTGTCTGTGTCGTAAATGTTGTATCCATGATATCATAATGTATAAAGTCAGCTCCCCCTTTTTCCAATTCTTTTATTTCATCTTCCATATGTAGCAAATCAGCACACATAATGGAAGGCGCCAGCATTAGGCTCATTCTATCCCTCCTCTCATTCGAGATTTGCATGAAGCACTTTGATGAAGGTATCATAGCTCTCCCCTTTTTTCAAAAAATTCCCCTTCTCCATCAGACGCTTAAATGTACTATCCAAAAGAATCAGCATACTTTGTTCAAAAATGCTGCCTCCTGGCTGTAATCCATCGGTAGCTGCAGCTGTCGGTATATGAATGACTGTATTCGCTTCATGTGCCATAGAAGAATCTGCATTACTTGTAATGAGAATACTATCTGCATGCTCCTTTTTAGCTGTTTGCAGCATGATGCTCAGCGTCTTTGTTTCTCCGCTGCCGGAGCCTATAATCAACAAATCATGCTCGCGTATTGCGGGAGTCGAAATTTCCTGTACCATATAGGATGCCATCCCCATGTGCATCAGCCGCATGGAAAACGCCTGCATCATAAGCCTGGATCTTCCGGCTCCCGCACAAAACACCTTTCTGTTTTCTTCTCTGCATTTTAGAATTCGTTCACAAAGCAGCTCCGTCTCCTCAACTGAAACATTGGAAAGCACATTGCGGATATCTGCTAAGATTTCAATTGCATAATCAGTTACGTTGGACATTTTTATCACCTGCCTTTATATACCGTTTATAACGCTCAGCTTCCTTTACAGGATCTTCTTTTTGTGTAATAGCACTGCCAATAATGACGATATCCGCTCCTGCCTGCATAATATCAGCTATTGTCTCCTCATTGATACCACCGGCAGCGGCAAGATGTGCATTCTTTACAACCGCTTTGATTTTCCGCAGCTCCTCCAGTGGATTTCTTCCAGTTGCCTGTACATCGCTCGCCGTATGCACACAAATATAATCAGCCCCCATCCTATCAATCTCCTGTGCTCTGCTTACTACATCCCGGATATTGATGAGATCTACCAATGTTTTCCTTCCATATGCATGTGTTTTATCAATGACTCCCTGAATCGTTGCATCGTCTGCTGCTGCAAGTACCGTCACAATATCCGCTCCTGCTTCACATGCATAAGCTGCCTCCAGACTTCCCCCATCTACAATTTTTGTATCACTCAAAATCAAGGTATTAGGAAAGTGTTTCCTTGCCTCGTACACAGGAACCATCCCCTCCTTCATAATCATCGGTGTTCCTATTTCTATAATATCTGCGATATGACAGATTTTTCCCGCGAGCCTTAGCATTTCCTTTGTATCCGCTAAATCAATTGCAACCTGTAATTTCATAGCCTACCTCCTTCATCCCCTAATGCTCCCCTCTTTATTCTGCTCACCTATTACATGCGGTTTCCTGTGCTGTCAGAAGCTGCTGCATAGCTTCCTCATAAGCTTCCGGATGATCAAGATAATCAAATTGACAGGGCTGTTCCATGAATAAGTCATAAAGCGTTTTACTGAAATCAAGCCCCAGCGTCTTTTGTTCCCTGGGCTCTGTGATTTTCGGCAGCGGCAGAGATTCATAATGAGGGTTCTGCAACAGCAGCAGGGTATTGTTCTTCTTTAATACATATGTAAAAAAGCCGCACTTTTGACGTATAGCCGCGTAATTTAACGGGCATGGTACTGCCAGATTCCCGAAAGCCATATAGCCATCACCAATATTGATAGCGCAATGTGCATAATATGGTGGAATAATCAATTTTTCTCCCTTTTTCAGAAGAACAGCACGACAGTCTTCTACTGTAAAATCATCCTTTTGAAAGCATTCTGATTTCTGTAACAGGAACATAGCTTCTCCGCATAAAATTTCATATACCTCAGGATAGGGAAGCCGATGTCCCTCACTAAGACAGTGATAGTGCCCGGAGTTCTTACGGCATTCTCCCTCAATTGTTCCTGGCATGAGTATTGTAATTCCATTACTCATCCCCCTTTTACGAAATATATCCGCATCCTCTTTTCTCCATATATTCATATAAAAGCGGTAACTGATTTCCTCTCCTGCAGCCTGCGGAGCATACAAAAGCGGCTGCATTTCCAGCGTTCTCTTTGCGGAAGTCTTTTCATATGTTAGTGGCTCCTGAACATGAAGCGTACCATCATGTTCATTCAGCAGAATCTTTGCCCCTCTGATATTCATCAGCTCCATTATCCTTCACCTCCCGGTTTCAGTTGAGCAAACGCTGTATACAGCTGATCTCGATCCTGTAAAGATAATAATTCCTCTATTTTTTCAGTGTTATTCAGCAGCTGTGCTATCTGCTGCAAAACCTCAAGATGACTCTGTGCATCTGTAGCTGCGAGTGTAATCAGCAATCTAGCCGGAACCTTTTTATCCTGAAAATAAACAGGATGCTTTAAAACAGTCAATCCAAGCTGCTGCTTTATCACACCATCCTGCGGTCTGGCATGCAGCAAAGCAACATCCGTACACAGAACATAATAAGGGCCATATGTACAGGTATTCTCTATGATTGCTTTGGGATATTGTTCCGTAATATACCCTGTCCGTATTAACGGCCTGCAGCATACCTGAATCGCTTCTCTCCAATCCCGCACTTCTTCCAGAATCTGTACATTGCATTTCTGAAGTATATCCTTAATCATTTCATCACCACCGTTTCTCTCTGCAATATCAGGCAGAAACGAAAGTCCTGCGGGATTTTCGTTTCTGTTTGTTTATGTTTTACTGATGATTCTCAAAATATGCTGTGAGCTTTTCCTTCAGCTCTGCAAGATCTGCCAGCTTATCCAAAGGTATCGTGTCTCCTGCCTTACAGCACTCACTATATACATCTGATGAGCATATGAATAAATCTGCACTGCCGGGCATAGCATCCTGTATGCCTGCATGTTCTACAGATATTCCCTGCTTTCCAAGTATTTTCAATACCTTTTTCACATTCATTTCGACAATAAAGGATGAACCTAGTCCGGATATACAACAGCATAAGATTTTACGTACAGCCATTTAATCGTCTCCCCTTTCTGTAATACCTGGCTTCTTCCTTGTCAGTATAGAATATAGGATTGGAAGCAGGAACAGGATGATGGTTAAAATCAGGATACCGGTTGCAGGAAGAAGCTTTCCTGTCTGTGTATAGAAAATTCCAATCAGTGCGGAATCCGAGCCGCCAAAGGTTGTACCGTTTACCAGAACACTACCGAATTTTATCAGCAAGGCAGGGGTGATTCCACTGATGATGCTTGTAAGAAAGGAGCCGATGACAACTCCGCGCATGCCGCCCTCAATATTACCAATACAGCCATAGGTGGCGCCGAAGAAGAAGGCTGTAAATAATGTAGGAATTATGACAGGCATTTCAAAAACTGTTCCCAGTAATGAAAATTGAATCAAAAAGGCAACTACACCGCCAACAGCCGCACATATGAATCCGATCAATACAGAATTGGGCTGATAGGGATAAAGAATCGGAATATCCAATGCTGGTACGGCATTGGGTATGAATTTTTCTGCCACTCCCTGAAATGCAGGAACCAGCTCTGCTACTACCATACGTACACCAGCCTGAATGATATAGATTGCGGCTGCAAATTCAACTCCACGGACAACCGAGAAAATAAAGAAATTTGTGCCGGCGAATGTTTCTGTAGCAAGAGCAGGATTCATTACCATACAGCAGCCGCAGACAATTAGATAAACAACCGTCATGGCAAGGGTGAATGAAACAGACAGATCTCGAAGAAAATTCAAAGACTGCGGAACATTCAGATCCTCTGCGGATTTTTTCTTGTTACCAACTACCTTGGAAATCAGCATTGCAATCCAGTAGAATAAAATACCACTGTGTCCGATAGCGAGATCCTTCGTTCCTGTAATCTTACATACAGATTTATAAATCAAGGCCGGTGCAACTGCCATATACAGACCTGTCATGAGTCCTCCGGCAGCTATAACCTCCCAGGCAGGAAGACCGATTGCACTCAGCACGATAGCACAAACCGTGGAAACCCACATTACCTCATGCCCTGTAAGATAGACGAATTTAAACTTTGAAAATCTAGCAAGAACGATATTGGCAATCATTCCCAATGCCATAATGGCAGATAATGAAGTACCGAATGTTGCACTTGCTTCTGCAAAGCAGGATTCATTAACCGGCAATACTCCTGTAAACTGAAAGGTGCCTGCCAGCATGTCATTCAGCGGACTGATGGACGACGTTACAACATTTGCCCCGGCGCCAATCAATGTAAAGCCCATAATCGTTTTAATCGTTCCCTTAATGATATCCGTCACAGGCTTTTTTTCAATCAACAGGCCGATCATAACGATAAGACCTATCAAAATGGTAGGAGTCGATAGAAGCTGAACAAAGAATTCCAGAATGATATCAACAATTGTCATCATATTTCCCTCCTTCGAATTGTTAACAAACAGGATGTGCACATTACCCACCTCTTATACTAAAGCTTTTCTTCCAAACAACCAGCCCTATTTCCTTCGCTATATAATTGCAATTTGTATGATTACAAATCCACCTTCAGTAAATCCTGCAAATAATACATCACCTGCTTCGCATTCTCCGCCTGTACAATCTGATTCATATATTCCTCGTGTTCATTCAGGGTCATAATATCCTGCAAAATATGAAGATGGTCGCTTTGATTCGGTGTAGCCAGTACAAATAAAAACTGTATACTCGTATTTCCAATTGTTAATCCTTTCGGATAGATATGTAAGGAAATACCCAGATGCAAAACACCGTCTTCCGGCTGCGCATGGGCGATTGCAATTCTCTGTGATATAACTATATAAGGACCGTAGCCATGAATGAGCTCAATCATCCGTGTGATATAGTTCTTCTCTATACAGCGCTGTTCAAGTAATGGCTGTGCGCATTCCCATATGGCATCCATCCAATTCACCCCATAGGATGCATCCAGTACAATGCTAGATTGTTCTAATAGCTCACAAAGCGTTACCTGCCGATTTTCCTCCAAATACATCAGAGAGCCGCCTGCATTCATATAGTCGCAGATTTCATCACGAATCCTAATAAAGGTTTCTGTATCCACATTTCTCTGCAGAATCTGAAGAACAACCTTTAGCTGTTGATTATCAACCTTGTATCCGGAGGCTGACAGCATCATAAAGGAAGCTATATTCGCCTTATCCTTTGTGCTAAGGATGGGATTGACCCGGATCATGGGATACTCACAGGTAAGCTCTACTGTGGATATGATAAAATCGATTTTCTGCTCGTAAACCTTAGCATTTACCTGTGTCTGGTTAAGAATATCGACGATGTTGATATTTTCAAACTGATTTTCTATTTCATTACGAAGAAGCATGGATCCGGCGGTACCGTTCAAGCATACCAGGATGACATTTGCACATGCTTTTTCTTTCCTGTCTCTTCTTAAAAAAGAGGCAAAATGCATTGTTAAATACGTGATTTCACTATCGAAATATGGATAAGGAAATTGCTCCTTCAGCTTTTCACAGCACAGCTCTGTAATTTTCACCAGTTCTGAATAATTTTCCTTAATATCATCCAGCAAAGGATTCATGGAAGGGATAGAATAACAGTAATTATAATAGGAAAGCTTCATATGCATATAAATAGAATTCACAAGCTCCTCTTTATGATCAAAACGCAGGCAGGATACTTTTTCAAACATATCGACAAGCTGTATGGCAAGCTCCTGCAGATAATGGTATGGTTCCGTATTTTGATCAAGAAAGTCTCTGTTTGATCCATAACCAAGCAGTTGAATAGCCAGGTAAATACGCTCATGATAGGATAGCTCACTAAAGTATTTATCAATTACCTTTAGCTCCTTTGTAGCACAGATATTGCTAAGATCGGCAACATTAAAACGGTAATTCATAGGGGCAATCCGCATCGTCAGTAAAAGCAGTGCCAATGCGATGACATCATGCTGTGATGCAGTGATTTCCACCTTTTGAAAAACCTTGTTTAATTTCATCGTGTATTCCTCAATGATCGTCGTATCAAAAAAATCCAGCTTTGTGTAATGAATATGCTTCAACAGCTGTTTCACATGGTCAAGAAAAACCATACGCTTACGAAAAATATCCCCTTCCACAAAATATCCTTCCTTTTTGGTATTAAGCAGATATAGCTGATGATCCTCCAGAAGGCTCTTTACCTCATTCAAATCACGCAGAATCGTATTCCTTGATACTTCAAATTTCTCACAGAAGCTTTCCAATCGAATAATATCCTCATGAAACAGCATACGGATGATCATATAGCTTACGCGGTCATCCTTGTCATGTATTTCTTCTGATTGCAGTAAGATACTGCGTAAACTATCCTTCTGCTCGTCATGCAGAAAATATCCACAGCGATTGTGATTTAATTCCCCTATTTCCAGCACTGCTAAGGCATATTTAACATTTTCCAAATCATAATAAATCATACGCTTGCTCGTTTTGCTTATAGAGGCCAGATTCTGCGCAGTGATTCCTTCCTGTTCATCACATAAAATACGCAAAACCCGCCAGGTGCTCTTTGGTAAAGCAGGTAGTGTTTTCATCTTCCAGATTTCACCTCCGATCCCTTACTCCACCTGTTGGCCCCCCTTTCTTATATTATCTGCGATTCAGCTAAAGATGAAAAGTCTTATCCCTTTCACTGATTATGTGCAATAAATGTTTTCTTTCCTTAATTATAACCGAAAGCTATGCATTTTACAGTTTCCAAATTTTTCCATGAACTTTATACTACAGATATTTATGTATGAATACCTATACTTTTCTATCATAAAAATAAATTCCACATACTAAAAAAGACACTGGAATGTGTCCTCTTCAGTATTATTGATTGATATCCGTAATTCTCACAACGCGTGTCCCCACCTGCTTCGCAAAGCCTTCATCATGCGTGATAATAAGAATCGCCATCTCCTTACTCAAATCCTTGATGATCGAGGTTACCGAGGCAATGGATTCCACATCCAGCGCACTGGTCGGCTCATCAAAGCATAGCACGGATGGTTGCAGCATACATGCACGGGCAATCGCCACGCGCTGCTTCTGTCCGCCGCTCAGGGTGGAGGGATAGGCATGCAGCTTATCCTGAATCTGCAGCCGTTTTAACAGCTCCTCAGCCTTTTGTATTGCCTCCTGCTTGCTCATCAGCTTGTGATAAATCGGTGCTTCAATCAGATTTTGCAAGACATCACGATGCGGAAACAACTGATAATTCTGAAACACCATACCGACTTCCTTACGTAGCAGCCTCTTTGTTTCTTTATCCGCATAGACGCTTTTTCCGTTTTCATTCTTCAGCAAATACGTGTCATTGATGATAATCTCACCACTATCTGCACGTTCCAGATCACACAGGCAGCGCAGCAGTGTTGTCTTGCCACTCCCGCTCAAGCCCATTAAAACAACGATTTCCTTCTCCTTCACATCCAGCGTAACACTGCGAAGAACCTGGTTATCCTGAAAGGCTTTGCATAGATTTCGAATTTGTATACTCATACTGCCACCTCTACTTATAATAATTCAGCCGTTTTTCCAGATAGTTTAAACCACGGGAAATCGGCATATTCAATACCAGATAAATCACACCGACATAGATAAACGGAAGTCCTGTCGCATACGTACCAGCCGCAATCTTTGCATAGCGCAGCAGCTCATCGATACCCAGAATGGAAACCAGACAGGTATCCTTCAGCAGCGTCAGACTCTCATTGATAAAGGATGGAATGCAGTTTCTAAGCGCCTGGGGCAGCAGGATATGCAGAAATGTATAGGCATTGGAATAGCCGAGAATCTTGGCAGCCTCCTTTTGTCCCTCATCAATGGACTGAATACCGCCACGCAGAATCTCTGTGAAATAAGCTGTATAATTCAATAGAAATGCCAGAATTGCCGCCGTCATCCGGTCCAGCCGGATTCCCAGATAGGGAAGCCCGAAATAAACGAACATCAGCTGCAGCAGCAGCGGCGTACCCCGCATGATATAAATATAGAAGCGAACGATGGAAGAAACAACCGCATTCCTGGACAGTCGGATATATACCATGGGGAGCGCCAGAACAAAGGAGCCCGCCAGCGTTACCACCCAGAAAAACAGGGTGATCTTCAGCCCTTCTACAAAGGCCGGAAGCAGCTGTATAAAGAAATCCATAGCTTACTGGAACCAGGTATCCTTAATGGTATCAAAGGTTCCATCGTCCTTCAATTCCTGCATTGCCTTGTTGATCTCCTTGCATAATTTCGTATCATCCTTACGCATACCAATCGCATATTCCTCTGTTCCGAAATTTTCATCCAGTACGACATACTTAACACCGTTATCCTGCTGCTTCATATAGTAACGCGCCAGCGTTTCATCCACAACGATTGCATCGCTTCGTCCGGATTCCAAATCCATGAAGCAGTCATTGTTCGTATCAAACTGTGTCGGCTTTCCACCCTTTAAGTTTGCCACAAAGTCCTTATCCTTCATCACTGCATCACAGGCGCTGGAGTTTTTCTGCACGGATAAGGTTTTACCCTTGATATCCGCCTTTGTTTTGATTCCCGTCTTATCCGTTGTGATAATCAGCTGACGGTTCTCCATATACGGATTGGAAAACAGCACCTGCTTCTTACGCTCATCCGTAATGGAATATCCGTTCCAAATCAGGTCAATATTCCCGGATTCCAGCTCAGTCTCCTTTAAATCCCAGTCAATGTTTTGAAATTCCACACTCTTTCCGATTTTCTTTGAAACTGCTTCTGCCAGCTCTACGTCAAAGCCGACCAGCTTTCCATCCTTTTTGAATCCCATTGGCGCAAAGGTATCATCAATACCGATGGTCAATACCTCCTTATCATCCCCCTTGCCTGCATCTGAACCACAGGCGGTCAAAGAAAGTGTGCACAACAGTGCGAGCATTGTCATTACGATCCTTTTCATACGTTTTTCCTCCTCAAATTTCAAGCATGTGATGAAAAAAAGCCTCCATCCTCTGGTTATTCTCCAGAGGACGAAAGCTGTGCTTACGTGGTTCCACCTCAATTTATCAGTCCCTTACGGCTACTGACCTCAATGAGTATCCGATATTCTTAAAAACCACCCAGGTTTAGGAATATTGTACTCTGACAGGTAACGGAGTCACCGGCAGATACTACTGTTGGTTCGCATCTGCAGCTCCAAGATGTGTTCCACAAGCTGTACATATCCCCTTTCAGCGGACGGGGACTCTCTGTAATGCCAGACTTTGTGTACTATTTCTTTTCATCGCTTGTATTGTAGTTACAGTATACGGGAACAGAAACAGGATGTCAACATATTTTGAAAGAAAATGTAAAACATTTCCAATAATGTAAAAATAGATGTAACTTTGTTTCAAACAGAGAAATCAGCTTACGGTGCCTCTATAGCACTATATTTTCTCAACCTTTCATGATGTGGGCTTTTACAAGTCTCAAGTACAAGCAGCAGAATCTAATGCACAGCATATAGGAATCCACTTTCTTTAAATACCCTTTTCCATTTTTAGAATTAAATATATTTTAAGAAAGAACTGTGTATGAAAACACTTTTCATGTATATAAAAGATTTAAGCGTCCCTATAATAGCAAGCAAAGTTCCTCCCCCATCTCTTATACAAACTATCATTCTGTACGCCCATATTATACAAAGCTTTATATCATACACGATATGTAAACAGATTGAAAGAAAATGAAATTTATTTTGAAAATATATTGACAAATAATGTAAAGCAGCTTTATAATCAAACCAATACAATTCGATTGATTCAGGAAGAGTAACAGAACCCTCGAATCCATAGAGAGCTGATGATGGTGGAAATTCGGCGTGAAGAGATCTCGTGAATGGGCCTGAAGAGAAGCACCGGCGAAAAGGAATGAGTAGCTGGTGACGCAATTCCCGCGTTATCTAAGGAAGCAGACATGTTGGTGTTTGTATAAGAGTGCTTTGCAATTTTTTTCGCAAAGCGTATAGGTGGCTAAACGGAGATAACCTTCGTCCTATGATACAGGACGGAGGTTTTTATTTTATTCTCACTCTTATACAGAAACGAAAAAGGAGAATGAAAAATGAATGATATTTTAGCAGAAGCATTCTGTCAGACAAAGCGATGGCGCAGCCGGTATAACAGCCGCCAAAAGCATATGACAGGAGGAACCTATGATCTATCCCGATTTACAAACCGTGCGTATATACGCCGAAGCATATACACGAATCCCTATCTATTCAGCAATGGACTATGCAAAGGATGATTTACTCGATCTGTATGCAGCCCTGCGAAGACCGTATTCCTTTTTTCTGGAAAGCGGTGTTCTAAATTCCTATGGACGCTACTCCATTATCGCTCTGCCCGCAAAAAAACGTCTGGTTAGCAGAGATGATAAAACCTACCTTATGCAGCATGGGGAAACAAAGCAGCTGGATGGAAACCCGCTGGATATTTTGAAACAGCAGATGCAGGAGCGTGCTCCTATATATCCTGAGCTCTCTGTATTTACCGGTGGAGCGATTGGTCATTTCAATTATGATGTGATTCGGCTATTTGAAGCCATACAGGACAACCAGCTTCCATCCCTTCACCTTCCTCTGATGCAGTTTGCCTTTGTAGAGGAGCTGATCGTTTTGGATCATGAACAGCATCGTCTGTATGTGATCGTCAACATGCAGGAACTGCAGATCAACCTGGACGTAAAGTATCACAGGGCTATACAGCGCATTCAAGAATTGAGTGCACGCATAACAAAGCTGGAAGCATATCGTGATGAACCGCTTGCACAACGCAAGGTTACCAGCTCCCTGAGCAAAGAACAGTTTATAACCAGGGTAAAGGAAGCTCAAAAGCACATTCAGGAGGGGGATATCTTTCAGGTTGTGCTGAGTCAGCGGCTGCAGGCGGATTACACTGAGGATCCCTTTGCCGCCTATGTGCAGCTGCGTGCTCTTGGGAAAAGTCCATATATGTATTATCTTGATTTTGCGGATTATGTCATTGCCGGCGTATCGCCGGAGCTGCTGCTGCAGGGGCGGGGTCAATCCATTATGACGATGCCGATTGCAGGTACAAGACCACGGGGAAACAGTGTACAGGAGGATGAAGCTGCGGCACAGTCCTTACGCAACGACCCAAAAGAAAATGCAGAGCATGCGATGCTGGTCGATCTGGGACGCAACGATATCGGTAAAGTAGCAGCGATTGGCAGTGTACGCGTAGAAAACATGAAACAGGTACAGCTGTATTCCCACGTCATGCATATGACCAGTGAGGTACACGGACGATTAAAAAAAGAATATGACATGTATGATGCGCTGGCATCTGTTCTTCCAGCAGGCACGCTATCCGGTGCTCCCAAAATCAGTGCAATGCAGATCATCGAAAGCCTGGAGCCTGTTAAACGCGAAATCTATGGCGGAGCAATCGGCTTTATCGGCTACAATCAGCAATTCGATGCCTGCATTACAATTCGTGCCTTTGTTTTCCATAAAGACAAGGTATATTTGCAGGCAGGTGCCGGAATTGTGAAGGATTCTGTACCGGAAAAGGAATATGAAGAAACTCTGCACAAAGCCAAAGCCCTGTTACGAGCAATCCATGGGGAGGTGGCTGTATGATTGTGTTAGTCGATAATTACGATTCCTTTACCTATAATCTTTATCAGGCACTTGCCGCATACGATGCAGATATTCGCGTACTGCGGAATGATGCCGTAAACAGCAGGGACATCAAGGCACTGTGTCCAGATGCTATTGTTTTTTCCCCGGGTGCCGGTCATCCAGGGGCTGCAGGCAATATGGAGGACATCATACGCTGCTGCTATACGGAAATCCCCATGCTCGGTATCTGTCTGGGACACCAGGCCATAGCAGAGGTCTTTGCCTCTACAATTACCTATGCCAGGCAGATTCACCATGGAGAGGCTGATATCATACAGCAATGCGCCCCCTGTCCCCTCTTTGATAACATCCCGTGTGCATTTGAAGCAGCACGTTATCATTCCCTGGTCGTAGAAGGGTTGGGAACAGAGCTGATTGCCACTGCCAGAAGCCGCAGTGATGAAATTATGGCAATTCAGCATCGCCAGTATCCGGTATACGGCATTCAGTTTCATCCGGAATCTATTCTGACACCATATGGCGCAAGGATTATAGAAAACTTTATGAAAACTGTGAAGCCCCACATGTGAAAGAGAAGGAAATCAGATAAAAAACAATAGGAGCTAATCTTAATATAAAACTGTACCCGCAGAAAGCGGGAGAACGGAGGTCTATATGTTAAAGGACTATATCAGAAAGATCAGTGAGCATCAGGATCTTACAACAAAGGAAATGAAGGATGCTATGAATATCATAATGGATGGCAAAGCAAGCGGTGAACAGGTAAGTGCCTTCCTAATTGCCATGAAAATGAAAAAAGAGAGCCCTGCGGAAATAGCGGCAGCCTCCAGTGTCATGGTGAGCAAGGCTGCACCTCTGCCAACCGCAGTAAAGGGAATTGTGGATATCGTAGGAACCGGCGGAGATTGCCTGAACACCTTTAATATTTCCACAACATCCTCCTTCGTATTATGCGGAGCCGGACTTCCGATTGCGAAGCATGGAAACCGCGGTGTTTCCAGCAAAAGCGGCAGTGCTGATACACTGGAAGCACTGCATGTGAACATCACGCTGCCGCCAAAGGAAGCTGCCTATCTGTTGGAAAACGTCGGTATCACCTTTCTGTTTGCCCAGACCTATCATGAAAGTATGCGTCATGTCGGCCCGATCCGCAAGCAGCTTGGCTTAAAAACGATGTTCAATATTCTCGGACCACTAACCAATCCGGCTCACCCGGACACCTATGTGATTGGAGCATACAGTGAGGAAATGGCAGATGTTATGATTCATGTCTATCAGGAAATGGGCGTTAAGCAGGCCGTTGTGGTTCACGGGGACTGTGGCATGGATGAGGTATCCATGACCGGGGATACGCTTGTCCATGAGCTGAAAAACAACCGTATTTGCACCTACCGCATATGCCCGGAGCAGTTTGGCATGAAGCGCTGTAAGCTGCAGGAGCTGGTTGGCGGTGACAGTGTGGAAAATGCAAAAATCCTTATGGATATTCTGCAGGGAGAGCATAGTGCCAGACGGGATGCTGTACTGATGAACAGCGGACTTGCCCTGTATATCAGCGGAAGCTGCGACTCCATTGCAGAAGGCATCAAGCTGGCAGAACAAAGCATTGACAGCGGCTGTGCACTGGCAAAGCTTCAACAATTCCAAAGGCTGTCTCAGGAGGTATGCGCATGATACTGGATACGATTATCGAACAGAAAAGACGGACGCTGGAGGATGAGCTGATACAGCTTTTACCAAAAAAGCGCGGTAAGATAGCAAAGCAGATGAAGCTGTATGATTCTCTGTTTGTGATTGGAGAAATTAAAAAGGCCAGTCCAAGCAAGGGCGTAATCGTAGAGGATTTCAGTGCAGCCCGCTTTGCGAATGCATACGATGAGGCAGGCATCAATGCGATTTCCATTTTGACGGAGCGCAATTTCTTCCAGGGCAGTCTGGATCATATAACGATTGCGCGTTCTGTTACCGATCTTCCAATTTTACGCAAGGATTTCATCATGGATGCGCGTGAGGTCGTACAGACAAAGCGCGTCGGTGCTAACATGATGCTTCTGATTGTCGCTATGCTTACGGATACACAGCTCAGAGAATTTTATCAGCTGGCCCGCTGTCTGGAGCTGGAATGCATTGTAGAGGTGCACGATGAAAAGGAGCTTGAACGGGCACTGCAGCTACAGCCGGAAATCATTGGCATTAACAATCGGAATCTGCATACCTTTGAGGTTTCCCTGGATACAACAAAGCAGTTGGCCTCCCGCATCCCAGCAGACATCAGCATTGTTTCCGAGAGCGGTATATTCACGCATGCGGATATGGAATACGTCAAAAATGCCGGAGCGGACGCTGTTTTGATTGGAGAAAGCTTCATGCGTTCCCCTGATATCCGTACGCACCTGCAGGAGCTGAAATATGGCAATCATAAAGCTGTGCGGTCTTAGAACCTATGCGGATGCTTTGCTGGTAAATGAGGTACAGCCGGATTATGCAGGCTTTATCTTCGCTTTCGGCAAGCGCCAGATAACCGTAGAGACAGCCTGTAATCTTTCCAGAGTGATCAAAGGAAGCCGACTGGTTGGGGTGTTTGTGAATGAACAGCCTGCCCGTATACTGAGCATTGCAAAGCAGGTCTCTTTGGATGTCATACAGCTGCACGGTGAGGAAACCGATGAGGAACTACGCCTACTGAAGCAGTCGTGCACCTGTGAGATATGGAAGGCTTTGCGCATACAAAGCATAAAGGATATAACAAAAAGCGCATATCCGCATGCGGATCATCTGCTTTTGGATAGCTATGTTCAGGGCATGCAGGGAGGCAGTGGCAAACGCATCGCTATGGATATCCTGCAAGGGCTGGATGTATCTGAATGCATAATCGCCGGTGGTATTTCCCTGGATAATGTGGATGAAGTGCTGGCATTGCGGCCCTATGGCATTGATGTATCGAGCTCTCTGGAGACAGATGGCAATAAGGATAAAAAGAAAGTACATGCATTTATGAAGCATGTGAATATATGAGGTAATGAAAATGACAAAAGGAATGTATGGAGAGTTTGGCGGACAGTATGCGCCGGAAACACTGATGATTGCTCTGGAGGAGCTGGAAGCAGCCTATGAACAGCTGAAGGATGATCCGGATTTTCAACAGGAGCTACAGTTTTATTTGCAGGAATATGCAAACCGCCCATCTCTGCTGTATTATGCAAAGAAAATGAGTGAGGAGCTCGGCGGTGCGAAGATCTATTTGAAGCGTGAGGATTTAAACCATACCGGTGCACATAAAATCAACAATGTGCTAGGGCAGGTGCTGTTGGCAAAGCGCATGGGAAAGACAAAAATCATTGCGGAAACGGGGGCCGGACAGCATGGTGTGGCTTCCGCCACTGCGGCAGCCCTGTTTGGCATGGAGTGTGAGGTATTCATGGGTGTAGAGGATATGCGAAGACAGTCCCTGAATGTATTTAAGATGGAGCTGCTGGGAGCTAAGGTAACCGGAGTGTCCAGCGGTACCGGTACCCTGAAGGATGCCTGCAACGATGCAATGCGAGCATGGGCGGCAAGATGTGAGGATACCTTTTATGTCCTCGGCTCTGCGGTAGGGCCTCATCCGTATCCGATGATCGTCCGGGATTTTCAGAAAATCATATCGGAAGAAATGAAGGCGCAGTGTCTGGAAAAGGAGGGACGTCTGCCGGATGTGGTAATCGCCTGTGTGGGAGGCGGCAGCAATGCCATTGGTTCCTTCTATGACTTTCTGCAGGATCAAACTGTGCGTTTAATTGGCTGTGAGGCGGCTGGGAAAGGAATTCATACCGAACAGCATGCCGCAACGATTGCACGAGGTAGTGTCGGTGTTCTGCACGGGATGAAGTCCTTGTTTCTGCAGGACGATGACGGTCAAATCATGCCTGTATATTCCCTATCCGCCGGTTTGGATTATCCGGGAATCGGTCCCGAGCATGCAAATCTGGCAAAAAACGGACGGGTGGAGTATGTTCCTGTAACCGATGATGAGGCTGTGCAGGCTTTCCTGTATCTGACCAAGACGGAGGGAATCATACCGGCGATTGAAAGCAGTCATGCGGTTGCTTATGCAATGAAGCTGGCACCAGCCATGCCAAAGGACAGTATCATAGCTGTAACACTGTCCGGCCGCGGGGACAAAGATGTAAAAAGTATTGCGGAATACCTGGAGGTGGATATTGATGAATAGAATAGATACGACCTTTGCGAAGCTGAAGCAGGAACAAAAAACGGCTTTTATCGGCTTTCTGACAGCCGGCGACCCGGATATGGATACCTGTATGGAATGCGTAAGGGAGCTGGAAAAAAACGGCTGTGATATTATTGAAATCGGAATCCCGTTTTCTGATCCGATTGCGGAAGGCCCCGTCATTCAGGAGGCAAGTCTGAGAGCCTTAAAAAATAATATCACGACGACCGATGTTATGCACATGGTGTCGAAGATTCGCGAGTTCTCCCAGATTCCGCTTGTTTTCCTCCTATATTACAACCAGATATTCAAATACGGAGCTGAACGCTTCCTTAAGGAAAGCGAGCAGGCAGGCATTGACGCTTTGATTATTCCTGATCTGCCTATGGAGCATCGGGATGAAATAAAGCCGCTTGCGGATGCCTGCCATATCCAGCTCATATCACTTGTTACACCGATATCGAATAAGCGCAAGAAGCAGATTGCCCAGGAGAGTGAGGGCTTTCTGTATTGTGTAACCTCTTTGGGAGTGACCGGTGAGCGCAGTGTGTTTCAGGCGGATTTGAAAGCATTCCTGCACGAGCTTTCCACCTATAGTAATACACCGAAGGCACTCGGCTTTGGAATTTCAACACCAGAACAAATCACGGAAATGAAGGATTATGCGGATGGTGTCATCGTAGGCAGTGCCATCGTACGACAGATTGGACGGCTGGCAAATAAGGAAATCACACGCGAGGAGCTCGGACGCTTTGTGAAAACACTAGCGGAGGCGGCACATGCTTGAAACGAAAAGGACAGTACGTCCTTTTTTACATTATACTGACAAAAAAAGACACTCTTCTGATAAAAAAAAGCAGGTTGCGTGATAGTTGCTAGACGGTTTCGCTGTACTCTGTTATTCTAAAGCCGGGAGTTGATATTATGAATGTAAATGATAAAATCAAAATGCTGCGCACAGAACATCAGCTGTCGCAGGAAAGTCTTGCGGCGCTGCTGGATGTGAGCAGACAGTCTGTAAGCAAGTGGGAAAAAGGTTTGTCAAAGCCCAGTTCAGAGAATTTAGCCCGACTGGCTGAAATCTTTTCAGTACATATACAGGATCTTATGAATGACAGTATACAACTGGAGCGCAGCTTTCATACCACTCATTTTTTCACAGATATGTTGAAAAAGAAAGCCTTTCTGATTCCTTTCTGTATGCTTATTGTATTATTTATTATCATGTTTCTGACGGGAGTACTTCTACGATATTTTAAAATGAGTGAGACATCGGTAATAATCGTGATGACAATTTCCGCGGTTTCTTCTTTGAGCGCCGCAATTATGTTTATCTCCGTAATTCTTCGCTTTGTATATATGGACTGCAGAATACGTAATATCCCCCCGTTGCGGTATGTATTGCTTTCCATAACCTTGCCGGGGCTTATATTCTATCTGCTGTGCCGGGATGAATTATCACAAAAAACATGTGCAAGGATCAAAGCGTATGACAAGGAAATATAAAAAAGCATTACCATCTCTCGCCCTGTTCGCCGGTACTGTTTGTAGCTTTTCCATAATCAGTGTACGTATCACGGGTATGGCAGCTTGGCTGCTTTTCATTACAGGGCTCTCATTATACAACCTTGTAAAAGAATATGGGCAAATTCAGAAAAAGGATATTCTGGCAGGCAGTATTCTGAGTTTCCTTGTACTTCCTGATAATGCTATACTATCCATTGTAGTTTTTCTTGCTTATCTCAGTGCTATGACAATACTGCATGGCACTACCAATCCAATTCCCTTATTCAGCATAGATAAAGCCAATTCAAAATCACAATCATGCAAAACACTGTTCTGTCTGGGTATTGGTATTGTATTGGCACTTGTTAATGTATTCCTGGCATCCGGATTGACTCCTTCCCATCCCGGATGGAAGCTATCCTATTTGTTTTCTGCATTGCAGGCTGGTATTTTCGAGGAAATTTGCTTTCGTTTATTCCTGTTCGCATGGACAATGCGTTTGTATGGGAATCGTTCCTTTACATACCTGGATAATTTTCTTATTTATATCATTTTGGTACTGCCTCATGTTCTCCTTCACTTTCCGCAAACCTTGGATTTGATGAGTATTCTGATTCTTTCTCTACTGTTTGGACTGCCCTTATCCATGATGATGAGAAAGGTGAATCTTCTTTCGGCAATGGGAGCACATACAATCATTGATCTAATACGCTTTATCATTTTAAGCGGTTAATTTAAACAGGATACAGGATGCAGATTTCTTGACAACCCTGCAGAACACCTCTATAATGAACAGTGTTCAAGTTGGAGGTGGTGTATGAATAAGGTAGTTACCTCAAAGGAGGAGCTTCTGGATATCGCACAGCAAATCGTATTTCAGGATGGCATCGATCAGCTCAGTATCCGGAAACTGGCAAAAAAACTAAATATCTCAGTTGGTGCTGTCTACAATTATTTTCCATCAAAATCAGACCTTCTGCTTGCGATTGTGGAAAACTTCTGGAAAAGCATGTTCCATAAGGATATCTGTACCCTGAGTGAAACACTTCCCTTTGCGGATTTTTATGAGCTTGTATATCTGCGGCTTGCGGAGCATATGGAGGATTTCTTCTCTGTACTGCTTGGTCAGATGGATATATTGCGTACAACGGAAAAAGAACGCGGGAAGTTGATGGAGGAGCAATATCAGGTCCATATGCGAAACGGCTTTCTGTATGCTCTGCAGCAGGATCACAATATTCCTGACAATGTATGGAATGACTGCTTTACAAAAGAGGCATTCATTGATTTCCTTTTTGAACACATGATGCATGATCTCTCCGCTCAGAGAAAGGATTGCAAACTCACAAAGGAAATCATTCGCCGTTTGCTTTATATAAGGAAATAGTCTTATTTTTGTCTCAAAATGAACACCGTTCACAATAAGGAGGATGCCCTATGCAGGCTGTTATGGAAACTGTTTTTGATGATGTTATTTACTTACTGTTATATTCACAGGCTTTATCATATTGCGAAAAGCAAACAAAAACCCCATGCTATTATTTTTTGGAATCATGGCGGTAACCCTTGGCGTTGGTGATGCTTTCCACCTGATTCCTAGAGCTTATGCGTTATGTACGGATGGACTTGCAGCCCATACCACAGCACTTGGAATTGGGAAATTCATCACATCGATCACTATGACTGTATTCTATGTACTCCTGTATCATATATGGGAAATGCGCTACACAATATATAGCTCAGCCTTGCGGATTTCCATCTACCTGCTCGCAATCATCCGAATTGCTCTGTGTTTTTTTCCACAGAATGCATGGACAAGCGCGCAGGCACCGATATCATGGGGAATCCTGCGAAACCTTCCCTTTGCCGTGATGGGCATTGTAATTATCGTCTTATTTTACTGGCAGGCGAAGCGAAACAACGATCACGTATTTCGTTTTATGTGGCTTGCCATAACCCTTAGTTTTCTGTTTTACATTCCTGTCGTATTGTGGGCAGATACGATGCCCCTGATTGGAATGCTGATGATTCCTAAAACACTTGCCTATGTATGGGTTGTATTCATGGGGTATCAATTGATGAAAAAGGAGCTGAATTTAAAATGAAAAAAACAATAAATCTTGCATTTTTATATGCTATTCTCGCTATGGTCAGCGGTGTCTTTTACCGGGAATTTACTAAGCTGAGCGGCTTTACAGGACGCACAGCACTTTCCTTCGCACACACCCATCTATTTTTGCTGGGCATGATGATGTTTCTGATTGTCACCTTCTGTATCCGCTTATTCGCCATTCAGGAATCTAAAAAATACAAAGCGTTTCTCTGGATTTACAATGCTGGGGTTCTTCTGACATCCATCATGCTTATTGTCCGCGGTATTTTAGAGGTTAACGGCAGTGCATTGAGCAGCGCAACAAACGGTATGATTTCCGGCTTTGCAGGAATGGGGCATATTCTTGTAGGTATCGGTATGGTTCTATTCTTCCTCATGCTGAAGGAACGGGTGAAGGAATGATGTATGTAAATAAAAAATATCTGGTTTTGACCGCAGGCATCGTATGGGCAATCGCCGGCTTTAATATTGTACGAATCGGCTGGCTTAGCACCAGCTATCTGAGTCTGGCAGTCATTGCCGCAGCAGTCGCCACCTTTCTTGTTTTCTACAACATGATATTCAAAAAGCTGATACATAAGCATACAGCACGTATACTGGGAAATGAAGAGGAGCGAATGCATATATTGCGATTCTTCGATACAAAGTCCTATATCATTATGATCTTTATGATGACCTTCGGCATCACATTACGGGCAATGCATGTATGGCCCGATCTCTGTATCAAATCCTTTTACACCGGACTTGGCTGTGCATTACTCGCAGCAGGCATTGGCTTTATCAGACAGTATGTAAAAAATTTCAGCTTTTCTCTCCATGCAGATTAAGGAGTCTTGCGACTTCCTTTTCACAGAATCATGGTATATATAAAAAAGAGAATTCCATGTTACTTCAAAAACGTAGCATCCAGAATTCTCTTTTTATTATACAGCCCTTTCCTTATCTGATGCTTTAGGAAACGCTTGTTCGATTACCTGCCGGCTGGAAAAATCGTATGGATTTGTAAATGCCGGTGCTCCTGTCTGGCGAAAACACTTCCCTGCATTCCCTCACAGAGCTCCTTTACAATGGCAAGACCAAGACCGGTATCCCGTCCGGTTCCGGCATTGTTCTTTGTATAAAAGCGCTCAAATATAGCCTCCGCATCCACTTCATCCATAACATCATTTTGAAAAATCAGCTCACATGCTTGATCCATGCTCTTTGCCGTAATCAGAAGCGTCCCACAGCCATGCCGCAGCACGTTGACACATAGATTATGCAGCATTCTTTTCAGATATACGGGATCGGCCTTTAGAACAGCCATCGCATCCACATCCAGCTCCACCTGCAAATCCTGCTTTTTAAAATCCTCATAATAATGCAGCAGAACCTCACTCAGCAGATCATGAATACGCACCGGCTCCGGATGAAATTCAATACTGGCACTGCTTAAGCGTGTATACAAAAATAGCTCCTCCAAAAGATCCTGCAGATATGCCATACGTGCACGAATAACGGTAAAGCAATGCTCCCGTTCCGCTTCATTCTCCGCTGTCTCCAGCAACTGCAGATAACCGCTGATGCTCGTTAAAGGGGTTCGGATATCATGAGAGATATTTGTAATCAGGTGCTTGAAATTATGATCCATCCGCATCGCACGTACGCTTTCCTGCATATAGTATTCCCGCAGCTGCTGCATTTCTTCACATAGCGCCTTCATTTCCGGATCCATGGAATCGGAATAAAACCGGAAGGTACTATGCTCCCGGTTAGTGTAGGTCAGTTGTTCTCTTATATGCCGTAGATTTTTATGCTGAAGATACAAAAGCAGAATAAGGAACAGACAAAGAACGATCATAACTGTCATAATGATTTCCGGCATACTGTTCCCTCCCTTGCTTATTTTAAATCCTTTTTTTGCAGCAGTATATAGCTACCTATATTATACAGGATTCCACTTGTAATTGCCACCATGGCAGCACGGCTGTATAACAGTGCATCCCATTGGTATGGCAGCTTGCCGGATACAGCATAAAGTATATAATCTGTATACTCTACCTTCAGTAATGACATGATACCGGTATGCAGCATAAACGTCGTCATACTTCCATAGGCGACAGCTACCAGAATTGTGACAACCCTGCTGCCTGTCGCATGGATCAGCAGATTGAGAAAGGATGCAATTACTGCAAGAATCAACAGCTGCATAAAGGAATAGCTGAGAAAGGACAAAAGCTCAAAGGCCGCAAAGGAATCCTGATGCCATATGTTTTCCACAGCAACCAGTATGATTACAGCAATCCAGTACACAAAGGCAGCTACGAAGGAAAACAGAAACCGTTCCAGTAACAGCAGCTCTTTATGGTGAATCATTGGATATATATTTTTCACAAATCCGCTGGAATATTCCTCACTGAAAAATAGGGAAAGGAATACCAGAACAGCAATCGTATAAAAGGCGCTTTTTGGAAAATAATAGAGGAAGTCAACCATTGTATCCCTGTCTGCATAAAAGGATGCAAAGGGTGTATTGCTCTGCAGTCCCGATGCATTGCTCATCCAGAAATACAACAAGAGCATGATAATCATGGAAATATAAAACGACTTTTGCCGTACCATTCGATACAAATCCATCTTCAGATTATTCCACATGTGCTTCACCCTCCTTTAAGAAATAGGCTTCCAGATCCTGATGATGATCCTCCATGCCGTAAAGTGCTATATTATTCATAACCAGATGCTTTGCAATATGAGAAGGATCCTCATAGTGGTCATACAGGCGCATTATTCCTTTTGGCAGCACCTCATAGGTTTCCACAAAGCATTTTTCCTCCAATATAACGCTAGCCTTCTTCACATCATCGACCTTTAGCTGGAAGCAGTCACGACAGCGCTCCAGCAATTCATCCTTTGTGAACTGCTCTACGATTTTACCAGAGCGTATCACTGCGAAATCTGTTGCGACCTTATCCAGCTCTGCCAGCATATGGGAGCTGATAAGAATGCTCATGCCACGCTCCTCCTGCAGCCGCTTTAACAAATCACGCATATCACAGATTCCCTGCGGATCGAGACCGTTTGTCGGTTCATCCAGAATCAGCAGCTCCGGATCACCCAGCAATGCCATGGCAATTCCCAGGCGCTGCTTCATTCCCATGGAGAAATTTCCTGCTTTTTTCTTTCCTGTTGTGGAAAGAGAACACAGCTTCAGCAGATTCATAATCAATTCATGATTACAGCACCCCAGCATCAAAGCCTTCATTTTCAGGTTATCATATGCGGTAAGTGCCGGATACAAGCCTGCATTTTCAATCAGAGTGCCAATACGACGGAAGATAAACGGATCCTCCTTCGGATGCTTTCCAAACAGCTTCAATTCTCCCTCCGTAGCGTGCAGCATACCGCTCATGAGCTTCATCATGGTAGACTTACCGGCACCATTGGGGCCAATCAGACCAGTAATCGAACCCTTTTTCATATGAAACGAAACCTGATCCACCGCTGTAAAGCTGCGGAATTTTTTTGTTAATGCATTGGTTTCAACAATCCATTCCTTCATACTATCATTCCTTCCTTGTACATGTAGATTATAACAAATGAAGATTCAGAAACTATCTGGAAAAGGTTAAGAAAGCATAAAGAAATGCTTGTGTCCCTGTTTGTTCTTTATCGCAAAGCACCCTTTTCATATATGCCTTCATCCTCCTGCCATACACAAGTCCAGAATTTCATGAAAAGATCTTTTCATCATTTGCGAAGTCAAGGAAGTGCGCAGCCTCCTTTTCTTTTATTCATTAAAAGAAGATTCCCGAAAAAAAAGGACGTTTAGTCCTTCCATTTAAAGCCGATGCCCCATATTGTTTCAATAAATTCACGCTCAGATACCGTACTCAGCTTACTGCGAATATTGCTGATATGCACATTGATCGTTTTATCATCCCCGAGATAATCATCCTCCCAGGCATATTCATAAATTTCCTTCTTGGTGCGTGCCCGTTTCACATCCTGCATCAACAGCTCCAGAATCCGGTATTCATGACGGGTGAGTCTGATGCTGCTTCCCTCCAGCTCCATATGACGAAAATCCGGTAAAAGACGAACGCCATTTACAGCCAGCTCCCCTTTCTGCTGCGGATTGCGCTTTCGCAGCTGTACCTGAATTCTGGCTTTCAGCTCCTTTAAATCAAACGGCTTACACAGATAGTCATCCGCCCCCTCATTCAACAACGTGACGCGATCATCAATGCTGTCCTTAGCGGATAATACAATAACAGGAAGCTGCTTCTGCTTCAACTCCTGTAACAGCTGTTCCCCACTCATACCGGGAAGCATGAGATCAAGCAGAACCAGTGAAGCATCCGCCTGTTGTAACAGAAGCTGTGCCTCGGTGCCGGAATAGGCATCCAGACAGGTATAATCCTTCTGCAGATATTCCTTAATCATCTCATGAATCGCTTCATCATCCTCAACAATCAGGATGCGTTCCTCATTGCTCACAGCTTCGTAAAGTCCTTTAAGGGAAGGGTATCGGTAATATTCATACCATAGCTCTTTAACAAAGCGATTCCCGCATCACGGTATGTATCTGTCATTAGCGCTGCCGGTTCATGGGCATCCACACCAATAATTGCGGTATTCCCTACCTCGGCTGCGACCTTCCAAAAGTCTTTGTGCGGATATTGCATGGTATGCATGACATCATTATAGGCAGCTCCTGCAAGATTGTATTCCAGTGGTATCTGCAGTTTTTTTGCGGCCTGACACAGCCGGATGGATTCCCGTTTAGCAACCTCGTCAAATACACGGCGTCCCCGCATAAAAAGATCCGGATGGCATAGATACGAATACAATCCTGTTTCCATGCCTGCAATCGCTTCATCCACATAGGACACAAGCCATTGCTCCTGCTCACAGGCCGTACCAAAATATACGCGTTCCTCGTCCGTTTTATAATAATGATTTCCAAAAATAATATAATCAACCTTTTTTTCTATGAGAAACTGTTTCAGCCAGTCTATGTATTTTGGAAAATATTCACATTCCAAACCGATTTTGATTGATATCTGATCCTTATATTTTTCTTGCAGGGATGAAATGGAAGCATAGTAATCATCGAATTTTGATAGTGGCATCCGCATGTTTGCCACAAAATCGCTGTCGTACTTCCATGGGGAATGATCAGAAAAGCCGATTTCCTCATAACCGTTTTGAATGGCGCTGAGCACATACTCCTCATCCCTGCCTGAGGCATGCATACAGCGCCTGGTATGCATGTGATAATTTGTTTTACGCATAGCTACTCCCTTCTTATATTAACAGCTATACTATACCACAAGTAAGGGAAGAATAACAAAAAACTGATTGGAAAATATACCGAAGTGCAGTATGCTTCCTATCAGTTTTCCTGTATACAGAATCGTTCCTTATATAAATACGCCTGATTTCTTCCCTTTTCCTTAGCCTTGTAAAGTGCCTGATCACTATGCTGATAAATATGTGTAAAGCTGCAGGGCTTCTGAATCAGGCAGCAGCCAATGCTCATCGTCAGCGTCATATCCAAACCAGGTAGACGAATTTCATGTACCTGCTTCAATATGGATTGCATGATTTTTTGTACCTGTGCTTCCTGCGCAAGACCACAGAGAAAAATACTGAATTCATCCCCGCCAATGCGTCCGCAGATATCTCCTGTCTGCAATACCTTTTTCATAATATCGACAATGCGAAGAATCGCTTCATCTCCTGCAAGATGTCCATAGGTATCATTCACCTCTTTGAAATGATCAATATCCAGAATCAGCAGAGCTCCCCAATTATGTTGATTAACTTTTTTAATCAGCTCATCAGCATGCTCCTGAAAGGCTTTTTTATGATAGATACCGGTAAAGCCGTCCAGCTCACTCGTATAGCGGAGTCGTTCATTCTGCGCCATGATTTTCTTTTGCTGATACTGACTTTCTTCCAGCTCCATCTTTAAAGCCAAACTCTGTCTGCCACGTTTCTGTTCCTCTTTCTTTGCCTGCAAATTAAGCTGATAGTTTTCAAGCAGCGCATCCTTTAGCTTTTCATCCTTAAATTCACTGAGCAGACGGATATACTGATTGGAGAGGCGGGCAAGCATGAGTGGATTATCAACAAGGCTTACCAGATGTTCCATTTTCTGATACACATGGTCGCATAAGCTGCGGTCTTTTTTCGTCAGACAGATATCAAACAGAAAGGAAAGCAACTGAAAGGTATTGTTTACATCCTGCTCCTGGTTCGTAATCGATACAATTTCCCGTACATGCTGCTGCAGGGCTTTGAAATCATTATGATAAGCATCCATATAAGCAAGAGTCAGAAGGTAGTTCAAAAAGGGAGAGGATACGCCCATTTTCTCACTGTTTTCTTCAAACAGCCTCTGCCATGGAGGGATTTGGTCAAATCGCTTTAGCTGTGCATAGGCGATAGTAATATTGGTTATCAGAACTGCATCGGAACGGTCAAAAGGAATTTTATTTTTTCTTCGTTCCTCATAGCCTTCCTGCAAATATTTCAGGGCATTATCAAAATCCTCTACCTTGATAAACAATGTGCCGAGATTGTTTAGAATCAGATGGTGAAGATGCAGCTTCGGATGCTCCAGCGATTTATAATAGGCATTCAGAAACTGCTGAAGACCGGAGAGCAGATTATCCTGATCACTGTATAATACACCGGAAAAATTAGATAAGAGAATATAGGCTTCACAGCATGCCTCATCATTTTCACAAAGAGAAAGACCGGAAAGACAATCACGCATCGCCTGGGCGTTTTCTTTCTTTAAATAATGATACAGCGTACTATAGTAATAGGCGAGCGCTTCATACGTACGATTATGCTTTGCATGCGAAAGCTTCCGAAGTTCTGCGCTGTACGTTTGCATCCCCTCCAGATCGTTGCATGCCCTTTTCTTTTTTATTTCCTCATCCAGGATTTTCAACTGCTCATCCATTATATATATCTCCACCTTTGTGATAATTGTATCACATTTTCTCATGGTGCGATAGGAAACATTGCATCAACATTACGAATGATGGGGAAACTGGTTTCCACAGGAAATGTTTGTATCCGTCACATAAATTTTCATAACCACTAATTAACGGTATGAAGCGGAACCGGTAGTTTTACTTTTTCATCAAAAAAAGGGGAACACCATCCATGAGTGTTCCGCCATTTAATTAAAATACACCAGTTCATCCTCCAGCGGTTGAGCCTCTGACAAGCTTTCGACATACAAGACAGGGACATCCCCCTGATATTCCTCATCGTATTCCACAGCCAGCCTGGCGGTGACACAAACCCAGTCCTTTGGAATCAAATCCAGAGCATGTTCATAATGGCAAAGCAGACCAATTAAAGAGGTATCATCCGCACAGCAGACCATGGCATAGCGTCCAAATACAAATGCTTGCGGTATACCGTCCACATGCGTTGCAATCACCTTTCCCTTTAGCTGTATGCGCTTGCCCTCATATTTACGGGGATGCTCCAAGGCATCCATATACCACAGTCCATAATCGTCATCCTCGATTGCAATAACCTCTGCATGGATGTCGAATGGAAGCTCATCGTCTTTCAAATCTACAATTTGTCCATCTCTAGTTTCATAAATGAGCTGAGCACCCTTGTTGATTGCCTTAATATTGTTTCGCAGATACAGCTTTTTGGTTGTTTCATCACAACGGTTAAAGATAATCGTTTCCGAGTGAACGAGCTGATCGTATATCATGGAGCGCATATTTCCCAAATACATCGCAAACGTGGAAGCATCCACTGTAGACAGTATCTGAACGAGCAGCCAGTCAAATGGATATTCTACATCCATAAAGCTATTAAGATTCCAAGTTCCGTTAAATTCAATCATAACACGGTCAGGTTCAATCAGACTATCGCATTTTTTCAAAAATTCATAGCTCATTGCTGCTTCGTTATCCACCGTGACCAGAGCAGTATTTGTCTTGGTAAGAAAATCATCATCATATTCTACCAAGCCCTCCTCACAGGCAAGCAGGAGCGTGCGCTCCCCTGTATTGAATCCCGCATCGAGCAATGTTTCCTTAATCAGTGTTGTTTTACCGCTTTCCAGAAATCCGGTAAACAAATATACAGGTACCGTCATGATCGTCTCCTATTCTGCCGCAAAAAGCTCTTTCAGTTTTTGTTCATTCAGCTTGGAGCCAATGACACAGAATCTTCCGGTATAGGTCGGCTGACCCTTGCGGATTTCAAATTCCTCCGGTACCAAATCAAAGTACAGCCATTCATTATGTTCTGATTTCAGCATACCCTTAGCACGCAGAATGATCCCATAGCCTTCCTTTTCAGATAACTCCTGCAGGATATGCGTAAGCTCCTGCTCCGTATAGGTGCGCACGGTTTCCATACCCCAGCTTGTAAATACCTCATCCGCATGATGATGGTGATGATGCGTGTGTTCCTGTGTGCAGCTGCAGCTTTCTCCATGTTCATGATGCTCATGGTCATGACAGCATTCTTCTCCATGCTCGTGATGATGCTCATGGTCGTGACAGCATTCTTCGCCATGCCCGTGATGATGCTCATGGTCGTGACAGCATTCTTCTCCATGCTCGTGATGATGCTCGTGGTCATGGCAGCAGCCTTCTCCATGCTCGTGATGATGCTCATGGTCGTAGCAGCAGCCTTCTCCATGCTCGTGATGATGCTCTCCATGCGCATGGTGATGCCCGCATTCCGGACAGATTTCTGTTTCTTCAAGAAGCTCCTTTTCCAAAGAATGCGTATGCTCCATTGCTTCCAGAATCTGATCTCCGCTTAATTCATCCCATGGTGTTGTAATAAAGGTCGCATGTGCATTGTGTTCTCTTATATCATGTGTAACAGCCTGCAGCTTATCCTCACTCAGATTCTGCGTGCGGCTTAAAATGATCGTATTCGCATATTCAATCTGATTGTTAAAAAACTCACCAAAATTTTTCATATACATACGGCATTTTTGAGCATCTGCCACCGTTGTGAAGCTATTCATGCAAATACCGGCTTCCTCTTCCACACCCTGTACAGCCCGTATTACATCGGATAGCTTACCAACACCGCTTGGCTCAATGACAATACGATCCGGCTGATATTCCTGCAGTACCTTTTTCAAAGCCTCTGAGAAATCTCCCACCAGTGAACAGCAGATGCAGCCGGAATTCATTTCACGGATTTCGATTCCGGCATCCTTTAGAAAGCCTCCGTCAATGCCGATTTCACCAAATTCATTTTCAATCAGTACAACCTTTTCGTTATGTAATACATCCTTGATCAGCTTCTTGATCAGCGTTGTTTTTCCAGCTCCCAGAAAGCCGGAGATAATATCAATTTTAGTCATTCAAAATACCTTCTTTCTTATTCCTTAGCAGTATTCCCAACGTCTGTTAGTATAACACCAGGACGTGAAACTTTCAAATATAAAACCATGAATCTCTTTTTGTAATAAAGCATCTAATCACTTATTAAGAAACTCGTGTCTTATGATCAATGAAAGAAAGATAAATTTCATTCTCATTTACAAGGAAGCCTTTCAATATTCTGCTTTTATCAAAGGTAAGAAAAAAGAATCCCTCAGGATTCTGTATATTCCTCATCAATGCTCTCCCAGCATTCTGCATGTTTAATACCCAGCTTTTCCGGTTCAAATAAAGGATCTTTTCCCTGCTGCTTCTGCTTTGTATAGTCCTTTAATGCAAGGAAAGCGATATTGCCTAACAGCAAAATAACGAGAATATTTTCAATTGCCATGAAGCCCATCAGCACATCGGCTAAATCCCATATGGTAGAGAAATCTGCCTGTGCCCCAAAGAAAATCACCACGATTGTCACCAGACGGAATATGAGCAATGCCTTCTTATCATTCATGATAAATTTCAGATTGCTTTCCGCATAGCAGTAGTTTCCTATCAATGAGGAGAATGCAAACAAAATAATAGAAACGGTTATGAAATGGATTCCCCATGCGCCTACCTCAGCAGAAACTGCAGTCTGGACATACGGCATTCCTGTCAGCCCGTCCTCAATACCGTAATTCAGCAACATGAAGGCTGTCGTTGAACAGATGAGTATCGTATCAATAAATACTGAAATCGTCTGTACCAGTCCCTGCTTTACCGGATGAGAAACGTCTGCGGTTGCTCCGGCATTTGGTGCAGAGCCCATACCTGCTTCATTGGAAAACAGTCCGCGCTTGATTCCATACATGACACAGGAGCCCGCAAAGCCTCCATAAATAGCCTGCAGATCAAAGGCTTCCTGAAAAATCTGTGTGAATATCGCCGGTAGTCCGCTGATGTTGGAAGCTGTTATGTAAAGTCCCAGCAGTATATACAGCACGGCCATGATGGGAACAATCGTAGAGCTGATGATACCGATACGATGAACACCACCGAATATGACTGCTGCAGTAGCACCTGCAAGAACAAGCCCTACCATAAGAGAGGCTGTTTGTGTATCCGCTACATAATATTCCAGAGCACTGCTTACATTATACGCCTGCAATCCGTTAAAGCCGAAGATAAAGCAGGCAATCAGTAATACGGCAAACAAAATACCCAGCCATCTTTTCTGCAATGCTTTTTCTATGTAATACGCAGGCCCGCCGCGAAACTGATCCCCATCGCGTTCCTTATAAATCTGTGCCAGCGTGGACTCCACAAAAGCACTTGCTCCTCCGATCAAAGCAATAACCCACATCCAGAAGATGGAGCCTGCACCTCCTGCTGCCAGTGCGGTCGCAACTCCTGCGATGTTGCCGGTTCCTACCCTGGAAGCAGTTGATATCATTAACGCCTGAAAAGAGGATACTCCATCATGATGATGTGCCTTTTCTTTTAAAAGACGAATCCCCTCCCCCAGCATACGAAATTGCACAAAGCCTGTCCGTATACTGAAATATAGCCCTGCCGCCACCAGCAGTACAAGCAATATATTACTATATAAAAATGTATTTAGATTCCCTAATAGTTCCTGAATGAAATTCACGCATTCACTTCCTTTCCTCTTATCGTACCCCGCACCCGCTACTTCATTCGTACAACTTGCGCAAATAAAAACACGTTACTGGCGTGTTTACGGATGGAAATACCCGTAACAGTATATCATACTTATATAAAAATTGAAATCCTAGAATTTTAGTGATATATGATTACTTATCGCAAATCTTACTGCATCATGGTATACTAATACATATAAAATAACATTGTAAAAAAGGAGAAGCACATGAAATATCCAGTATTACGAACGAGGTTCTTACCTAATTTATATAAGCATTGCAAAAAAGTAAAGGTTCTTCATGTCAGCTATGAGGATATGGGATTCCTTCAACAGGAAGAACTGCGTTGCCAGTGGCTGCAGGAAACTATAGAAAAATTGTATGAGCATATCGAAAGCAATTTTACCACCTGTCAGGCGACACGGGTTTTTTCCATGGAACAGGAAACCTTTGTTGTATTCAAAGATAATCTGACAAAGAAGCTGCTTACGGAATTTTTGGAAAATCTGCTGGCAGAAATCAGTCATTATTGTGAGGATCAGGTACAGTTCAGCTATCAGCTGCTTACTGCGATTTTGTTTCAGGATGGCTGCGAGCCAAGAATGACGATGGCAAACAAGCTGGGAGAGGATATAAAAGACAGTGCAGAGTATGAAAATGCTGCCATATATTATACAGCAGGTAAACCGCCGAGAGGGAAATATTTCAAGAGCTGGAAAGATTATCAGCAGCATCATGTTGTAAAGGTGAAAAATCAGCCGAATACCACACCGAAAAAGCTGGCGGAGGAAAAGAAGGAAGCAAATAAAAAAGACGAAGCCTATATGTATTATATATGAAATCCAAATGTGCTTTATATAAGAAAGGTGGCAATGCTGCCTTTTTTGTTCTTCCTGCTTGGTGAATAAAAAAGCTGTGCATCATAAGGGCTCATGCTCACTTTAGGATATAAGTATATAATGAAAAGGAAGAAGCAAAGCCCCATGTATGATTAGAGACCTCATTTCCTCCTTCAGTTTTTTATCTATCAGTTCTTCATTACAGAGTAATTTTTTAGTAATTCTTTTTTTGATTTAGGAATTTCTGGATATAAGCTACCCTAATATTGGATTCCTACCATTATCGTTACTCTTTTTCATGTGATACTGCTTTTCTGCCATATCATTTCCACATCTTTTCCGGCATGTGCCAGGCTGATGTATATAACCTTCCCTGTTAGGTCTATATCATATGTCTGTTTTTTGATTTGCTGAAGCCCTTCCTGTGCCAATACCTTTAATGCTTCCGGATGCTTCTTATATTCCTCTGTCTTCATATATTTCATTTCCATAACAAATGATAGAAAACGATTCGTCTTTGCTCTTAATTCGATATCACTTCTGCCTTTGCCTTTCTCTCTGGGTTCTGCCCTGTGGGTATTGCTGGAAATCGTATAATCATTGCTTAACCACGCACACATTCCCAGCATCATCATGTGAAAGGAATTTTCATTCTTTAAATCGTAATAGGAAGGAAGCGTTAACAGAATCGTTCGATAGGTTTCCAGAAAGGCAGTCTCATCCTCTGTTAACAATGCCGCAAATAAGTCATTCAGCAATGTATCGGAAACATGTAGGTAATACGCTGTTAATGACATAAATTCTTCCTGCACTTCCTGATTGGGAATACGAATCCGCACCTTTTTCATGGGTAATTCTTGATCGATTGTTAAATATCCGGCATTCACGAACAGTCCCCATAAATTTTCAGTATTTGACTGTTCGTAGAAGCTCGTATTGATACTTACCTGCGTATCCAGCCATCCCTGTTCCAGTAACTTCTCATACCCCTTTTTGAATGTCCTATCGCTTTGTTCCATTGCATTCTTAATCATCGTATTCGAGCTTGTATTGACCCAATACGGCTTTAATTCCTTTTCATCCACATAATTGATAATCGACCATGGATTATACATATCGAAATCACCGATATGATAACCATCATACATCGCTTTAACTTCATCACTATACGACAAGTCATAATATTCCAGTAACTCTCTGACTTCTGTTTCTGTAAAGCCAAACCACTGCGCATATTCCTTATCCTGTACAGTGAATACCTTTAAATTATTCAAATCGGAAAACACATTTTCTTTCGCTACGCGCTGGATTCCGGTCAGCATGGCATATTGAAGGGAATCATTATCCTTTAATGCGTTGTGCAGCAGGGATGATAACCCAGCACGGATATCATGATAAAAGCAATGTACATGCGCCTCTATGAACGGTGTATCATATTCATCGATTAAAATTATCACCTTTTTATGATAATATTCCTCCAGCTTTTTCATAAGGAAGGATACTGCATTATCAATATTTGCAATATCACCATCCTCCGGATTTCCCAGACCATTGAGAATTACCTGATAATACGGCTGGTCAAAAAAGTTGATATCCTGCAGGACGAATTGATATTTCTTATAGGCATCCTTAACTTCCTCTTTTATAGCTTTTACAATAGCTGTAAGATTCCCTTTCGCATTTGCAAAGGATAGAAAAATAACAGGATACTGATTCATTTGAGATATATACTCCGAACCACTGATATTCGTTTTCTCAAATAACTGTTTTGAGCTTTTCGTGATATCAAAAAATTCAGCAAGCATCGACATATTCGACGTCTTTCCAAACCTTCGCGGGCGGGTGATTAAGGTAACCTTGCTTTTTCGTTCCAGAAATTCCTGAATCATCATCGTTTTATCTACTGTATAATAATTTTCGTATTGTATCTCCCGATAATTCACAACGCCGATCGGCAATGCTTTTTTCACTATAAATCACCTGCTTTCTTGTTTCATTATACCCTATTTCCCTCTATTTAGGTATCACTTCTGTCACCTTTTCTTATTTCACAGCAGGACATGCTATAATAGAAAGCAGGAGGTAATATTCATGTCTGTATATCTGATTCCCATACAAACGGCTCTGCTTTTATTTCCGTTTCTTGCGGCAGTAATCACATTGCCTTATAGTATTGTACAATATAGAAAATATGGCTCTGTTTTGCCTATTCGTGTCTTACTTGTATATTCCTTTATCTTTTATCTGCTTTGTGCGTATTTTCTTGTCATTCTTCCTCTGCCGCCGATAGAGGAAGTAGCAAGCTATACAAAGCCAGTCATGCAGTTGATTCCATTTGCTTCCCTGAAAGAATTCACCATGAACAGCTCCCTGATTTGGAATGATCCCTCAACCTATCTGACAGCATTAAATGAACCAAGTCTGTATCTGATTCTATTCAACATCCTGCTGACAATCCCCTTTGGCGTCTATCTCCGTTATTATTTTCAATGCGGCTGGAAGAAAACTCTGCTGTTTACTTTTCTATTAACATTATCCTTTGAATGTTTGCAGCTGAGTGCATTGTTCGGCATTTATCCACGTCCCTACCGCTTATTTGATGTGGATGATTTGATAACGAATACAATGGGAGGAATGCTTGGTTATGCGATTACGCCATTGTTCGCTCACTTCCTTGTCAGCAGAGAGCGCATGGATGAAAAAGCCTTTGACCGGGGAAGAACGGTATCTCCTTTGAGAAGATCACTGGCCTTTATGTTTGATAACCTGATAATCCTTCTGACGGCATCCGGTATTACAGCATTGATCTTCTGGCTGCAGGAGCAGCTCATGTACAAGCATCCGCTTATGCTTATTCTGTGTATCTATTTCGGAGTGACACTGCTGTTTCTGTTCCTGCTGCCAAATCTCACACATGGAAAAACACCGGGTAAGGCAATCGTAAAAATACGCCTGACCCGTACGGATGGAACACGTCCCCACTGGTATCAGTATCTTTTTCACTTCTTCATCCTTTACGATATCATTCTCCCCGCTCCCTTTTATGTATTCTATGGTATGTTGGGCATACTCACCTGGAATGGTAATATAAAATGGATAACTGCAATCGTTATACTTATCCTGGCAATCCTGTATATATACACCATGTATCAGTGTATTTTATCCTTATTTGATAAGGATATCCTTCCCTGGTATGACCGCATATTTCCAGTAAAAAACTGCTCTGCCATATCTGTGGAAAAAGCTGGAGACATGGATAAAAGCGATGATGCACTTCAAGAAAATGCAAATGAAAGAAATATGGAAGCCTGAACTTAAGCCTAATAAGACACAATACGTTGTTGCTTTTTCTTACTTTCGTGTATAAACAAAAAAGAGATTTCCGAATCCATTGCTATTTTTAGTCAATAGATTTTGTAATCTCTTTTTCAATCTATTTGTCCCAATAGCCTGCTTTGGAATATATAGCTGCTTTTCAAATTCACCAATACATATCGGATACAAAAGCTGTCTTATATATACTTATACTTCTATGAAAAAGAATCAGTATTCATATCCTGTAACACCTGATTTCAAAGCTTTCCAGAAAAACACGCTCATGTCATAAACAGTAGCTTTGCTAACCTCACTTAGGGTACTATACAGCCACATCCACTACATCCATATACTGCTTCAGCTTCTGTATGAAATCATTATAATTCTGACAGGTCACAAGCTCATTCAGAAAAGCAGGCTCACTTAATATTTCAATCAAATGATCAAAGATATCCGCAAACATTCTTCTAGTATCATCATGAACACCCAGCAGCGTTACAATATGCACCGTATGCGTTCCCCATTCCATTCCCTGCGGACACAGCACAACGCTGATAAAGCTTTTCTTTGCATTGCTCGCAAGAGAATGCGGCACCGCGGCATCCTCAAAAGCCGTTGAGGACATATGCTCTCTCGCAAACACCCCTGCTGTAAAAGAAGAATCGGCATAGTCCAGTTGAATCGCATCGTTACATAATTTCTGAATCAGCTGCGTCCGATCCAGCTTGCTGTTGATATAAAACAGCTGTGGATCAAATAAATCGAAAAGAAAATCCTTTAGCTTATTCTTATTTTTTTCAGCCATAAGCTTTGTGATCACAGCTTCAAGCTGCTTCATATCTTTTTCTGTCAGAAAGGGATGAATGATTACCGCTGTTTGCGGAAACGGCGTTTCCACGGTTGAAACAATCAAATCCGCATGCAGCAGATTGGGCTGATAGGAATGTATAGACATTGCATATTTAACAGTTATCTTATCATCAAAGCGGCGGCTGATTTTTTCCAGTGTGCTCTGATGCAGGCTGTAATAATCTGCATAGAGAAACAGCACAGTCAGCTTATTCTTGGACTGGACATTATTTTCAAAGTAGCTGCCGATATGAAAGCTAATAAATGCAATCTCATCCTCATTCAAAATGATATCATAGTAATCCTTGAATTGCTGTGCGATATAGACGGCAATATCATAGATCAAGGGATATGTGGATTTTATTTTCGCAGTCAGCGGATTCTTCGCAAAATAATTATGCTCCACACGGTTAAACAAATTCTTTACATGAATCGTAAACTTAGCTATAAACTCTTCGTCAAAGGGATCCAGCAAATAGCATTCCTCCACATTATGGATGACAGTATGTGCGATATCTATATATTTCTGCTCAATAAATGATGATATATTAGATCCATTTATAAAAGAATAATCTATCATAGTTGTATTATTCATGATAATTAAGGTCAGATTATACAGCTCCGCATCATTGATTTCGATTGCATAAGCTGCTTCGATATACTCGCGTATTTCCTTTGATACGGTATACTGCTGCGTACCGTGAAACGGTGTGAGGTCAACCATCTCCTGTAATATGCAGCCATTGCGAATACGGTCTATCATGACAATCAGATGCAGTGCTGTATTATTCAAGGTGTAATCGTTGGCAAACAGATTATTGCGGGAAAAGATATCAGAAAGATTTTTGCGAAAATCCCAGAAATGATAATGATAAGTTAAGAGACGCACTTCATCCTTTAATACGAAATTGTCATAGGAATCACTGGAAATCAGACGGCTCATCAGCTGCCGTTTTTCTTTTTCACTGCCATCGATATACAGAAGATCCTTTTCTCTGCGAATCCCGATTTGCTGGACAGCAATTATTTTCCGTATGCTTCGGATATCATTGTCAATGGTAGACTCACTTACAAACAGCTCCTCTGCCAGGTCAAAAATATTTATACCATTTTTAGAGGAAATCAGCTTCTGTATAATCAGATTCTGCCTAGTCTGCGGTGTTTCCAGATTATGCTTGCCACTCTCGCGGTATTCCAGATACTGATCCGTACTGTTCAGCTTATACCCCTTGTTTGTGGAAATCACCAATGGAGGCCCATTTACTTCATCATTCAGGGCTGCTATATACTTACGAATCTGTCGGGTGGAAACGTGAAGCAGCAAAGAAAGCTCAGATGCAGATATCCAGCTTTCATAATGATGCCACAGATAATCCAGCATTGTTGAAATATTATCCTTCATGTTCCTTCACTCTCCTGCGCTGTCCCCCTGTTAAAACAATGTTAGTATTACATGATAAGTATACGTGAATTCAGAAATACACTCAACTTAAAAAAGTTCCGTGCACTAGGAACTTTTAAAATTTGTCTGTTTTGTTTTCCTTCGATATACTGAAGCTGTCGATGAAGAAAGGAGGACAGGCAGTGAAGATTGGTAATAGAAAAGAGACATATCCAACGCTGAGGAGCTCAGCCAAGTACGGGAATACTTCGATACATCTCTCTTATATTCTAACACCAATCCATAAAAATTTCATCTGTTGTTTACTATTTCTGAGAATGCATTTATAACATTCCAGCTGCAAAGGAGATCATTATGAAAAATATTTTATTGGTTTGCGGTACAGGAGCCAGCAGCGGCTTCATGGCCAAAAACATACGGCAGGCCGCTAAAGCACGCGGCATTGAAATAGGTGTAAAAGCAAGAAGTGATTCTGTCGTAGAGGATTACATTGAAGATATCGACCTGCTTCTGGTAGGCCCGCATCTGAGCTATATGCTTCACGATTTAGAAGAAATCGCGGATCCATATGGGGTACCCGTACAAATTATACCAAAGGACGCCTACGGGGAGTTAAACGGTGATGCAGTTCTGGACTTTGCATTACCTTATCTTGAAAATTAAAAGTTAAAACGAAAAAGAGGAGAAGCATATGAAAAAATTCATGGATTGGATGACGAACAAATTTGCTCCGAAAATGAACAAGCTTGCACGAATTCCCTGGATTGCATCCGTTCAGGAAGCAATCCTAACAGCAATGCCAATGATCTTTATCGGATCATTCACAACGGTTTTGACCGCATTTGGTGGCTTAATTGACGGCTTCCCGGATTTCAGTCCGTTATCAACATTTTCTTTAGGACTGTTATCTCTGTATCTGGCGTATCTTGTTCCCTATCTGTTAATGGAAAAGAAGCGTCATAACAAAACGAAAAAGGAGGCAGGTCTTGCGGGCATCGGGTTCTTCTTAATGCTTGTCGGGCCTACCTTCGATGAAGCCGGAAACATTCTGTTTCAAGGCTCTACGCTGGGAAACGGCGGTATGATTGCGGCACTGATTGCAGGTTTATTTGTCGGCTTTGTAATGAATGCCTTCTCTACGCATTCCTTCTTTAAAGAAGACAGTGCTATTCCTGATTTTATCACGGTCTGGTTTGATACACTGATTCCGATTCTTATCATTCTGTTTGTCGGATGGCTATTTATTTTCCAGCTGCAAATCAGTATATTTGACTGTATTTATACATTATTCTCGCCAATTCTGAGTGCTGGTGACAGCTTCCTTGGATTTGTTATTCTTTATTTTGTAGGCTACACCTTCCTATATACCTTTGGTATTTCAACATGGGTGATTTATCCAATCGAATCCGCTTTGATTTTACAGGGAATCGCTGCTAATCAGGCTGCTGTAGCTGCCGGAAATGCAGCCAGTGTTATCAATGCGGATGGTGTTTCCTATTACTTCACGCTTGGTGGAGGAGGCTGTACCCTGGCGCTCGGTTTGATGATGCTGTTTATGGCGAAATCAAAAAAATGCAAGGTAATCGGTAAGGCTTCACTCGTACCGAATCTATGTAACATCAATGAACCGCTGGTTTTTGGAGCACCAATCGCCTTTAACCCAATTCTGATGATTCCGATGTGGATTATCGGATTGCTTGCACCGGCACTGACCTGGTTTGCCCTATATTTTGATATTCTGCCAAAGGTTACAACCTTATTCTCCTTCTGGTATCTGCCGGGGCCTATTTGTTCCTACGCTGTCGGCGGTATGGTCGGACTGCTGTTCACCCTGTTCATATTTGTATTATCCTGGATTATTTATTATCCATTCTTTAAGGTCTATGACAGACAATGTGTACAAAAAGAGGAAGAAGACGAAAAGAAAAAAGAAGCGATTTCTGCACGCAAATCAGCACGACAGCGTACAGAAGAGGCATGAGAGGAAGGGTGTTATGGAAAAAATCACGATTGAACAGCTGAATAGTGCTGCTATGCAGATTATTTTACATGCCGGTGACTGCCGGAATCTGCTGAATGAGGCAATCAATGCCCTTCTCGATGATAAGAGCGAAGAAGCAGTAAAAGAAAAAATAACAGCCGCTAAAAAAGAGATTACAAAGGCTCATGTCATTCAGACTGAAATGATACAAAGCTCCATCAATGAAGAAGAATTACGGACAACACTTTTATTTACACATGCCCAGGATACGCTGATGACCATTAACAGCGAAGTTAATTTAACACAGAATATGATCCGGTTATACAGGAAGCTGGAGAAATAATATGATAAATGTACCTACCGGATTTCCTAAAGATTTTCTCTGGGGTGGAGCAATCGCCGCTAATCAGGCGGAGGGGGCATGGAATGTGGATGGAAAAGGCCCATCTATGGCGGACATTGAATTGCTGCCGGAGCAATATGACCGCAGGCATGTCGTTGGGTTTACACATACCATTCCACAAATTGATGCTGCACTACAGGATACAACGGGATATTACCCGAGAAGATATGGAATAGATTTCTATCACACGTATAAAGAGGATCTGGCATTGATGAAGGAAATGGGATTTACCTGCTTTCGCACCTCCTTCAACTGGGCACGCATATTCCCCAATGGTGATGAAGCAGTACCTAATGAGGAGGGACTCAAGTTTTATGATAACCTCATTGATGAAATGCTGCGCAATGGCATAGAACCAGTCATGACAGTCTCTCATTATGAAATGCCGCTGCATCTGATTACAAAATACAAGGGCTGGTATGCACCGGAAATGATTGATTTCTTTGTTCACTTTTGTGAGGTGCTTTTTCAGCGATATCACAAGAAGGTCAAATACTGGATCCTTCTAAATCAGATCAATTCCCTTGGTGGATGGGGTGAATTTGCCAGTCTTGGTATGGTTAAGGACGCCTATGAGGATTGGGAAAGCGCTAAATATCAGGCAACACATCACCAGTTTGTTGCCTGCGCAAAGGCTACAAAGCTGGCACATGAAATAGATCGGCATATGCAGATTGGCATGATGCTGGGTGATGATGCTTTATATCCGGCCTCATGCCGTCCGGAGGATGTTTTCGCAAACACACAGCAAATGCAGATGAGTGTCTACTTTTACAGCGATGTCCTGCTGCGTGGGGAGTACCCCGGTTATGCACTCCGCCATTTCAAAGATCACCATATTCAGGTTAACATGACGAAAGAGGAATTGCGGCTGTTAAAACAATATCCTGCAGATTTTCTTTCCTTCTCCTATTATTTTACACGCATAACCGATGCACAGAAGCAGGTTCAGATAAAGGAAAACCCATATCTGGAAACATCTGTATGGGGATGGGCAACAGATCCTCTTGGCTTCCGTAACTCATTAAATCAGTACTGGGATCGTTACCATGTGCCTATTTTTATCGCTGAAAACGGACTGGGTGCGCTGGACAGCGTTGAGGATGGTAAAATTCATGATGATTACCGAATCTCCTATTTGAAAGCACATATCGAAGCAATGCGTGAGGCTGTTCTCGATGGTGTGCAGGTATTTGGCTATGCGTCCTGGGGACCGATCGATATCATCAGCTGTTCCCAGGGTGAAATGAGTAAACGATATGGCTACATATACGTTGATCGTGATGACCGCGGCAGAGGCAGTAACCAGCGAATACGCAAGGATTCCTTTTACTGGTATTCCCAGGTGATCGCATCCAATGGAGAAAAGCTCTAAGCTGGCTACAGAGTATTCTTTCAAACAGATAATACATGCATAGCACGCGCTTCATGATGATGTAAACAAGGTAGTATGCAGATTACAAAGGGGACGCTGTTTTGCGTCCCTTTCCTATAAACAGAAAGGAGGATTCCTGCATCAGATCAGCAGGATAAAAGCACAATATGAAACAGCTCGCAAAAAGATTTCCTGAAGATTTTTTATGGGGAGGTGCAATCGCTGCCAATCAGGCAGAGGGGGCATTTCAGGAAAAAGGACGTGGATGGAGTGTCGCAGACATTCTCAAGGTACAGGATTCAGGTGATTTAAAGAAAAAGTCAAATAAAGAAACATCTATGAACGATATTGAGGCAGCCCTGCATGACACGCTGGGATATTATCCGAAGCGGTACGGGATTGATTTCTATCACACCTACAAGGAGGATTTAAAGCTTCTGGCAGGTATGGGGTTAAAATCCTTTCGTACCTCCATCAGCTGGTCAAGAATTTTTCCCAACGGTGATGAGGAGCAGCCAAATGAAGCAGGTCTGCAGTTCTATGATGCTCTGATTGACGAAATTATAAAAAACGGGATGAAGCCGCTGATAACCTTATCGCATTATGAAATGCCGCTGCATCTCGCTGTAACATATAATGGATGGTATAACCGCAAAACCATAGATTTCTTTGTGAAATATGCAGAGACAGTGATGAGAAGATATAAGGATAAAGTGAATGACTGGATCATCGTAAATCAAATCAATCTCATTCACCATGAATCCTTTAATCACTTAGGCATCCCAAGTGATCGTGTAAATAATCTTATGGAGGCGAAATATCAGGGAATACACAATGAATGTACAGCAAGTGCCATCATTACAAAAATCGCTCATGAAATCAATCCGAATTTTCGGATCGGCATGATGGTATATGATGGTCTCAGTGAACCAATGACATGTAAACCGGAGGATGTCTTTGCGAATATGAAACGGAATCAGCGTGAATATTTCTTTTCCGATTTATTACTGCGCGGAGAATATCCGGGATATATGCTGCGTTATTTTCATGATAACAATATAACACTTGATATCCGCAAAGAGGATGAACAGGTGTTACGGGAACATACGGCTGATTTTCTTGCAATCTCCTATTATTATTCCTGTGTTTCTTCAAAGGAAAGCAATGCCTGTGCAGATGTAAATGATGACGGAGCCATTTCCAATCCATATATCGACGCAAGTGAGTGGGGATGGGGAATTGATCCGCTAGGCCTGAGAACCGTTTTAAATACTTATTATGACCGTTATCAGAAGCCGATTATTATCGCTGAGAACGGATTCGGTACATATGATGAAATAAGTGCTGACGGAAAGATTCATGATGAACGCCGTATTGCCTATCTTCGGGAGCATATCCGAAATATGAAGGAGGCCATAAAAGACGGAGTAGATGTCATTGGCTATTATCCATGGGGACCGATTGATATTATCAGTTGTTCATCATCAGAAATGAGCAAGCGCTATGGATTTATATATGTCGATCAGGATGATTATGGAAACGGCAGCAAGCGGCGAATGAAAAAAGACAGCTATGACTGGTATAAACAGGTGATTGCCAGCAATGGCGAAGTGTTATGATTTGCTTAGCGACAAATTCATTGAAAATTAAAGTCTTAACGCCTGAAGCAACTATTTCTCATCACTTATGAAAAGCTTTGATATATGGTTAGAATCAAGAAAGACCGTAGGTTATATCTCACGGAGTGAATTATAATCTACGGCTTTTTTTCATTAAATTTGTAGTCCCAGACAGTTACTGTGAACTGCGGCTTATCTATAGATGGCTGTCTTCTTTCTTTATGAAAGCTGTGGGGTTATACCCTAATGGAGCATTATCATATCTTCATATACTGTCATATAACTGTTCTTTTGTCCTTCATAACAGATGAAATATAATAAATCAAAGTTTTTAGCTCTTAATATGCGTTTTTTCCTTTATAGCTTGCAAAGGCTCTGTGTATCGATATTAAATCCTGATACCTTCTTTTCATACGTATTGGTGTCTTGCAGGATTAGAGCTTCACCATGCAAACAGCTGTCTACAAATTCATTTTCTGCAAATCCCCCTATTTTACCACCTCTCTCCTACATGGATATACAATCATTATCCTTGAACTAAGCTGCTCTTTAAGAGCAATATGTTTTTCTCTATTTGGGCAATTACTGTTTTAAATACTTCATCACTTTGCCCGGTAGGATCTATCAATCCCCAGTTGTCATCAAACGCTTTACCAATATAAGGACAGCCAACATCGCATCCCATAGAGATTGCTATATCTGGTACTGGTATATCATCAATCAATTTGGAGTATTGATCTTTCTCCATATCAATACCATACATTTGTTTCAAAAGACGTACAGCACTTTGGTTTATCTGGGGCTTTTTTTCAGTACCGGCAGAGTAGCATTCCATAACATCAGAAGCAAAATACTTTGCTAAAGCTTCGGCAATTTGACTTCGGCATGAATTATGAACACATATAAATGCTATTTTCTTTTTATCCATTTGAAAACCATTTCTTCGTAAATTTGTAATTCAAACAAGAATAACCTAACTGGTTCCTCCGTTGACACTCCTGCGATTGTAGCTAAGCAATGATGCTGTTTCAAACAACGCAATCAACAAATATTTGATACGCCTATCATTCCACCATTAGCTGATATCAAGATAAATCATTAACCATATCAGCAACGCTATAGAAATTGAAGCCTTTGCATAGTCAAACTTATTCGAAAATGCTGGTGGAGTAGCGTGTTCTTTACTTATTCGCACAGCTATAATCATACATCCTTCTGCCCACATAATCACATACCTTTAAAGCCATTGATACCTTTTCCTCTTGCCACATATACACCCCTAAAAGCCTAATTTACGTAATAAGCTTTCGACATCATTGGCCTTTAGCACTGTTCCCACTGAAACAACATGTTCATTTACAACTAAAGCCGGCATACGCATAACGCCATACTCCATTATTTTCTGCATGTCTGTTATATACTCTACTTCGATTGGAAGTTTCATCGCCTCCACTGCCTTTTTTGTACTTTCAAGCAGTGCATGACAGCTTTTACATCCAGAGCCAAGTACTTTGATACAACCGATGCCCTCACTCGCCTCATTACAGTGCGCATTAAAGATATCAGTTGCTTCCCTTGCAGAATTAGTATTGTTACAAGCACAAGCTGCTTTCTTTGAATCTTCTTTCTTTTTTCCAAGATTAAATAACGACATAATAACGTCCTCCTTTAAATTTTTATATTATTATATAAGTAGGGATTGAAAAAAATTGAAGAAGTAACCTACAAGAATAATTCCAATAGAACAAATTGCTATAAAAACACCCAGCAATTTTGGCTTCACTGCCTTTTTCAGCATAATCATTGATGGTAATGAAAGTGTAGTCACCCCCATCATAAATGATAATACTACGCCTAGCATCGCACCTTTTGCAAGTAATGCTTCTGCAATGGGAATAGTTCCAAATATATCAGCATACATAGGAACACCTGCAATCGTTGCGATCATAACCCCAAAAGGATTGCCCGTGCCTAATACTTTAATAACAATATCTTCTGGAATCCAATTGTGAATAAAGGCACCGATACCGACACCAATTAAAACATAAGGAGCTACTTTTTTAGCTGTTTCAATCACTTGTTCAAACGCAAACTTCATTCTATCACAAAACTGTAATTTCTCTTGTGGAACATCTATTCTATTCCCCTTACGAATAAAATCCTCTACTTGATTTTCAAGGTGCATTTTTTCAATCAGTGTACCACCGACTACTGCAATCACAAGTCCTAATACTACATAAACTACAGCAACCTTCCAACCAAAGATACTCATTAGCAAAACAAGAGAACCTAAATCAACCATTGGTGATGATATCAAAAATGAAAAGGTTACACCAAGAGGCAACCCAGCACTCGTAAATCCTATGAATAAAGGAATAGATGAGCAGGAACAAAACGGCGTTACTGTGCCAAGCAAAGCTGCGATTATATTTGCTCCTATACCATCAAATCTTCCTAGTATTTTTTTTGTTCTTTCCGGTGGGAAATAACTCTGTATATAAGAGATTATTAAAATTAAAGCTCCTAGCAACACCATGATCTTTATCGTGTCATATATAAAGAACTGAATACTGCCCCCAAGACGGCTTGAGGTGTTCATGCCAAAGGTGTTTAATAAAGAGCCTATCAAGCTATGCAGCCATCCCATTCCTAGAATTTCATTCTGAAAAAAATTCCATCCTAATTCTAATGCTTCCATAAATTAAAGCTCCTTCCTGATATATAGTCGTATTTAAATATATCTATATATTGACGTTATATAATGTCGTGTGGAAAAGATCAATATCACTTTTCACAACACGACCCTATTTGCTTTCTATCTTCTGTATTTGTAAGCTCCTGTAAGCATTTCAAAGCATAACCTGCACCATCAATAGAAATTGAGTAATACGTCCATTTTCCATCTTTATGTCCAGTCACCACACCAGAATCGCACAGGATTTTCATATGATGTGACAAGGTGGGTTGTGTTACATTGATTTCCTCTAATAATTTACAAGCACACTTTTCCCCTGTTACAAGCAACTTCAAAATTTTAATCCTGTTTTCATCACAAAACGCTTTAAAAATGATTGCCGTTTTCTTCTCATCCAAGTCCATTTATTCACCTCCCATAGATAGCTGTCTATATGTATTATAGTTATCGCATAGATAAATGTCAATATGTTTTTCAAAGACTTTTCTAAAATTTATTGTAATCGTGCGATAATTCCTAAACTTATTCACCATAAGATGCTGAATCGTTCATCTGTGGAAAGCAATAATTCAGATATCATCATGTCCGACCCTATTACAAGCTTATGAAATGTTCACAATGAAAGGGACCATTTATGGCTTACGATACCTCTACATTGGAAAAGCTGGTCGAGAAGTATAACATGCTGTAGTAAATGAAAAAGGAAGAAGAGCTTTAAAATCCATGGGAGCTTTCCTTCCTCTATTCTATATGCTTGTATCCGGAGTTATGTTAGACGCTGTAAGCCGATGATTTCATCACTCCAGAATGCTATGACGATTCCTCACTCACGGATTCCTACACCAATCAATACCCGATTATCGTATGGGGATGGGAGGAACGGATACGGATGTTACAGGCAGATACTATGCATCAAAGTTACGTAATACTGATTTCATGCAATGCATTATCATATGGCATGCTGACAGTTTTCCCCATGTACGATCAAAAAGCATGCTCCCCCTGCAGCAGCAATGCCTCAATCTCCTGTTCACGCTCCAGATCGTAATCACCCAGCAGTTGTCCTACGTAATGATACTGAATGCCTGCTTCCTCATTCCGCTTTAAACAATCCATAACCTGCGCCACTCCCGCCTTACGCATACAGCGGTTGAATACCTGAACCCTTTTTTTCTGCAGCATTTCCTCACGACATGGAAATTCACTGCATGCATAACAGCCCTCAATTCCCTTTTCCACACAGCAGGATAAAATACGGCAGACATGCGCATCCACACAGCCTCTTGCATGACATCCGGGACAATCTGCTTCAGAGCATACACAGCAGGCAAGCCCGCAATACGCCATTCCTCTTTTCTCAATCATAAACACACCTCTTTTCCTGTCAAGCATAACATAAAAACTACGACAGCATGACGTCATAGTTTTGTAATTACACCTTATACAGCTGCAGAATTTCCTGGCAATCCTTTGTGATTTTATCAATCAGCTCCTGCGGCTCCAATACACGTACACCAGCCCCCATGCCAAGCAGCTTTGCATACCAGAAGTACTCCTGCTTCGGCACGCGCATAGTATACAGAAAAGAGGCATCCGGATTTGTTTTTTCTATCGTCCCCTGAAAATACTCCTTCATTTCACCTGCGGTACTGGGCTGACAAAGCAAGCGTATTGTCCAGTAAGCCTGCGTATCCGTTTCCTCCAGCTTCCTGAGAATCGTGGAAAGTGAGGGATGCGGATGCAGTATTGACTCCTGCTCCTGTACCTGATCCATCCGGCTCAGCTTAAACATGCGATAGTCTTGTTTCTTTAGATCCCAGGCTACCAGATACCAGGCATACCAGCGAAAGATCAGACCGATTGGTTCACAGCTTCTATGCGTAATATTCCCCAGCGCATCCGTATAGGAAAAACGAACACCAAGACGCTCCTTTATTGCTTTTCGCAGAAGCTCTCTTTCCTGTGCAGCTGTTTCATCCGCTATGGAAAAATCCATCTGAATACTGGATTCATTTCCACTGCACTGTGGAAACAGCAGCTTCGCCGTCTGTACCTCCTTTTTTAAGCCTGCACTCTCCATACTCTTTAAAGAGGCCGCTATAATGGCATAATCGTGATCTGTCACCATAGCCGTTGGCAGCTTATAGCCCTCCTGCAGCTCATAGCCTCCATTCACTCCGCTGTACGCGATGATGGGAACTCCTGCCATAGAGAGCGTATCCATATCTCTTTGAATACAGCGAAGCGACACCTCGAAGGTTTCCGCAAGACACCTGCCGCTCGCCCGTTTATGATTTAACAGATACAGCGTTATACCATACAGACGATCAGCCTTCACTCTTCCAGCCCTTGCATACATCCACCCACTTTGCAACCGGAAGCAGCTCCTCCAGCTCCGCTATGGTCAGCTTTATAGCCGAATTTGCAGTACCGCACGCCGGATATACATAAGCAAAGCGCTTTAGCGATACATCTAGAAACACCTGTGTATCAGAAGGGACACCAAAGGGACAGACGCCGCCCACAGCATGATTTGTATAGGCTTCCACTTCCTCCCCCTTGAGCATTTTTGCCTTGCAGCCAAAGGTTTCCTTATAGGCATGATTATCCACTCTGCAATCTCCCGCAGCGACAACGATCAGCGCATGCTCCTTTCCCATAAAGGAAAGTGATTTCGCAATCCGCTCTGGCTGTGTTCCCAATGCCTGGGCCGCCAGCTCCACGGTTGCACTCGATGTATCCAGTAATTGGATATCCTGTTCCTTTTGATATTTTCTCAAATATTCTCTTGCCTGCTCTATTGCCATAAAGCCATCCTCCTCATTTAATATTCCACACCCTTACGCGCAGGAATGCCTTTCTGATAAGGGTGTTTTCGCTCCTGCATTTCCGTATGATAATCGCATAGCTCCATCAGCTTCTGTGACGGATTCCTGCCGGTAAGAATAATTTCACGCTCCAAATTCTCCTGTAAAAAGGAAATAAGGGCCTCCTCCTTTAACAATCCAAGATGTAAAGCATCCAGAATTTCATCAAGGAAAATACAGTCCCACGCAGAAGCATGCTTCTGTACCCAGGCAAACAGCTCCAACACCGCCTGGCCTGTTTTCTTCTGATCTGCCTCATTCATCTGAAAATAAAAGCCCTTAGGCATATCAGTCGCATGAATACTTACACCATGCAGCGCCCGCAATGCCCTTAGCTCCCCGCTTGTTCCATCCTTTAGAAACTTCGCAACCCCGATTTGCTTACCATAGCCTGCCATACGCAGTACCAGACCGAACCCTGCTGTCGTTTTTCCTTTACCGTTTCCACTATATATATGAATCATGTCCAACACCTCATTCCTGCAGTATTTCCTACGCTATTATACCACAGCCTGCTATTTTGCGTAACGGTTTCAGCTATAAATGCAAATTTGTGAAACTTCATGATAAAAATGTGAAAGATTTTCATGAAAATATTGATTTTATGTACAAAACAAGGTATCATCATAATATCATATAGAAAAGAGAGGTTAGTCATATGAAGAAAAAATTATTGGGAGGACTTGCATTGGCACTGCTTCTTGCAGGATGTGGAAACAGTGGCAGCACCGACAAGGAAAAAACGGATGACGGCAAGAAAACGTACAAAATCGGTATCATCCAGCAGATGGAGCATCCTGCACTCGATAGCGCCAGAGAGGGACTGGAGAAATATCTGAAGGGCAAAACAGATGCAAACTTTGAAATTACAGTAAAAAATGCACAGGGAGATAATGGAACTGCTGATACGATCGCCAAACAGTTTGTTTCCGATGATGTGGATCTGATTTATTCCATTGCAACCAATGCTTCACAGGCTGCGGTCAACGCGACAGGAGGAACGGATATCCCAGTCGTATTCAATGCCGTTACAGACGGTGTGGAGGCCAAGCTGGTGACAAGCAATGAAAAGCCGGGTGGTAATGTAACCGGCGTCAGTGATGCTGCACCGCTGGAGAAACAGGTGGAAATGATTCGTGAATTCCTGCCGAAAGCTAAGAAAATTGGTATGATTTACAATATCGGTGAAGTAAATGGAAAGCTTCAGGTGGAACAGGTGGAAAAGCTGGCACCGAAATACGGCTTTACTGTTGTGAAAAAGGGTATCAGTGCTACAACTGAGGTCGCAACCGCTGCGGAACAGCTGTCCGGAGACGTTGACTGTATTTATAACATTACCGATAATATGATTGTTTCTGCAACTGCATCTATTACGGATAAGGCAAACGCGAAAAAGATTCCAGTATTTGCCGCTGAGGACGGACAGATGAAGGCAGGACTGCTCGCAAGTGATTCCATCAGCTATGAAAAGCTTGGTGAACAGGCAGGAAGTGTTGTTTACGATATTCTGGTAAACGGGAAAAAGGCCGGGGATATCCCTGTGGAAACTGCTAAGGATACGACGCTGTATATTAGTAAAAAGGTCGCAGAGCAGCTGGGCATTGATATTCCGGATTCTCTGGCAGAACGCGCAACATTTGTAGAAGAATAAATTAAGGTGTGATTATTATGGATTTTATATTAGATGTTATGGCGCAGGGACTGGCCTACAGTATCCTCGCCATCGGAGTCCTGTTAACCTATCAGGTTCTGGACTATGCAGATTTGACCGTTGAGGGGAGCTTCCCCCTCGGTGCGGCTGCCGGTGCCATGTGTGTTACACATGGCATCAATCCGTTTCTGTCACTGATTGTGGCATTTATTGCAGGACTTGCGGCCGGGTATGCGACCGGCTTCCTGCATGTTAAATTTGGTATTTCCAGTCTTCTAAGCGGTATCCTCGTCATGACGGGACTGTATTCCATCAACCTGGTCGTTGCAGGGGATATGAGTAACATTCCGCTGTTCACCTATGACACGATTTTCTCCTATGGAGCGCTGTTTGGCAATTCTGTTGGAGGCTCGTTTGGTACCTGGATCGTCAAGCTGTGGCCGATTTTCATTCTGCTTGTTCTCGTCCTGCTTTTAAAGCTGCTAATGGACTGGTTCCTGGATACAAAGTACGGCTTTCTGATGCGGATTGCAGGAGATAATCCACAGCTTATCGCAACGCTTGGCAAGGATATCGGACACATTAAAATGAACGGTCTTGCCATTTCCAACGGGTATGCCGCCGTATCCGGTGCCGTTGTTTCACAGTTTCTAAAATACTTTGACATCACGCTGGGTACCGGTATGATCGTCATGGGACTGGCATCCGTCATCATGGGTCTGACATTGTTTAAACGCTTTAAATTCATCGGCTTTACGACAAGTGTCATTCTTGGTGCCATCACCTACCGTTTGACGATTGCGGCAGCCCTGAAGGTAGGCTTACCGCCAAGCTATCTGAAGCTGATCATGGCAGTTATCTTTATTGCGGTGCTTGTACTCGGCAATGGTGTGATGGGAAAATTCTTCCATCGCAAGGTTCAGGAATCGTGAGGTGAGAGTATGCTGAAACTAGAACATGTAAAAAAGACCTTTAACAAGGGCAGTGCCAACGAGGTCGTATTGTATAAGGATTTGAATGTGGAAATCCATGACGGGGAATTTGTTACGATCATCGGCTCCAATGGCAGCGGTAAATCCACATTTTTCAATGTTATCAGTGGGAATATCCGTCAGGATGCCGGAAGGGTTACCTTTAACGGTAAGGATGTATCCCGGCTTCCGGAGCATAAACGTTCCCAGTTCATCGGACGTGTGTTCCAGGATCCGCAGAAGGGAACCTCTCCTTCCTTAACGATCCTGCAAAATATGGCGATGGCATATAATAAGGGGAAAAGCTTTGGTCTTAGTAAGGGTGTCGATAAATCACTGATACCGCTGTTTGAAAGAGAGCTGGCAGATATGCAGCTGGGGCTGGAAAGCAAGCTTCATGTCAGTGTCGGCTCCCTGTCCGGAGGTCAGCGACAGGCATTATCTCTGCTGATGGCTACACTGATTACACCGGAGCTTCTGCTGCTGGATGAGCATACGGCAGCTCTGGATCCGAAAACAAGCGATCTAATCATTCAGCTGACTAAGAAAATTGTGGAAGAAAAGAAAATGACAACGATTATGATTACCCACAATCTGAAGCATGCCATCACCTATGGAGACCGACTGCTGATGTTCCATAAGGGTGAGGTTATTATGGATATACCAAAAGAGGAAAAGAAAACACTCACAGTGGAAAAGCTGATTGAAAAATTCAATTCCCTGAATATGATGGATGCGCTGGATGATGAGCTTGCATTCAGTGCTCAGTAAGATAATATTAAGATAATAAAAACAGGTATTTACAGTCCTTTGACATGCGGATACCTGTTTTTTTGTATCAGAAAGACGATTGCCATATCGTATGTCTTCCCCTACTCTTATATGCCTTACGGATAGCTGTATGAATCAAGAGCGTTCCTCTTGCCGGTAATCATACCTTGTGTATGCAGTAGATAGCAGATCCTTCTTTCTGACGCTAAATTCATATTTCCTTACAACGCGCTTAGTTTCCACCCCGGATATCCGCTTTACGCTCCTGATTCAAATAAATTTCCTCAAACACAAAATCACCACCATCACCCAAAGGACTTTGTGCAACCAGACCGACCTTCAGCTCCTCTGCCATTTCCATACGCAGAATACGATGCATCCGCCAGGTTTTACCATCCATAGAATAATGAACAGCAAATACTTGATCCCTGCGGCATAACTGCAGCCATATGTAATCCTGACTTGTTTCCACCCCGTTGCAATCATCGGAAGTGCCATCTGTCATAACAGATACAACTGCTCTGGTATTCAAATCCGTATATTCAAAGCAGACCTTTGCCCATCGTGTTTCCGATTCCATTGCCATGATTGCAGGTGCATCATAGGTGGAAAGAAAGCTCTGTGATACCTTCGCATGGATTACAAAATCACCGGTTATCTTGCGGTAGAGAAAAGCAGCACTCGCGTGGACTGTTCCATTTAACGGACTGACAACAAAATCGCTTTTTGCACTGGCATGGATCGTTATATGACCATCCGTTTCTGTAAAGGCTGCGTGATTCATACATTCAAATTCCATATTCCTTCTCCTTATAATTTTCTTTTTCATTTCAATGCGTTCTATCAAATTCAAAATTGCTATGTGATAGTTACTATTTCTGCTGCTCATCCTTCGCCTTTAAACGGCAGACATGGTAAGCCCTGTCTCTGTGTTCAATATTCTTTTCATAATTTTTCTGATAAATCCGGGAATATACCAGATCGAGCAAATATTGTGCGGACACATGTGAAGAAAAGGTTGTTATCTTCTGATAGGAGGACTCAAAGCCGCACAGATACAGACGGCAGGTCGCAAAATAATGCAGCGTTTTATCATGGCTGCTGGATAATAGAAGCACCGTTACCTTATTTTCATACAACTGCTTGACGCATTCCTGTACATGATCGGAAATACCGGCATAGGAGAGGATAATTGCCACATCGCCCTGCTTGGCGGAGGCACAATACAATCTCTGCTGCAGAAGTTCTCCTGCGACATGGATATGAACTCCGATTTCTTCCATCTTTCTTGCGAAATTCTCAGCCACCTGCAAATTGGTATTCGTCGTAAGAATATAGGTGAAGCGTGCCTGATATACATGCTCAGCGAATTTTTCAAGCTGTACGATATCCAGTAGCCGTATCGTCTCGTCAATGGAGTTTTTGTACAGACTTCCCAGTGTCTGAATCAGCTCTGCCGAAGATTCCTGTGCAGTAAAGGGATAATCATAATTCACAGTGCTGGGACTGCTTAGCTTTTCATTCAGCTCGCTTGCCAGCTGAATCCGAAAGGCCGCATAGCCGTCAAAGCCCAGCTTGTGACAAAACCGATAGATACAGGAGGTACTAACCGCTGCTGCCTGTGACAGCCGGGCGGTATTCATGTGGATAACCTCCATGCTGTGCTCCAAAATATAATCACAAAGAACCTGTTCGTTCACACTCCATGTGCGATTATTCTGCAAGGTTTCCCGTATATGCATACACATCCATCCTTTCTTTTTCATTATAGCCTCATGACAAAACTTTGTCATGTGACTTTGCCGCTTTGAAAAAAAATTTTCATCATTTCCCATCTGCATAACGAAACGATGTCAACCTTTTATCAACCGTTCAGTAAGCTATTTACAGCCTTAGCTCTTTCAGGATACACTGAAGCTGTCAAAAGGAGGGCAATAGGATGTATAAACTAATCGTCTGCAGTGTCGATGATACGCTGCTAACCAATAACCACAACATAAGCAAGGATACAAAGGAAGCACTGCTGCAGGCACAGCGTGCTGGTGCCAGACTGGCTTTGATCTCCCGCCGTTCTCCGGAAAATCTTAGAAAAATTGCGGCGATGCTGCATATGGATGAATACGGCGGCTATATCGCAGCCTGTCATGGAGCATATCTGCAGGAAATAAAAAGTGAGCGCGTCCTTCAGCGAAAGGAGGTATCTTTGAAGCTGTTGGATCGTCTGCTTGCCGCAGTAAAAGAACAGGATGTTAATCTATCCATTGTGGAAGACGGACATCTGTACACTACAGGCACAGACCCCTATGTACAGCTGGAGGCATTATTAAATGAAATGAAGCTGCATCCATGGGAGGATTTTGAAGAAATCTGTGATGAGGTTTTAAAAATTTATGTCACAGGAGAAAGCAGTGCCTTGAATGGCTTTATAAGCTGGCTGCCGAAAGAGTTAAAAGAGGAAGTACAGCTGATTCGCAGTGGAAAAAACATGTTCAGTATTGTACATGCCAATGTAGATAAAGGAACGGCATTGCAGTGTATTATGGAAGATATGGGTATCGCAAAGGATGCTGTATTGTTGATTGCGGATAGTGTCAATGATAAGGCGATGGTTCCCTATGCGGGCAGTGTCAGCGTCATGGGAAACGCAGAGGATGAGGTGCGTAAGGATGCCTCCTTCCTTACCCAAAGCAATGATTGTGACGGCATCGTGCGGACACTGGAGGTTTTAACACAGGATGTGGAGGTAATCTGATGGCAATGAGCGGACATCGTAATACGATAACCTGCCGCTTTCCTTCCCCACCTGTAAGTAACAAAAAAGCAGTTATGAAGATGCTTGCAATGTGTGCCATTTCGATAGCATAAATTGAAATTTCGTGTTAAAGAGATACAGATTGTAACACTTACCTGCAGATAAACGGGAATTGTTCCAAAAGCAGTTGGAAAAGTTCCCGTTTTGTTTTATACTGAAATAGATGTAACCGTCAACAATAATGGAGGAATGCTATGAGCAGATTAACTATTATGACCGCTACCAAAGCACAGCGTGTCATCGAGGATCTATATAAGGATCTGGAACGAAGAATCATTGCCAGTCCGCCGGGACTTTGCCCTGTGGATATGGCGAGTGCTTTTCTGAAGCTCTGTCATGCGCAGACCTGCGGGAAATGTGTACCCTGCCGTGTCGGTCTTGCTCAGCTGCAGATGCTGCTGGAGGATGTGCTGGAGGGAAGAGCTTCCCTTTCTACCATTGATTTGATTGAGAAAACAGCACAAAATATTTCATGGAGTGCCGATTGTGCAATCGGCTATGAGGCAGCGGAAATGGTGCTGCATGGTGTACAGGGCTTTCGTGATGATTATGAGGAGCATATCCTGCACGGACGCTGTACCGCCAGCTTGAATCAGCCGGTTCCCTGTGTTTCCATGTGTCCGGCAGGTGTGGATATTCCCGGCTATATCGCCTTGGTGAAGGAGGGAAGAAATGCCGATGCTGTACGGCTGATCCGCAAGGATAATCCGTTCCCAACCGTATGTGCGTATATCTGTGAGCATCCGTGTGAAGCGAGATGCAGAAGAAATATGCTGGATGATTCTATCAACATACGTGGAATCAAACGCTATGCAGTAGATCATGCAGGCTATGTTCCACCGGAGCCGTGCGCACCGTCAACCGGTAAGCGCATTGCCATTGTCGGAGGCGGCCCCGGAGGATTGAGTGCAGCCTATTATCTTCAGCTGATGGGGCATCAGAGTGTTGTTTATGAAAAAAGGAAACGCCTGGGCGGTATGCTGCGCTATGGCATTCCGAATTACCGTCTTCCAAGAGCGCGGCTGGATGAGGAAATAGAGGTCATTAAATCCGCAGGTGTGGAAATTCATACCGGTGTGGATATCGGAACGGATATCGCCATGTGTGATCTGGATAAGGAATTTGATGCCGTCTATCTTGCCATCGGTGCGCAGACAGATAAAAAAGTGGGAATCCCCGGAGAGGATGGGGAAAATGTCATATCTGCCGTGACTATGCTGCGCAATATCGGTGATGATATCATGCCGGATTTCAAGGATAAGCGTGTGCTGGTAATCGGCGGCGGTAATGTTGCGATGGATGTTGCACGCAGCAGTAAACGGCTGGGCGCAAGCTATGTTGGTATTGCCTATCGCAGACGGCAGGAGGACATGACTGCCCTGCCACAGGAAATAGAAGGTGCTCTGGCAGAGGGCTGTGAGCTGTTGCAGCTGCAGGCACCAAAACGCATTGAACTGGATGAGGAAAACAAGGTTGCCGCCCTATGGGTACAGCCGCAGATTATTTCCACCTACCGCGGTGGACGCCCGGCTCCCAAGCGTGCAGAGGTTGACGAAAAACGGATTCCATGTGATATCGTTGTTGTCGCAATCGGTCAGGGTATTGAATCCCAGCATTTTGCAGAGGAGGGTGTTCCAATACGGCATGGAGCGATTGACGCACTGGATCATTCCGGTGTGGAAAACATGGAAGGAATCTTTGCCGGTGGTGATTGTGTAACCGGTCCTGCAACGGTCATTCGCGCGATTGCGGCAGGCAAGGTCGCAGCAGCTAACATTGATGAATATCTCGGCTTCCATCATATTATAGAATGCGATGCACCGATTCCCCCTGCAAATTATGCTGACCGTCCAAAATGCGGTCGTGTACAGCTTAAGGAGCGAGAAACATCGCTGCGCAATGCGGATTTTGAGCCGATCGAGCACGGTATGAGCAGTGAAGAGGCACAGCAGGAATGCGGAAGATGTCTGCGCTGTGATCACTTTGGATTCGGTGTATTCAAAGGAGGAAGAACGACAAAATGGTAACGATTACGATAGATCATCAACAGATTGCAGTGGACGAGCAGCTGACCATCATGGAGGCCGCAAAAGAGGCACATATCGAGATTCCTCATCTCTGTTATCTGAAGGATATCAATGATATTGGCGCATGCCGCATCTGTGTTGTAGAGCTTCAGGGCAAGGATAAGCTGGTAACCGCCTGTAATACGATCGTCCAGGAGGGAATGGTTATTTACACAAACTCCCCCAAGGTTCGTTATACACGGAAATGTAATGTACAGCTTTTGCTTTCACAGCATGACTGCGAGTGTGCCTACTGTTCCCGCAGTGGTAACTGCTCCTTGCAGAAAATCAGCAATGACCTGGGAATCACCTCTCTTCCTTATGAGAAAAAGGTCGTGTACACCCCATGGAACCAAACGTTTCCTTTGATCCGCGAGAGTAATAAATGTATTAAATGTATGCGCTGTATTCAAATCTGTGACAAGGTACAAAATCTACAGGTGTGGGATGTACAGAATACCGGCTCCCGAACTACTGTAAACGTATCATTAAACCGCAGTATTGAAGAAGCAGATTGCAGTCTTTGCGGTCAATGTATCACCCACTGTCCGGTGAATGCGCTCCATGTGCGTGAGGACAGTGAGCGTGCCTTTGATGCCTTAAATGATCCGGATACGATCACTATTGTTCAGATTGCCCCGGCAGTACGTGCCGCATGGGGAGAATCGCTGGGTCTGAGCCGTGCTGAGGCAACGATTGAAAAGCTGGGTGATGCATTTCGCAGAATGGGCGCCGATTATGTGTTTGACACAGATTTTGCGGCAGATTTAACGATTATGGAGGAAGCGAGTGAATTTCTAAGCCGGCTGCAGCATACAGATGAACACAAGCTTCCCATGTTTACCTCCTGCTGTCCGGGATGGGTGCGTTTTTTAAAGTCCCAGTACCCTGATATGGTATCCCAGTTATCGACCTCCAAGTCCCCGCATCAGATGTTCGGTGCAGTCACAAAAACCTGGTTTGCGGATAAGCTAGGTGTTGATGCTTCAAAAATTTATAATATTTCTGTTATGCCATGTGTGGCGAAAAAGCATGAAATTGACATTCCGGTAATGCAGGATTCCGGGTATCGCGATGTGGATGTCGTTTTAACAACCAGAGAGGTCATTCGTATGATACATGCAGAGCATATTGATGTGTCTTATCTGCAGGATATCCCCCTGGATGATCCACTGGGAACCGCCAGTGGTGCAGGCGTGATTTTCGGAGCGACAGGCGGAGTTATGGAAGCTGCGCTACGCAGTGCCTATTATTTCGTCACCGGTGAAAATGCAAACCCGGATGCTTTTACAGCTGTTCGCGGCATGGATGGCTGGAAGGAAGCAGCCTTTGATATTCAGGGGATTACAGTACGCTGTGCGATTGTGAGCGGTCTTGGAAACACACGCAGACTCATTGAGGCAATGCGCAGAGGCGAGGTATCCTATGACTTTGTGGAGGTCATGGCATGTCCGGGAGGCTGCAGCGGTGGCGGCGGTCAGCCGATTCATGATGGTGAGGAGCTGGCAGCAATACGGGCAGAAACACTGTATTGTCTGGATCAGCAGGCAGAGCTTCGTTATTCCCATGAGAATCCATCCATTCATACGCTATATGAGGAATATCTGGGAGAGCCGCTTTCTGAGCTTGCGGAAAAGCTGCTGCATACCGATCATGAGGCATGGCAGATGCCGCATACAAGGTGAGCATAAGATTCACTGGCAAATTTACAAAGAAATGACTGCATAAATTCAATTCTAACGCTGCTATGGTAGGATGCATCTGTAATGAGGTAAAGAAGTAGGTAAAAATTTTACAGGGCTCTCTCCTTGAGAATATGGGATTGGTAAAACAGTAAAAATAAAGGAAGAAATAAAGCTCCTTATTATTCCATGGGAATTTATTTCTTCTTTTCTTACTATATACCTGATACCTGTGTCATAAATGTATATATACCAAAATATTTAATTATATCAAACTGTATATTTATGACCTAAACGTATAGTATTTCTTAACTGCATTTTATACTCTATTTATTAACTAAATGTATAATTTACCTCGGAATGTATTTCATATCATATAGGTATACCAGTACTATGTTCATGCTTCCTCCCTTCTAAAAATAAAAGCAGAACGGATATCGCTTCCTTTTGTAGAAAGCAGGTGCTATATTACGTTCTTGTGTATTCAAATCCATATTTTTCATATATAATCTTATTATAATGGAGATGATAGCATGACAGAATCCTTTCAGAAACAAGCACAGACCCTGTATAAAAACCCTCGCTTTCATGATGCCTTTCACAGGGAGCTCCTTCATTCCCTGCGTGTGAACGGCTATTATGATTATCATTATATCAGCGGCAATATTGCACGCGCAGACGTCCTCGTCTCACAAACACCGGCACAGCAGCTGCAATATCAGGAGAATGTGCCGGATCGGGCAATCCTGCATTACACGCTGAAGCACGCTGCTCCTTCCGGAAGCCGACATCTGCTTTTGAAGGAATTACTCAAAGCTGCCTCATATCCTTCAGACTTGCAGATAAAGGAATCCTTTCTTTTCGATTCTGAAAGCGTTCAGCTTGTTGAAATCACATCCCTGCCCCAATATATTGAAACCATTTTGAAATACAGGAAAAAACATATCTCCTGTTATTTCCGCGGTCATCAGGATATGAATTACCGTTTAATGCCCTCCCTGTTTCGCGAGCATGAACTGGCAATACATGAGGATAGCATCTATAAGCAAACACTGATTGAATACCCAACGGATTTTCAAAATTGCAACACACACTTTGAAAAGCTGGTAAAAATGCAGCATTACCAAATTTGTACCCGTCTGCTTGATGTGACCTCCAATCCACTGGTAGCTCTGTTTTTTGCCTGTGAGAATGCGTCTGCAGCATATGGCCGCGTTCTTATGTTTGAAAGTGATACAGCTCCTCTGTTTCCCGACAGCGACAAGGTGTGTATGCTTTCCAGTCTGGGCTTTTTAAAGGAGGAGGTACGGCAGGCTCTGCGCAGAGAATCTTCCAAAGCCTTTTTACACAGCAGTGCCGCACAGACACTTCTGCATGAAATACAGCGGGAACAGCCTGCCTTTCAGCCAATCATGAAGCAGGATGATCTGAAAACCGTTCAGCTTGTGAAAGCCTCCCTGGATAATGAACGGATACGGCGGCAGAATGGATTGTTTTTCCTCTGTGGAAACTATGCGGACGATGATGAGGAACTGCCGCTTGCATTACAAAGGAAGCTGATGCATCATCAGGGGAAACAGATGGTATTTTACATAAAAAAGAAAAAGCAGATACTGGAGGAGCTGCAACTCGTACATATGTCGCATAGGGATCTGTATGGAAACCTGCAGGAAGCCGCATGGGACATTATGAATTCTTGCAGGGAACAGGAGTAAATATGGAAACCTATAAAATTTCTCAGATTGCCCGGCTGCTTGGTTTAAGTAGTGATACTATACGCTTTTATGAAAAAAAAGGACTGGTGCATCCTGCTACAAATCCGGATAACCAGTATCGGGAATATGATTTGAACAATATATTGGAGCTATTGGATATCATCTACTATCGGCATCTGGATATATCCCTCAATGACATTCAATCCATCTGTACCAGTGGCAGCATTGAAACTATGCATGAACTACTGTTGAAGAAAAAGCAGGAAACGGAGGAAAGGATTCGTTATGAACAACAGCTGTTAAAAAAGCTTACACATATTTCCGAAACCTATCAAAGAGTGGAATCCAATCAGAATATATGCAGTATCAAAGCCTTTCCCACTTCTGTTATTCTGTTTGAGAGTGAGAAAACAAGTGATTTTTTTACACAGCAGATTGCACACCTGACACAGGATCAATTTGTGCTGTGTTCCCTGTATAAAACATATCAGCTTCAGCATTCCGATATTTTACCGGGAAAAACGATCATCGCACTGGAACAGGACATTATGGAAGAGCTGCATATGAGCTATCCGCAGGAGCATATGATGGAAGCACAGCATCAACCCTGTGTATTTCTCGTCATTCATATGCTGCACAGCCAGATTCAGCCGCAAGATATCGAGCCGCTATTAAGGTATGCAAAACAGCATAATCTCACACTGCAGAACACCCTCTATCTTCGGGAAATTCCACTGACCAGCTATCAGGATAACCAGAATTATTATGCAGAGCTGTATATTCCTTTGTGTGAGGATGTCAAGCACGTGGATAGCGAACAGGAAAAGTGATGAAGGCATTGTTTCATACCGTTTTATCCGGTATGCAGTTTTCAATTTAACTTTATTCTTCAGCTTCAGCGATTGTATATCTCATACTGGCGATATTGGACATGTTTCGTTCAGGTATGTTGTAAGGAAGTACAGGTCTTGTATGCTCGTATGCAGACTGTATCATTTATTTAATATACGCTTATTGCTTATATAGTATATGCGTAAAAATCGCCTGTAATTTTATGTTTTATAATGGAAAAGAAAATTTCAGAGCGGCTTATCAGAAATGACAGCAGCTGGAGGATATAAACTACTGCACAGCCTTACGCTGTGAATCTTTTCAAGGATTATATTATACAAATACACAGTGTACGAATATCGTTACTGTGTGAGGATACCTTCCTCACTTTTTTTATATTTTTCTTGACCTTGGAGCTGCTTCAGGGTTTATACTGAAATCCGCACGGAGGTGAAGCTGAAATGAAAAAAGATTATATACATAAACAATTCTGGAAATATGTACTTCCTTCCATGTTCGCTATGCTGTTAAGCGGCTTCTATGCAATTATCGACGGTCTGTTTGTAGGAAATGCCGTTGGGGATACCGCATTGGGGGCAATTAACCTCGCCTATCCAATCCAGGTCATTCTGAATGCAACCGCCATCGGACTTGGAATTGGAGGCTCCGTCGTTATGTCGCGCAGCCGCGGAGATGGCAGAGAAGCTAAGGCACGTCATGCCATGGGATCGACACTGGCCCTGCTGCTTGTTTCCGGTATCCTGTTATCAGGTATGTTACTGCTCCTGCACCCCAGACTATTAAGAATGCTGGGCGCACAGGGTGTTTTATATGAACAGGCACGTTCGTATATATTTGTTGTTTTGCTGGGGGGAATTCTTCCGGTGCTTGGAAACGGTCTGAATCCGCTGCTGCGCAATTACGGAAAAACCTTTCTTGCGACTGTCATTATGAGCAGTGGTTTGATTACCAATATTCTGCTGGATTATCTGTTTGTCTTCCGCTTTCGTATGGGACTCTCAGGTGCAGCATGGGCAACCATTATCGCACAGGGTGTTGTCGCAATCCTGTCTCTCGCCTATATGTACGCAAGAGAGCTGCGTACATATTCCTGGAAGGATGCCATACCGGATCTTCCCCTTGTCAAATCCATTGTACGCATCGGTCTTTCCCCCTTTGGTCAAACCATGGCACCATCGTTCGTTATCGTTTTAACAAACTGGATGTGTCTTCGCTATGGCGGCAATGCCGCTGTTACCATTTATTCTGTGGTATCCTATGTCCTGTGCAGTGCACAGCTATTATTACAGGGAATCGGTGACGGTGTTCAGCCATTGCTGAGCTTCTATTACGGCGCCGATCAGGAGGATAAAATTCATATATTGTATCGAAAAGCATTTATCGTTACCATTCTTACCTCGTTTATATTATGTGCTGCTGTAGTTGTGTTCCTCAACCCACTGACTGCTCTGTTTGGAATCAGCGATTCTGTATTTGAGGGAGCCAAAACAGCGATACTGATAACTACCGTATCCTTTCCGTTTCTCGGTATTACAAGAGTTACCTCAGCTGTTTTTTATGCGACGGAAAAAACACGAAATTCCACGCTACTTGTGTATATGGAGCCATGCTTTTTGCTGCCAGTAAGCCTGTTTATCCTGTCCTGGCTGTTTCAGCTCAATGGAATCTGGATGGCATATCCTGCCGCACAGCTCATCCTTTGCGCGCTTGCCTTATTTATGAAAAATCCATTGCATGCCCATACTTCCATACTGCAAGGTGAGGAGCAGGCAGTATGTTAAATAAAGGAAAGAGGAAGCTCTTTATAATGAATAAATAAAAAAGGTTGATCCCAACAGCGAAACAATTCTGTATGCTGTCTTGGAATCAGCCTTTTATTCTTTTATTATATATTAACATGGCTTATATATTGCTTATATATGTTACTTTTATATGTGCTGCTTATATACGCTGCTATTATATATACTGCTTTTATATATACCGCTTTAAAGCTTAACTCTCATTCACGTAAAATCAGCGCTTTCTGGCTGATACCAGCAGCATCATCGGTCTGCGCATTTCATCGCGCATACCTTCAATACCCAGCATTTCCTGAGGTGGCTGCGGTTCTATGATATGCTGAAGCTCAAAGCCGCTGCTGAGCAATGTATCCAGATAGCTTGTCAGCGTACGATGATACTTCACCACCTTCTCCCCCAGAAAATTAGCTTCCCGTTTTCCTTCATAATAATAGTTATCGACTGGAAAATGCAAGATAGCTCCTTTGTCATCGTAATACCAGTCCTGTGAACCATAGGATGTGAAAACCGGATGCTCAACAGAGAATACAAACTGTCCCTGCGGTACGAGCCATTCAGCAATGGATAACACCAGCGGCTTGAAGTCTTTTACATAGTGAAATGCCAGCGAGCTGATGACAGCATCAAAGGATGCCGGAGGAAAATGTAAATCCTCCATTGCACTGCATTGATATGTGATATCATATCCTCTGCTTTTTTCCATGGCAACTGCCAGCATTTTTTGTGAAATATCCGTTCCAGTGACAGCTGCTGCACCATGCTCGGCTGCATATATGCAATGCCAGCCATAACCACAACCCAGATCAAGAACACGCTTCCCTTTGAAATCCGGAAGCAGACGTTTCAGCTGTGACCATTCACCGGCACCCTCCAGGCCCTGAACAGAGCGGTTCATTTCCTTATATTTATTGAAAAACACATCGTCGTCATATTTATTTTCTTTCATTTTAGCCTCCCATGCAAATCCTGCATCTATGTTTTCTTTTGGTGATTTCCATGGGTCTATGCAATCTTTTGCGCAATGATTCCCTTTCTCACAGGTCAGCACTCCTTTCCGAATCCATGCTTCATATAAAGTATAGCACATAGACTGACCGTTTTCATCACAGGATTTTTATACTGTAAATTTTGTCCTTCTTCAAAAAGCATCTACACTTATCACTGCATAAAGCGGGCAATAGCTCTTTCTAAGGCTTTATAGAAAACCGTCTATTACGCTATAAGATTTCCTATGATAGACAGCTTCCTTTACATATAGTTCTTATTTTATATCGGGGTTTATCATTTATTTGGTTACTTCTCCATATCGAAGCTCCTGGATTTCATCCTGTTTTCATAATCCCATCGCTTTTCCCTTTTGCTTTTTTACGTAACAGCCTTTTGACATTATCCGTGCTTCATATCGGCGATCACTACAGACAAAAAGAAAAAGCCTCCTGATTATAACAGGAAGCCGTTCTCTACTATCTCTCGCTGTTTAAGCTGGAGAAGAAGGAAAGCTGATAAATACCACAGATACCAACCAGAATATAAATTGCTCTGGATAAAATAGATCCGGTACCGAACAGCATATCTACCAGGTTGAAATCAAAGAGACCAATCAGTCCCCAGTTTACACAACCGATAATACTGATAATCAATACGATATAATTTATGACTTTCATATACATCCTCCTTGGTATTTAGTCTGGACATTTTCCATAGGTTTATACCGCTATCTTTTTTCGACGAACGTGTTAAGGAATGGTATAATGAAAGGAGAGGAGTACAAGCCTATGAACATACCATTAACAGTTAAAGACCGCGCAATCAGAATTTTATTTACAGAGGGAGCTGACAGAAGAATGATGGAAGCAGCAATACGTCTGCACAACGAGCAGATCCTTACCCCTCTGCTTTATGGAACTACAAAGAAGCTGCAGCAGCTGGCAGCCGATTATGAGCTTTCCCTTGACGGAATCGAAATCATTGATCCTGAACTTTTTGCACACAGAGAAGCCATGGTAAGGCGCATGTTAAAGCTGCGGCGTGGAAAAACAGACGAACAGACATGCCGCAAGTGGTTAATGAAGGATACCTATTTCTGTACGATGTATGTGGAGCTGGGGTATGCGGATGGACTGCTTGGCGGCTCCGCCAATTCAACAGCAGAGACATTGCGTCCTATTATGCAGCTGATAAAGACACGGATGCCGCATACCATCGTTTCCAGTTGCTTTCTTATGAGCAGAGGGGATGAGCATTATATTTTCGCAGATTGTTCTTTGAATAGAAATCCAAATGTAGACGAGCTGGTGGAAATTGCATTACAGTCTGCGGATACGGCGAGGACGTTCTGCATGGAACCGAAGGTTGCACTGCTTTCCTATTCCACACATGGCAGCGGGAGCGGTGCCGATGTGGATACGATTCATGAAGCAGCCCAGAGATTGAAACGAATGCCTCTGGATTATGCAGTTGATGGAGAGCTGCAGGTGGATTGTGCTTTATCAAAACGTGTAGCCGGCTTGAAAGCGGCAGATTCCCCGGTGGGAGGGACTGCTAATGTTCTAATATTTCCGGATTTGAATGCTGGAAATATCGGATACAAGCTGGTTGCCAATTTGGGTGGCTTTGAGGCACTTGGCCCGATTTTGCAGGGTGTCCGCCTTCCGATGAATGATTTATCGCGCAGTGCAACAACCGAGGAAATATACAAGATGGCGATTATCACAGCTATGCAAAGGGAAGCCTTGACAGAAAGCGAACATGAGGGGAGTATGTATGCAAACGGATTACATATGGGAAAATAACGGTTATACAATGCGATCCTTTCGTTTAGAGGATAAGGAAGAATATTATATTTGTGGATTTTCAGAATGGGATTGCGAGGTTGCACGCTTAACAGGAAGTAAGCAGCATTATGAAAAAGAAGAGATTGACGCTTATTTTTTAAATTGTCTGACGGATGTCTCCCGCTTTGATTTTCTTATTTTCAATCCACAGGGCAGAATAATCGGAGAAAGCGTCATAAACAATATTGATAACGAAACACGCTCTGCGAATTTCAGAATCTGTATTTTTCATTCAGCTGACTGCGGTCAGGGAATCGGAGGTTGGGCTGTCCGTATGACGCGGGATTTTGCGTTTCGTGAGCTAATGCTGCATAGGCTTTCACTGGATGTATTCTCTTTTAATCCCAGAGCAAAAAGGGCATATGAAAAAGCAGGCTTCCGTGTAGAGGGCGTCCTGCGGGATGCGATACGTGATGGTGACAGCTATGCGGATGATATTCTAATGTCGATTTTAGAGGATGAATGGAAAAGCCGAAGCAGTACAGAACAGGATATCCGATCATAGTCTGCAGATAGGAGACTGACATAATGCAGCCTGCTAAAAAAGATATGCGGATCGCTGAGCCTTTAGCATAGATCATTGCTTAAGGTTTATTATGCAAAAAATAGATTATCTAAAATGCAAAAGAAGAAATAAAGTACCTAAGTGGTTTTGGTGTCAGGGATCATGCGTTTAAATGACGGTTGATTTGAAAGCAAATGAATAAGTGAAGATGGTGTAAGGCTAATGCTTATTTATTGTAATCTAAACATCCATAGGAAATTTACTTCTTCTTTTTCGTTATGCAGCTCTGTAGCCTAAAGCGAGTAAAGATCAATAACCTGTGCTGCCATATTTTATTTAATAAAAACCAGAAACTTGCATTTGTCTCGGTTAATAACTGATATTCTACACTAGGGAAGCTGCCAATTATAAGGTAAGCTAGATCAGCGGCTTGTCTGATGTGGCAGAGAATACAGGTAGGTATCAATCTTTTTTCTAATGCTCCTCGTTATCAGATAGCTTTCTTAAATAAGGCTCCTTACAGCTTTGCTGTGTAGAAGCTGTATGCTTAACCAGCTATTTGCATCTTTTGATATATCCTTACTACTTTTAATGATTATCCTTTACTGCTCTTGTCTATCTGTTTTTCCACAAGCCTTTGTCGTATTCTGTACCATATGACTTAACGGGATAGGGTTCCTTCGTCCAGTATTCCCCATGCGGCTTCTGCGTTTGTCTGTGTTTTCTGTATGGAGAATACCACCTGCGTACCCTGAAAAGTAAAGGTTCCGGTTCCCTGCGTACCAAAGCCATCATCGCTGAAGCTGAAGGCTGCCGTATTACCGCTTCGCTGTGCAGTTCCCTCAATCGTAGCTACCTGCTGTGCATCATCCGGATTCAGACTTGTTAATGTATAGGAAAAGGAAGTAGCTGTCACATCGGAAACAACCAGGGTACTGTGACTGCCGCTGTAGCTGCCGGCAATATCATCATTCTCAGACTCCTTCGGTTCTTCCTCTTTCTGCGGATTCTGGATTGCAGTACCACGGGTGAAGATATCCTTTTGATATGGACCACAGCCGATGGATTCTCCCTCGAAGCGCAGCTGATTACTGCTGCGGATTGCGAATGTATACGTTCCCTGCGTATTATGCAGCTTGATATTTTTATCTGCAATACTCCATGTTCCATCCAGCTCATTCATCACCTGGCAATTATTTACTATAAAGGTAAAGGTGCCATCACTTTTCAAAACCAGTGATGCAGGCGTCCCGTCGTGTGCATTCTCAGCCGTAAAGGTACCTGCCATATCCTCTTTACGGTATTTTTCTTTTTGCGAAAACAATTCATCTCCGTATTTCCAATATACATAACCCCCTGCTGCTACAGCACCTGCCAGTACCAGCAATAGCAGCACCAGCGGCCATACCCTGCGCTTTTTCACAACAGTTTCCTTTTTTGTTTTATAATCCGTTTTATGCCTTGTTTTCCGTTTCGTTTTCTTTTTCGTCTTTCCTTTTTTCACTTTCTGCTTTTTTTCTTTTTTATCCTGAGCAACTGGCTGCTTCTTTTTTTGTTTATCGCTACTCTCATCTGCATCACACAATTCGCTGACACTTACCTGAAACAGAGTGGCCAGACGATCCAGCTGTTCATCATTTGGAAAGCTTTTTTCCTGTTCCCATTCCTGCAGCTGTTCCTCCTTTATGTGCATATAATCCGCAAGTCTGCGCTGACTGATTTCATATTCAGTTCGCAGTTTTTTTATATTCCTACCAAGCATCTTATCACATCCTGTCTTATTGTCTGTATTATCCCCGAGATGCAGGAATAAAGTCAAGAAATCAAACAGAATCGTAAGAATAATTATTAGATGTAGGAGAGCAGCTCGTTATTTTTAACAAAAAAAGATTCCTTTTTCACTGACGAATGTAAGGAATCATGAGCATTTCAACAAGATTGGCACTGGCATGATCTTCAAAGGTACGATATACAAGTCTTTGGCAAACAGGCCCTTTCGGAGTAAGATGTTCTCTTTGAAAAAAGGAGTGTATTTTTTCGTGTGTCAGGGCAGAACGCTTATCTGATTGTTCATATGCATATATGACCGCATCCCCGCCTGCAAAGTATTGAAACCCGTATTCTTCACTGACACCAATTGCAACAGCACAATCCTCATAAATACCAAAACCGTTCCTGCTGCTTCTAGCGCCATCCTCCTCACAAAGTAAAGAGCATTGGAAAAACATATCCGCATTTTTTTGAAAGATATTGAATTGTACAGAGTCTTTTGCGTCCTCCTTCATATTCAGACATTCCTTTTGTGAAATGAAGAAGAAGCCGGGCTTCTGAATGAGAATGCAATTATACAGACAGTATGCGGTCAGCTTTAAAATATCGATATAGTGATCCATATTCATAAGCTTTTGTTGCAGGTGCTGTATTTCCTGAACATAATCCTTGCGCTTCTGATTGACCATTTCCCGATGGGAATGAACATTGCCTCTGAGTATATTCTCACGGATATCAGACAGTGATATTCCCATGTGTGAGAACCGCTGTATATAGAGCAGCTGATCGATTTGTTCATTTGTATAGTAACGATAGTTCGTATCCGGATCCTTGAATGGGATAATCAATCCCAGTCGTTCATAATGCCGGATTGCCTCCGGTGTAACCCCCATGATCTTCGCAATTTTTCCAATTTTATATTGCATGTCATCACCCCGCCTTTTGTATTATACTATACGAAACGAATTTGTAAATATAGTTTTAAAGAATACGGATAGATATTCCTGTTTTGCCAATGATTTTGCTATATCTGCATAACTTTGGCAGAGTAAAAATATGAAGTTATTTCATATTCCTGTGTATTATATGCTGTATGTAGCGGATGTTCAACATCCGCTGTTTCAGTCAAATGCAGGATTACACTGATAGTAATTTTCTGCGTTAAGCTGACTCTGAACGTAGGCAAGTGCTTCCCCGAATCGCTGAAAGTGTACGATTTCACGTTCTCTCAGGAAGCGAAGTGGTGCGATTACATCCGGATCACTGGCAGCACGTATCAGATTCTCATAGGTTGTCCGCGCCTTTTGCTCTGCGCCCATATCCTCAAACAAATCAGTGACAGGATCACCCTTGGACTGATAGTAGGAGGCCGTAAACGGTGCCCCGCTTGCTGCCTGTGTCCACACTCCGGTTGTATGATCGACATAATAGGCTGCAAAGCCGCCTTCTTCAATTTCCTCCACACTCAGATTTCTTGTGAGCTGATAAAGAATGGCAGATACCATTTCCAGATGTGCGAGCTCCTCCGTACCAATATCCGTCAGCATTGCTCTTACCCTGTCATAAGGCATCGCATAACGCTGATTCAGATACCGCATGGAAGCAGCCAGTTCACCATCTGGTCCTCCGATTTGCGAAATTACAATCTTTGCGAATGCAGGATCCGGCTTTTTGATATTCACTGGAAACTGCAGCTTTTTTTCATATGTCCACATAGACTAATCCTCTCTTTCCCATGGCCATGGCCCTTTGATATACTCCCAGCTTTCGCTTTGATTATCCCGGTTCGTCAACGGGCCGTAGCATCTTTCAAAATCACCTGCAATACTCTTACGCTCCCGCAAAGCATTCTGATAATACTGCATCGCATCTTTGTCTTTTGGATGAGAATTTAAAAACAAGGCTGTTTCCTGAATCGCGAAATCCAGTATTTGCAGTCTTCTTAACAATCGTTCTCTGTTCATCAGCACGCCCCCTCATCTCCTAAAAACGGTTTATCCAGAGCATGGAAGATTGTCCCTCTCTGAAATCCTATCTCCATTTCATACGGTTTTTTCCATACCTGCATCGGCACATATGCCATACCCGGCGTCTGTACCTGCTGAGGTTTTTTCGCAGGCTTCAGATTCATAAAATCCACATCATCATAGCAATACTCTTCTGTATCAGCCTTTTCTCCCTGTAACCAGGGGCAGCAGGCTCCATTTGCATACTTCATATAAAATCCTCCTAACTGAGGCTCTCACCTCATTTCATAGTATGAGGGAGAAAACCTGCCTGGATAGGACAAAGATATAGAAAAAACGATATATGCAGCAGCGTTCCCTTTCCAGTATCAGAGAAAAGTAGCTTTTCATATATCGTTTAATATAGACTAATGAAACTGTGCCAGCGGTGTCTGTTGAAAATGTTCCTCACTGATTCCTGCCTTCCAGTGGTAGAACAGTATGGATAATGCAGAGAACACAATAAGCATACCTGCAAAGACAAGTGCATCAGCCCCAATAGATCCTCCAATCGCCAGTGTATTACGGAAGGCATGTACACTGTAGCTGAATGGCATAAACGGATGAATGGCATTATAAAACCCGGAGGATGTTTCAATCGGATAAGTGCCTGCTGCCCCGCCAAGCTGCAAAACCATAAAAATTAAAACAAGGAAGCTGCCAATTTTTCCGCAGGTGATATTGAAAAACACAATCATGGACATAAAGCCTGCCGATATCAGAGCAGCCATGACAAAGGTCTGGAATGTCTGATACGGAGATAAACCGTTAACCAGCATCAGTACTGTGATCATGATAATTGCCATCAGTGTTGATATTGCATACATGACAGAGGCTTTGGAAAGCCATAGCCGGAAGCCGGAAGTTGTCTGACATGTATTCTTCAGTAACGGATACATCAAGGTAAAAGCCATGCAGGCAACATACAGACCAACCGACATCATATAAGGAGCCATGGCAGTCCCATTGTTTTCCACCTTACTCAGCTCCTGATGACTGGTTGCAACCGGCTGCGCCAGCATATCTGCGGTCTTTTGGGCTGATGAAACAGAGCTTTGCTTTGCTCCTTTTTTCAAAGAAGTGGTTAATGTGCCGGAGCCATCCTTTAACTGCAGTAGCCCGTCCCCCAGTGTGTTGGATCCCTGAGCAAGCTGCTGTGCCCCGCTGCTGATCTGTGATGAACCCTCACGAAGCTGCTGTGATCCGTTCACCAAGTCTGCACTGCGGTTATTTAATACGGATGCTCCCTGATACAACCCGTCAGCACCCTGCTGCAGCTGTGTAATACCATTGCGTAGAACAGGAACGGCTGCATAGAGCTGTGCTGCCCCTGATTGCAGCTGTACTGCTCCGTTTGTAAGAGAAGCAGATTGCTGATTCAATGCAGATAGTCCGTTTCCAATCGTATCTGCCCCCTGTGTATAGGCATGGATACCGGTCGACAATCCCTGTTCTCCTGACAGTGATGCATCTGCTGTATCAAGACCGTTCTGTATTTGCTGCATTCCCTGAATCAGTCCCATGGTATCAGCTGTTGTTCCCTGTTTATCCAGTGACTGCTGCATATTGGTAAGTCCCTGCTGCTGCTTAACCAGAGCCTGATCATTACCGGCAAGAAGCTTCGCCATATCCTCACTTTTAGACACCATACCAGACAGCTTTGCAATCCATGCTGTATAGGTATCATTTTCCTCTTTTAACTGCTCTGCCGCCGCCTCAATGCTTGCAATCGTTTGTTCAGACATCTTGTTATCCTTCAATGCCTGTACAGCTGTAATAAGATTTTGTCTTGTTGTCTCATTTGCTTCGATTTGTGAATTCATCTTCTGCACCAGCGTTTCTGCATCCTGTGAAAGCTGCATTAAATCCAGACTGCCTCCGGTATTCTTTTGATGAAGATCATTCAACAGCTTGGCATTGTAAGAGGCACTGCCCTTTAAGGATGCGGAAGCCTCCTATAATTTCTGCAGGATTAGATGACTGCCCTTTTTCAAATCTGAGGTGCCCTGCGCAAGAGCATCGACGCCCTGATTTAAAGCATTGGAGTTTTCCATGAGCTGCCCGCTGCCCTGTTGTAAAGCAGCAACTCCAGCCGTATAAGCCTGTACCCCCTGACGCAGTTCATCACTTCCTGTATCCATAGCAGCTACTCCACTCACCAGCACAGCGCTTTTGCCATCCATGGTGCGTACCCCGCTTCGCAGCTGCTGAGTTCCCTTCTGAAGCGATGCAACGCCGTTTGCATATGCCAGTAAACCATTCTGCACAGCTTCACTGCCATCTCGAAATGTCAGTGAGCTGGACGCCAGAGTATTCAGATTTTCCGTAATTGTGCGATTTCCTGAAATGCTGTCAGATAAGGCGTTTTGGATTTTCTGACTACCCTGTCCCGCCGTTTTCAATCCGCTGCTCAATACCTTCACATTTGAAAACAATGTATCCGCATAGCTTTTTGTCACAGTGGCAGAAATCTGTTCCCGAATTTTGGATATCGCAGTTTCATCCATTTTCGATGCAATATAATTCGTACCCGGATTCGTAGTATACTTCAACTCCATTTTCTTTGGCTGTTCCTCCAATAGTGTCGTTGCATTGGCTGAAAAATTCTTTGGTATGGTGATAATCATATAATAGGAACCATCCTTCAGTCCCTGCTCAGCCTGCTTTGTATCCACAAATTGAAAGTCCATTTCCTTTGCCTTTTTTAAATTTGAAACCAGATCGTCCCCTATATGAAGTTTGGACCCGTTATAAGATACTGTATGATCCTCGTTAACGACTGCAACAGGAATTTTATCTGCATTCCCGTAAGGATCCCACATAGATCCCAGAAAAATACCTGCATACAGCATGGGAATTACCACAATAGCCGCAAGTACGATTTTTATCCAGGTGCTGCTCATAATCTGTTTCCATTCTTCTTTCATCGTATCCTCTTCTTTCTAATCCGTAGATATTACATATCCACGGAATACTGGAATTATAGTACATTATATGCAGGTGTCAATGCTATTTACAGAATGTTTAGATTTGTTATGAAAATTTCACAGAGAAATGGACGTTCAAAAAAAAGAAAAGGCTTGCAATAGGAAAGCAGATACCGCTATACTAGAACTGTTAGAAGGTGATGCTATGAGGATACGCGGCAGTCTGGAACAAGCTATCTGCATTGTACTGTTAATCAGCACAAGCAGCCGGCCGGTAAAAAGCAGTGAGCTTAGTAAAAAACTGGATGTATCAGATTCCTATTTAAAGAAAATTATGCGACAGCTTGTAAAAGCAAATATCGTTTCCTCCATTGCCAGTAAAACTGGTGGCTTTGTTCTGCTTCGCTCCCCCTCCCAAATCACCTTTCTTGATTTGTTTAACGCCATTGAGGGAGAGGAAGAATTTGCCGTCAGTACAAGCCTTGTGGATAAGGTTTTTGATTCTCGTAAGCAGGTTAAGGAAAAGGAACGGCAGATAATGCATTATTTATACGGGGCAGAGCTGGAATATCGAAAAAAGCTGAAAGAAATTACAATTCAGCAAATTCTAACAGATGTATAGACGCCTGATATATGTACACAGAAACAGAGCTTTTGAATATGGAGGTTAGAATATAAGGTGTTGCTTTCACAGCTTCAAAAAATTTCATCGAAAAGTGCAGCTCGAAATGAAACCTATCAGATAAACGATTCCTTTTTCTTTATGAAGTTTTTTGTTTCATATACTACCAGTTTCAACCTGCTGTAGTATTAACAGGTGTTTGAAAGCATAATTTCTATGATGTATCTATTTTTCATACACATGTGAGCTGTATTAAAAAAACCGATTGTTCACTCCAAGGGTGAAAGCATCGGTCTTTTTTCCTTTGTCAGTTACCGCCAGGCCCGTCTTGACGCTCCCGCTCATCCGGATAATATTTCAGGTTATTGCTTGTCCATTGATTATTACCGGCAGTCTTTTTCGCTTCTTCCGTATGCAGCAGCTCCTCACTGTTACAGCAAGGTTTCTTTTTTTGTTCCATATCTATCACACTCCGGACTTAGTATGCATCCTAAGACCTACCCCTATACACAATCTGTCATATCATAAGGCCCTGTAATCTCCAATTCGTTTCCCTCCGGGTCTGTCAAATTGAAATACCAGTACGGCATGGAAATAGATACATAATACAATGGTGAAAGCTCTCCGATTTTCAGCTACTGTAATCTCTCATATTCTTTTTTCAAATCGTTACACACATAATTCTGAATCATGACATCATTTCCCTGATTCACTTTTTGAATGCAATCTCTGATATACTCCTTATTATAATGCTTTTCTACTTCCTGTTCCCATTGTAGCCGCTCATCATCATACGCTGCATTCAAGACAGCAAGTGTATGTCCGCAGGAAAACTCCACCCAGCGATTTGGCGTTATCTCTTTTCCCACCTGCTCCAGCAGCTGCTCATAAAAGGCTACTGTCTCATGAAAATGCTGTGCAGAGATATAGACACAGGCCAGCTTCATAAGAGACCCTCTCCTAACCATATATCCTGTTCCTTGGGATGCTTTTTCATCCATGCAAGGGCGTAGGGGCAGGTTGTTATACACTTCCACTGGTTCCCTCGTATGACAGTGGCCGCTTCCCTCAATAGTACCCCTGCCATACCCTGACCACGTAAATCCGTATGGACAAAGGTATGATTGATATCCACAATCTGATTTTTTACAAACGGAAATGTTATCTCTGCAAGCAACTTTCCTTCCTGTTCCACATACAGGCGATGCTTCTCATTCATTATTATCATAATTACCTCCATTCTCTCGCTACAAACGATTACAAATAATGAAAAATTTGCTTATAATATTTTTATATTATCAAACAAATTTCTTAATTCATTTCTCTTTTTTATACGCTGTAGTTTTTTTGAGCTGCAAAACGTAATCAATCTGTTTATCTATTCAAATACTCATCCTCATTGTAGCATATCCGTTTCCTGCGTCAACAGTCCTGTACAGGGAATCCACATGTAATTGCATGATTACAATAGTTTTCCACATCCTACAGCTATGGTGAAAACATATACGCGTTCTATGAATCTATTTCGATTTAGCACTGTAATCGTTACATTTATGTCAGTATCATCTATTCTCTGCAGCTTGCTTTCGTGATTCATGAATCGGCAATCCTATTTTAGTGGCGATATTGTAAATCATTAACTGAAAAAAAAAGTGAGGATGAAAAAAGGCTTCAACCATGATTGTTTTCGTATACGGTTATGACCGAAAGGACTTGCTTGCCTATACGCCAATGCAAGAAACCATATACTGCGATATTGCAGACCCTTGCTAAACTGTTGATGTGAGCGCCTTCCTGTTTTTATTATACTGAATTCATCATAGAATTAGGAAGCAGCATACAAAAAAAGGCATAGAAAAAGCAGAGAAATCCGAAATTACTGACATTCTCTGCTTTCTAAATTTGATATGTAAGTGCCAGCTTCTTTGCCAACCAATTCTATCCCTATGACAAAGTACTGTACTTTATGTATTCAGTGTATTGACTTCTTTTCAAACAGAAGCACTGCAATTTATGCAAACAACGGGATAATTTCTTTTTTCAAAACATTGATCAATCCCAGATCAGACATTTTTGCTTCTGGAATAACCGGCAGTGCCAAGGTGACGATTCTCAGCAGCGGGTTTTCCATATCCACCAAACCAAGGGCACGGTTTGCATCCTTCATTTTCGCATTATCTACAGCAAGCTCTTCCGCAGGCTTCAAAGAAATCAAACCAGCAAGCGGCAACTGCAGGGTATGTAGAATCTTGCCATCCTTAACTGCACACATTCCACCGCCGCATGCAATCAGCTCCTTTGCCGCAAGCAGTGCATGTTCTGCATCATCAAATACAATGGTCAGATTATGTGAGTCATGTGATACTGTGGAAGCAAGCGCCCCCGTTGTCGTACCAAAGCCACGCACAACGCCAAGTGCAACCGTGTCGTGCCCCTTGTGACGGTTGACAACAGCTACAAATTTCAAATCCGGATCCTGCAGCTTCAGATATCCGTTTTCCACCGGAAGCTCCTCACAGGAAACCAGAGTACTTGACAGCAGCAAATCCTTATATTCCATCAGATTCACCTTCACTGTTCCGTTTTTCACAGGTGCCTGAATGCGGAAATCCTCTGCCGTTAATTCCTTTACATGCATGGAATTGCGGTGTTCTATAGCATAGCTTTCATCCTTGATTTCAGCCAGCAGCTTTCCGTTTTCCGCCACGAGTGTACCATTGAAGAACACATGACTTGGCTTTAATTCCTCCAGACTTTCCACAATCAGCATATCTGCCGCAAAGCCCGGAGCAATCGCTCCCAGATTCTCGATTTTAATTTCACGCGCCGTATTATAGGTGGCACTCTTGATTGCCGTTACCGGATCCATTCCACAGCGGATTGCATTACGTACAACATCATTCATATGGCCATTGTTCAGGATATCATCCGCCTCACGGTCATCCGTACAAAAGCACAGATGATCAAAGAATTTAATATGTTTGACACCTTCCCAGATATCTTTTACATTCTTGGTGATAGAGCTGTCTCTGGCATCCACATACATGGCACTGCGCAGCTTTTCCAGTCCTTCCTCAGATGCACGGGTTTCATGACAGGTATTCGGGCCGCCGCACAGATAGGCTGACAGCATCCGCCCGCTTACATACGGAGCATGTCCCTGCATATACAAACCGCGCTCCTCCGCAACCTTCAGTATGTCCATCATGCGATCCTCGCCGTGAATAACAGCAAGAAAATCCATGACCTCCGCAAGACCGATTACACGCTCTAAGCCGCACAGCTCTTCAATCTGTTCTGCCAGAAAATCCGCCCCGGCATTCTCCAGACCGGGGACAGCAGGCACACAGCTTGGAATATCAATCAGCTGACGCATCGGCAGACCTTCACCGCTGTCATGCATATACCGTACACCGTCCATTCCCCATACATTGGCAATCTCGTGGGGATCAGTGATAACAGTTGTTGTCCCATGCGGAATCACAGCCTTAGCGAAATTACGCGGTGTCATCATGGAGCTTTCGATATGCTCATGCGCATCCAGAAAGCCGGGAATCAGATAGCGTCCCTGTCCATCCACAACAGTCTTTGCCTTATCCAGATCAGCCTGCAGATCCTTATATTCCACATGGGCGATCATACCGTCATAAACAAATACATTTGCAGGATAAATTTCTCCGGTAATCACGTTGACCAGCTGAATATTTTTTATCAGCAGATCACTTGGTATTTCTCCAAGCGCTGCCTTTAGCAGTTGTTTTTTATTTTTTGGCTGTAGCCTCATATACAACACTTCCTTTCTCAAAAAGATGCATTCTCATGCATCCTTTACTTTATCCAAATACAAAATAGCAGACCAGAGGTATCGCCATCACATACATGATCGGATGCACCTCTTTGAATTTTCCGGTAGCGGTTTTTATAAGAACAAATGCCAGAATACCGGCAGAGATACCGCTGGCAATAGAGCCTGTAAATACCGTAAACATAATCATGACAAAAGGCCCGAAGGATTCTGTGAAATCTGCGAAATCAATATCCTTAAATCCGCTGATCATTAAAAAGCCTACAAAAATCAAAGCCGGTCCGGTTGCGGCATCGGGAATCATCAGTACCAGCGGTGAAAGAAATACCATAACCATAAAAATCACGGATACGACGACACTGGTAAAGCCGGTACGTCCGCCTGCTTCCACACCTGCACTGGATTCTACAAAGGTAGTAATGACCGTATTACCGGTAAGTGCACCTACGCAGGTTCCGATTGCATCGACCAGAAACGGCTGCTGAATATTCGGCAAATCACCATTTTCATCCAGCATCCCGGCCTTTGCACTAACACCCAGAATTGTTCCCAGGGTAGAAAAGAAATCCCCACAGAATGCTGTAAAAATCAGAATAACAGATGAAAAGCTGAATACGGATTTAAAATCCAGATTGAACATGACATTTCCCAGACCAGTGAAATCCGGTACCTTGGCAAAGGTGGACGGAACAGTTGTAACACCTGCCGGAATCCCCACCAGCGTAACAATGATAATACCGATCAGAATGGCACCGTTGACCTTATAAGCAGTCAGAATAGCGATGATGACAAGTCCCAGAACAGCCAGCATAACCGCCGGGTCTTTGAAATTCCCCATTCCCATACCACTATCTGTAAAGGCTGCGATTCCTGTGTTTTTAAATCCCAGATAAGCAATAAAAAATCCGATTGCAGTACCGATGGATATTTTGATATTCTTCGGTATCGCCTTGACGATCAAATCACGAATACCGAAAATCGTCAAAAGCAAAAAGATTAGACCGGAAATCAGCGTCATAGCCATTGCCCCGCCAAAGGACAGCTTCTGACTCTGAATCAATGCCCCAAACATGAAATTGCTTCCCATACCGGTTGCCAATGCAAACGGCAGGTTTGCATACAGCGCCATGAAAAGGGTGATTATCCCGCTGATAATGGCACAGGTGACAACGATTGCCTCCTTGGTAATCATAACACCGTTAACATCTGTAATAAATGCGGCATCCCCATAACCGACAATCGCTCCCGGCTGTACAACGAGTACATACGCCATTGTCATAAACGTTGTGATACCGGCAATAAGCTCAGTCTTATAGCTGGTATTGCGTTCTTTAAATTTGAAAAAATCTGCGATCTTGCTCATAATTTCCTCCTATTCCATGTCCTCACCATATTCCATGATAATCATGAAAGAAGAAGCACCATAGTATCTCATTTCCGGTGAGATGTAGAAACTGCCAGCCATATCCCGACATTATATGGTGAGCACAACAGAGTTCATTATACCGATAGTAGAACAAATTGTAAACGGCTATGCATAGGTAATTGTTACCTGATTGTTTACAAATACTTCCTCAATGCCTCCAGCAGTAGCTGACACCCATCTCTGCAGTCCTCTTTGGTGCTGTATTCCTCACGGCAGTGAGAGGCTCCCTCATGCTGAGAGCGGACAAAAATCATCGCAGTCGGACAAATATTCCTGAAGTTCATACAGTCATGCCCCGCACCGCTGGCAAGCTGCATGGTCTGTAATCCGAGCTGTTCACAGCACTGTTTTAGCTCCTGCTTCAGACTCTCATCGCACAAAGAGGCATTTAGCTTCTGTTCCAGCCGGCGCTGCACCTGTACTCCCTGTTCCTTTTCCAACTGCTTTTCAAATTCCTGCATGGCATCTAGAAGCCTCACAATTACAAGGTCGTCAAGGGAGCGTAAATCCAAGGAGAAGCGCACATGATCACAAATGATATTACACGCACCCGGAAGGGTATGAATTTCTCCGATCGTTGCCACTGTATGCGGATACTGCGAAGCCAGCTGTGTAATCTGCGAAATCCAGCGTGCCATAGCAGTTACCGGATCATGCCGCCGCTGCATTGGAGTAGCCCCTGCATGTGCACTTCGACCGCTGATGGTAACGGTATAGCGAACAAGTCCGGCAATCCCTTCTACGATTCCTACCGGACAATCATGCGCATATAAAACATCCGCCTGCTCAATATGCAGCTCGTAATAGGCAGCGAGCGGAGCTATACGGCATGAAATATAGCGTTGGGGATGATAGCCCGCCTCCAGCATAGCCTGTGCAAGCGTTATGCCGTCATGATCCTCACTTTGCAGACCTGCAGCATCTACGTTACCGCAAACAGAGCGGCTGCCAATCATACCATAGCCGAAGCGGTTTCCTTCCTCATCCCGAAAGCCGATGACCTTTAAAGGCCGCTTGGGCTGTATACCTGCTTCCTGTATCGTCTGTAATACCTCTATACCTGCCAGAACACCGAGACAGCCGTCAAAGATTCCGCCCTCCTTCACCGTATCAAAATGTGAGCCGCAGATTACCGGAGCGAGCTTCTCATTTTTCCCCGGTATGGTTCCTATGATATTGCCGCACGCATCCACACGAACACACAGACCTGCCTCCTGCATCCAGCCTTTCAACAGCTCCGCAGCTGCCTCATCCTCCTTCGTGAACGGAAAACGCGTCACACTGCCATCCGCTGAGCGTCCAATCTGTCCAAGCTCCTGTATATGTCTCCATAAACGTTCCTCATTGATTTTCATAACCTGCCTCCTGATTATGAACATTATAGCGGATTGTCGCTAAAAAGCCAAGACAGCAGAAAAGACACCGTCTGTTGGGTGCCTTTTGATTTGCCGATTCTAATGACTGCTGGAATTAAAGGATTTGGTTATACTGATGAAATCCAGTGTAAGACGTACCTTTGTAGTCTCATCCTTAACACTTCGCAGCTCACGAATCAGATTTAATTCAATAGGAAGCAGTACCTGTTCCGTTTTCACTCCACAGACTCTGCTGATATCCATATTCAGATAATTTGCGATTTTCAAGGCCGCATGCAGAGGCATAGCCCGTTCCTTTTTCAGATATTTTGTGACAGAATTTTTATCCAGACCGACACTTCTTGCCAGAGAAGACTTTGTCATATCCAAATCCTCTATTCTGTCATTTACATAATCAATGAATTTTTCAATCATAACGTCATTTTCCATAGTATCACCACTTATATATTTTATTATAGTATAAGTGTTACCAGTATTTTCTGATTTAAACTTATATTATGCTATTTGTAACATTTCTTATGATTATTAGCATATGTTCAGTTACTGTATTATAAATAATATATTGCATTTTGTGCAAAAATCATTTATAATAACCATACCGTCATCGAGATATCTGGCTTTTAACTTCATTCTCACAAATCAGTTTCCCGATGATGGCCTGCCTAGGTTTCTGACAGTGATATGCTGTCGGATTTTTTTTATTTTTATGGAAAAATTTACATTTTAAAAGTTATCAGAATCCTATCCTATGCAAGAGAAAAAGTGATATGATATACATATGGAGGCGTTTACTATGAAAAAATTATTGTTTGCTTTACTTGCAGGAATGCTCATCCTTACCGGATGCAGTAATGGGGATAATTCAAAGGGTGATTCTGAGAAAAGCAGTGAAAGCTCATCCGAGCTGTCAGTAAAGGAAGTGAAGAATAAGCTGCGTGAAATCAACGACTGGTATATCACGGATATCTGGAATTTGGGTCTATGCGATATGGCCTATTATACATCCAGTGGTACTTCCGCGACCGGACAGGAGCTGGACATTGAGCTGACGCTGAAGCAATACAAGGAAGCTGTCGCAAAGCTTGAAGAGTATAATACATTTATAACCGGATTGAAGGATAAAACGTATGATGATGTAAAATATGCGTGGAAGAAGCTATACGACGGTATCAAGGAATCGGATCAGATTGTACAGAATAATGAAATCAAGGCGAATTCCGGACTGGATTTAAAAACAGACAAGCTCAGTCAGTATCAAACAGCGTTCCAGAAATATGTCAATCAGCTGGGTGAGGAGTAGCAGGCCAGCATAAAAAAATTCACAGCGTAAAGCATCGCAAAATGATAAGATTCTTCTTATATGAGGACATAAAAAAGAATGCTTTTATCCATTGTATCGACAATGGTATAAAAACACTCCGCAGCTTATGTTCTGTAAAGGAATCACTTCATACGCGATGCTTTTTCCTTTGATTTTCAGCTTTTTTGTCATGAAGCCCATAATAGTCTGAGCTCCATATACACATCACCCTGGTATGACCGGTATCCATATTTCCATATGAAAATCCTGTGCTTCACAATTCCCTTCTCCATACTTTTCCACTGTTGGTAATGCCGTATTTCTATCATAGCCGCTTGCGGGCAGCACCTCGGTGTAAATCGTTTTCCACAGAGCAGGCAATCCGGTGGATACAGGGCCAGTATTCTGAAATACCATCCACTGTGCTGCAGGAAGCACATATGTTTCAAGCGGCTTTGCCAGCAGTCCCTCCACCGCAATCATATAGCGATTGCTTCCATCTGGTTCATAACCAAAGCACAGGCCATAAGAAATAGCTGTACCCGCTTCCTTCATCATGCTTTGCAGAGTGCCATCCGCTTTAACCTTCGACCAGAAGGCTATGGAGCGGTTTTCATTTTGTGAAGAAATCACAGACACCCCGCACAGCTTTATGGCTGCTTTTGTCATACATTCATATCTCATACATTTATCACCATGAATGGTAAGGTCAAAGGTTCTTGGCAGAAACAGCTGTAGCTGCATATTTTGCTTCCGAGCCTTACTGGGGGAACAGCCATAGGCTTTGCGAAATGCCATCGCAAATGCATCACCGCTTTCATATCCGTACTCCAGCGCAATATCCAGAATCCGCTTTTTTGTATTAAGAATATCCACAGCTGCCTGTGACAGCTTTCTCGCTCTGACATATTCCAGATAGCTCATATTATTTATTAAGGAAAACATGCGCTGAAATTCCGCATAGGGACATCCGCAAAGCAAAGCAATTTTCTTTGGATCAAGCTCACCCTTCAGGTTTTCTTCCGTGTATGTCATAACCTTATTGATTCCAGTAATCAGTTCCATCACCATTCTCCTTCCATCCCTATTCTAGCAGTTTGTTATGAAAGAAACCCGATATTTTCTGTACATATAGTATCGTGTTCTGTACTATTTGGCTGACAAAGCCTTTTCCATGATGATTATCTCATAATCCTCTGTCTGCGTCCGCTGTCCTGTCGCATGAAATCCGTTTAGCTTCCAGAAGGACAAGGCTTCCTGATTATCTGCAATACAGCCAAGTCTTATACGGGAAAATCCCTGTCTATACAGTTGTTTTAAAACATCCTGCAGTATTGCTGTACCAATCCCTTTTTTCTGCAGATTAACTGCCATCATAAAAAGTCCGATAAATGCTGTATCCTTATCCGGATATCCTGCAATCAAATCAAGAATAGCTGCAAGTGTTTCATCCTGATGAAAGAAACCGAGAAAATATTTATCCTCACTTGTCGTTCCTTGCGGTGTACGATATAAATCCTCTGTGATATTTTCCACTGTTGGCTCTGTTTTAAAATATTTATAATAGGTTCTGTTTGCCTTGCATAAGGCATATATGCTTTGTGCATCCTGCTCATTTAGCTTGCGCACCTGCAATGTATTAGAAAATGCTGTCACTGTAAGCTTCATAAATAGCCCTCCCTGTATTTACATGTTAATGGAATTCATAATATTTTAACATTCCTCGTTCAGAATCCTCTGATTCTTATGTGTAGTGAGAAGTAATAATTTGTGAATTCGCATGAAATCTTGAAATGAATTTAAACTCTCCCTGTTGTTCTTCCATTCACAAGAAAACACAGATCTCTTATAAGACCTGTATCATCTTTCATATTGACGGCTCATTCATTTTCACATTATATGTCTCCATATATTCCAATGTTTCTTTCAAAAAACTGAGTTTATCGTTCAGGCGCTCTTGACATGATATGAAAATCCTTTTAAGCTCTGCATATTCATTTTCTGTTTGAGCCCTGTATAGAGCCTCTTTATATTGTTTTGAGTATTCATCGTCAATCAGTATCAAATCAATACAATTCTCTATACATTGCTTCAGCATTAGGAATCTTCCAATGCGACCATTTCCATCTTGAAAGGGATGTATTTTCTCAAATTTTGCATGAAACCTCATTATATCATCAAGTTTTTTTTCTGATATATTCCATTCATTTAATAATTCCTCAATCCTTATTTCAACTTCCCAAGGCTGAGCTAACTCTAACTGTGTCCCTGTTATCATGTTAGGAATTTTTTTCCAACATCCTGCAAAACCTCGTTCCTGATCCAGTGTATTCTTTTTTAACATACTATGAAATTCAAGTATCAAACGTTTTGTTAAAGGTTCGCTTAATGTAGCTACAACAAAATCAAACAGCTTTGTAGAATTTATTGTTTCGTATATATCATCTATTTTATGACTACCTTCTACGATATTTTCTTGCAGATATTTTTCCAAATTATCTTTTGTGAAGGTGCTTCCCTCTAATTTATTTGAATGGTATAAAAATTCTATTTTTATAGAATTGTACGCTGAGTTAGGAGTATCTTTTAAAAACTGTATTATTGAGGTTTTAATGATCATATACTAATTCCTCCTTCTCTGTTCTCTTATTATAGCACAATCAAATAGAAGCATTCATTAGTTTCTTATTTTGTATTTACAATTTTATTCCATTTGTCTCATCAATTCTATAATCTCTTTTTAACGTCAAGGATGCTTCTTCCATAACTTGTGAAGATTCTTCCAGCATTTGATTGATCACCCTACTGCTTTTGAACATTTTCTATCTACTGTTCTTTTGCTTGTATCTGTTTCTGCAGCTCTTCTATCTCCATACAGATACATCCGATTACAGCGCTTCCCTACGACTGTAGATCCTCAGCTATCTCATATTCAACTTATTTGGATAATACTTCATATCATAATCTGTATGATGAAATAATGAATCAGTTTCATAAAACGGCGACTCATGGTAGGACATATCTTAATCCTAATACTTTTCTTTTAATTCATCTATGAAAAAAGTTGCTTCATACCTTCTTAATACTGTTCCTATACTGGAAAACTTTTTATTAACATATTCAACTTTTTCATTGCTAAGAGCTTCAAACTTGATAATTTTCGAGCATTATTTGCACTTGCTCTATCTTTTATCCATAAAGTATTCTTCTTATGTCTTTAATTTAAAGATTGTCAAATCACCAATTTTATTACATAGCTTATACCAAGCATATCACAAGATGCCATCCCTCACAATATTTGATACAGTGTCATCCAACTTGGCACAGTTCTTTAAATTTCAGCCCCCAAAAATAACTCATTTTTCATAAAATTCTGATGACATCCACGGTGAAGGGGTAAATAAAAAAGTTGGATAAATCATCGAATAAGCCTTTATTTATCGTTTTTTTTCGATGACATCCAACTTGGCACTTTTATTTGGAGCACTGTGCCAGAACGGATGTCCAGAAATCACAGTTATCCCTTTAATGAAGTTAGAGTTCCATGCTTCAATATCTGTAAGGATTTCGTCTATATTGTTTGAGTTAGCATATCCTCTATTCTCTTATGTGTTATATTCTAACACGATATACTAATTCAAACAATATATTTTTTCTCAATAAAGAGAAAAAGCAGAGTTACTCAACGACTCGCTTATATAATATATAGAAAGCATTTTTGCTACTTTACAGTATTAATCGAAATTGACTTCTTATTACCTGTTTTTGTCAGTATTTCGATATGATCTGCATACACAACAATCTCTTCTATAAATATTGCTATCTCTTCCTGTGACAGACATTCAACTGAAGCGTTTATTTCATTTAAGGTTTTAAGAACTTTTTTCTCCTTTGACTCTCTAACTTCATTAAGCCTAGTGTGTAATGTTTCAAGTTCTTCTGTGAGCTTTCTTTTGGTCTGATATAACTCTTCCAAGTGCTCCTTTAATTGACTTTCGTCTTGAACTCCTCTGGTGACTAATATCATACCTTGATCTAGCAATTCGCTAATTTTCATATCGATCTTTTCTATACTTTGCTCTGTTTTACTTATCTTTGTAGTAATATCTTTAGGGTTTATATATTTTGATGCTTTCTGTGCCAAGTCCATTTTCACATGGTTCTTTTTTGATAGGATCTTATTCACGACTTTAGCAATCTCTTTAAAGAGCAGTTCCTCTTTCAGTGTTGGACTGTAGGGACACATGTTCACTCCATTATCTAATCTATTTATACATCTCCATACCGGCTGTTTACTTCCGTCACGTTTCGTCCAGACAGCTCTTCTAAAATAAGAGCCACAATCTGCACATATAATTCGATTAGATAATGCGTTTTGTGAGCTATACGTTCCACACTTATTTTTTTTAGGTTTTTTTCCTTTAGGATTCTGCACCATAGATTCCTCAAATTCAATGATCCTAATCTTTGAATTTCTTCGTGCTCGCTCGATTTGTGCTGCTTTATAAATTTCCCTAGATACAATTCCCTTATGACTATTTTCTACATAATAGATATTTCTTTGTCCTCGATTAATCTGTCTTTTCTGATTCAGGCAATCCTGATTATAAGATAACCCTTGTATCGAATCTCCACTATATTTGATGTTCTGCAGCATTCTTTGTATAACTGCCTTTTTCCAGACTATCTTACCATGCTTGGTGGGAACACCTCTTTCTGTGAGGATATCCGCGATTCCCTGATCTGTATTTCCTGCTAAGTATAGATCAAATACTTCTATAACAATTTTTGCTTCTTCCTCATCAATATAGTATTTATTGCCCTCAGTTCGATATCCATATAGATTTCCTAAATATGTTTTCCCTTTCTCGAATTGCCTTATGTATCCCCACCGCACTGAATCACTTTTATTTTGGCTACTTTCCTGTGCGAGTGATGATAACATCGTAATAACCATTTCACTGGCTATGAGACTATGCAGGTTTTCAAGTTCAAAGTATACATCAATATTCAGCTCTTTTAATTTTCTGATCCACATAATAGAATCCAGAGTATTTCTTGCAAAACGTGTTACGCTTTTGGTTATAATCATATCAACTTTGCCACTCAAGCAATCATTCATTAATCGCATAAAATCTTCACGTTTTTCTGTTGATGTACCTGTGATACCTTCATCTGCATAAATATCAACAAGTTCATAATCAGGATTAGAATTCACCATCTGTTTATAAAACATACACTGTGATTCAAAACTTAACTCCTGTTCATCACTCTCACTGCTTACCCTGCAGTATGGTGCTACCCTTTTAATAACTGTCTCTTGATATGCTACAGGCAGGAACTTCTTTCTTGCTGGTATGACTCTAATTTTCTTAGGTTCATCGATATCCGCTGCAATCAATGAGCTTTTTGGAATATCCTTCTTCCTCAATACAACTCCCATATGGCTGTACCTCCTTCTTAGAATTGTAATGCTATTTCAAATGCATTAGTGAAAATACAAACGATACCTGTCTCATATACCTCAATCTTCTCAATAATATCTTTGAAATTTCCTTCTTCAATCATTTTTCTCAAGCGTATGTTTTCATAGACCTGACAATCTCTGCTCTCTATACAGCCACTAATAAATACTTTATATTCTTCTATCGTGCACTCCTTATTTCTTAAGTAGCTTGCCTGCTGAAGCTCAAAGTATTTTTTAGAAGCACCTGCGTTCCAGCCATGTATATCAATTTTAGATGTATCCGTTATACTTTCTAGAATCTGATTCAGACTATCTATCAAGAGCTCCTCCTCTATTCGAATGTCCTGTGTTTTATTAACATAGAATATTTCATTCTTTCTTTTTTCGTATTTATCACGCTTTCCTCGATATGCTTTTCTTTTTAAAGGCTGATTATCAATACCATAGAAAACTTTATTTCTAAAGAATCTTTGTATATGACAACCTTCTGATATCCTAGTTCCATTTAATTTTTCATTTGTAATTCCCATGATACTTTCTCCTTTCAATCTTGATACTGAGATCGTTATGTAATTGGAAATGTATATAATTCTCATCAACACTGATAACTTTAACGATCTTTTGGAATATATGCTCATCAAATACCTCTATCTGACCTGAATACTTCAAAAGCCATATTAACTTCAGATTATTCTCTACACCGGAACCTTCGTACATTTCATTTAATATCTTTTTCTTTTCAAGTTCATATAATGACTTATACATATGGATTTCGTTCATCCTTGAAATTTTCTCAGTATCATTGATAGCGCCTTCCATATTGTCATGCAGTACTTTCATTTTTTCTTGATTTAATTTTATTAACTCCTTATCGAGATTCGTTAACTCCTGCATTCTTTCATCATCCTTCAGTAATTCTATGAGATTAGAACCATACGCTTCTAAAATATCCAAACTATTTTGCAATTTGTAATATAGTCGAAGAAATGCTTCATCCAATTCTTCTCTCGCAATCTGCTTATTCTTACAAATCTTTCTATCTGTCAAATGATTTCTACAGCACCAAAATTCTTCTCCTCGATACACTCTTCTTTTAAAATTTTCATGGCATTCTCTGCATTTTATTTTGGAAGTATAGGTATATTTTTTATTCGCTGATAGCTGACTCTCACTTAAATTTTCTCTACTAGCTCCCCATTTGGCATAGCTTGCTTCATATAGTGATCTATCAATGATGCTTGGAAAACTATCATAGACATAGTATTGAGGCATCTCTCCTTTATTGATGACAAGATGATAAGGAAATTCATCTGTTGTGAATTTCTTCTGTAGCAACTGATCTCCACAATATCTTTCATTTGTGAGCATCACAACAATACCCGATCTTGACCATTTCCTGCCATCTTTCTTATGTTGTTTAAAGTATTTCTCAATTGCGACTGTGGATAAGTCCTGATTCACATACATATCAAAGAGCATCCTTATATTATCTGCTTCCTTTTCATTTACTTTGATTTCTCCATCTTCCCTATAATATCCATATGGAAGATTCGGCTGATTATAAATCCCCTGTTCAGCTCGTACACGAAATCCCCATCTTTGATTGTTGGAGATATTTCTTGATTCCCATTCTGCTGACATCATATAAGAAGTAATGCTAATTTCACTAATGCTATCTCGTGTATCAATATTTTCCTTCTCGAAATAAACAGAGACACTTAGATGCTTGAGTTCCCTCAATGTTCTAAGTGTCTCTGTAAAATTTCTACCAAATCTATCAATTGATTTTGTTATGATTCTATTTATTTTCCCTGCTCTACAATCCTCTATCATCTTTTTGAAACCATTACGTTTTTCAATTAGAGTTCCAGTAATTCCTTCATCGGTATAAACATCTACCATTACATGATTATCAAGCTGTCCAATGTATTGCGAATAATAAGCAACCTGACTTTTGAATGAATGAATTTGATCTTCACTTTTTGAACTGACTCTAGCATAAGCTGCTGTCTTTATCTTATCTTCCTTAAAGATAGGTTCAATTATATTGACTTTCTTTTTCATCATTCATCCCTCTTTTCACGACACACAATACCACAATACTTGTGATATATCTAGCAGAATGTCACCCAACTTGGCACTTATATTTGATAATCTTAATCATTCAATTACAAGTTTGAAAAATGGTCTGCATTCATCTTCATCTTCATATTCCTTCAAAATTTTATTTGCAACATTTCGAGTAACCTTTTTTCTTCTGACCAGTTCTTGAAGACAAAGGTAGGCAAAATAATAATCTGTGCAATCCATAATATCTTTTAATTCATGAACATTCCAGTCATTCTGGAATTCATATTCATGCTCTGTTCCTCTTCAAGTCCATAAGTGATTTCCATTCCCTTATCTTCCTGCTGCTTCAAAAAGGCTTGGAACTCTATTGAATCATAAGCATCCACAACTACAATTTTATCAACATTTCGATCTTGAATAACGGATTCATACATCTTGTCCATTGGTGAAACATAATTTGTCATCTCCACAATAGAGAAATTTCGATATCCCTGCTCTGCAATATCATCAGTAAGTTTCTTGATTGCCTCAGATTCTGAATCTCTTGTAATGATCATCGCACTGTTTTTGCTGCTCGATTGTTCCATCATTTCATTCAGCGATTCATCCATACTCTCTTTTAAATCTACCAATACCTTCAATTCATCCATTACATATTTTGGAATAGCATGCTTGATATCTGCAATATCCATTTCAAGTGTTGTATCAATGATTTGCAGATTTTCTTTTTTAGCCATGTCTGCAAGTTTCCCATTTGTCTTAATCTCGTGAATAACAAATTCTGGACTACTGACCAAAGCACAATCCACATTTATTCTTTTCATCGTCTCGATAAAGACCTCAGGATTTTCTAAAATCATTCCTCTTGGATATTGAACAATACCTTGAATTTCAACATTCTTCTTCATTGCTAACAACTCTAGTTCCTTTTTTACTTCTGGAGTGATTTCGTCAGAATCCTCTACTGCTACAAATGCTTTTTTCATACCTTACCTCTTTTCTGTACCTAACCCTTTCTTATTTTTATTTATTGGTACAATGATGACGTCAGATGAACTGACGTCACGATCTATCAATAAACGTTTCCGTTTCATATCTATCTAAAAACAACATTTTTTCTATCCCTTGTTGTCTGGGCAAAATACAGCCTGTTTTGACTACAGCATACGAATTTCACGTTCCCTCCTTCAATCAAAGAGACGCCTCTCACAGATGCGACGGTTTTATCACGCTCAACTGTTTCTGAGACGAAGTATCATTATGACCTATTGATTTCATGGCAGATCAGATGTCAAACTGATTTTATGCACTACTATTCATCGCTCCATTACTTTTCACTTCATATCACAGCGTAGTATGCATTGTGCTCATTCAACAGGATAACGTACTGTATTTCGAGTATTCTATTGTCAAGGAACTAAGTGAGAGGCAGCTCATTTTTCCCCTCACTTAATAACCAACAATAAAAATATATTTAACACCCTATTTTCTTAAACTTATTAAATTTACTTCTTTGTTGACATCTATAATTTCCATTTCCTTATTTTAACAATACGTAGTCATTCTTTCTTTTTATGTCCTACTGTGAATTCATTTTGTATGGGCTTCACATTACACGTTCCTCCTTCCGAAAAGAATCCTCTTCAAAAGGAACTGCACACTAATTGATATTCTGGTCTAAAAATTTTTTTATATCTTCATTTTTTTATAATTAAGTATAGTTTTACTTATACTTAATTCAGCAACCATTTGACGTCCTGACAGTCTTTAAAAAAAATATACTTGAACACTATACAGCTCTTATCAATAAGCTGCATAATCATCTTATATAAAACAGAATCCATGTCATTCTACAAGATAGAATACAGAGAATATATTTTTACTTCCTACAAGCGGTTTTACATCACATAAAAAAGAGCATATATCCATACTGCCCTATTCAAAACTAAAGTTACTCATTTTTCTCGGTAAAAGCAAAAATCCCTATATATATTGTTTTAAGATGACAATTAAAATTTCATTAAATGAATTTATCTATTGATATATTGCTTCACAAGCTTTAGAAAACACCAATTGCTCGTATTAATTATGCAATAAAGCACCTTTCCTTCGATTAATTAATCATTTTTGATAAGACCTTCTATTAAAACTGAACTTATAATCAGAAACAGTTGCCTCTGCCTACCTTAAACATACAGTGTTAGTATTCTTTGTACCAGATGACTCAACTGCTTACATCATCTATAATATAAAAAATGGCAATGTATATAAAAATCAATACAAAACCATTTTCATTTATATAATATTTATATTTCATATATATTGAGAGCTTTTAACATCAATTACTAAATATATACTTTTAACCTCGCATGTTTTATCTGTATCAATCACATTATTCATTTAATAGTCATAATATTTATGTGAAATCGAAAAACAAATGGTACAAAGTAATATTTTCTTTATCTAGATCCCGTATATGCTGCGATTTATACTGGGGTTCTGCAATTGCCAACATTCGCGTTAAATTCATTATCACTGGCTCTTTTTTTATTTCTTTTTCAATTTCTCCAACTATAGTCGGGATATCTCCAGAAAGCACATAACCTATAATTGCATTTTCAGACGACTGTGATCCATATCTCCCTTTTACATAATTTTGTACTCCGGTCTCTACATATCTAACTATTTTTTTTGTATTGTTTTTATAAAGATTTTTACATTCAGCACCAAAATAGCTATTTTGCGTGCTCCAATCTCTAAAACAGAAATCGATAGTAGGAGATTTCACACCCTTCCGTATCTTTAATGTACTATCAGCATACTGATTCATAGGTATAAGATTATTCAATGCTATAACAGTAGCTCTATTTCTTGAATCCCATCGCTTAGTTAATTTCATGTACCAAAGTTGAGTTATGTCATCTTCTTCGCTTGATAAGTCAATATCTTTAGAGTTTTCAAGTAATAAATCATTAAAGCTCGTCCAAAAGATGAGAAGAATTTCGTTAACACCATTGATGCCTATTTTTTTTGCTAGATCTATAGGCATCTGATTTGACACTTTAATATTTTTTAAACTACTCATAACTATTCCTCCATGCATTTGCTATATCACGAAAAATATCATCAGCATCACGACTGGCAGCTGTGAAATTCCAGTATTTTAATTGCATTGGTTTTATGATATATATTTGATTTTTCATATAGATTCTAACATTCCTTCTGATATACAGATTCTGTTTTTCTTCTGTTAGCTCACCATCTAATCTTGCCAATAAATCTATAATACTATCATTTGTATTAAAAGTAGGCTCTGAATAACATTTACCATCCAATTGAAGTAGAAGCACAACTAAAGGTGAATTGCCAATATAGAAAGAACTTTTCTTTATTATATTTTTTTCTAATGTATTATTAAGCACATCGCAAAGTGTATGGTGATATAATAAAAAATCTTTTTCCATAGGTTCGTTAAATACTTGTGATTTGCTACGTAACTGAAAATAATCATAAGTATAATTAATAACATCTTCTATTAAGAATTTCTCATAATTTTGAAGATGATATAGTGATGATACAAACACTTCAAGTTTATCTAAATCATCTTTATGATTTTTCAAGTAATCAAATAACGATTCTGCTTCGTCTAAGTGCTGCTTTGTAGGTATTGGAATAGGCGTATTCCAGATATCACCTGCTTCTAATTCATCACGTTCTACAAGCCATCTCCTGTTTGTCATAAGATGATAATAAGAAAATACTTTAGAATTAATTATTAAACAAAAATACTTCAAAAACTTTTCATCGCCATGTATTCCCAACAAACTATGATTAAACACTGCATCATAATCAAGAACCGAAGCTAAAAACCGTGAATTTTTATGACTTTGTTTCATAATTAAATGAGGTGATCTAAATATTTCTCTATTTTTTGCTACAATGCATTCAAAATCAGTAAAATTAACTTTATCTAGTTCTTGGTGGTTTTGATAAAATGGGACAAAAGCTTTCGCTGTAATAATAGGATTATCTAAAAAATCTGTACATTGTTTTGATCGATTCCCCCTCTTGAAACCCTCTGCACTACACATGTTATTTTCTTCAAGTATTACTTTAAATGTTGGAAATGAACTTTGCATTTTACTTATTACTTCTAAGTCTCTTGGAGATCCCCACATAGCTATTTTCCAAATTCTATCATCAAATGCCATATCTTGAGGAATTCTACAAATATCATTAGGCTCTACTGAAAATTTTCTTAAATCTTCAACAGTATATACTGGTTTAGGTGTGCAATATAATATTTGGTGTTCTTTCTTAGGGATATTAGAGTTATATATAATAGCGACAGCTGGTCCACTTGCATGATCAAATAAAAATTTTCGATATGCGGAAAAATTTATTATTATTGAAATTTCATTATTGGATATAAAGTTTCTACGATATGTCGTACTTTTATTCGATCTGTTAAATAAAAAGCCCTTACTTGGTAAAAGCAAGCATATATCACCACTATTAGAAATTATATCAGAACATTTGAGTGTAAATGCTTGTGCTATTTGTTTATCACCCACAACTTTTTTATTTTCTATCAAATATTTCGAAGCAAAATCCGTTAATTGACTTTGCCAAGGTGGATTACCAATAATTAAGTCATATTTAATGTCATTAAATTTATTATTATTATCAAAAAAATCACTAGCCATTAAATTTCTATCGAACAATCTAGGAAAATACAAATCATCCCAAATATTACGTGGCTCAAGGAAATCGCACATCGCTAAACTTAAACTGAACGAAGCAACACGTATTGCTTCCGCGTTTAAATCAACTCCATATATACATTTTTCAAGAATATATGTTAATTGATCATTATTGATTGTCTCTCTCCCATTGCTTGCCATCCATCTACAAACCATTCTTCTATAAATTTCAACAAGAAAAATTCCAGATCCGCAGGATGGATCTAAGACTTTAATAGGTGTATATTCTCCTTCCCATGGATATACTTCATCCAGCAACATATCGACAAGATGTAGAGGTGTATAATATGTTCCTTTATCATCCAAATTATCTGAAAGATGAAAAAAAAGTTCATATATGCTACTAATTAATTGTATTGGTATTACATTAAATGAGTATAACGGCCATAATGATAATTGATTGGTTTCGGAGTTTATTCCACCCTCTAAAAACTCACATAAAACCTCTAAATCTTCTAACTCTATAACTTCAAGTTCATTTGGTAAAAGAGGCAACATGTCGCCATTGAATTTATTCTGTAGACATTCAAAAAGCAAATATGTGGATTCTTTGCTGTGTAAGACGTCAGTATATTTCATTGCTCCCTCTTTAAATTGTGAATAAAAATTCTTTGGGAATACCGATAGTCCTGTAGCATCTTTACGTTCTTCTAGATATTTAATTAGTATAGAGCGACTTAATAACCCATGCACAATCTCCACAACATTATTTGATGTTTTTATAAACCTATTATTTATATTATTTACAAGAGTTCTTCTCATGACTTTCAAATTATTCATCAAAGTATTATCTACTCGTGTTTTTACATCAAATCGATTCTTACATCTCCGCCAATACTCTCCAGTTTCTAGCAAGTTACGGTTATACTTTAATAACCTCTTTCTCTGCTCTTCTAAATTGGTAACTAATTTGATTACTTCGATTAATCCAGCTTCTGAATCTAAGATTCCATTCACTTTTCTAGGATTAGCATAATTATTATAAATTAGTAATTGATCGATTGTAACAATAAATAGAAGTGGTGCTTCCCCCATATTCCATGATAACCGATGTATTTCAGCTATTGCTTGTGGGTCATATTTATCCATAGCAGAAAAATATATTGTTGGTATTCTTGCTATGCCCTCTGCATCACGTAAAAAGAAAACTGCTTCTAGTCCAATCTTTTCTTTCACCTGATTAAAAAATTGCTTTTGAAAATTAGTCATCTTATCTAAATTATCAACTGTAGCTAGTCCATTTTCTTCATTGATATCAAGCAAATTAAATATTTCACCAAGTTTGCCATTCATATTATTTCTCCCTTCGAAGTTCCAAAAAATGCTTGATCTTATTCATTTATCTTTTATAACTTTTCAATCAATAGTAGACCAATTATCTTGGCCCGAAAAATTTATCGCCATTTAAATGAATCATGTGTTCAGGCATTTCCGCAATCCATACTTCTGTTTCCCACGCTAATTGATCAGCAAACTTCTTATATATAGATAAATTTTTAAAGGCTGTAACAAAGATAAACTCTGCCTTACACTCTTGGCAAGCCTCTTTAATTTCATGAACACGTGAAGGTGACATTGGTCCGACACTTGAAACAGCTTCTACAAAAAAAATCCAGTTTTTATCTTTCATATACAGAATTACATCAGGCAATTTCATATTATCTAATACATTTATACTTAACTCATTCATTAATTCATCATTTCTATATAAAAATTTATCCTGTGTATCCCCAAGGTATAAGACTTCAGCTCCAGGTGCAAAGATAGCTCCAAAATCTTCAACAATAGCTTTCTGAAGTCGATTATGCTTACCTAAAGATAATGATATTGGCTGCCCATTGATTAAGAGTTCCACTCTTTTCACTTTCTTTCTCTGCCGGAATAATTCTACTAATGTTTCATGCCCTTCTTTAAATATTGCTAATTCCTGCTCCCATTCATCTGTTTTATAGGCTCTTATCAACTCTAAAAATTCTGTAGTCAATCTGTAGGCATAATTAGGACTATTTGTTGGCTTACCATTTGTTTCTACAATAGCTGCATCTCTAAATGGCTTTAAAGCTGCCTTCCTCACATTTTCTCTAGTATTTTCAGCATAATGAAAGTCATAGGTGCTTTTCAAAAAATCAATAATATCATGTGTTCTTTTAAAAGAGTCTTTCGCCTTTTCCCATTTTGTTTCTTCCTTCAAATCAGCTAACGCGAGTAATACCCTGCAGCACATATCGTTCTGCTGAGGTTTTGGCATATCGATTTGGCTTAAAATATCTTTTGCTTCTTCCATTTTCATTTGAATAAGACCTCCTTCAAAATTTCATCACAACTATTATTACTTAACTTTCTTAAATTGAATCTCTTCCCAAGCTCTTTAATAACCGCTATACAAGGCATTGGCATACTGTTAATCTCATTAGCATTTACCTGCGTGCTACCGTTTAAAATACGATAATAGCTATCCCAATAGCTGGAATTAAATATTACAAATAAACCATATAGTTCTTCTTTCGACATTTCTCCATCAACTTTAATTAAATAGTTAAGATGGTTTTCAAACGAAACCTTTTTATACATCTTTAAATCTTTTCTTAAATACAAGGCAGGCTGCAATCTGCGATTTTCCTCCTTCGAAGTGAATCTACGCAAGATTAAATAATCTTTATTAGGTAGAAGTCTTATACCTTTGTCTTCTTTAATAAATTGTGGATTTTGACCAATTTCTGGAAAATGTATTCTCGCTTTTTTTATATTTGAGCTCCAGATTAGTGGAAAGTCATTTTCATTATTTGATAAAAACTCTTTTTTTCTAAAATCTACTATCGGACCTGTTTTCAATTTATAACCTAACTCCTCAAGTGTATTATGAAATTGATTCAAATGATTTAACAAATCAACTTCTTCAAAATTTGTTGGCATAAAGAGAAATCTCCCATTAAAATCTTGAATACAGCTTTCATTCCTAATTGATAACTTTTCTATTTGATTAAAACACCCATTTTTTTCAGATGAACATATGTTAATTCTTGTATTTAAATCAGGCAATTTTTTTACTGCATGATATATCATAGTTTCTTGTAACACCTTTTCTTTGTCAAACACCTCATCTCTTGATTGAAAAAGATGTATTGTTCTAGTATCTAATCTATCAAATAGAAACTGTCTGAATTTCGTGAAGTATAATCCAGACACCCATGATCTAGGAACGATGAAAATGAAGTCTCCATTATCTTTAAGCATGTTCACAGATAATGCCATAAATAGATAATATAAATTCGGTTGACCATATACAATATCAGACATCATCAATGATTCCTGTTCCTCTTTATTGATTTTTTTATATGGTGGATTACAGATAATGATATCATACTCATTGCTTGGGTGGTTCCATATTTTCTTATTCGATAATATAAAATTTTTTTCTATTAAGTTAATACTTATTTCTACCTCCTGTGCTTTACAATATTCTTCAATTTCACGAATGTTTGATTTTAATAATTCTAGTATTTCTTTATCATTCTCATACACAGTCAATTTGATTTTATTAATTGATTTACTATGACTTAGGATATTCTGAATTACAGCGCTCCCTAAAATGAGACTACCACATCCCGGATCTAGAACACTTAGCTCTGAACCTTCTCTTTTTGAGTTAGCGAGTGATGCCATGTAAATTGCAGTTTCTTTTGACGTAAAGAACTGGCCAATTTTCTTTCTAATTTCTTTAGATGTTTTTTCAATATAAGTTTCTGTTTTTGATTCAATCCTATCGACCAACTGCATATCTCTCACTATCCTTCCTCAGTCAATTATACCTAAATTACGTATCAATTAACAGCATTAATATTTCTATTATTTAAAAATTTTTATTTATGCATATTGAATGCAATAGATCAACTATTTCTTTTTTATGTGCCTTTAAAGCCCTCATAGTTTCTACATCCAATGAATTGAAAACCGCATTTAAACAAAATACATCTCTTTTAGCATTTATATCATACTTTACTAACTCATTATTCTTTTCATCATGTTCAATTATTACATGCGATAATGGCCATGCATAGCGATCATTTAGAAAATTATCAAGATAATTGTTTCCCCATGCATATAAATTCACACCATTTTGTTCATAATACTTCTTAATGAAATTTTTTGTTTTTGGACTAATTTTCAAACTTGATAATTTGAAACCATTATCGTCATAACGAATTTTTCGATATTCTAACATGAAACATAATATCTCACTGGGATATTCATTAAGAAATGAATACTTATTTGATGCTTTGGAAAAAATGATATACGATAATTTTTGCATTTGTGCGCCTTTCTGCATCAACAAAAATGTATAATCATTATCCAATAATAATTTCAAATATTTATATATCTTTACATCAAAGCAACTATATATTTGTAGAAGCCATTGTTGAGTTTCACCTTTTCCTCTTTCTTTCTGACGCTGATATCACTTTCAAAAAGTTTATAGTAGTCAAACACATAATCTATAATCTTACGAATATTCTCTGTTTTCTTGGAAATATCGGTTTCATCTAGTAAATCTTGTTTTTTCCTTAGCTTAATGTAATCTTCAATTCTCATAATTTTTTACAACTTTCTTGCATGTATTTTTCATAGTATTCATCATCAACAGGACAAATCTGCTTCTGCCAATAATACATAACTAAAACCTCTAGCAATTTCTTTTTTCCTTTGATATAGGGAGCTAAGGAAACTTGAGAATATATATAGTCTATATTAAATTTATTCTTATATGCTTTCGTAACATCATAAAAATCACTATACTGATCATGTGTGACACAATTAGCTGGCCACATATTCTCATAAGAATAAAATGCTTCAGAATAAGCATCCGCCCAAGCCAATAAATCAACATGATATTCACGTGCTGTATCCACTAAATAATTATCAACTTTTTCATTTATATGAAAATCAATCACCTCTAGATCTATGTTATAATCAGAACTCCATATAGCATGCTGATCTTTTATAAATGCTAATAATTCCTCAGTATAATCTTTCAAGAAATCATATCTTTTAAATAAAGTTGAATATATTTGATAAGATACTTTCCTAAAATGGGATTCATCATTCAATAGAAGAAAAGTATCATAATATTTTAACTCTTTACTAATAACTCTATTTAAAGTCTTACCAGTTAGTTTATACATTTTCATGAGCCACTCCTGAGTTTCAGTAGAATAATCCATTATCTGTTTTTGATATTTTTGCATTTTTTCATTAGTTTCTAAAAATTCTTTTTGCTGTTCTGATAAGTTAATATATGTATTAAAATATTCAAAAACATAGTTAACGCAAGTTTGCATATTATAATCTTTTTTTAAAAGGGGCTGTAACGAGTAAACAGCCTTAAAAAATCGAAAAAGCACTCATCCAGAT